>Ga0208971_1001118_pt1 | contig 16579 bp, 15 predicted proteins | sample AOAMet1_18_M0_10_2_FD_188229 | JGI IMG/M metagenome (GOLD analysis project Ga0208971, IMG submission 188229) | Ammonia-oxidizing marine microbial communities from Monterey Bay, California, USA - CAN11_18_M0_10 (SPAdes) | ecosystem: Environmental > Aquatic > Marine > Intertidal zone | place... | reverse complement strand
CGAGATAAAAACTAAAGGCCGTATAGCTTCTTTGTTGGAAGTGGGTACAGGTTTTCATCCAGAAATGACTGGTAGAGAAAATATTTTTTTAAATGGTGCTATCTTAGGCATGAGCAAGACTGAGATAAGTTATAAAATTGATGAGATTATTGATTTTTCTGGCTGTTTAAGATATATAGACACTCCAGTAAAACGCTACAGTTCAGGTATGAAAGTACGTTTGGCTTTTGCTGTTGCTGCTCATTTAGAACCAGATATTTTAGTAGTAGATGAGGTCTTGGCGGTTGGAGATGCAGAGTTTCAAAAAAAAGCTCTCGGAAAAATACAAGATATTAGCAAAGGTGAGGGACGGACGGTGCTGTTTGTAAGTCACGATATGGCTGCGATACAAAATTTATGCAGTAGAACAATAGTTTTAAAAAATGGAAATATAAATTTTATTGGATACACAAGTGATGCAATTATAAATTATATGACTACTGATGATGGAAATAAGCTTCAATTAAATAATAGACAAGGTTCGGGGATTGTTAAAATTGTCAGTATTGAAATATTTTCTGAACATTCTAAAGTAAATATTTTAACAGGTCAATTAGTAAATTTTACGTTTAGATTAAAGAATAATAATGGTGTCAAACGAAAAGATCTTAGACTTGACTTCAGAATTGATGACGAAAAGGGACAAAGGATAGCTTGGTTGAGTGATTTTGTGATTACAGCAAGTCAAAAACCAGAGACTATTGTAAATTCAATTACATTTCAAGTAAAAAAATTCCCATTAAATAAAGGAACATATTATATAACAACGTACTTAACCGCTGGCGGTACTGTTGCAGATTGGATTCAAAATGCTTGTTCTTTTTCAGTGGTGGATGGCGATTTTTATGGAACAGGTCGGACACCACCGTTAAATCAAGGAAAAACCTTATTAAACTATGATATTATTTAATTCATTAAAAAATCTGAAGATGTTTTTTTACAAGCAGAAAAAGATACAGACTGATATTAAAAAACAAACATTAGAATTAGTGTGGGCTCACAGATATCATGATAGCATTAGGGGTAGTGAGTTTTTAGAAAAGTTACCCTTAAATATAGGTAGGTGGGCTGGAAATTACACTTTTTTTTATATTTTGAGTAGAGCTTTGATGGAATATAGACCATTAAAAATAATAGAGTTTGGTGCAGGGGAGAGCACTAAAATGATATCTGCATATATGGAGAACGAATTGTTAGACAGTCAACATCTAGTTATTGAACAAAACGAAGATTGGTTGGATAACTTCTTAACTCGATTTAGATTATCCGAGCGAACTACAGTAGAAATTCTTCCTCAAATAAAAGTCGACTATGAAGGTGAATTTATTAATGCCTATAAAGAAATTGAAAAGTTCACAAAAAATAAATATGATTTATTTGTAATAGATGGTCCTCTGAAAAGTGAAGTAATATCTAGAATCGATATTTTTGGTTTCTTGGAGAATGCAGAACATTCTGATCAGTTTATAATTATTTTGGATGACTGTCAAAGAAAAGGTGAACAGCGCACTTTTGAAGTTATTTGTGAAATTTTGAATGATAAAGATATTATTTATACAAAGAATAAGTTTAGAGGAAGCGAAACGGTTGGGGTTATTGCAACAGAGGAGTACAAATGGATAACCTCAATTTAACATTACCACGACTAAAATGCTAGTATCTATAATTATACCAACTAAGAATAGAGGTCATATAATAAATGAGACGTTAGATAGTATTATATGTCAAACCTATACGAATTGGGAATGTATTATTGTAGATGATGGAAGTAATGATAATACGGAAACAATTATAACCACATATATACTAAAAGATGCTAGATTTAAGTATTACAAAAGACCAAATGATTATCCTTCGGGAGGAAATGGTGCCAGAAATTATGGCTTTAAAAAGAGCAAAGGAACTTATGTTAATTGGTTTGACAGTGATGATATTATGTATCCTAATAAAATTGAAATTCAGGTTAAAGCATTTACTGGCAAATTAGATTTCGTAGCATGTTATGGTCGTCATTTCGGTACACATACGAGTACATTAGTAATTAAAGAGACACATAATGATCCGTTATATGATTATTTTTTTAACACACATAGTTTTCCAACACCCAGTATTTTATGGAAAAAAGATTTTTTACTAAATAAATCATTGTTTAACAATAAATTAGTTATCTATCAAGAATTAGAATTTCATTATCGTATGTTGGCACATAGACCAACTTATCTTATTAGAAAAGAAGAATTATATAAGGTAAGACGAGGTCATCAAAGCATTGTCGTTAATAGATCTAAATCTAAATTTAAATATTCAACTCTTAACTGTTTCAAAAGTAATTATAGTGTGACGCAAGAGGTAAACGATATTCAAAAACCTTTAAAGAAAAAAATTTTAAATTATTTGAGTTATAGAATTACTTCGGTATCATTTGGTATAATGGCAGATATGAATCTGAAAAACAGATTGATTTTTTTTTACTCAAATTTTAATTTGTTTAATGGGTTCAAAAATCACATGCGTATAATATCTTACATTAAGATAATGCTTGGATATTTTTTGTTTATAATTTTTAGTAAAGGCTACAATGTTTTTTTACCAAAAAAATTTGATTATAGAAATTCAATTAGATAAAACATGATAGTATTATTGTTAGGGTTATAAAGTTTAATGAAAGATATTGTAAAAACTATATTAATTAGTCAATTTCCCATTCCATATAAAAAAACAGGGAGTTGGACAACGATGTATGGCTATTACATACAGCAATTTAATCATAAAATAGATTATATTATATGCAATAAAGAACATGGTCAAAATAAAACCGTAGAATATCAGTACCTTAAAGAGATAGGAGTTCTAGACAAGGTTAAAAATAAATTAGTAAGTGGTAATCGTTACAGTAATTATACAAATGCGATAAACAAAATTATAAAACCAGATTGTAAGTATATTATCCAGATTATAGATAATAAAGGTTTAGTGAGTCCTCTGCATCAGTTTTTGTCAAAAAAACATAAAAGAGAGAATTTCTGTGTTCAATATTTTTATCATGGCTTTATTTTTAATTTCACGACTACTAATGCAACACCTTTTTTTAAATCGATAGATGAACTCTTTTTACTAACAGAGCGATCTCGATTAGAGTTTAGTGAAACATACAAATTAACCGATATTGTTGTGAAAGTTCTGCACAATGGAGTTAATTCTAGGTTGTTTAAAACTGTTTCGAGTGACAAAAAATTAGAGTTAAGGCGTAATAACGATTTTAACGAAGAATTAGTATTTTTATGGTGTTCCCAAGACAGGCCCAAAAAAGGTCTTGAACTCGCCTTGGCAGCTTTTAGTGAAGTACACGCCAAAAATGAAAACACGAGACTACTACTGGTTGGTGTAAATAAAAATATTGAGCAAAGTGGAGTAAAAGTTATAGGTAAAGTTCCGAATAAAAACTTGGCTATTTACTACCAGATGTCTGATGTTTTTTTATTCACAACCATGTGTAAAGAAGGATTTGGACTAGTATTGGCAGAAGCACTTAAATGCGGCTGCTATTGTATTGCATCGAATTTAGGAGGTGTGCCAGAAGTTTTAAATTTTGGAAGATATGGTGTTGTATTAAATGAGCCTTACAACGTTAAGCAATGGGTAATAGCAATGCAAGATGCAGTAGATGTGCTAAGAATTAAACATGAAAACCCCTATATAAAAAACATACCCAAAGAGTTGTATAATTTAGAAGATTGGTGTAATCAAATGAATGTTTTTATCGAACAAAGCAAAGTGTGCTTAATAAAAGCTAGTCATAAAGACGCAAGTGTTAAAGGTTGTTAAATTAAAAAAACTTATTATATGCATTATAAAAAGATAGCATATCAAGTATATAAGAAATTTTCGAGCATAGATGGTAATCAGTATATTGCTGGAGATTACGCATTAGAAATAATTTTAAGAATCATTATAGATTTTAAAATTACTAAAGTACTAGAGATTGGATTAGGAATTGGTACTATATCAGAAACAGTACTTTTATTTTCAAAAGAAAATGATGTACCTATTAGTTATTTTGGTACGGAAGAGAATAATTTCTGCTTAAAGGCCCTACCTCTAAATGTGCTAAATTTTAATGAAATAGCACTTTATAGAACTATAAGTGATATTCCAAAATCTGAAACGTTTAATTTTATTATTGTTGATGGTTCTGATGCATCATTAAGTCAGATAAAAAAAAGACTTGTTAAAAATGCAATCATATTTATTGAAGGTGGAAGACAGTCTCAAATAGATACAATTAAAAAGATTTACCCGAGGGCTTTAGTTGCTGAGGTGGTAAGCGATAGAAAACCACCAAGTTACGGTCCTTTTCATCAGAAATGGACAGGAAGTGGTAGTATAATATTTTGTGAACCATTATTTTACCAAAAGTTGTACTGGTTTAAAGAAAAAGTTCAATCATATTCTAAGAGGAGAATTAGAAAATATTTATTATAATGGTGTTTTTGGTTGAATTTAAGTTTTAGAAATAAAGGTATTACAATTTTACAACTTGAACATAGGTAGTATAAATACGATTACATAAAATTTGAAAATAAAAAAAACTATAGCGTTATTACCAGCTAGGGGAGGCTCTAAAAGAATACCAAACAAAAATATCAAAGATTTTGATGGTATTCCTCTCATAGTGCATTCAATTAATTATGCGAGGTTACACTCTGATATCATAGATGATATATATGTTTCCACCGATAATCAAGAGATAAAAGATATAGCAATTAAAAATGGTGCTAAAGTAATTGATAGACCTAAAAATATTAGTGGAGATTTTGAGCCTATGATTACCACTATTCAGCATTTATTGACAGTTGTAGATGGAGTAGAGACAATAATATTATTACAACCAACAAATCCACTTCGACCAAAAGCTTTATTGAAAAAAGCCTACAATACGTTTATGAAATCAGGTTGTGATAGCTTAATAACTGTAAGTAAAACCGATAAAAAGTTAGGAAAAATTATTGATGATAAATATGTGCCATACACATATAAAATGGGGCAACGAAGCCAAGATATTGAACCATTATACTTTGAAAATGGGCTCTTATACATTATTTTATCTTCTTTAGTTTTAGAAAATAAGATTCTTGGTAATAACAATACTCCTTTAGTTGTTGACCATCCATATGCATCAGTCGATATTGATGTAGAGGAAGATTTTAATTTTGCAGAATATATTATTAAAAATTACCCAGATGAGTAATCCATTTATTACAATAGCCAACCGCAAAGTTGGATTAGATTTCCCGCCTTTAGTTATAGCAGAAATTGGTATAAATCATGAGGGTTCTCTTAAAGCTGCTAGAGAAATGGTAGACGCAGCTTACAGAGCAGGAATAGAAATTATAAAACATCAAACTCATGTTGTTGAAGACGAAATGAGCGAAGCAGCCAAAAAAGTGATTCCAGGCAATGCAAATGTATCTATTTACGAAATTATGGAACGCTGTTCTTTAAATGAATCTGATGAATTAGAATTAAAAAATTATGTAGAAAGTAAAGGCATGATTTTTATTTCCACTCCATTTTCTAGAGCAGCAGTAGAACGCTTAGAACGTTTTGATGTGGCTGCATATAAAATTGGATCCGGTGAATGTAATAATTATCCACTATTAGAGCATATTGCTAAATTTGGTAAACCTGTGATTTTAAGTACAGGAATGAATACTATCGAAAGTGTGAAAAAGGCGGTCGCAATTTTTAAAGTGTACAATACACCTTTAGCATTGTTACATACCACAAATTTATATCCAACACCAGCACACTTAGTACGATATGGAGCCATGATGGAGTTGCATCATACCTTTCCAGATCTTGTTTTCGGACTCAGTGATCATACACTAAACAATAATGCATGTTTTGGATCGGTGGCATTAGGAGCATCGATATTAGAACGGCATTTTACGGATCATAAGCAACGTATAGGACCAGATATTATATGTAGTATGGATGAAGACGAGAGTAAGGAGTTAGTGATTTCTAGCAAAGAAATTTGGTCTATGCGAGGAGGAACCAAAGAGCCAGTAAGAGAAGAACAAGTTACAATCGATTTTGCATTTGCTGTGGTTTGCACGATTAAAACCATTAAAAAAGGAGAGCTGTTCACTAAAGATAATATTTGGGTTAAACGCCCGGGAACAGGTGAGATATTAGCAGAACATTACAATGAAGTTCTAGGAAAAACAGCGAAAAAAGATATTGAAAAAGATAAACAAGTATCATGGAGCGACATGTAATAGTAAATTTCATAGACTTTTTGTTGCGAAGAGTTTTTCAGTCAAAATCTATTCCAGAAACTATAGTTATTGAGGCTTGGAAGGATGTTATAAAAGATGTTAATTATCATTTCCCAAGTATTAATGAAGATGATATCCTTGATAAAGTAAAAACGAATCAGAATGAGCTAGCGATGTTTTTATATAGGATTGGTAGTAAGCTTCACAAAGTGAAAAGAGACGATTTAAAGTCACAAGTGCATTTTTTAATGAAAGACTTATGTGGTTGCGAAATTTATTTTAATTCAATAATTGGAGAAGGATTTTATATTGTTCATGGTGAAGGCACTGTAATAGGTAGTCGCAATACAATTGGCAAAGGATTTGTAATTCATCAAAATTGTACAATTGGTCATAAATTAAATAGTTCTGGTACAGGAAATGTTATAGGAGATAATGTTAAAATGTATTGTAATTCTTCTGTATTAGGATCTTTAAAAGTTGGGAATAATGTTATCATTGGAGCACATACTATGGTCAATAAAAATATTGAAAACGATACAACGGTAATTTCATCATCGCGATTAGACTATTTATAATGGAACACAAGAAAATTATCTTTTTAACAGGTACTAGAGCAGATTTTGGAAAGATAAAAGCCTTAATTCAGGCTATTGAAAATCATAGGGATTTTGAGCCTCATATTTTTGTAACAGGAATGCATCTTTTGCATGAGTATGGTTATACACTCATTGAAGTAGAACGCTGTGGCTTTAAAAACATTACTACGTTCAACAATCATACGGATGAAGCCACCATGGATTTAACTTTGGCAAAAACCATTAATGGTTTTTCAGAGTATATAAAAATTACAGAGCCAGATTTAATTGTAGTCCATGGTGATCGCTTAGAAGCTTTGGCAGGGGCTATTGTTGGAAGCTTAAATAATACGCTTGTTGCACATATTGAAGGAGGTGAATTATCTGGAACCATTGATGAGTTAATTAGGCATTCTGTTACAAAACTAAGTCACGTACATTACACTGCTAACGATAATGCTAAAAAGCGATTATTGCAAATGGGTGAGCTTGAAACATCTGTATTCACTATTGGATCGCCTGATGTTGATATTATGTTTTCTAATAATCTACCAAAATTAGATGTGGTTAAAGACCATTATCAGATTGATTTTAATGCTTATGCATTGGCTATGTACCATCCTGTAACTACAGAAATTGATGCGATAGAGGAAAACGCTAATAATTTTGTTGATGCACTTATAGAAAGTAACAAAAACTACGTTGTTATTTATCCAAATAATGATTTAGGAAGTAAACATATTTTAAATGCTTATAAGAAGTTGGTAAATAATAACAGATTTAAAGTTTTTCCATCAATACGTTTTGAATATTTTCTTACATTATTAAAAAATGCTGATTTCATAATTGGTAATAGTAGTGCGGGAATAAGAGAAGCACCATATTACGGTATTCCAACAGTTAATATTGGTAACAGACAACTTAATAGAGCCACATCTTCTAAAATAATTAATACATCGAGTGAAAAATCGAAAATTCTTGAAGCTTTTAAAAAACTATCTAGAAAAGTTGAGGTTAGTAATGAGATATTTGGCAAAGGGAACAGCGTTGAGTTATTCTTAAGTAGCTTAGAGTCTCAAAATCTGTGGGACATTAACCATCAAAAGCAGTTTTATGACGCCTATTAAAAAACATATACTTTTTTTAGTACCAGATGGCGTTGGTATAAAGAATTATCTTTGTTCTGACATCATCAAATATTTAAAGAGTGAGTGTGATATTTCAATATGGTCAACACTACCGATTGATGCTTTTGATGATGTAAAACGCTTGCATCAAATTAACTTTAACTATAAGCAAATAGTACTAAATCCTGAGGGGATTTTGACGCGTTTATACCGCGAAGCTTCCACACATGCAAGATTATTACGTAATTGTAAACTAAAAGATAATCCAACAATTTTAACTAATTGGAGGCCTAATAACTACAGCTTAAAAGTGAAATTATTATATTTAGCTGCAGCGGCTTTAGGTAAATATTTGTCTAAAAATTATAAAAGAATACTAAGATTTGAAGAAAAATCTACTTCAAAAATATCAAAAAAAATAGTCGATAAGTATTCAGATGATTTAAAAATACTAAATCTAAAGTCCATTTTTATAACCCATCAAAGAGTTCCAGGAATAATGCCAATATGTAAAGCTGCAAAACAATTAAACATAACAACGGTAACGGCAATATTCTCTTGGGATAATTTACCAAAAGCACGTTTAGCAGTTAGCACAGATTTGTATTTGGTGTGGTCTCAGTGGATGAAAGATGAGATGAAGGATTACTACCCTGAAATTCATGAAAAGAATGTTAAGTTAGTAGGCACACCTCAGTTCGAGTTTTATTTAGATGAAAACAAAGTTATATCGAGGCAGCGCTTTGGTGAAAAGCATGGTTTAGATTTAGATAAAAAATGGATTTGCTTTAGTGGTGATGATATCACTACATCTCCATACGATCATTTGTTTCTGCGTGATTTAGCAGTGTCTTTAAATGACCAAAAAGATGATTTACAGATTATTTTTAGACGTTGTCCTGTAGACCTTTCGCAAAGGTATGATGAAGTGTTAAATGAGTATAATAATTTAATTGTTTCCATTGACCCTATCTGGAATATAGAATCACAAACTGGATGGGTTGGTTTTTTCCCAAAGTACGAAGATATTTTAATGCAAGTAAACCTGTCATATCATTGTGACATGGTCATTAATTTTGGTTCAACAATGGCTTTTGATTTTGCAATAAATAATAAGCCTTGTTTGTATTTAAACTACAATCCTTCGAAGGATATCAGATGGAACACTAACACTATATATAATTTTCAACATTTCAGAAGTATGAAAGGTCTCAATGCAGTAGGTTGGATTAATGGTAGAGACCAAATTTTGAAAACGGTTCTAAAGACATTAAAGACACCAAATGAAATAGCACCAGATCGTAAGAAATGGATGGAAACGATAGTGTTACATCCATTAGATACTAATTCTCAAAACATAGCTTCGGCCATATTATAATGCATATTTGTTTTATTACTAATGAATACCCAAAATTGGATTACCCACATGGTGGCGTTGGAACATTTACTCATACGATTGCGCATAATTTGATAGATAAAGGTCACAAAGTATCTGTTATTGGGATCAATATGTATACAAAAGTAGATGAAATAGAACATGATGGAGAAGTTTGTATTTTGAGATTAAAGCCAAAAGTTCTGAAGGGCTTAACATGGTATTTAAACAACAAATCCATAAATAAAAAGTTAGAAGAACTTCATAATAGTTACCCAATAGATATTGTAGAAACGGCTGAATTAGGTTTATCATTTATTAAAAAAATTAAGCCTATTAAATACGTAATACGTCTACATGGTGGACACCATTTCTTTGCTGAATCTGAAAACAGAAAAGTAACTTGGTGGAAGGGGTTTCAAGAGAAAAGGTCATTTAAAAACGCGGATGCTTTTGTAGCTGTATCTAAATTTGTTAAATCTCATACTGCCAAATATTTAAGTTATCATAATAAGCCTATTGAAATTATAAGGTGTCCAATTAATTTAAACGTATTTAAGTCTAAACCTGAGATTGAAAAAGAAAAGAATACCATTTTATTTGCAGGTACAGTTTGTGAAAAAAAAGGAATTAATCAGTTGCTTATGGCAATGCCTAAAGTAATAGAAAAAAATAAAGAAGCAGAGCTGTTTGTTTATGGTCGTGATTGGTTTTTTAAAGACGGAAGTACTTATGTAGATTACTTAAAGAAGGATATTTTGCCTAAATTAGGTAAAGCAGAAAAACATGTTCATTTTATGGGAGCAATACCTTTTAAAACATTGGCAAATAAATATGCGGCAGCAGAAGTGTGCGTATTTCCGTCCTTAATGGAAACGCAAGGTTTGGTGGCACCAGAAGCGATGGCTATGAATAAATTAGTTATATTTTCTAATTGTGGACCAGGTCCAGAAACAATAGTGCATAAAAAAACAGGTTTACTGTGTAATCCTTATAATAGCGATGATATTGCTGATCAAATTAATTGGGTTTTAAATCATAAAGAGGAATGTAAACATATTGCTAATAATGCAAGAGCTTTTGTTTTGGCTAATTTTGAAATCAATTTAATTACACAAGAAAATTTAGATTTTTATGAGGAAATAAGTCATAATGACTTTTAATTTTAATCCTTACAGAAAAAAATGGGTTATTTATTTAAAAAACAGATTATTTTGTAAATAAATATTTTGAATTAAATGTTGAAGGTATTCATATCAATATCACAAGGAAATAATCCTGTCTCTCTTTATTTTTTTGCCTTAGCTGAGAAATTTGTAGAAGATAATTTTCATGTAGTTTTTATATTTGATAAACAAGTAAAAGATTTACCAAGCAACACACAACATTACACGCATTTAACATGGCCTAGCTATAGACCCAGTAAGATAAAAGACTTCCTGTTTTTAAACGCTTTAATATCCGAACATAGACCGTCTTATTGCATTGCTATTTTTGGTTCGGTCAATGTAATGATGATTGTATCGTACTTGAGAGGAGTTAAAAATAGAATTGCATGGATCAGGACTACCAATACACAAGTTTTGTTAGACAGTAAAAATCAGTTTTTATCAAAACTGAAAGTTTATCGAAAAGCATTAGTTTATAAGTTATCCAATCAAATCAATACAAATTCTAATGGAACATTATTAGATGCAATAAAAACTTTTAGGATACATAAAACGAAAATTAAAGTTCTTCCTAATTTAATAGAACCATCTAAGTTAACTACAAAATCATTTTTTCAGAGAGAAATGGCAATTTGTGTTGTTGGTAGGTTAGATAAATCTAAAGGACATGAAATTTTGTTAGGTCAGTTTGTCAATGTTATTAAATTGTTTCCGGATCTCAAATTACATGTAATTGGTAATGGTCCCGAGATGGATAACTTGGTGTCGTTATCAAAGTCTCTAAGATTATATAAAAGTGTTATATTTCATGGCACATTACCTTACTCTTCTATTAGTGCTTGTTTTTCCAATAGTTTAATAGGTGTTTCGGCTAGTCATAGTGAAGCTTTTGGTTGGGTTAACATAGAGTCTTTAAGAGAGGGCACGCCTATTATTTCAACCAAGACAGAGGGAGCAATGGACATATTATCACCAGCCATCAATGGTGAATTCTTTAATTTAGATGACTTAGATTCTTTAAAAATTGTTGTCGAACGAATTTTACAAAACTGGAATTCATACTCAAAGAGTGCTTTATCTATGTTCCATAATAAATTTAGTTTTGAATCTAAAATTCATGAACACTACCTCGAAGTTAAATCCAATTCAGTTTAATCAAATAATTTATTTAATGCATCGAATTAGGTTAATACAAATGCTTTGTTCCTTATTTCCTCCAATTATATCACAAAGATTAAGGAATTATTTATATCCTTGGAAAATTAATAATAATAATTTCAGTTACTCTAAACGTGCCATTACCGGCTCAATTTTTAAGAGTACAATAGATGATTATCATGGGTATCGATTTTTATTTCATGGATTTTTTGATTGGAGAAATATTATTATTGCTAATTCATTATTTGAGATAAATAAAGGAGATATTATTGAAATTGGGGCAAACATTGGTACAGAAACCATCTCGCTTTGTGATATTGCTAGAGGTAAAGGTATAGTCCACGCATTTGAGCCTTATTTGCCCAATTACAACCATTTAGTTGAATTATTGAAAACTCAAAATAACCTGAAATTGTATCATTTGGCGATATCTGACAAAAATGGTGTTGTTTCATTTGAAGAACCACCAGAATCACAATCAGGCGTTGGGAAAATTATTACTGAATCTCAAAATTCTCAGAATGAGTTATTGAGGATTAAAACGAAAAAATTAGATTATTTTATTGAGGATTTTAAGAATATTCAACTTATAACTATCGATACAGAAGGACATGAACCTCACGTATTACAAGGCAGTGAGAAAATAATAGAACATTATAGTCCACTAGTTATAATAGAAGTTAGTCCTCAGTTATTATCCAAATATTCAAATTCAAGTCCGAGGGACATCAAGACATTTTTTTTAGATAAAGGATATAAAGTATTTAAAATCTCTAGATTTTCAATTCGTGATATTGAAGAATCTGACCTAAGAACTCATAAATCAGTAAATTGGATATGTGTGCACAATAAAAATTCAGGTATTTTAAAAAAAATTAAAAGAGATTTATTGTATCGAACTCTAATACCTTGGTATTTATTGCCTGCATTAAAAAAAGTATAAGTATTTACATACATTTACGATTAAAGTAGATCTAAGAAAAATTGAAAATTGAAAAACAAAAATAAAACATTAACAATTTTTACGCTTGTTGAGCACAAAAAAAAGGAAGATCAGTTATATGGTTATGGGCCTTATATTAGTGAGATGAACATGTGGGTAAGTCATTTTGATAAAGTAACGATTGTTGGACATCTTAGTGAATCTAAAGATATAGATAAGATAGAGCTACCATATACTCATCCGAATGTAAAACTTATAAATATTCCAGCTTTTAATATCAAGTCAATCGCTAGTATATTAAAATTATTATTCAGTTTACCAATTATATTTATGAGAATGGCAAGAGCTATGAGTCATTCGGATCATTTGCACTTTCGTTGCCCTTGCAATGTATCTGCAGTTGCGGCAGTAGTTCAGATTTTTTTTTCGAGTAAGTTAAAAACTACTAAATATGCCGGGAATTGGGATCCAAGTAGTAATCAGCCAATGGGTTACAGATTTCAAAAATGGTTGTTAAGTAATACTTTTTTAACAAAGAATATGAAGGTATTGGTCTATGGTGAATGGGAGGGTCAGTCAAAATCTGTTGTTCCATTTATATCAGCAACGTACAAAGAAATTGAAAAAACACCTTTTAAGCAACGTCAGTTTTCAGGAAAATTAAAATTTGTATTTATAGGTGCTATGGTTATTGGTAAACGCCCTGTACTAACTGTTAAAATTATAGAAAACCTTATAAAAAAAGGTATTTCTGCTGAGTTACATATGTTTGGTAACGGACCTTTAATAAATGAAGTGAAAGATTATATTGGAGACACGAGGTTAGGTGAATCGTTTTTTGTTTATGGCAATCAGCCCAAGGAAAAAGTTAAATCATGTCTTCAAGATGCGCATTTTTCAATATTGCCATCAAAAAGTGAAGGTTGGCCCAAAGCTATAGCTGAAGGCATGTTTTTCGGTGCTATCCCTATATCAACAAAGATTTCATGTTTGCCATGGATGTTAGATTATGGTAAAAGAGGCATACTAATTAAAAAGGATTTAAATGATGCTGTAGATGTAATCGTAAATCAATTAGAGCAAGGTGATGAATTTTTAAATGAAATGGCCAGAGAAGCGATGACTTGGTCTCAAATGTATACATTAGACAAATTAAAAGAAGAAATAAGTCAATGTGTTCTAAAATGATAAAGTCATTACAAATTATTGATACCTTGCGTATTGGTGGTGCTGAACGTATGGCCATAAACATAGCGAATAGTTTATCTTGCAATTATATTGAATCTCATTTATGTGTGACAAGAGAGGAAGGAGAATTAAAAAAAGCTTTAAAAGAAAATGTTTACTATGTTTTTTTAGGAAGGAAATCTACGTTTGATCTAAATGCAATTTTAAAATTAAAAAGATATGTTAAGAATAATAATATAGATATCCTACACGCACATGGAACATCTTTTTTTATGGCTTCTTTAATAAAAATTTTAATTTCAAAGGTGAAACTTGTTTGGCATGATCATCATGGTGCTAGGGCTAAAAACACAGGTAAATTGAAGTTATTAGTATTAAAATTTTGTTCTTTATATTTTAATCTAGTTTACGCTGTTAACAATGACATAAAATATTGGATATTAAAAAACCTTTTTTGTCAAAAAGTGAAGTTTATAACAAATTATCCCACGAGTATATCGGAAAAAGAAACATCATTAAAGGGTGAAAAAGGGAAGCGTATTTTGTGTTTAGCTAATTTAAGAGAACCAAAAAATCACAAACTATTATTTGAGTCATTCAAAAAAGTAAATCAAAATTATAAAGATTGGACCTTACATTGTGTAGGAGCTATTTTTAATGATAAATATTCAAAAGAGTTGAAAGTTTTTATAAGAGATAATGATTTAGAAAACCATATTTTCTTGTATAATTCGAAAGAGGATGTATCACATATAATTTCACAGGCAGATATAGGTATATTAACTTCAAGCTCTGAAGGTTTGCCCATGTCACTATTGGAGTATGGTTTAGGTGGATTACCTGTTATTACAACCGATGTTGGCTATTGTAGCAATCTAATTTTAGATAAATCTCATGGTGTTTTAACACCCAGTGATGATGTTGATGCAATTACAAATGGAATAATGACTTATATAACAAACGTGGATTACAGAAATACGTGTTCAGTAAAATTTCAAAAAAGAGTGATTGAGGATTTTTCAGAATCTAATGTAATAAGTACAATTGTTAAAGATTATGCGTTGTTACACATATAAAGTGTAAGAAAGAATAGTTATCATGAATTTTAAATATATATTTCAACTTCTATTTCACATTTTACTTGGGACGTCAATATATTTGGTGAATATTTTTCCTAGAATATTTTTTTTTATCATGACGACTTATTTTTTAGGAACTATAATTATAACTTCTAAAAGTCAAAAACAAGCTGCAGTTTTAAAAGCCTGTGCATATATTGTTGGTGCTGAAGTTTTATTTAGAATGACTAATGGTGCAATTTTTTATGAATCATCCAAATATTTAGTGATAGTATTTGTGCTCATAGGAATGTTTTATGATGGTATTTCGAATAAAGCTTACCCATATTTTATTTTTTTAATATTACTTGTTCCTTCAATAGTAGTTGCATCTTCAACAATTGGTTATGATTCTAATTTAAGAACGAATGTTGCTTTTGCATTGAGCGGTCCAGTTTGTCTTGGATTATCAGCACTTTATTGTTACGATAAAAAAATAAGTAAAAGACAAATATTGGATACTCTACTTTATTTGGCTTTGCCCATTATTTCATTGACCACATATTTGTTTTTGTATACACCGAGCTTAAAGGAAGTAATAACTAGTACACAATCTAATTTTGCAGCTTCAGGAGGATTTGGACCTAATCAAGTGTCATCAATTTTAGGGCTTGGAATGTTTGTGTTTTGCGTTCAGTATTTTCTTAATTCAAAAACATTATTTTTAAAAATACTGAACATTGTTTTGTTTGGACTTGTTACATTTAGAGGAATAATTACTTTTAGTCGAGGTGGCATATTAACTGCCGTATTAATGATTTTCGCCTTTTTGTTTTTTGTTTATTTTAAATCTAGTCAAAGGCAAAAATATATTATTGTAGTGTCTTTTTTGTTATTGTTGATGACATCATCTATTGTTTGGGTCGTTAGTTCTAATCAAACTAGTGGATTAATCGATAGGCGATACTCTAATCAAGATGGAACTGGAAAAGTTAAAGAGGATATTTCTGCTGGAAGAGTTGCTTTATTCATAGATGAATTAGAAGGCTTTATTAATAGTCCATTTCTTGGAGTAGGAACAAACGGAACCAAAGAAGCTAGGATATCGTTGACAGGGAGAGGGGTGGTTAGTCATAATGAATTAAGTAGAATTTTGTCCGAGCATGGTATTTTAGGTGTCATGATTTTATTAATACTTGTTTTTAAACCTCTTGATTTAAGGTTAAAAAGTAGAAATAATTACTTTTTTTACGCATTCTTGGTATTTTGGTTTGCAACAATAAATCACTCTGCGATGCGAATTGCAGCACCAGGTTTTATTTATGCATTAGCACTTTTAACTTTAAAAAATGAAAAACATCCTATATATAGGAAACGCCTTAGGTGATAGTGAAAAAACTGTTACAACTATCGATGTTTTAGGTAAAAACCTAAAAGAATTTTGTGCAGTTAATATGGCATCAAGAAAAACCAATAAATTTCTGAGGTTATTAGACATGGTAAAATTAGTTTTGATGAAACAGTTCAAAGCTGATTATGTTTTAATTGACACTTACAGTACCACCAACTTCTATTATGCACTAATCATTAGTCAGTTATGCAGGATTTTAAGTTTAAAGTATATTCCTATTTTGCATGGAGGTAATTTACCAAAGCGATTACT
>Ga0208971_1001116_pt1 | contig 16598 bp, 9 predicted proteins | sample AOAMet1_18_M0_10_2_FD_188229 | JGI IMG/M metagenome (GOLD analysis project Ga0208971, IMG submission 188229) | Ammonia-oxidizing marine microbial communities from Monterey Bay, California, USA - CAN11_18_M0_10 (SPAdes) | ecosystem: Environmental > Aquatic > Marine > Intertidal zone | place... | reverse complement strand
ATGCTCAATATCTATCGGGTTATGATCTGAAGTTATTATATCAATATCGCCAGATTTAATGCCTTTTTGTAGTGATTTAATATCTTCTTTGGTTCTTAATGGTGGGTTTGTTTTAAAGTTGCTGTCAAAGCCATGTAATTCATTATCTGTTAGCACTAAATGATGAGCCGCAACGCTACAGGTTACTTGCAGGCCTTCCTTTTTTGCTTTCTTAATCAAGGCAACAGATTTAGCCGTTGAAATTGTTGGAATATGTAATTTTCCTCCTGTATATTCCAATAAAAATAAATCTCTCGCAATTTGAAGATGTTCTGCTAGAGCAGGAATTCCTTTTAGCCCTAATTTTGTACTATTAATACCTTCATTCGCTATTCCGTCTCCAGCAATCGCATTGTTTTTTGGAAAACTCAACACCAATCCATCAAAATTTTGTACATATAACAGTGCAATTTTCATGAGATTATCATTTTCAATGGGTTTGTTGTAATCTCCAAAAGCGATAGCTCCAGATTGTTGCATGTCATATAATTCGGCTATTTCTATACCTTTGCTTTCTTTTGTTAAAGCACCAATTGGATATAAGTTTGTAGCGGTATTAAAAGCCTTATGAATTAAATATTCAACATCAGACTTAGAGTCAATAACAGGGTTTGTATTCGCATTTAAAGCAATTGAAGTAAATCCACTTTTGGCGGCAACTTGCAAACCATTTTTTATAGTTTCTCTTTCTTCGAAACCAGGTTCTCCAAAAGAAACACTGGTATCAAACCAGCCACAAGATATATGTAAATTTTCTAACGCTAAAACCGTATAATGGTCTTTTTTTGGAATAGAATCTGCAATTTTTTCAAGCTTTCCTTCACTGATTAAAATATCCTTTTTTTGATTATGGTAAGGACTGTTAGCATCTATAATAGTTGCATTTTTAATAAGTGTAATCATGGTTTATAGAATTTTAAAATCAAAATTTCTAAAAGCAAAGATACAATTGCCAAGGCTAAAAACCATTTCCAAAGCCAATGAACTTCATTTTTTTCATTTAAATCTTTAAAAACATTAGCAATAGAAGTAGAAATATGAATGTTCCTGTTTTTTTCTTTTAATGAATTTAAATCCATAAAATTGAGTATACTTTCTTCTTTTGGTGTATTATAAGCTAAAATTTGTAAAGTATCTTTTTTCCTTTGAATATAATAAAAGCCTGCATTATTAGGTTGCTCTTTTGTTGTTATATTTACTTTGTTTTGAAATGTTTGTTGTTCTGGAATAAATGATGATTTTGAATTTGAAATATTTAAAACCTCATCCTTTTCTAACGATATTTCTATGTCCAGATAATTTTTATCTCCTAAATAATAATATAATTTTGAATGTTGAAAGCTTAATTTTCCAAAATTGTAAAAAACAGGTACGATTAAAGGTGAATTAAGGAAGTTACTATTATTTTTGTTTAGTGCACTTGAAAACAAGTAAATCCTGCTGTTAGCGTCTTTAATTTGACTTATAAAGGATGAGTTGTTCTCGAAGGAAACAATTTTACTGCTATTTTTGGATGAAATAGGGTAATGGCTTTGTGTGGTTGGATATTGAAAATTACGAACTTTTTTAGAAAATACGTTTTTAAATAAAGGATGATCGAAATTAATATTTGTAATTTTTAACGTGTCGGAAATTTTAGGATTAATTTTTGAGCCAGCAATTTTTCCTAAAAAAATATTATAAGATTTAATTTCTGATTTAATATTTGGAATAATGACAAGATTGCCTCCTTTATTACAATAATCTATAATGCTTTTTGATAAAATGTCTGAAATTTTTTCTAACTCATATAAAATGATTAATTGCTGTTTTTGGATGGAGTTATAATTAATATTTTGTAATGAAGATTGAGTGAAGTTAAATTCGTCTTTTGCGTAAATTTTTCTTAAAAAATCAGCTTCGTTACCAATGCTTAAAATGTTTATTTTGTTAGTGGAATTTAAATTGAAATAAAAGGTGTTGTCAAAAGTGAAAGTATCGTTAAAAGTGGTCTCAATTTTTCCCGAAAAATTAGATTGGTTTTGAATTGTAAAAGAGATGATTTTTGTATCATTTTTTTTAATAGAGTAGGACTGTTTGCTAATTAATATGTTGCTATTAAAAATAGCAATTGGAATATTTTTTTTAGCTTCTCCTTGATTTTTAACAACCACATTTACAATGAAATTATTTTTGTTGGTACTGTCGATAAAGACACTGTCTATAGAAACATTGTTTTTCTGACCGCTTTGTAATTTTATAGCCGAAAATGATGGCGTTACATTTGTAAACTTTTTTTTGTAATTAGTCTGAAAATCAGATATTAATATATTTTTATATAAAGTGTTGGTTTTATTTTTTTGAATACTCTTTATTTTTAAGAAAATACTCATTAAATCTAATTTTGTTGATACATTTTTTACTTTAAGTAGTTCTTTTTTTAATGTTGAATACGTAATATCTTTGTATAAACGGTCATTAGTTTGTAAAGAATAGGTGTCTTTTTTTGAAGCATTTTCGATAATTTCTTGAGCTGATATTTGTAATAAATTACCTTTATCTCCTATTGAATTAGTGCTTAACGAGTTGTCTAAATAAATAAAAGTATGTTGATTTTTATTTACATGTTTGTTACTAAAATAGGGTTGTGAAAATGCAAAAAGTATCGCTGTAAATAATAGCATTCTAACACATAAAATTAGCCATTTTTTTAAGCGAGAACTTTTACGTGTTTCTCGGACTAATTTTTGTAAAAAAGCAACGTTTGTAAATGGTGTTTTTACAAACTTTTGCAACTGAAAAAGATGTACTAAAATGGGGATAATTAGTAGTGCTAAAAAGTAAAGAATTTCTGGATTTTTAAATTGCATCAAAAAATAAATTAATATTTAGCGGGTCCAATATTTCTTGAACTTTTTTTAATAAAAATACGTAAATCTTCGTTCGATTTTTCTAAATCTTCTTTCCGCAAATACATCATATGTCCACTTCTGTATCCTTTAAAACTCATTCTATTTTTCATTTTTCCACTAGGATCAATTTTTCCCATGGTATATTTTGCAACAGAGTATGTAGTTGCACCGTCATAATATCCAGATTGAACTAAAACTTGTAAGTATGGATTTTGAGCCATGGCTTTCCGTAAGTTTTCACGAGCATTTTCATTTTCAAAATCCCAGGGACGAACAGGGCCGAACATATTATATTTTACATCTGTTTTAAATTTTAAAATATTTTGTGTATAATGGTTTATTGCAGGTGTAAAAGAATGTAACCAGGATGTTAATTCTGGACTATAATCAGGACTTGTTCCAATTTCTTGTCTATCAACTCCCAGATATCTGCTATCTAATCGTCCAATAGTTTTTCCATTCTTATCGCGTAAAAGTTCTTTCCAGAAGAAGCTCGGTATCATTTCTAAATTCTGCTGTAAAAGCACCTCTTTTTTAATTCCTGTAAATCGAGCCATTTTCTCAGCAACACGATTTCTTTCTGCGTCAGAAATGTTCCCTCCTTTTGATATTGCTGGAAGAAGTTCATTATAAGAAAAAAGTTCTGCCATTGGTAAAATTTCTTCTAAATCTTTTTGCTGTAGATCTTCGGGTAGCATTTTATGATACCAAGCGGTTGCTGTAAAGTATGGTAAATTCATAGAAATATCTTCTGAGGCACCAGATCTAATGATTTTATAATCCGCAGGAGAAACCATGATTACTCCGTTTAAATACATCCATTGTCTGCTCTGTAATTCGTTTGCTAGTTGCATAACACGAGTTCCTCCATAGCTTTCTCCAATAATATATTTAGGTGATAACCAACGATTATTTCGTGTCATGAAGGTTGTTAACCAATCTGCTAAATATTTTGCATCAGCATTTACACCAAAGAAGTATTTTTTATCTATTTTTTCTCCTTTTGCAATCACAGGTCGCGAATAACCGGTATTAACAGGGTTTATAAATACAATATCTGCTTCGTCTAAAACAGAATATGGGTTGTCCTTTATCCCATAAGGCTGTATTGGATTTCCTTCGTCATCAATTTTTAAAATTTTAGGACCAGTATATGCAATATGCATCCAAACGGATGCAGATCCTGGACCTCCATTAAAAGACATTATAATCGGCCTTTTAGATTTATCTTTAATGTCAGTTCTTGAATAATAAGTATAGTATAAAGAAGCAACAATTTTTCCATTACTGTTCCAAACAGGTTGCATGCCTGTTATAGCTTTATAGGGAACTTTTTTACCTTTAATTGTAACTGAATTTAAAGTAACAATTGTTGTATCTAACGGAATTCTGTTATCTTGAGCATTGAAAGAAAAGCTAAGAAAAAAAAGAATAAAATAGGTATATATTTTCATTTTGTAAAAATTTTAGATAGACCAATTTATTACAAATAAAGCAATATTTAAAACAGTTGTTAATTTCTTATTAAAACTTTTCAAAAACCCCCAATCCAAATAAAGCAAAATCATACTTCACTGGATCATACTTGTCTAATTTTCGTAAGTTTTTGTCAAGTTCAGATAGTGCTTTCCAATCATTTTGTTTTCTTACAAGCAGCTTTAATTTTCTTGCAACATTGCCAGAATGGACATCTAAAGGACAAGATAAATTCGCTGGTTTGTGCGTCTTCCAAATACCAAAATCTACACCTGCCTTATCCTCTCTAACCATCCATCTTAAAAACATGTTTATACGTTTTGCTGCAGAGTTTTTTAAAGGATCAGAAACATGTTTCTGTGTTCTTTGTTGATGGTCAATTTCAAAAAATACCCTTTTAAACTGATTGATTGCTGTTTGATAATTTGTTGATTTATCTTTAATCAAAAGTACGTTTTCCAATCCATCATGATTTTTGTAAATATGTTGCAGTGATTTTATGAATTGTTGAAAATCAATATAGTTAAATGTTCTGTGAACAAAGTTATGGAGTCTATCTAAATCTTTTTCTTGATGATTTAAAACAAAATCATAAGGAGAGTTGCCTAATAATTCCATCATTTTAAAGGCGTTTTTAATAATCATCTTTCTGTTTCCCCACGAAATGGTAGCTGTTAAAAAAGCAGCAATTTCAATATCTTCTTTTTTAGAAAATTGATGTGGAATTTGTATCGGGTCAGACTCAATAAATTTTGGGTTATTGTACAGAATAACTTTTTCATCTAAAAATTCTTTGAGTTCTTTTAGTGTCATCAAAAATTAAACAATTTTACCGTCTATCATGGTTAGTTTTCTATCTGTCATTTCTGCAAGTTCTTCATTATGAGTTACTAAAATGAAGGTTTGTCCAAATTTATCACGAAGTTTAAAAAATAGTTCATGCAAATTTTTAGCGGATTCACTATCTAAATTTCCACTAGGTTCATCAGCTAATATAACCGATGGATTGTTAATGAGTGCTCTTGCAACGGCAACTCTTTGTTGCTCACCTCCAGAAAGTTCATTTGGTTTATGATCAATTCTATGAGAAAGGCCTAAAAATTCTAACAATTCTTTTGCTCTTATTTCCGTTTCTTTTTTATTCTTTTTACCAATATAGGCAGGAATACAAACATTTTCTAAAGCGGTAAATTCTGGTAACAATTGATGAAATTGAAAAATAAAACCAATATGATTGTTTCTGAATTCTGATAATTCTTTATCCGAAAGATTTTTAAGTGAAATATTATTTATAGATAATTCATACTCTTTTTCTTTTAAAGGTTTGTCTAACGTACCCAATATTTGCAATAAAGTTGTTTTTCCTGCTCCAGACGGACCAACAATAGCAACTATTTCTCCTCTTTTAATATGTAAATCAAGGCCTTTTAAAACTTGAATATCTCCAAAGTATTTATGGATGTTTTTACCTGCAATCATAATTTTTATATCGAAATACGAATGTATAAAAAAACGGATATACTTTGCGAAGTAGATCCATTTTTATTGAAGATAGTGGACACTTATGATTTAAAATACAGCTTTTAGTTTGTTATAATCTATAAAATAAACATATCTTATAAAAACCGTGTGTCTTTGCAGTTGTTCAAACAAATTGCCGAGGTTTTCAAAGAAATCTAAATTAGAATCTATATCGGAATTAAAAATTAAATCTAAATCTATTAAATTTTTTTGAAGGCTGTAGCGTTCTCCAGCCTGCACTTCCATAAATGGTTTGTTGATTATTATTTAATAGAATTTTGAAATCGTTTGGATTAAGATTTAAAGTTTTACAGCTATTAACTGGTAATTAAATCTCGGAATAAATTTGAGTTTTCAAAACGGAAGTATTAAAAAATAATTAAAAAAATAGACGAAGACAACTGCGAGAAAAATGTAGTAATCTGAATATTATTTACATCAGATAATTTTATCAAAAAATTTGTAAACTTTCTTTTTTGAATTTGTATTTTTGTGCTCAGTTTAAACAAGAAACAAATGAACCTACACGAATATCAAGGAAAAGAAATATTAAATAGTTTTGGAGTTAGAATTCAAAGAGGAATTGTTGCTAGCACCCCTGCTGAAGCAGTTGCTGCAGCAAAAAAACTGACAGAAGACACAGGAACTGGTTGGCATGTTATAAAAGCTCAGGTTCATGCTGGTGGTAGAGGAAAAGGTGGTGGAGTAAAGTTGGCAAAAAACTTAGACCAAGTACTAAGTATTTCTGACGATATTTTGGGAATGATGTTGATTACCCCTCAAACTTCAGCTGAAGGAAAGTTGGTAAATCAAGTTTTAATTTGTGAAGACGTTTACTACCCTGGAGATGCAGAGCCGGATGAATATTATATGTCTGTACTTTTAAACAGAGCTACTGGTAAAAATATGATTATGTATTCTACAGAAGGTGGAATGGATATAGAAACTGTTGCAGAAGAAACGCCACATTTAATTTTTACAGAAGAAATAGATCCTTTATTAGGTATTATGCCATTTCAAGCACGTAAAGTTGCTTTTAATTTAGGACTTTCTGGAATGGCTTTTAAGGAAATGACAAAATTCGTGACAGCTTTATACACAGCGTATATTAAGTCTGACTCAGCTATGTTTGAAATAAATCCTGTTTTAAAAACTTCAGACTCTAAAATAATGGCTGTTGATGCTAAAGTTTCTTTGGATGAAAATGCGTTATACCGTCATAAAGATTATGCAGCGATGCGTGATTTACGCGAGGAAAACCCAATTGAAGTAGAAGCAAAAGCTGCTGGTTTAAACTATGTAGATTTAGATGGAAATGTAGGTTGTATGGTAAATGGAGCTGGTTTGGCAATGGGAACCATGGATTTAATTAAGGAATCTGGTGGTGAACCTGCTAACTTTTTAGATGTTGGTGGTACTGCTGATGCGCAAAGAGTTGAAACTGCTTTTGGTATTATTTTAAAAGACCCTGCTGTAAAAGCAATTTTAGTAAATATATTTGGTGGAATTGTTCGTTGTGATAGAGTTGCACAAGGTGTTGTAGATGCATACAAAAGTATGGGAGACAAAATTAATGTGCCAATCATTTGCAGATTACAAGGTACAAATGCTAAAGAGGCAAAAGAATTAATTGACAATTCTGGAATGGAAATTATTTCGGCTACAGAATTTCAAGAAGCTGCAGACAAAGTGCAAGAAGTTTTAGAAGCTTCATAAAAGTTTCTTTTTATAATATATTTAAAGCTTCACAATTTTGTGAGGCTTTTTATTTTTAAATTGATTGAAGGTAAAAAGTTTAGTATTGATATTTTTGATTTATATTGTGAAGCTCAAATAATGCATAAATCATGAAAAAAATTTTATTTTTATTGCTGTTTCCATTACAATTAATCGCGCAGGAAGTACCAAATTCAGTATTATTTTGGAATACTTTACAAGAACATTGTGGCAAGGCATATGAAGGGAAAATACTTGCAGGAGCTAAAGAAGGAGATGGTTTTACAGGAGAAAAATTAGTGATGCATGTTCGTTCTTGTCAAGAAAGAACTATCAGAATTCCTTTTTTTGTTGGTGATGATAAATCTAGAACCTGGGTTTTTACAATGAGTGAGGATAACTTAATTACTTTAAAACACGATCATAGACATAAAGATGGTTCTGAAGATAAGATAACACAATATGGTGGTTCTAATCCAAATACTGGTTTAGCAGATATTCAATTTTTTCCAGCAGATCAGGAAACATCTAGCTTAATTTCTTATGCTTCTAATAATGTTTGGTGGGTTACTGTAGATGAAACAAGTTTTACTTATAATTTAAGAAGAATAGGGACAGATAGGTTCTTTTCTGTAAAATTCGATTTAACAAAAGAAATTGAAACGCCTAGTGCTCCTTGGGGTGAAAAAAAGTACTAGTTATGTAGTAAGTTTCTTCTATTATGAATAAGCTAAATATGATGTTTTGCATTATTTCTGAATAAACTCTTTTTTATATTTCGTATTTCAATAGCCGCAAAGCATTTATAACAACAATTAGGGTAGAACCTTCATGACCAACCACGGCCGGTCCGATTGCTATTGTTCCCATGATTGTCAAAGGAACCAAAAGAGCGACCATGCTTAAACTGATAATTAAGTTTTGCTTTATGATTAGTTTTGCTTTTCTACTAAGACCAATAGCAAATGGAAGATTATCTAGCTTATCGGCCATCAAAGCAATATCTGCTGTTTCTAAAGCAACATCTGAACCTGCAGCTCCCATAGCAATACCTACTGTACTTTTTGCCATGGCTGGAGCATCATTAACTCCATCTCCCACCATTGCGACACTACCTTCTCGCTTTTTTAGTTGTTCTATTGCTTTAACTTTATCTTCTGGGAGTAGATCACCCATTGGGTCGGTTATTCCTATATTTTTAGCGATTGCATCCGCTACTTTTTGATTATCTCCTGTGAGCATAATCATTCGTTTAATTCCCATTTTTTTTAAAGTGGATAGGGTTGTAATGGCTTCAGGACGCGCAATATCCATTACTGAAATAATGCCTAGGTAGGTGTCATCTTGATGAATAATCATAGAGGTATGTCCACCTGATTCGAGTTCCGACATTTTTAGGTTCATCTCTTGAGGGATTTTTTTCCCAGTTAACTCTTCAAAAAGTCTTCGATTCCCAATATGCACCAAACAGCCATTCCAATTTGCCTGAATGCCTCTTGCAATTAATGCTTTTAAATTTTCTGCCGCAGGAATATCGATATTTCCTAATTCTTTTTTTCCTCCCTCAACGATAGCCGTAGCCAAAGGATGGTCACTTAATGTCTCCACTGCAATGGCGACTTTTAATAAATGTGTTTTACTAATAGTTCCAAATGGAATCGCATGTGTTAGGGTAGGCCTGCCTTCTGTTAGCGTTCCAGTTTTGTCAAAAGCAATTGCACTTAATCTTCCTAACTCTTCTAGAGGTCTACCACCTTTAATTAATACCCCATGATGAGCAGCTTTTGCAATTCCTGCCAATACAGCACTTGGAGTCGAAATGGCTAATGCGCAAGGGGAAGCAGCAATTAATACAGACATGGCTCTGTAAAAACTCTGTTGAAAGGTTTCATCAATAACTAGGAAAGTGAATAATAAAAATATTACTAAAACTAAAACGGAAGGAACATAGTATTTTTCAAACTTATCGGTGAGGTGTTGTGTTGGTGACTTTTGTGTTTCGGCTTCTTTTACTAAAGTAATTAATCGAGAAAGGGTGCTATCCTTTGCTTGCTTCAAGACTTTAATTTCTAGTGCTCCGCTGCCATTCATTGTACCTGCAAAAACTCTGTGTTCTGGTAGTATTTTTTTTATATCTTCTTCATTTTTCCAATTGAGACAAGAGTATTTATCGACTGGCATACTTTCACCTGTTATAGATGCCTGATTGACGGGGCTTGATCCTTCTGCAACAACACCGTCCGCTCCGATTTTAGAATTAGGTTTGACAACAATAACATCGCCTATATTCAGATGCTCAACAGGCACTTCAATTAATCTGCCATTGTATTTGACTAAAGCGACATTAGGAACTAAATCAGAAAGTGCTGCAATAGATTTTCTCGCTCGTTTCATGGCATAATGCTCCAAGGCATGGCCCAAACTAAATAAAAAAAGTAATAAAGCACTTTCACCCCACTTACCTAAAATTGAAGCCCCTATTGCCGCGAAAACCATTAGAAAATCTATTTGAAACTTTCTTCTAAGTAAACCTTTACCCGCAGTAATAAAGGTAAAAAAACCTCCGAAGACAGCTCCAATAATAAAAAGGGTTGTAGCCATATTATCAGAGATAGAGGTAAAAGAAAAAATAACCCCTAGAACCCAGCAGATTCCACTTATAATTGAGAAATAAAGTTCCGTATTTTCTCCTAGAATATGGAGATAAGTGTTTGCACTATCTTTTTTGTTCGGTTGCTCATTATCAGTTTTGACACTGACAATATTTAAACCTAGTTTTTTAACTGATTTAATAATGTCAGATTGACTTGTTTGATGAGCATTCCACTCCACTTGTATCACTCCTAAAGCTGAAATAGAAACATTATAAATTCCTCTTTTTTTTCTTAAAACTTGCTCAATACTGCTATATTCTTGTGCATGCTGATTTTTCTCTACTTCAATATTGAGTTTATACATGTTTAATTTATAGGTACTTTGAATATTTTCGAATTCCTTTTTTGGACACAGGAGGAAGTTAGCACTTATATAGTAGTATTTCAATGACTTTTATCAGTCGTTACTGAAATAAGTTCAATAGATATAATAAAGCTATATTTTTGAACTTTTAGAAATAAAAAAAAATAGTTATAACTGCTCTCTCAAAACAGCAATTTCATCACGCAATTTTGCAGCCACAATAAAGTCTAATTCTTTTGCTGCAGCTGCCATATGCTTGCGTTTCTGTCTAATACGTTTCTCTATTTCTTCTTTTGGTAAGTACTGTAAATCTTGTTCAGCAGCAACTTGTTTTGCATTATCATAATGATAACTAGAAACTGCAGATTTAGATAAGGTGTCATCAATTTTTTTGTTAATCTGAGTAGGAGTGATGTTGTGTTTAGAGTTATATGCTATCTGTTTTTCTCTTCTTCTGTCTGTTTCATCGATGGTTTTTTGCATGCTATTGGTCATTTTATCAGCATATAAAATTGCTAAACCATTGATGTTTCTTGCAGCTCTACCCACTGTTTGTGTTATAGATCTGTGACTTCTTAGAAAACCTTCTTTATCAGCATCTAAAATAGCAACCAAAGATACTTCTGGTAAATCTAAACCTTCTCTTAAAAGGTTTACGCCAATTAAAACATCAAATAAACCTTTACGTAAATCTTGCATGATTTCCACACGCTCTAAAGTATCTACATCAGAATGAATGTATCTACATCGAATATCAACTCTAGCAAGATATTTTGTTAGTTCTTCTGCCATTCTTTTAGTTAAGGTTGTAACCAAAGTCCGTTCGTCTTTCTCAACACGAATCTGAATTTCTTCAATTAAATCATCAATCTGATTTAAACTTGGGCGAATTTCTATAATTGGATCTAATAAACCCGTTGGTCTAATTATTTGTTCTACAAATACGCCCTCTGTTTTCTGCAGTTCGTAATCTGCAGGAGTTGCGCTTACAAAAATGGTTTGATTTTGTATCGCTTCAAATTCATCAAATTTCAAAGGACGATTGTCCATAGCTGCAGGTAATCTAAATCCATATTCCACCAAGTTTTCTTTTCTACTTCTATCGCCTCCATACATGGCATGAGTTTGTGGAATAGTTACATGGCTTTCATCAATTACCATTAAGTAATCATCAGGAAAATAGTCTAACAAACAGAAAGGTCTTGTTCCAGGTTCACGACCATCTAAATAACGTGAGTAGTTTTCAATTCCTGAACAATATCCAAGTTCACGAATCATTTCAAGATCAAATTCTGTGCGTTCTTTTAGACGTTTTGCTTCTAAATGTTTGCCTATTTCCTTAAAATAATCAACTTGTTTCATCATATCTTCTTGGATTTGATGAATGGCATTTTGTAAAACATCAGGAGAAGTTACAAAGAGGTTTGCAGGATAAATAGTGAGTTCTTGAAAGCTTTCAATTATTGCGTTGCTCTCTAAATCAAAAGATTCTATTTCTTCAATTTCATCTCCAAAAAAGTGTATCCTATATCCATTATCACCATAAGAAGGATATATAGTTACCACATCACCTTTAACTTTAAAAGTTCCACTTTTAATGTCTACTTCTGTTCTAGAATATAAACTTTGAACAAGTTGGTGTAAAAATTTTGTACGTGCTATTTGCTGACCAACTTCAACAGGAATTACGTTTTTCTTAAATTCTGTAGGATTTCCAATTCCGTATAAACAAGAAACTGAGGCCACAACTAAAACATCTCGTCTACCAGAAAGTAGGGAAGAGGTGGTGCTTAAACGCAAACGCTCTATATCCTCATTAATAGATAAATCTTTTTCAATGTAGGTTCCTGTTACAGGAATGTATGCCTCTGGCTGATAATAGTCGTAATAAGAAACAAAATATTCTACAGCATTTTCAGGAAAAAATTGTTTAAACTCCGAATATAATTGAGCTGCTAATGTTTTATTATGAGCTAAAACTAACGTTGGTTTTTTGACTTCCTTTACAACATTAGCCACGGTAAAAGTTTTACCTGAACCAGTTACTCCTAATAAGGTTTGAAATTTTTCACCTCCAAGTATATTTTGTGCAAGTTCTTTAATCGCTTGGGGTTGATCTCCTGTTGGAGAAAATTCTGATATCAATTTAAATTCCATATGGTAAAAATACGGATACTTTGTAAAAAAGTATCCGTATTTATTTAAGATTTAAAAAGCAATATTTATTTTCTAATCAATGAAAAATTCCCTTTTTTGTTGATAGTTGGTTTTGTTTTATCTGCAGGGATTAAGGTAACGCTAAACCAATAATCATCAGAAGAAAGTGTTTTTCCGTTATATGTGCCGTCCCAACCTTGGTCATCAATTTGTAATTGTGCAACTAGTTTTCCATACCTATTAAAAATATTAATACTACTATTAGGATAAAAAGTTTTGTTAGCCCCTTTAACCAACCAATAATCGTTCTCTCCGTCAGAATTTGGTGTAAAGAATTTAGGAAATTGAATTACGGAAACTAATAACTTTGTGTCTGGAGAACACCCGTTTTTGTCATTGACAATAATTTCATAAATACCCCCTTCTAAGTTTTGGAAAATCGGTTCCTCTTGATATCCAGCAAAAGGAGTTCTCATATTGTCATCAGTATTTAGAATTGCAAACTGATAATCTCCCGGACCTAAATTGTTATTGATGGTGTCAATAGAAATTGATAAATTATTTTGACTACCAATATTATTAGATTCATCAACAATAGTAACAAAATTCATGTCTAAGGTTGCGATACTAGATTCGCTTATTGTAATAGTTTCCTCTCTTGTGCACAATGTTCCATTGGTTGAGGTTGCTGCTACTGTATAAGTTCCGCCAACTGTAACATTAACATTATCAGCTGTGCTTATTGTATCTCCATCTATATTTTTCCAAACATATGAATAGACATTCATTGCATTTTCTACTGCAATATTTAAAGGTAAATTATTTAAGCATAAAATTTGTGGAGTTGTTACGGTGAAATCTGGTAAAGGATTAATAATAACATCAAAAGATGCATCATCATTTATGCACAAGGTTGCTTTATTTTGGATACGTACAAAAATCGTTTCTGTTGCATTTAAGTTCGTGTAAGGAGAATCTATAGCGCTATTGCCAGTTGAAGCGTCTGCAGGGTTGGCATGGAAGGTAACGATAAAATCATCCGGATCTTGAGAAGTTCCTAATATCTCTGTAATTTTCCCATCTAAATCAATAGTTTGAATAATTCCATTTGCATCATCACCATCCTCATTATTATCACATTCAGAAAGGTTAGAAATAATTTCACTGATTGGCTCTGGGTTTACAACGACAGTAAGTGTTGATTGATCAAAAACACATCCAGTATTATTGTTTACAATTCTGATTAATAAACTTTCCTCACTAATTTTTGAAGTTGCATTAATTGTTACTCTTGTAGGGTCAGAATCGTAGCTATTTTTGTCTATTCCTGTTGACGATAAATCTTCTAAATCAGTCTGGTTTTTATGATAGGTGATTGTAAAATCATTAGGATTTTTAGTTCCTAAAATATCGACATCTCTGATTGAGATATTAATATTTTGGGCTAGACCATTTCTAACATCACCATCTTTTATTCCGAGATCACAGACGGCTAAAACAGGAATTGGATTAGTGATTATTGGTAAAGGATTGATAATGATGTCAAAACTAGTATGAGGATTTGCACAGCCTGATACTATATTTTGCATGTTTATAAAAATTGTTTGAGTCACAATATCACTCTCAGAGAACCCAGTAGGAACATCATTTGTAAATTGGGCAGGAGTATCTATGTAATCGGTACTATTCGTATCTCCAGAAAAAGCAGCAAGTGCAGTTTTATAAAAAGTTACCTCAAAGTCATTTTTATTTTGACCAGTTCCAAGAAAAAGTTCGTCAATTTTTTGATTTAAATCAATATTTCGGTTGCTTCCATTTGTATAATTTCCATCAATTTCACCAGTGTCACATTCTAAGATTGGGGAAAGAGTGCTATTACTTGCAATTGGAGTTGTATTTATTTGTAAATAAAATTCGCCTAAACCTTCACAATTATTGTTTATGGTACTTAATATTTTATAATAAATAGGAAATTGAATACCGCTAGCAATAGTAGTGATGTCAATTTTAGTGATATCATTTCTGTAATTAGTGATATCGATTTCATTTAAAGTGTTATTTCTATCATCAGCATTTTCATAGAAAAAAACTTCTGTGTTTATGGGAGGATCAATTCCAGTAATAATGGCATTTCTATCCAAATAAAAGTTCGTTATATTGTCTGTATCAGAATTAGCAGCAGAATCATTTCCATCAGCATCTAAAAAATCGTCGCAGACAGAAGGTTGAATTTCATTGTAAGGATTATCTGGAGTTTTCCCCACATTTATTTTTAACTCTACGAGATTTCTAGGACAACCAAATTGTGACGTAACTCTGACAAAAACAGATTGTAAAGTATTTACTTGAACGGGGTATGAAGTTGTATTTGTAATTTGAGAAGTTGCAGTAGCATCTTCAAAATATTCAAAAGTAGCATTTGTCGTTTCAGAAATATTTATTTCAGCGTTGGTTAAATTCACTGTTGGATTATTGTCATTAGCACTTATACATTGCTCTAATTCAGGGTTGTTTTTTAAAACCGGCAAAGGATCTACAATTAAATCTAAAGTTTTGTTGGCATCGTAACAAGCTGTATTATCTTTGTTTTCAACTCGAATAAAAATTTGTTGAGAGTCGGTTACAGAATAAAAATTATTTTTATCGATTATAGTAGCAATATCATTTGTTTCTGCACCATTTTGAGTTGAATGATAACTAACAGGATATTGAATTCCATCTAAAGTTCCAAGAATTTCTGAATCTTTAGTGTTTAAAATAAATGTATTTATGATTCCATCTGTATCAAGACCACTTTCTAAGTTATCACAGATTCTATAAGGTTCTGGTTGAATAGCAACAGGTAAATCGGTAATGGCTAACGTAAATTCTGTAATAGCAAAACAAGCTTTAGGTGCATTTTTGTTTTGCACTCTGGCATAAATTATTTGTGAACTAAATGCCGTTGTGTTTGTGTATGGATTTGGTAAAGCATTATCTCCAGAATTTGCATCATCACTGTCTGAAAAATATAAAACATCAAATTTAGAGCTGTCTAATCCTGTTAAGATTTTATCTTTTAATTCACCGGCACTATCATCTTGCAAATCAAAAGAATTAAACCCATCTCTATCTGTGTCACAAAAAATAATATCATTTGGTTTTGTTGCAGTTGCTGCTTCAAAAACATCTACGGTAAAAGTCCCATTGTATTCAGTATTGTTTCCACAATCGTCTTCTAAAGTTATTTTTAAGGCATAAACTCCTTTATCATTTTTAGTAATATTAGGCAGTATTAATTTGTAATCTGGTCCAGAAGAAGGGATTTCTATAGTACTAGTTCCATTATCAAAAGTCCAAGTATATTCTATATTTTGTCCTGTAACAGCAGCTGGAACTATGGTTTTATTCTGCCCTTCACAAAATTGTAAATCTTGATTATTTATGACATTATTTGTATCCTCATCTTTTATTTCAATGGGTAATAATAAAGAAGATATAAATGGAGGTAGACCTTGGGTAGAAAATTTACCTTTTAGGTCTATTGCATTTTTTTTAAATATAATATCAGCAGCATTGGCTGTAGGGTTTTCTATGACATCGAGAAAAGGAGCAAAACCATTGAAGTAAGCTTCAGGGATGGTGGCATAAATTTTTCCATCAGGGCCGAGTTGTAATGCCCCTCTAAAGCCACCCTCTGGATATTCAGCACTACCGCCAATTTGTTGATGAATTATTGCTTTAGAATTAGGAATGTTTGTTTCAGTTAAATCAAATTGAAAAAGTTTGTATGTTACAGCTGGTCTAAATAAAGTTCCTCTAAAACTAGATACTGTAGAAATATATAGTTTTTTAGAATCT
>Ga0208971_1001092_pt1 | contig 16770 bp, 11 predicted proteins | sample AOAMet1_18_M0_10_2_FD_188229 | JGI IMG/M metagenome (GOLD analysis project Ga0208971, IMG submission 188229) | Ammonia-oxidizing marine microbial communities from Monterey Bay, California, USA - CAN11_18_M0_10 (SPAdes) | ecosystem: Environmental > Aquatic > Marine > Intertidal zone | place... | reverse complement strand
GCTGTCGTTTAATGCAGTGCTTTTAGCGCGACGAAAGCCGTTTGATTGGCGAAGGCTCGTTTCATGTGGAGGGTCGCCGGGGACAATCTGATTTCGGGTTAAACCGCTAATCGCTGGGGTGCTGTATTTTTGCTTGAACGAGTTGCGGCTGCCGTAACAGGACCAAAATCACCATAGCCACTGTGAGGTAAGACAGCACCGGAAACAAAGCGGCGAGGCCCAGCCATTGCGCGAGCAAAGCGATTGGCATGGTCATCAGCTGCGCGAAAGCCATATTGAGTTGAAAGATGCTCATGATTCGGCCGCGCATGTCGCTCGGCGCAATGTGCTGAATTAAAATCGTGCTAGACACCATCATCGTTGTCATACCGGCGCCCAAGCCAAAATTGCCGATCATAATGTTCAGTTCGGTTTTGCCCAACACGAAAATTACGAAGGAGAGTGAAAATAACAACGCGCCGAAGGCGATGAGCGCGCCGCGGTGAACAAAGTTGGCAAATCGAGCCAGCATCAAGGCTGCGACGAACGAGCCAATGCCCCAAAACATCATCACAAAGCCCATACGGGGTATGGCAACGCCGACCTCTGTTGTCACCCAGGTCGGCCCCAGACTGGCGGTTGCGGGATAACCCAGGCTCATGAGTAGGATCAGCAGAATAATCACCCAAAGAATGACCGGTTCCCTGCGCGCGTATTGCAGGCCAACGGAAATATCGGTTTTGATTTGGGTTAAGCCGTAGGGCTGTGATTGCTGTGATTGTACTTGGGCACTGGGCGCATAGCGCATCATGCCAATCAAGATCATAGCAAGGAGGTAGCCAATCACGGTTGTTCCATAGGCCCCACTAAAGCCAAGCTGATCGATCATGATGCCAGTCACCATAATAGCGACCGGCATCGCAATTTGACCTGAGACTTGATTGAGCGAGATCCCGGAGGGGGTTAATCGCTGACCGAGCACGTCGGGCACAATTGCAAGTCGGGTTGGCGCATCGATGCTTTGGAGTCCGGACGATAAAAAGGTGAGAATAAAAAAGGCACCGAATCCCAATAAGCCGTTAAGGTCTAGGTACATAAAACCCGCAATCGCAGAGGTCGTTAAGACCTGCAATCCCAATATAAGTTGGAGGAGGTGTTTTCGATTGAATCGATCCGCCAACGCACCACCATAGAGCCCAAATGCCAAGCCGCCTAAGCCCCGGGAGGTTGCGATGAAGGCGACTAGGATCAGCCAGATGTTGCCGGGCGCTGTGGACTGCACCCAAAGAATTTGGGTTATGAATTGCAGCGGCATCAGCATCTGCCCGATGGCAAAGCCCGCCAGCAAAAACCGGAAATCTCGATTGTGTAGAGGCGCCAGCGCGCCAGTCGCTAAGTCTGTCATGGCTAATGAATATTGATTTGCTCAAAGGCTATCACGGATCGACAGACCCCGTGTTTAAGCGTTACCAGGGGCCCACTAATCCAATAGACGGATGACTTCTTCAGGCTTTGGCCCGCCGGGCAAAAACATCACGGCGGTTTCATTAAATCCAGCGTCAGAAAATGCCAATAATTGCCCACGTAGGGCACCGAGGTCGGTCTCCTGGGTTAATTGCAGCGTCGATACAATAGCCTTCTTGCCACCAAACGCGCGATATTGCGCGTGGGCTTCAATGATTTCCTCGGTGCTTCGATAGTGGGCGGATGCGATCCAGCCATCGAAGTTTCGCGCGGCCATCTCAACGCCATTACCCCAACTCCCTAAATACAAAGGTGGTCCGCCGAGAAGTTCCGGCCATGGTGAGAGATCATTAGCCAAGTGTTGGCCGGTTTCAAGCGCTTTTTTAAGCTCTTTGTGTTGATCTCTAAAATCGCTGAAGCGCGTCTCGTACGCTTTGCCAGCAACCTTGAAATCCGCGGCTGTCGAGCCGGCGCCAAGTCCAAGCAGCAGACGAGGCCCACAGAGTTGCTGCAGTGAAAAAATGCGATGGGCCAGTTCCAGCGTCGCATAAAGTGGCAGCTGGAGCACGGCCGTGCCGAGCTGAATCGTTTGAGTGACTGCCGCCGCCGTCGCAAGGGTTAATAAAGGATCTGTCATCATAAAGCCGCGACCCATCGCCTGGGCCGTCCAAAGGCTATTAAAGCCCAAGGCTTCAAATCTCATGGCTTGCTCTGCAATCGATTTTTGCTGGCTCGCGTCATTGATTGGTGCTAGCAGTACGCCCAGTTTCATGGGGATTAGTCCTTGTAAGAAGTCTAAAGCATAACGTCAATATGAGGCGCGAAGCCACTGCATCTTTGAGTAAAGCAGTAAGGTTAACGTGTGTTGCCCAACCAGGCTCTGGTGATGATTTGCGCGCCCGTTTGACGCGTCTTGAGCCTTGCATTCGGGCGGCCCGACTGGCGCCGGGGCTTGATGAGCGCCAAGCGTTAGGGCGCGGCCCCCGCTTAGGCAAATGGGTTGGATGATGCCGACTCTAACGGCGCCTGATCCCGGCAGCAAACAGGGAGGGGCGCAAGGGTTGACATCAAGGTCTCAGTTGAGACACTTAAGTCCAGCTGATTGGGCCCGATAGATCGCGGTTAAAAAGTTTGGTCGTAGCAGCATGGCTTTTATTAGCCTTTAAAAACCCACGCAGGCATTAGCCGATAGAGGATTCCTATGAGTGAAGCGAGACAAGAAAAAGCACCGTTTTGGTTACGAGATAATTTTGCGCCAACCTTTGAAGAACGCACCGAAACGGATCTAAAAGTGATTGGACACATTCCTGAATCATTGCAAGGTACCTTGCTGCGCAATGGTGCTAATCCGCAAAGTGGAGAGTCCGCGCATTGGTTTTTAGGCAACGGCATGCTGCATGGCGTGCGCATTGAAGCAGGCCAAGCGAAGTGGTATCGCAATCGCTACGTTAAAACGCCGCTCTTTCTCAAGCCGGATGGCGATGTGATGGATGGTTTGGGGGATATGACGATGTCGGCGGCCAACACCAACGTGATTCAACACGCGGGTAAAATTATGGCGCTGGAAGAAGGACATTGGCCGTTTGAGGTTTCAAATGAGCTGGAGACCGTTGGTCCTAATAATTATGAGCGTAAACTTGAAGGCGCGATGACTGCGCACCCTAAAATCTGCCCTGAAACTGGAGAGTTACTCGCCTTTTCTTACGGTATGACGCCGCCTTATCTCACGTACCTGCGCGCTTCTGCATCCGGGGAGTTGTTACAGACCGAGCAAATCGAAGTGCCCGGGGCAACCATGATCCACGACTTTAATGTGACTCGAAACTTTGTCATTTTTATGGACTTGCCGGCTGTCTGGAATTTTGAAGGGATGGCAACGACGGGCCTGCCGATTCTTTGGGATGAAAGTTATGGCGCACGCTTGGGTGTGATGCCCAGGAATGGCGGCAATGCGGAGGTGGTTTGGTACGAAATCGACCCGTGTTATGTGTTCCACCCGCTCAATGCGTATGAAAATGGTGACAAGATCGTCATTGATGTCTGCCGGATGGACGACACCATGAAGCCGGGTTCCAGCGCGCCACCGATGTTGCATCGATGGACCATCGATCAGGCTTCTGGGCGCGTCACCGAAACCCAATTAGACGATCGGGTTGTAGATTTTCCTAGAGTGGCTGATGCGGTTGTTGGCCTAAAGCATCAATATGGATATTGTGCGGCGTTTGCTGGCAGCGCGCCCTATGGTGAGGGCTTGATTAAATACAATCTAGAAACAGGTACGTCTGAATATCGTCATTTAGACGGCGGGCAAGCTAGTGAGGCTGTTTTCGTGAAAGATCCGGCGGCCAGTGGTGAGGATGGCGGCTTTTTGCTCAGCTATGTGTATCAACCTGAAATTGACCAAAGCGAAGTGCTGATTTTGAACGCGCAGGATATGTTGGGCGAACCGGCTGCCCGAATCCAGATACCGGCGCGGGTACCGGCTGGATTTCATGGTAATTGGATTGGCGACTAGGGACCAATCGGCCCGAGGGGTTACGGGCTATTGCAGGTCGCGTAATTTGATGCCCTTAAGAGCGGCAAGCAGGGTGCGTTGAGGCACGTTTTTCGAGTTGACTGGTACCGCTCGGTCTTTGGATTGTTTTACGCGGGTCACAGCGCCGTGCAGACCGCGCGGTTTGGTTTGAGACGACGGCTGATTTGGTGCGTCAAACCAGGTCGCATCGTAGCCGGCTTTCATTTCTGGGCGGCCCGTTTGAGCGACGTAAAAAGCGATGATGCAAAACGCTGTCAGGACCCTGCTAGGGTCTTAGGTCGCATCGAAAGCGGCTTGTTTGATGGGCTCTGATGGGTGCGCTGTCGCCGGATGCCAGTGTACATCTTTTTAAGGTTTCTGCGTCGCGCGCTTTTTCACTGTGTGCGTCGTGCGCGGGTGCGCTTGCAAAGCGGGCCTGCAAGGCAGGGAGGGTCGATATCAGCAGACTTGAGCGTTGTCGAGGCGCAGTCGGGCGGCGGTCTTTGACTTGCCGCCTATTTTTTAAAGTCAGGGAGTAAGCGATATGAAACGCACGTTTTTAGCCGGGGTATTGGTTTTGTTATGCGCAGCTTGTGGTGGCCCGGCATCGACCCAGCCTGAGGAGCTCAACGTCCAACCAGCCGCCTTTGGTAATTGGGGCGTGGACTTACCGGCCTCCCAGGCAGCGCTCAATCCCGGTGATGATTTCCACGGCTATGTGAATGCGGCTTGGTTTGCGGCGAATCCCGTGCCGCCAGAGCGTTCATCTTGGGGGTCCTTTTCGCTCATTGCTGAGCAATCAGAGCGTCGCGTTCGAGCGATTATTAAGAATTTAGAAAGCCTGGAGCCGGTGCAAGGCACGCCGGCTCAAAAGGTCAGCGACTACATGAAAAGCTGGATGGATGTCGCCCTGTTAGATCAAAAAGGCTTGATGGCTGTTCAGCCTGATCTGGATCGAATTGCAGGGATTGACTCGCAAGCTGCTTTGATCCGAGAGTTTGGCTTGGCGCCACTGGTCGGCGGCAACGCGCCATTTTTCGCTTATGTGGGAATCGATCCAATCGACCCAGATGCCCACAACTTAAGCCTTGGGCTGAGCGGGCTCGGCTTACCAGATCGGGATTATTACTTTGACAGCAGTGAGCGATTTACCCAGATTCGCGGTGATTACTTGCAGTACATCACCCTCATGCTCAATCACGCGGGCTACGAGGCAGGCGCTGAGATTGCACAACAGGTTTTAGATCTGGAGGCGGAAATTGCCCAATTGCAATGGCCGCGGGCTGATCGTCGTGACAGAGATAAAACCTACAATCCGACGACCTTTGACGCCTTTATAGCAAAATATCCAAGCTTTGCTTGGGCGGATTTTTTTAAGGCACGCGGGATCGAATCGGCGCCATCGGTCAATGTGGTACATCCAGACACCGTGGGTCCGCTCATTGCCTTGGTTCAAAACCAACCGATAACGCATTGGAAGGCTTACCTCGCTTTTCATATGTTGGACAATCACGCAAGCCTTCTAACGGCTGAGCTTGATGAGGCTGCGTTTAACTTTCGCGGCAAGCAGCTGTCTGGTCAAGCGGAGCGGCTGGCGCGCTGGAAGCGCGGTGTTGCCCGGGTGGGCAGCAAGCAGGGGTTGGGTGAATTGTTGGGGCAGATTTACGTCGATCAGTATTTTCCGAGTGAGTCAAAAGTTCAGATGGAAGCGTTGGTTGAAAACCTTCGAACGGCATTTGGACAACGTATCCGTTCTTTGCCTTGGATGGGCGAGGACACGAAGGTTGAGGCCTTGAAAAAACTAGCCGCGTTTGAGGCCAAAATTGGATATCCAGATCAGTGGAAGTCTTTGAAAGAAATTGAAATTGATGCCGGAGACCTCTTTGGAAATGCTCGGGCGATCCAGCAATTTTTTTGGCAGGAAAGCGTTGTCGAGCTCAACGCGGCGACCGACCGCGCCGAGTGGTACATGATGCCGCAAACGGTTAATGCGTATTACACCGCGAGTTATAACCAGATTGTTTTCCCTGCAGCGATCTTAGAGCCGCCGTTTTTTGATCCCAATGCCGATCCTGCTGTCAATTACGGGTCAATCGGCGCGATCATCGGTCATGAAATGGGCCATGGGTTTGACGACCAAGGTTCCAAATATGATGCGCGTGGCGTTAAACGAAACTGGTGGACTGAGGCGGATCTGGCGCGCTTTGGTGAACGAACCGGAAAGCTTGCCAGTCAGTTTAGTGACTATGAATCGCAGCCCGGATACTTCATTGATGGCGCCTTTACCTTGGGTGAGAACATCGGCGATTTAGGCGGTGTAGAAGTGGCTTTTCATGCGTATCAGTTGTCTTTAAAAGGCAAGCCGGCGCCGATAATTGATGGTTACACGGGTGAGCAGCGGTTCTTTTTAGCTTACGCCCAGGCCTGGCGTGTGCACCGCCGAGATGATCGAGCGTTACAGTTGCTGAAGTCGGACAGTCATTCGCCGCCGAGGTATCGGGTTAATGGTATTTTACGAAATATTGATGCGTGGTACGAGGCGTTCAACGTTGGGCCGGAGAATACGCTGTGGTTACCGGCCGAAGAACGGGTCAACATTTGGTGAGCGTTCGCATTGAGTTCAGCGCAAGCAATCGCTGCGATGATGAACTCCTAGGTTTGCCATTCTGTTGATAACGGGTAAGACAGCCAAGAAAAAACATGAAACAATCGGATCATCTATTGCGAGTAGATTCATAAAACTGAACAGGAGCATGCTATGACAGACGCCTATATTATTGATGCAGCAAGGACCCCGCGTGGGATTGGCAAAGCCGGGCGCGGTGCGCTGGCGCATCTGCACTCTGGACGATTGCTAGCGAAAGTGTTGGAAGGCATTAGAGACCGTAACGATCTCAATACCGATGATGTCGATGATCTTATTGTTGGTTGCAGCTCGCAAGTGGGCAATCAAGGATCCTGTGTGGGCCGCATGGCGGCCCTGGACGCTGGCTGGAGCACCAAGAGTAGCGCTGTCACATTAGATCGTTTCTGCGGCTCGGGCATTACCTCTGTCAATCTCGCTGCTGCGAACATCATGAGCGGGATGGATGATCTGTGTGTCGCGGGTGGCGTTGAGATGATGTCCTATACTGCGACCCTGACCAACAAAACCAATAATCGAACGGTTGATGGTGGCAATCTTCATCTCAGAGACTTGCATCCGCAGCCCCATCAGGGCATCTGCGCAGATATGATCGCAACCCTTGAAGGCTTCAGTCGTCACGAGCTTGATGCTTTGGCCGTAGAAAGTCAGCGTCGAGCGCAATTTGCAATCGATCAAGGGTACTTTAATAAAAGCGTGATCCCGGTCTATAACGATGACGGCACGCTCGCTTTGGATCGAGAAGAGTTCCCGAGACCTGGCACAACGATGGAATCATTGGCTGAGTTGAAGACAGTGTTTGATCAATTTATGCCGGCGCCGATCGATGATTCGGGTGAAACCTTTGATCAGCTGGTTAAACGCGCCTACCCCGATTTAAAAATCAACCATGTCCATCACGCTGGCAATAGCTCTGGGGTGGTCGATGGTGCGGCTGCTTTAATTTTGTCGAATAAAGCCTACGCTGACCGAATGGGCTGGAAGCCTAGGGCGCGCATCCGTGCGATGGCAACGGTCGGCGGCGATCCAACGCTGATGCTAAACGAGCCCGTACCTGCCGCAAATAAAGTGCTAACACGCGCCGGCATGACGGTTGACGATATTGACTTGTTTGAAGTGAATGAGGCCTTTGCAGTGGTTGCTGCCAAGTTCATCCGCGACTTGAAGCTTGATCCCGAAAAAGTCAATGTCAATGGTGGGGCGATGGCGTTGGGCCATCCGATTGCCGCAACTGGGTCGATTTTGATTGGTACGGTTCTGGATGAATTAGAACGGCGCGATCTAACCACGGGCCTGATCACAATGTGTACGGGTGGCGGTATGGCCCCAGCCATTATAATTGAAAGGGTATAACGACCAGCGTCTGCAGGGGCGTGGTTTAATAAAAGCCGATATAGAAATCACATCGGTTGTATCTTCAGGCCGATTCAGGTAAGAAGGAGGTAACGATAAAAAAAGAGGGTCGTAAACACAGGTGATGATAGTTCCTTGATAGCCGCGAGTAGCGGAGAAGGGTTTAGAGATAAAACAATAAAGATCAGCTTATCAATAACAGTAAAGCTGCAATAAAAAGTTTCTAAATAGGGGGAAGTATGTCTTTAAGCAGAGCAAAGATTGCGTTGTTCGTGGCGTCTGGTTTGGTATTACCGGGCGCGACGGTTGCGATAGCAGAAGAATCAGGCCGAAAAATTGAAGAAGTGATCGTAACCGCCGAGCGCCGAGAGGCCTCGATCCAGGATACGTCAATGTCAATCACGGCCTTCACAACAGAATTCATGGACGATTTCGGGATTCGAAATCAAGAAGATCTTCAGAATTTTGTGCCAGCCACAACCATCCAGCCCTATGACGCGACGATTCGTGGCGTTGGCCGAAACTTCCGAGCACTCGGGGGCGATCCCGGTGTTGCAACCTACATGAATGGTGTTTATTCAGAAGATCTTTTGACCGCAACGGCTCAGACCTTTTGGGACGTCGATCGTGTTGAGGTTCTGCGGGGGCCGCAAGGCACACTGTATGGCCGAAACGCGGTGGGCGGTGCAATCAATATGATTTGGAAAAAACCGACTCAAGAGGTGGATTGGGCCGTAAAAGCGATTATGGGAAATTCCGGCCAAGCTGAAACATATGGCATGTTGAGTGGTCCGTTTTCTGAAACCTTGTCTGGTCGTGTTAATTTCTCGAAAAGAAAACGAGATGGGGTGATCGAAGATCTTGGTGGAACGCGAGACTTGGATGGGCAGGGCGTTACCAACTTTAGCGGCCAGATTCAGTGGGATCCCAGCGATAAATGGGCGCTCAATATCAGGCACAACGGTATGCGCGTTGACCGTACTTTTGGTGGGGCCAATGGTGGGGGGCTTGTCGTCCTGAATGAGGAGGGGAGTCCTGAGCGGGTGTTCCATGCGCTGGTGCCAGGATATCGAGCGGTAGATCCGACTCAGACGGCGCCGTTAGCGAATGATTTTTTAGTGCCCAATGCACCCGTTTACACATTCACGGATCCCAACACTGGTGCGCAGGTTCAGGCTCAGAACAATCGTGCCGGAATTGATTTTGCCGACTTTGACGGATTTCAAAATGCGGCAGCTTCCTTGGATGGATTTAACTATACCAGTCAAGAATCTATGGATGCCTACAACGCTTGCGTATTCTCCGATGACATCAACGGAAGCGATCTATGCGCTGCAACGAATGGGTTTCAACGAGAAGAGTTCGAGGCGGAGACGACCCAGTTAAACCTGACCCATCAGCTTACTGACGATATTGAGTTGAAGTACATCTATGGTCTGAATGAATTGATGTATCGGCGAACGACAGACGACGATAACACTGCGAGTCAGTTTCACGATCGTCAGTTCTATGTAAACCATGAAGCGGCTTATGAGTCACATGAATTGGTGATGGTTGTTGATTTCTCTGAAGACTTCAGCCTGACGTCCGGCATTTACTTCTACGATGCAATCATCGATCAGCGTGGTGACTTTTATAGTTCGGTTGGCGAGCGAAGATTTATTGATCCTTACCTGTTTAGTACGGCAATTTTTGGACCGGGCCCGATGACCACACTTCATGGCGCACGAGCATCCTGCGAGGGCAGCACGGCTTTTGGTTGCAATCGCAATGACTCGTTGGAAGATCCAGATGCGTATAACCTCCAGTTGTCAGCATGGCTTGGTGACCCAGGGACGGACCCTGATCTAGATGTAAAGTGGGGGCCAAACACTTTAGGAAGTGATCTTTTGTATCACACCCAAACTAAAAGAAAGGCATTTGCTGCCTATTCTCAGGGGGTTTGGCAGCTTAACGAAAAGTTCGCATTAACGGTGGGCCTAAGATACGCATCTGATGAGCTCGTCGCTGAAGAAAATCTCTGGCGATATTCTGAAACGGGTGGTGATGATGGCAACTTCATCCCTGCTATTTTTGGCAGTCTCGCGGTCATGAATATGGCGAATGGTGGATTCGAGACGGATGCGGATTTGGTATCCGATGCGAATCCCTTCGGTGTGATTTATGATGAGTATGGCCAGCCCACGCCAACTAGGCTGGCGGTCAATGGTGGGACGCCGTTCTCTTTAAGTATCTATCGGCCATTTGAGCGCGAAGACACAAAAACTACCTTCAGGGTTAACCTGGACTACGACATTACTGATAACGCAATGATTTACACCTCTGTAACCTCGGGGCATAGAGCAGGTGGGTACAATCTTGTGTTCTTTAGTAATACGCCAACCTACGAGCCTGAACAACTGATCGCTTATGAGATTGGTTACAAAACACAGTGGATGGATAATTCATTACAGTTGAACGGTTCGTTCTATTATTACGACTATGAAAATATCCACACAGTAGCGACCGAGGTCAGCGAGTTTTTCGGGACATCGACAACAACTCTCGCGGCGCCTGGTGCTGAGATCAAAGGGATCGAGGCAGAGTTGACTTGGCTTGTGACGGATCGATTGACGTTAGGCGGAAACTTTAGCTTTACGCCTAACGAGTATTCTGAAGACTTGATTATGCTGGATCCGGTTCGATCGGAAGCGCCACCCTCGCTTTTTGGCGCGGTGCAGTCTGCGAGTAATATTAATGGCAATCAACTTCTTCAAGTTCCTGAATCGAAGTTCAATGGCTGGGTGACTCATGTCACGCCGCTTCCTTCTGGTTCAACCTTGATGTTTACCGGGAGCTATAGCTGGATAGATGAAGTGTTTTACTCGCCCTTCGAGAACGACAGGGATAGAGCGGCAGATTATGGTCGGCTTGACCTAAGGGCAAGTTGGACTTCAGCTGATGGTAAAATGTTGGTTTCTGGCTTTGTAAATAACGTTTTAGATGACGTCGGTGTTCTCCAAGTCCTTCGAGAAGGTGAGGGTGAGCACTTTAGGCAGTCTGCTGGAACCACCTTGCCGCGCATGATGGGAATCGAATTTACGGTATCAATGAATTCCTTGAAATAAGATGGCCCAAGTATAAAAAAGGCGGCCAATGGCCGCCTTTTTTATGCGGTACGCCCTATCTTGCTTGCTGTTAATTTTCGGTGCTGGGGTTCGGGGTGATGTTATGGCGGACGCTTTGTGATCAGCGCTGATCGAGCGCTTACCGCCTGCTGCTTGGCCGAGCAGCAACTATTTATAGCGCCTTAAGCTTATAGCGCCTTAAGCGCGTTTCTACGAATCTTTAATTCTTGGGCGTTCGATGTACGCTCAGTAAAACCCTGCATTAAAGGGTTCAATGTGTGTAGCCTCGTTTAAAAAGTCAATTCTGTATAGGGCGTAGACAATAAGGTTGGCGTCATTTGCCCTAGCGCTTAGCGGCAGCCTGACGCCTTTATTAAAGCCCCGACGCTGGCTCGGATGGCATCGAAGTTTGCAGAGTGCTTTTAATCGCTCCCAAAATTGTCCCAGTTCCTGTTTGTGAGTTAGAGGAGGCTGAAGCTAGGTCGAGTAAGGCAGTAGAACAGTGTTTACTTTGCGCGCTGAGTATCCTATAAAGCGAAGGGCCAAGAATAGTTTCTAGGCGAGATAGAAGAAAAACAGCTTACCAACAAAAATAAAGCTGTAAAAAGTTTCATAAATAGGGGGAAGTATGCGTTCAAACAGAGCGAAGGTTGCGTGGCTTGTGGCGTCTGGGATGGTAATACCAGGTGCAACAGTTGCGATAGCAGAAGAATCAAGTCGAAAGATTGAAGAAGTGATCGTAACCGCCGAGCGCCGAGAGGCATCGATTCAGGATACATCGATGTCAATCACAGCCTTTACCACTGAGTTCATGGATGATTTCGGTATTCGAAATCAAGAAGATCTCCAGAACTTTGTGCCGGCCACAACCATTCAGCCCTACGACGCGACGGTTCGCGGTGTTGGTCGTAATTTCCGAGCGCTTGGAGGCGACCCCGGCGTTGCAGTGTACATGAATGGCGTTTATTCCGAGGATTTGTTGACGGCAACGGCACAAACCTTTTGGGATGTTGACCGAGTCGAAGTTTTGCGGGGGCCTCAGGGCACGCTTTACGGCCGTAATGCTGTGGGCGGTGCGATTAATATCCTCTACAAGAAGCCTCAACAAGAAACCGATTGGTCAATCAAATCGATTTTTGGCTCTGACGGGCAGCTTGAGTCTTATGCAATGTTAAACGGTGCTTTGAGTGAGACTGTGTCTGCTCGAATTAATATGGCCATCCGTAATAGAGATGGTTCTGTCCGAGAGCTTGGTGAGGGCCAGGATACAGATGGGTTGGGTGTAAAAAACTTTAACGGGCAGTTTCAGTGGGATCCCAACGACCGACTTTCCGTCAATGTGCGTCACAACGGTATGCGAACGGACCGGCCATTTGGGGGTGCTAATGGCGGAGGCCTTGTGGTCCTGAGTGAGGAGGGACAAGCTTCTCGAAACTATCACGCGGTGGTAGCGGGCTATCGTCGAATTGACGCAGCAGAGACGAATCCTTTAGCGAGCGGCTTTTTAGTGCCTGACGCGCCAGTCTATATGTTTACAGATCCTGCAACTGGCGAACAAGTTCAGGCGCAAAACAATAGAGCTGGTGTCGATTACTACGATGGCGACGGTGAGCAGAACGCGGCGGCCTCACTAGACGGTTGGAACTTCACAAGTCAAGAATCAAAAGATCTCTATGATCAATGCGTATTCCCGGGTGATATTAGTGGTGATGATCTATGCGCTGGGACCAACGGTCTGAATAGAGAAGAGTTCAATGGGAACACGACGCAGTTAAATGTGACCTATCAACTCACTGATGATATTGAGCTGAAATATATATATGGCTTAAACGAGCTGATCTATCGACGTACAACGGATGACGATAATACTGCCAGTCGGTTTCACGATCGGCAATTTTACGTCAATCATGAGGCGAGTTATGAGTCGCATGAAATCGTAGCGTTTATCGATCTTTCTGAGTCGGTTACGTTAACGTCGGGCGTTTTCTTTTACGACGCACAGATTGATCAGCGAGGCGACTTCTACAGTGCTGTAGGTGAAGCAAAATATATTGAGCCAAGCAGCTATCTTCAAGACCAGTCTGCGGTGAGTGAAGCAATGTCAGGGGCAATTGGCGGTGCGATTCCGGCTGGAACGCCAGCGACTGCGCTTCTAGGTGTTGGGCCAACAGTCACGCTCCACTCTGCAAGAGATGCTTGCGCCGGCAGCATTGCCTTCGGATGTAACCGTAATGACGGATTATCGGACCCAGATGCGTTTAACATTCAATTATCCAACTGGTATGGCGATGATGGCACTAATCCTAATCTAGACGTCCAATGGGGCCCGAATACTCGGGGCAGTGATTTGTTGTATCACACTCAAACGGTTCGAGAGGCCTTTGCTGTCTACACTCAGGGCGTTTGGCAAATTAATGACAAATTTGCGCTTACCGCGGGGATTCGCTATGCCTCGGATACACTGACTGCAGAAGAAAATGTTTGGCGATACTCTGAAACAGGCGGCGAGCCCGGCGGTTTCCTGCAATTCTATGATCCAACTTTCGCAAGCTTGCTCGGCGGTACCAGCGGTGGCCTGTATTGGTACAATGCAGCAAACGGTGGATTTGAAACGGACCCTGGTTTGGTGTCTGCGACCAATCCTTACGGCGTTACTTTCGATGCAAGTGGTCAGCCCACCCCAACTCGTAGAGCGACCAACGGCGGCGTGCCATTTGCTTACAGCATTTATCGTCCTTTCGAGCGAAAAGACACTAAAGTGACGTATCGGGTGAATCTTGATTACGATATTAATGATAACGCGATGATGTATGCGTCCGTTACAACAGGTCATCGCGGTGGTGGTTATAACCTCGTGTTCTTTAGTAACACAGCGTCTTACGATCCAGAGGAACTTACAGCCTATGAGTTAGGTTATAAAACGCAGTGGCTGGATAATTCATTGCAACTTAACGGTTCCTTTTACTACTACGACTATAAGAACGTGCACACGGTCGCGACAGAAGCGAGCCAAATTTTTGGCACTTCTACTTCAACCTTGGCTGCGCCAGGAGCAGAAATTAAGGGTTTGGAAGCTGAGCTAACGTGGCTGGCGACCGATCGCCTTACCCTTGGTGGTAACTTCAGTTACACGCCAAACGAGTATACGGAAGACCTCGTGATGATCGACCCCGCGGGTAGCGATTCGCCAGAGTCAATTTTCGATACCTTTGGTGCTGCCAAGAACATAAATGGCAATCAGCTTCTGCAAGTACCAGAATCAAAATTCAATGGCTGGGTCTCCCACGCCACGCCTCTTGATTCGGGTGCAACGTTAATGTTTATGAGCTCCTATAGCTGGATTGATAAAGTGTATTATTCGCCTTTCCAGAATGAGGATGAAATGTCAGAAGCCTACGGTCGATTGGACCTTCGGGGTTCGTGGACGTCTAGCGATGGGCGGATGATAATTTCTGGCTTCGTAAACAACGTTCTAGATGATATTGGACTTGTTCAGGTTTTGCGCACGGATGAGGGTGAATTCTTTCGAACGAGTGCTGGGACGACCTTACCCAGACTGTATGGTATAGAGTTCACTGTTTCGATGAACTAGCAAATATGGTGTTATGAAAGTTAAAAAAGGCGGCCAATGGCCGCCTTTTTTATTTGTGACATCGAGGTCCTTATCAGGTAACATCCGGGAGCTGGTTAGATGACCGCACCTATTTATGACCGCGTAGTTTGTGTAACACTTTCGTTTTCTTCCTCCGCTCGTAAGTATTTTGAAGTCTCTCAGCCTTCAGGTAGTGATTGCTGCTCTGGAGAAAACTCACTTGTAAGGAAAGAAACATGGCTACAGTACGTGGACAAGTAAAATGGTTCGATGACCAAAAAGGTTACGGTTTTATCTCTCAGGAAGGTGGCAAGGATGTATTCGTACATTTTCGCGCGATTACCTCCCCAGGCGTTTCATCTCTCAGAGATGGCCAAGAAGTAGAGTTCGAAGTGCAGCAAGGCGACAAAGGCCTACAGGCAGCGAACGTAACGGTTGTTTAATCGATCGTAAGAAACTTGAAAACCGGATTAGGCCTTGTGTTTAATCCGGTTTTTTCTGTTAAGGCCTTGTTGTTTCCAAGGCTGATTACCAACTCATCCCTGAATCCCTGAATCCCTGAATCCCTGAATCCCTGAATCCCTGAATCTCCAAACCCAACAGCGTTGCGTTTCAAGGTCTACGCGATCGAGTTGTCAACTAGCATCCGAAGGGTATCGCAGCCGTGAACGCAACACACAAATTGAATATTGCGCTCTAAATTAATTTCTCTGAGACAGGTTGAAATAATGGCTTTAGGTTTTGCTGTTCGATCATTCCGCTTTTTGTGAATAAAAAACCGTAATCTGATGAATCGTTTGCTCTGGAGATCGAAACTGAATTGGGTAATGTGCTTGATGCTGGTGTTATTGCTATCCGGCCGCGCTTCAACTCCGATTGTAGATCAGGTCGGGATCGACCTTGAGGCCTACACGAAAGATCTCAAGATGTCAGCACTACGCCGATCAGGTTAACAGTAGTCAGATAATTGCGACTTCTAGCGCCTTGGCCGGTCTCTTTGGTGGCTTGCTGAGCATATCGGTTAGTGGTTAATCGAGTGCAAAAAAAGTCGCGGGTCCCGACGTTACGTCCGGCGGCGCCAAAGGGTTGGCCGAGTCAGAAGCGAAAAAAGTAAAGGCTGCTCGGCAATGTTTACAAAGTCGAGGGTATATCGTTTACGACTAGCGTTGATAATCTTTCGCGATTCGCTGTTTATCACGTTGCCAATCTCGTTCTTTAATTGTGGCTCGTTTGTCGTGTTCTTTTTTCCCGGATGCCAGGGCCAATTCGCACTTAACTAGGGGGCCCTTCCAATACAGTGCTAAGGGTACACAGGTGAAGCCTTTTTGTTGTACACCACCGATTAGGCGCGCAATTTCCCGCCGATTCAGTAGCAGCTTTCTAAGTCTTTGTGCGTCTGCGACCACGTGCGTTGAGGCCGAATGCAAAGGGGTTATGTTTGCCCCTAGGAGGAAAGCCTCGTTGCGTTTAAAAAAGATGTAGGTATCGGTCAGCTGGATTCGGCCTGCCCGAATCGACTTGACTTCCCAGCCCTCTAATACGAGCCCGGCCTCAAACTTTTCATGGAACCGATATTCGAAACCCGCCTTTTTGTTTTTCGCAATGGTGCCTGGGTTTGATTTTTTTTTGGTGGCCAATGTCTTTACTCGACAGGAAGATGGGTATTGTACGTCGTAATGGATCACTTGTGGATACAAGTCAAAATGGTGACAATAAAATGCGCAAGAGAGGAAGTGGCATGTTAAATCAATCAGAGTCGATGCATGGGATGTGGTCATCCCGTCTTATGTTTATTTTCGCAGCAGCCGGCTCGGCGGTGGGGTTGGGCAATATCTGGCGGTTTCCGTATCTCGCAGGTGAGAACGGTGGCGGGGTATTTGTATTGGCTTACTTGGGATGCATTGCCTTAATCGGGATTCCAATTTTAGTCTCTGAGATTTTGCTCGGCCGGGCAGGTCGTCAAAGCCCTATCAATGCAATGCTCGTCCTAGCCAAGGCATCTAATGCCAGTCCGGCCTGGTCAATTATTGGTTGGATGGGAGCGCTTGCTGGTTTCATGATTTTGTCGTTTTACGGTGTCATTGCGGGTTGGGCAATGGCCTATGTTGGCGATATG
>Ga0208971_1001091_pt1 | contig 16772 bp, 13 predicted proteins | sample AOAMet1_18_M0_10_2_FD_188229 | JGI IMG/M metagenome (GOLD analysis project Ga0208971, IMG submission 188229) | Ammonia-oxidizing marine microbial communities from Monterey Bay, California, USA - CAN11_18_M0_10 (SPAdes) | ecosystem: Environmental > Aquatic > Marine > Intertidal zone | place... | reverse complement strand
TCATTTTCCGGAAAAACGGAGGAGGAGGAGATGTTTTTGCGACTTTTCATTTTCCGGAAAAACGGAGGAGGAGGAGATGTTTTTGCGACTTTTCATTTTTGAGAATATTATTTTATAAATTCTCAATATAACACAAGATTTGTGTAGATTCCCAAAAGTCAGAAAATCAAGGCATTTCAGTATAAAACCGTTGCACTTTATTTCACAATATTTCACAATATAGTGAAACAGTTTATTTTGAGATGCTATGTGGTTAATAATGAAGAAATTAAGTACAATATAGTTTTCTAAATGAACGTATCAGCTTTTTGGTTGCACTATATTTCACAATATAGTGAAACAGTTTTATTCAAGATGGTATATGCTTACTAAAAAACTTTTAGGATTTTCATTTGATTTATTTCACAATATAGTGAAACAATAATTTAAAAACTATACTGTACTTAATAAATGGAATGTCAATTTTGTAATAAAACGCTTAAAACAAAGTCATCATTAAAGGCACATCAAAACACTGCTAGATATTGTTTGAAACTTCGCGGTAAATCAACAAAAAAATCTGTTAAGTCAGAGACTTTTTCATGTTTATGTGGGGAAATTTTTACAAGAAAAAGTAGTCTAAATCGACACTCTCTGACTTGCCGTGCAATTGTTGCAGTAAACGATTTACAAGAAAAAATAAAAAAATTAGAACAGACATTGGCTATACAAGCTTCTGAAATACAGACACTTCGAAAAGATAAGAAAGATTTATTCAAACATTCCGAGGAAATAGCTAAACAACCGCGCTATACTCAGAATAATAAGATTAATATTACACACAATTTGGCTATTTTTAACAAATCTGATGAAGATATTCAAAGAATTGTACATGAAAAATATAAAAAAGAACATTTGGTCGATGGTCAAAAAGGTGCTGCTCGATTTACTGCTGCTAATATACTAAAAACAAATCCTGGTGAAAAAAATATATATGCAGTTACAGATCGGTCCCGTGGAAATGGGAAGTATTTACTAGGACCTGGGCAAGATGTAACAGATCATGGTATGGTTGGGCTATCGAAAAAGGTTTTTGACCCTATAACAAAAAAGGCATGTATTATATTTGCTGAAAATTTTCATAATGAAGAAATTAAAAGAGGGTATGCTGATCTAGTTGATGAAGATCGCACAAAATTTCGAAAAGAAATGGTGAAAGAATGTGTTCAAATGGAATCATCGACAATAGAAATTATAGAGATTTCCGAGTCTTCTGACCCTATATTCGTTATCGAAGAAGATTGAACTTTCGTTTCACTCACTATGTCAATGTTAAATCCCTCATCCAACTCTGCAACAATTTCCTCATTATCTCTCGGGGCGTAATAACATGTATGTCCACGGAATTTACATCATGTCATTGCACACATAAACACGACGTAACATATTATTACTATAATGATTGTTTCCATCTTTATTATCGATATAAAGATTTTAAACCAGTGAATAAATGGAAAATCCACCTGTCGAACCTATTCGTATCCAATCTTTAGTCAGTGCTGACTACGATAACGATATATGCTCGATTTGTCATAATGATCTAGAGGAGAATGTATATACAGTTCCACACTGTGAACACAAGTTCCATAGCAATTGTATCATTTCATGGTTTCGCACAGGAAATGGATCATGTCCGTACTGTAGAAATGAACCGGAACAAGATGGGGATAGATGGCGTAATCCCTGGTCCGATCGAATGGTCACCTATAGATTCAAAAGGAACTATACACGTCGGAAAGTAGCACCAGTACCATTGAAAAAACTACTTGTACGAATACAAAAAGCAGAGAAAAAACAACAAGATGCCGGGAAAGTGCATTCAAATTGGAAGAAAACAGATGAAGGTAAGGAATATTCCAGATTATTAAAAATTAGTAGGAAATACCAAAGAGGTCGATGGATGCGGATGAGGAAAATTCGCGCACTGCGCTCTGATATTGGAAATTATCCTATCGTTCCTGCAGTCGTGCGAGTTTAAAAGCATTTTATGTATACATATATAAAATGAAATCAAATAAGTCCGTTACTTGGACAGAGAATACCATATTCCGAGAACGGTGTGCGAATAACCGTGCACATGCAGGGCCATTCGGATCTTTTAATATCCCACCAGGACGGTGGCAATCGCACATAGAGAATTCGAACTTCTTTTTTGTACATCTGGATGCCTAAAAAGAGCATTTAAATCACGTTCGAATCGTTGTGCAATCGCACATAGAGAATTCGAACACCATCATAAGATCCGTACAGTGCAACTCTACAAGAAACACAGCAATATTATTGAATTTAAAAAATGAAATACGGCTAGATAGACAATAAATGAGTGAATCAAAACAAAAAACCTATGCATATTTCTGGTCGGTGAAAGATAAGGACTACGGATGTTTTTCGCAGTGGTATCCCGCGGAATTCGAAGAGGACGGGGTCGTTTTTTCCTGTACCGAACAGTATATGATGGCCAAGAAAGCACTCCTTTTCAAGGATCAACCCAGTTACAACAAGATTATCGCAGAAAACGATCCCAAAAAGATGAAGGCGCTTGGCAGGAAAGTCAAAAACTTTCATCCGGATACTTGGGCGAAGGAAAGGTACAGTATTGTGCTCTGCGCGAACATGCTAAAATTCGGGTACGATACAGATTTACTCGATATTCTACGGAGCACTGGAGATGCAGTTATCGCGGAGGCATCTCCGTACGATAAGATTTGGGGGATTGGTGTGCGAAAAAAGAAGGGATTGACCGAATCTGGCTGGAAGGGATTGAATCTTCTAGGAAAGGCGCTGGAAGAGGTTCGGGATTCCATATAAAATTCGTTTAGGTAATAAGAATATTACCTAAAATTATACTTTTTATGCTCGCGCGTCCATTTTCAACTGTTTCATTTTGTCTTCAACATTACAATCACACTTTTTCATGCGAACTGCTCTGCCGAGTAACTTATACCACACCCTAAATCCATTTTCTGTTACACTCCATTGGTTATATACTTCATATCCAAGCTTTTTTTTTTTGAACACATTTCTTGCAATATACTCATTGCAACAACACAATATCATATACTAATAATACAAAGTACACCATTTTATTCATGTTTTTAATCTATTAAATGAGATAAAAATGAAAATTTCCATTTATATGTTGAATAAATATAAATGGCTACTAAAAAACGCAGACAATCTGAAAGAGCATCCCGGAAGCCGACTGAAAAGCCAAAGCAGTTCTGTATGAAAATAACAAGCAAACAAGCTGTAAGCAAAAACAAAACGCTTATCACCAAGTTTGTACGCTCGTTATATACGAACAAGCGCTGGGACGAACCAATGGATCCAGAAGATTTTTTCGTTGTCATGGACACTCGCGAAAAGAGAATATGTATCGAGTTATATAGGAAGGTCAATGCGAACTACCTGAAGTTGGAGGATATTCATGCAGCAATAAAGCCCCGGTATCTGAAAGTCAATGCCGATATTACTCTAAGCAAACCAGAATCTGATGTTTTGGTACATCATCTTGCAAGTACAACGAAAATAAAGGTACCAAAAGGTCACAAGTGGGCGACACTTTCACATAATGGACCGTATTTCACATGGATTATGGAACCATACGAACCACATGGAGCGCCTTTACTCTATGGAGGAAAAAAATATAAGTTATCTCCAAGAGCTGAGCAAGTTGCTAATTTTTGGGCTAAAAGAATGACAACAGACGAAACAGCAACCATTGCTCACACAGAAGATCCTCTATTTAGAGCGAATTTTTGGAAAGATTTCAAAACGTATCTGTCACCTGCGAACAAAAAGGCCATGCCAGACTTTAACAAGATGGATTTTAGTCGGATTCAAAAGAAGATTCTGGAAATTAAAGCCGCTGAAACTCCTGCGATGAAAAGAGCACGGAAGAAATCATCGGAGGAACGCAAACACAACTACGGATATGCTATTGTGAACGGTGTAAAAGAGAAGGTAAGTAACTTTGTTCCCGAACCCGCTGGATTATTTTTGGGTCGTGGTAAGAATAAGCTTCGAGGACGTGTGAAAAGAGATATCAATCCAAGTGAGGTTACGATTAACATAGGTAAAGAATCCAAGGTTCCTAAACCACCCCAGGGAAAATGGAAAAAAGTAGTTAACGACACCAAAGCACGTTGGATGAGTAAATGGACAGATCCATTAAATGGAAAACCAAAGTATATTTATCTTTCTGATGAAGGACAGTTCAAATCTAGCAGTGATGCTGATAAGTTTGAAAACGCTAGAAAATTAAATGTGTTCTTGGAGAAAGTACGTAAAGGATATAGAAAGAATTTAAACAGTTCAGATAAACAAACTCGACAGCTTGCTACTGTGATATCATTGGTTGATCAGTACGGAATTCGTATGGGTGGTGAAAAAGGTGAGCTGGAAGCGAAAACTTATGGTGCATCGACCTTACTCGTCGACCACATCAAGTTTACCAAGCCAGACAAGATCCATCTACACTTCCTCGGGAAGGATTCGATCCTTTACGATAAAACATTAACTGTCAGTGATGGAGTTTTTAAGAATCTCAATGATTTTGTTAAAGGAAAATCCAAGAAAACTGCACTCTTTGATTTGGTCAGCGCATGTGACATCAATAATTACCTACAAACGTTCGATAAGGGATTTAGCGGAAAAGTATTTCGTACAAGATTGGGGTCGACATTGATGTACGACGCTCTGTCGAAGATAAAACTGAAGAAGAATGCAACTGTTCCACAGAAGAAGAAGGCGTTTGTAGATGCGAATATCATTGTCGCCAAAGCATTGAACCATCGGAAAACAATTGCCAAAGGAGCAGCTGCAAGTTTGGAAAAAGCGAATCAACAACTAAAGGATTTAGAAAAAGAGTTGAAGGAGAAGAAAAGGGGTAATCGCAGCACTGCTTCTTTAGAAAAACGTGTTCAGGCAAAGAAAGATCAGATTGATAGTAAAGGTAAGCTCAAGGCGATTGCAACATCCACAAGTTTGACCAATTATATCGATCCTCGATTGGTTACTGCATGGTGCAAAGCACACGATCTTCCAGTAGATAAAGTATATACAAAAACTTTGTACAATAAGTTCAAATGGGCGATTGATGATACAGAACCGGATTGGGATTACGAAGAGACTGAGTTAATGCCCGGATTCGAACAGTTACAACCTTCAAAAGATGTTACTGCGTGTGAGAAACCGTCTAAGAAACCTGTAAAACCTACCAAAAAACCCACACGTAAACCTCGTAAGGTTGTTACACCTGACTCTAGTTCGGAGGAGGAGGAGGAATCAAGTTCAGAGGAGGAGGAGGAATCAAGTTCAGAGGAGGAGGAAGATGATAAACCACTTTTGCCTCCTCCGAAGAAGAATAAGGCTTTGATCGCCAAGTATCACCAAACACTACAGAAATATGGATATGTGTTGGTCAAAATGGAAAATGGGCAATTAGCGGTACAAAGAATGAAACCTGCTAAATTAATAATGCAGGTTGTTAGTACTTATAAGAATATCTACACCGTTTCCAATGCATTATTAGATGAAGGTTTGGGAACTTTAGGGATGTTATTAATAGGACAAGTATGCAGGGATGCAACAAAGAATAAGAAGATCAAGAAAGCTTTGGTCAAATCTGGGTATATTGACAGATACAAGGAGATTATACGTAAAACAATATAATTATATTTTATTCATGCTAATAAAGAATGAATAAAAAGATTTTGAAGATAATCGGATATTCGCTATTATTCGGTGGAATATTAGCATTATTTATTTGGCTTATTGTTCAATTTAATAAATATTCCTCGTGTAAGCGTGATTCAGATTGCAAAAGTGGGCAAAAATGTCAAAATGATCAGTGTGTGACTGCCGGTGGTTGTACACATTCATGTGGTACTGGTATGTATTGTGAGGGAAACAAGTGTATTCCAGATGGTGATTATCCTCCAATAACAGATCAACCAGAGAACACTGTTCAGTTAGCTAACAGTACAAGTGAAGATTTTCTACATATTTTTATACAATGTACCAATGTGAATCAAAAATGGAAGAACGTTGGTGGTAAAGGTACGATTGCTGATCCTGTTAATTGGGGTACAGAAAATCCAAAAGGTGGAAATTATTCCTGGAATCCTCCTGGTGCGGTAATATTAGCAGAAGTTATTATACCAAAAGATGGATATATAATTCTGCAGCTACCAGACGATGTATCAACTTTTATAATGCAACCGATTAAGATGAAAAAATCTGATAATAATACTCCTCTAAAACTTGATGATGATATTTATTCTATTATCATGAAGCAATCATCGTTACTGTTTGAAGCAACAGTAAACGAACAACAAAGTGGTGTGGCAGATATTAGCGGTGTCAATGGTGTCAATTTCAAATTGAAATATTCGGTAACGACCGATAAAGGTGTAGAAAACATGGAAATACAAAAAAATCCATGTGCTAGAATATCGGATGAATTTAAAATGGAGGCGGGATGTTGGAGTCCTGCTAAGCAGATATGCGGGGTTTCGCCAACAGCTGACTGTAAACCTGGTACTCAAAACTGTAAATTTAATAAATGTTCAACAACGTTGTTTGATATTGATAGTCACCCTGATTTGAAAAAATACATAAGAACATATGATGATGCTGGTGGACCTGTTCAACCGTATAATGATTATGCTAAATATCCAGAGTATGTTAAAAAGTTTATAAATCAAAATAAAAATCTTAAACAAGGATCTGACCAGGACAAATATTGTGATGATATACAGTTTAATTCCGGAGATTACACTACTTATTGTTACGATTATAACGATTTAGGTTCATCACCGATATGGAAAAAACCATACAAAGCAAAATTAGTATATTTTGATCTTTAAGTAAATTTTATGAGAAATTTTTACTAACAAATATGGTGAAGATTTACTTAAGTATTTTTGTCAAATGTTTTCATATATGGATACAAAACAACCACCTAATACACCTTTCTTTTCCAAATTTGCTGGATTCTAAATTTTATACGTTTTAACGTATAAAATAAATAATGGCTTAGTATTCGTATCCAAATTCTGCCATAAATCCACAACCATTTGGACAACCACGACAATAACAATCGACGGGGCGTACTGGTTGTTTATATACCGTATCTAAACGACGAGGAGGCCAGCGTGGTTGCTGTCGAGGAGGCCAGCGTGGTTGCTGTCGAGGAGGCCAGCGTGGTTGCTGTCGAGGAGGCCAGCGTGGTTGCTGTCGAGGAGGCCAGCGTGGTTGTGGTTGTGGTTGTGGTTGTGGTTGTGGTTGTGGTCTTCGCCCTCCTGGATTGTAATCACTAATTGCCGTATCGTTCAAACCAACTTGATTTAATGCTGCCAGCAATACAGGATCGTTTCCACTTACAGCTTTAAGTTGATCTCTAAAGTCCATAAAGTTAGATTGTCTTTCAAGAGCATTTAGACAGTCGATAAATGATTTTAGTACAAGAGATTTATCCTTTTGCTGCGATGCAAGATAGAAACAATAGTTGACTATACCAGAATTGATGTGAACACCTCCAAAATCCATCTGACTGTTAGGATCAAGGTAATGAGTTCCCTTGTATTTATCGGGTTGGTTACCCTGATTAGGATCTTCCATACTGCGCAGGAAAGGTCTACTCATTCCAAGATCTTCCCCAATAAGCCAGTCTTTCTTGCCAAATAGACCAGGATATTTGGCATACATGTAAAACTCGAACATAGTACCCATAATATCCGCAAAAGCTTCGTTAAGCGCGCCAGAGTGACCTTTGTATTCCAAGTCTGCTGTTCCACTTACTAGACCATGTGAAAGTTCATGTCCAATTACATCCAAAGATGTCAATGGATAGAACATTTTATCACCTCCTCCGTACACCATATATTGACCTGTAAAGAATGCGTTGTCCAAATCGGGAATACCATTGATACTGACCAACGAATCGAGACCATTCACACTTACTAGGCCCGTAGTAGCGAAGAGAAAGTCAAGATAGTTACACGTACTAAAGAAAATATCTACAGAACTATTGTATGCAATAACTTTTTGATATACTTTTTTATAATCATTGACAGATTTAGTCGGATTAGGTGCAACCAATTCGGGATAATCTTTTGTAGCACGTGCTACAAAAGCAGCATTGGCCAAGAATGGCTGAATAAGTGCCTGTGTGCTAGCAACTACAGCGGTATTACTGTTAATCTGTGCAAATTTCTTCACACACATAAGTGTCAATACGTAGTAATATTCGTTGTCTTTTGTGTTTATTTTTGCTGATGATAGTGATTTTAGCCTGTTAAGTGTATATTGACTTTTCTCTGTTAAATTGTGTTCTTGAGCATCAATAACTTTAACTAAAAGCTGTTTGTTATTTACAGTGTGATATTTTTCGAGAGACAGTGTCTCTCCCGTCCCAGAAACCTCAACAGTTACTTGACCCAAATAAGCCGTATATAACTGCTTAGAGGTAGTTGTCAAGCTAAGTGGCTGATAATTTTCAACATCATCAACATCAACAGCGAAGCCTCCGCTGTTAAGTTTCAATTGAAAATGTGTTTGTCCACAAGAATGTAACATATTTATATTATTCAATATTTTAATTATCTTTTAATTAAAATTATCTTGAAACTACAACACTCATTGCATCTTCCTCACTAATTCCATCAAATAATCTTTTAATAACTTGGCATGTCTCTTCATCCAAATCCCTGTTCGATGCAAATCTTTTCTGTTGAAACTTATCATCTCCATAAAGATTGAACTTATCAGATTCTGTTGGTGTAAAAGTAGACTTTTCGACGATGAGCTCCTGAAACATTCTGCACAATCTCATTGGTTGACACAAAAGAATGATGTTCTGAATAAGTTGCTCGCAATCAAACTCCATAATCTGAGACTTTGACATATAATCTGGGCGATAAACATTATCGTTGAACACATCCTTGTATATTTTCCTAAATAAAGATATGCAATAAGGCATAACATTGTCAGAAAAATCTGTGGCAAAGTCCTCCAGTCGGCATTCCATCTTCCAGTATCTCTTCTCCTTTACTTTTTCCAATGTGTAGAAAGCATATGGATCTTTTAATGTGGATTTGGGTCGAACAAGATAGATAACATTTTGGAACCCATACCTATTGATTAGACATCTTTCAACACACTCTCGAAGATCAAACAAAGACATACTATAATTCTTAATATTATTAAAGAACAATTTCTTATCGTATCTTACGAATTGTTTTTGATGTTCCGTAAGAATTTCCAATGCAAGTCCGAATTTCTGCACTTCGTCTATTTCAATATTAATATTGGTATACCCATCGAAAAATGCCAGTCGCATATCCAAAGGTGTCAACGCGGATGAAATAATCTTGATAACTTTCTTCTGTGGATATTTTCGCCCGGAGAAAATCTCTTCTAATCGTTTGATATGTTCCTCTAGAAGAGTTATATATTCGTCTAATGTCAGTTTACCCAAAAGTTTCTTACGCATTCTTCTCATTGATGCCAAGCTAACTGTGTATACTCTGCTGTCTTTGATGTTTTCGAACAGTTTCTCCAACGCCTCAGATATTTCCTTGTGAGATACATCGAAATTGTTGTAAACAATCTGGTCAATCTCCTTGTCCACTTCAACAACATGCTCTTGTAGTTTCGATCCAAGTTCCTTCTCTGAAGTCTTGATATATTCTTTGACCGTACGGTAGGTTTTCTTCTTCTTTTCCTTTGGTTCGTCCTCCTCAACAACAAGATCAGTGACTGGTTCTTCAATCTTAATACGCTTAATCTTCTTCCGTGGTTTCGGAGGTTCAATGATATAACTTTCCTTTTTCTGTGTTGCAAACTCGTGTACAACTAAAGAAATATTACCATTCTCGAAATTAAACACATGGATCTCTTTATCTGACTCTTGGATGATGTCATCAAGCTTAATATCTGTTTGTGTTTGGATGATGTTGGTATATATCTTGTTCTTCATCTGTTCGAACTGAAGGCGAAGCTGTAGATTCATAATCGACATGTCTTTGGTTTTTAATCTTGTTTCTAATTGTGTATTTTTGATTATAAGTAGACGTTTTTCGTCCTCCACCTTCTGCTTGGCATTGACTATTTCAGCCAATGGATTATCAATAACTGTCTCCCCTGTACAATCAGCAGAATGCGCTTCTATATTCTTAATACCTTTGGTGTTAAAATTACATCGCCGGCATACAAAAATGATATCTTGGTACTTTGCACAGTATTTAGCACTTTTTTGGTGTTTTATCAGATATTTTGCAGATTTGCAATATATTCCACATCTTTCACAGTCAGGCATTGTTTCTTTTGGATCGGTTCTTACAAATTATTTCATTTTTATAAATCTAAACAAAGTACAACAAATTCTTATCGATATGTGTAAATATATAAGAAACTGAATTATTTTAAAATAATTCATATATAATAAATGAGTAAACCTATTTACACATGTCTTTTTCAGGATCCATCATATGCCCATATAATGCAATATCATGCAGACAATTCAGAAGATGATATTCACATTGCACGTGCTGCTTTCAACAAAGACGCTTTATGGCCACAACACCAAAAAATTAAGATCCATTTTATGCGTCAATCATTCGATCACCCTCCTGGACAACAACATGCGGATGCTAAATATACACAGGAAAAGGCTCAATGGGTCCAGAAAACAATCGAAAAATACATTGTTCCGTTTGTTAACCTAGAATTTATGTGGGATGTTCCCCAGGATGAATCAAACGTTAGAATATCATTTGTACCAGATTTGGGTTCATTTTCGTATCTAGGACGAGAGGTAATAGGTATGTCAAAAAAAGCAATAACAATGAATTTGGGTTGGTTAGATAAAGATGCTGAGTCGTCAGATTCTCCTATGTTTGCGGGAACAGGGGTTGTAGTTGTACACGAATTTGGTCATCTTCTTGGTATGATTCATGAACACCAACGTGGTGATGAACCATTCCATTGGAACAAACAGGCTGTATATAATGCGCTGGGAGGTCCACCGAATAGTTGGGACAAGGAGCAAGTTGATGCTCAGATTTTTGAAACTACAAAGTTAAGTAGTTTAAATGCATCGAATTTTGATCCACATTCTGTTATGGAATATATTTTTCCGGATAATTATTTTACAAAACCACCTGATCTGACACCTACAAAGTATCTATCAAATTTGGATATCATTTGGATGAATAAGATGTATCCTGGTAAGAATTTACCCGATGGTATGACACCCGATGGGAAAGGACCTAATCCGTTTGGTGGCTCCACAGATCCTGGAGAAGTAGGAACTGGAAGTGGAAGTGGAAGTGGTGACAGTAATTGGTTAAATGATAATTGGTATTGGTTGATAATCGGTGCTTTGATTTTTGTTATTGTAGTATATGCAATAACTCGAAAACGGTAGGTATAAAATATTTAAATAAAACAATGATTTAAATATAAATGAACTCGTCCAATAATATCATCAGAGTTTACCCTATTCGAACGTCCAAAAAAGAATGGATTGTACCACTTCATTGCTACCATGTATGTACACCCAGATGTGCTCGGATGTATGTACGAGATCAATCGGATCTTAGCATTGATAGGTATATTTTGGTAGATAATCCAGAATATGCAGACGATAAGTGTCCACGTGCGACCCAATTGGAAAGAACTTTTGTTCGACTTCACTCGTTTGATATTGAACAACCTGTTGGTTGCACTGGTCCACTGTACGATCCGGACATGATTGTCATCCCAGACACTGATTTTTCTGTAACTTTATCTTATCCGTTATCTTATCATGTAAATGTTACAATTAGATCACCTACATCTAGGGGTTTTACTCTATCTGAATTAATATACTCTATAAAAATGCTTTATCATTACATATATCAAGAAGAGGAAAGAACATCTACTCCAAGATCTTATCATCTTAAAAAAGATTGTATAAAATGTATTAATAAAAAAGTAGAAGATTTTGTAAAAGAATCTTCTCCTCCAAAAGGAGCGGAATGTTCGATTTGTTACAATAAATATTCTGAACCTCCCGATGATGCATGCGAATTAAAGTGTAACCATGTATATCATAAACAATGTATATTTAAGTGGTTGGAAAACGCAAAGACGTGTCCAATGTGTAGACAACAAGTGATAGAATGCGAAGATTGTAATGGGACTGGAATTATATACTATGACTATAATGGTGTTGTTATACCTATTGAGTATAGGGGGTCAATATTGAATAGAAATACAACAGATGGAGTGTATGGTATATTTGGTCATGATTTAGAAGATTTAGTTATTGAACATATACACTATAACAGAGTAGAAAAACTATTAACATTATACATTGGATCTTGATATTTATAATAAAAGCATTTAAACATAACAGGCTTTTATTATAAACATGATGAATTCTGACACTAGCTTAGTATGTTTCAAAGCAATTTCTAATTTTACCTCTGAACTTGTGGAATTATTTTCCAAACAACAGCGATCCCTCAAGTTATATGGTAGATTGATCAATAAAACTACAATTGTGCACGATAAGTCTATTAAAAAACATATCGATGCATTCCGCAACTTCTGTATCACCAACAGAGATGCTATCATGAATAAATCAGTAGAAAAATTGACAATGAGAAAAATTTCTTATTCTCAACGTGTTTTTATTGATATGATTGAAATCTTCAAACTATCAGATAAAGATACAAAAAAAGTTATATGGGAACATCTATTATGTATTAGTGCTCTTGTAGATCCTGCTGGGAAAGCACGTGAGGTATTAAAGGAAAACTTGGCTGCTGGGAAAGCCGGTAACGGGGAAACCAACTTTTTAACCGATATTATTGATAAGGTTGAAGCACATGTCGATCCAGATGCCAACCCAATGGAAGCTGTCTCATCTATTATGAAATCTGGTATCTTTACCGATCTCATTGGTGGAATGAATAGTGGTCTATCGGATGGATCTCTTGATCTTAGTAAACTGATGGGTGCTGTTCAAGGAATGGTGGGACAATTAGGTGAAAAGACTGGTGGTGATCCTCAAGCAGAAGGCGCAATGAACATGTTGACCACAATGATGGGAGGATTGGGAGGTACACCTGGAGCGGATGATGCTCCACCTGATCTAGCAGGAATGATGAGCGGAATGATGGGAGCATTGGGTGGAGGAAGTGCTCCTCTACCTGGAATGCCAGGAGGTCTAATGCCAGGCGCGCCTCCCCGAGATTTGGAACCAACCGAACAAATTACTAATGATAAGAAAGTCATATAAATTATTATTATTCCTGTATAATAATAAATGAATAGGAACTTAAAATACTTTCTATGGTTTTTACTTGGATTAATGGTATCAGCAATATTGTATTTAATCATAAAGGTAGTTATTATGTATTTCAAGGCTAAAAATGGATTGAATGGATCATGGTTTAACAAAAAAGCATGCGGAACCGGATCATGTAAAACATGTGATGATAACAAATGTTTACCAACACCAAATCAACTGGTAGAAAATTTACCTAGCAATATCGATTTCAAGAAGTGGGAGATTGATGTGGCAAAATACTGTAGTGTTATAATTTATAGTATCGAAAAATCTGCACAGAAAAAGATTAAACCTGTGTATCCAAAAGATTTGGTAATGCAAAAGGAGTTGTACGATAATTCTGGCGATCCTATTTTTGGAGTTGTATTTACAGAAACAAATAAATCTGATAATATTTGGATAAGTTTTAGAGGAACAATAACTAGTAAGGAATTGTCGCAAGATTTTACGTATCAACAAGAATCAATGTTCCAGAAACAGGCTGTGAAACAAGTATCTTTGGATTTTTTAAGAACTGCATCCGGAAAAGTTGCAAATGTACATAAAGGTTTTGTAGATGTTTATATGAAATTTCGAGATGATTTAAGTTCGACTCTTCAGAAATTAGATCCGAATAAAAATAAGAAAATTATAATCTCTGGTCATAGTTTAGGAGCAGCAATTGCTACAATGGTCGGAGCAGATTTAGTGCAATCTGGATACAAAGATGTAGGTGTTTATAATTTTGCATCTCCCCGGGTTGGGGATCAAACTTTTGCAGATTTTGTAGATAATGATCTAAAATTACCAGTGTATAGAGTAGTCAATATATCCGATTTAATACCAAACATGCCTCCTTCTGTATCACCGAACTTTGATGATTATGATAATCCTTATATGTTCGTACATTGTGGAAAATTAGTATATTTTCAAATAAATAGATTATCTGTGCTAAATAACCATTTAATCCCTGTTTACATGGCTGGATTACATGGAAAATTAAACTGAATTTCGTTATATTTGTAGAGTTTTTTAACAAATATAACTTTAAAAAGAAAATGCATTTAACTAAATGGGTTGCATTCTTTGTAAGACGTGTAAACATTCATGCCAGGATATTGGAAGAGCTATTAAACGTGGATCTATGGATTTAAAACGACTAAGAAAGTCAACTGAGAACGAAGAGAACGAAGAGAATAATACAGAAATGAAAACTGTTACCGAGTCACTAGAGGTTATTGAGTCACCAGAGGAGGTTATTGAGTCACCAGAGGAGGTTATTGAGTCACCAGAGGAGGTTATTGAGTCACCAGAGGCTTTTCCTGGGGAAAGGGTTGAAGAGGATTCCCCGTCTGAACATAGCAAAGATTCTAATATAAGTCAAAATCCTAGTGTATGTGGAAGCGATTTTGAGTTTGTTAATCAAATGTCTTGTTCATCCGGGAATGCAGTCGGTAATGACACGGAGCTTTGCACAGGACTATGAGTCGGACTATGACTTAACTGTCGAGTTTCGACAGTTTTGTTCTTCTTCTTTTTTGACTTGTGTTGACAAAGAGAAAGATATAAATGGGCGACAGGGGGTTCACCTACATAAAACCTGGTAAAATACCCTAACGTAAAACCAACAAGGATAGAGATAGCCGATGCTAATTTGAGCGTGTTTGTTTTTTCACTCAAAGACATTTTAATTTATAATAATGTACATTATTATAAATTAAAATGTCCAAATGTATATCGTTTGTTGTCGGATTATTCGCTGGTGCGTACATAGCCCAGACATATAAAATACCAAAGTAACTACCATGGTTCAGACTGTTATTACCAAGATCTCTGAATATGAAAAGAAATGAAAGTATCGGTCAATTGTTATAAATTCCAGAGAAAGAAATTATTTTTCCCTTTCTTTCCTCTCAAAATTAAAACGGAAATAAAAAATTGAAATTAGGATTAAATGGGGTGAAGAACATCAGGAATTGTGACCAGGAACCAATCAACTGGGTTCAACTCCCAGACTGCCCATCGTGTTTAGATTTTCATTAAAAAAATCAATGGAACAAACAGCAAAAATAATATGATCTTATAACTCATTAAAAACCGTTCCAATTAATGTTTAGATTTTCATTAAAAAAATCACCGAGAAGTGGCTCATTATTAGTTAATAAGAAAATAATTTTTAATAGAGATTTAAAAATATATTCTTTCTAATTAGAAAAGGAGTCGTGTACATCCAGCAAATTCACTAATTTATGAAAAAACTGTACACAGTGATTCCTCAATCTCTAAGCGATTGAGGGTCTGTAGAGCTTAACATCTTGGAAAAGCGCCGATAGTTTTAAAATTCGGAGACCGTGTGTTCGAATCCCTCCAGAACTTTATTGGGTCCACAATCTACTTTAGATTGTGGAAACATCCAGCAATCTAACTGTTTATCCTTATAAGATCCTGGTCGTGGGTTCGAGTCCCACCTGGGGTATAGTCCTTCGGGATACCAAGCCCCAGTAGCTCAGACGGTAGAGCGTGTACAACAAAAAACTGTTTCCAGAATACCTTTATCGGTTCAAACGCTCAATCCTTTATGGATTGAGGGTGTATAACTCAGTTGGTAGAGTGTTCCGCTCTTAACGGAATGGTCGGGGATTCGAGTCCATCTACGCCCTTATTATACGATCAATCTTTCGTGGATTGATCGTCTGAGCTCAGCTGGGCTGAGGGGAGACTGTAAATCTCTTATAGGCTGGTTCAATTCCAGTCAGACGGACGTTGGAAAGGAACTAACAGCAATTAACGATTGGATTTAAGCTCCCCCGTCCATTAGGACTCGCGGGTTCGACCCCCGCCACATGTGCGACCCTGACTAAGATTTTTAATCCGGAGTCTAGGCAGCGCGTATGTGTATGCAAGTGGTTAAGCAGGGTTTCAAAATGTTCCAAGTCTTCCCCAATCTTCTCTAGATTGGGGACCATTAGCTCAGTCGTAGAGCACTCGTCTAATGAGCGAGGGGTCGGAGGTCCATATATTAACACCCGAAAGTACATAATCTTTCGGGTGACATCGGTATGCATCCCACCACATCTGCTTCTCTCTTAGAGATGATTTGATGTGGATTAACACCCCAATGATCTGGAAATCATTGGGGTGACCGTCTAGATCCAGCAATCTCCTTTGGAAACAATTTGACTTTTAATCAAACTAATGTGAATGTGGGTTCATATCCCGCCGTGTCTGACCTGTCCACCCAGGAAATCAAGGGCACGTTAAATACAAAACCTAGACAGTAAGATTATTAAGTCTCTTACGAGCAGATACTTTCAAAGTATCTGCTTGGTTGACCGAGTGGTTAAGGTGACCGGTTTAAGCCCGGTTGGACGTATTAAAGTCCGCGGGAGTTCGATCCTCCCACCAAGCAAAA
>Ga0208971_1001086_pt1 | contig 16815 bp, 14 predicted proteins | sample AOAMet1_18_M0_10_2_FD_188229 | JGI IMG/M metagenome (GOLD analysis project Ga0208971, IMG submission 188229) | Ammonia-oxidizing marine microbial communities from Monterey Bay, California, USA - CAN11_18_M0_10 (SPAdes) | ecosystem: Environmental > Aquatic > Marine > Intertidal zone | place... | reverse complement strand
GTAAATGACTGGTTAGAAATTGATACTGCTATCCGTTTTGACGACTACGATGACTTTGGTAATGCAACCTCACCTCGTGTGGGCGCGATCTTTACTATGATTCCTAAGTTGACTGTTAAAGCGTCTTACGGCCAGGGCTTCCGTGCTCCTGATCTGTCAGACCTTTATGGTGCGACTTCATTCTCAGCTGAAGAAGCTATCGATTACTGGGGTTGTGAGCAGGTAGGTACTTCTGCAGACGACTGTGGTAAACGTCAGTTCGATACTTACATCGGTTCTAACCCAAATCTGGGTGCAGAAGAGTCTGAAACTCTGTCATTCGGCGGTACTTACGAGTTTATGGATGGTTGGTTCTTTACCGCTAACTACTTCACTATGACTCTGGAGAACGCTGTTGAGTATGTTTCTGCTCAGGATATGCTGAACGTTGACTACAACACTGGCGGTAACAACCCAGCGGTTGACCGCACGGGTACTCGCACTGTGATTTCAGCCGGTTACCAGAACGCAGTTAACGATGTTGAAAGAGCATCACTTGACTTCTCTTTGAACGGTAGCTTCGATACAGATGACTTCGGTTCTTTTAGAATGTCTGGTTCTTCTACTAAGTACATGAAGTACGAGTCTGAGACTGTATTCGGGTCTGGCGAAATGGCCGACCTGGTTGGTGTTCTCGGTTTCCCTGAGTGGCGTACCAACGGTGCAATCCAGTGGACTATGGGCGACTGGAGCGCCTCTTGGTCAGCTGATTACATCGGTGAGTCAGAAAACACTACTGGTGATGTTAAGTACAAAGGCTATACCACTCACAATGTTGCTGTAACCTATGACATGAGTGATTTAGGTACTGTACGTGTTGGTGCCAACAACGTAGGTAACAAAGATCCCCTACTTGATAAGTTCGGATCTCAGGTTGACGAGTATCAGTACTCGCTGACTGGTCGTGTTATCTTCTTAGAATACTCAATCGAGATGTAACCTGTATTCTAAATGCGTTAAGATTAGAGCCCGCTTTTGCGGGCTCTTTTTTTTAGGACAAGAAAATGGATGCATGGGGAAATTTTTGGGAAAAAGGTCATAGCACAACCTTTGGGGAGTACTATGCCGACGGCTACACCAAAGGCTATATCGCCCATTGGTGGACAGCTATTCTCAATTCGAGGGACACGCAAAAACTGCATATTTTAGAGGTGGGCTGTGGCAATGCCTCTCTTTTACCCTGTCTGCTGGATCAGCGGGTTAAAGGCTCTTATACAGGAGTAGATGCCGCCGAGGTTATTCTGTCTGAGGCCGTCAAAAAGCGAGCCAACGCCGAGCTGAAGATCAGTCTGCAAGGCGGCCTTGGTATTGAAAACTTCGAGTCAAAACAGCAGTTCGATCTTATTGCTTCAGTTTATGGACTCGAGTATTCACCTTTAGACCGATCACTACCATTATTGAAATCTATGCTAGCTCCAAAGGGAGAGGCCAATTTTTTAATGCACCATGCCGGTTCTGTGATTACCCACATGTCGGATAAGGCGCTCGCTGAGTTTGATTTTGAATTAATGGAATCCGTTGTTGCCAGGCTCAACGAAATTGATACCGAGCTAAATAAAATGGCTGGTGATCCGGGTAAACTACAGCAGTCTGCAATCGCCCATCAATCCAGAGATTCGGTCAATGAGTTTGTTTCGTCGATCATGAATATGGAACCCTCAGAGAGGAATCCCATTCTGGTAGATTTTGCCAGAGCAGTGTTAACGTATTTTAAGAAGCTCAGGCTTCCAGAGGCTGATCGGAAAGACTATATCAGTGGTATATTAGTAGACTTCCACGCCTCGAAAGAGCGATTTCGCCAGATGGTCGATGTGGCGCGTAGCGAACAAGAAATTAAAACGTTCGAACAACAGCTGGCTGCAGCTGGGTTCAGCAGCATTACTGCCAAACCACTGCTTAAAGATGGGGCACCAGTAGCATGGAACATAAAAGCAAAATAATATTACTGATCAGTGTATTTCTGATTGGGTCAGTGCAGGCAAGAGAGGCATCTGAGTGCCTTAAAATACAGGATAACAAAGCTAGATTAGTCTGCTATGACAGGGCGTTGGGCTTTAAAGGCAGCTTGCCAGAGAGACCCCAGGTTGTGGAGCGAACTAAATCTATCAGCCCAGTTGTCTTGGACAGCAAACAGCAGCCTGCCGAAGCTCCCGATTCGCCGGTGCGAATTCGAGCACAGGAAGCCTATGATCAGGTAGTTGCCGACTCTATCACCATGTCGGTAACCAAAGTGAACAAGACCAAGCGTCAGGGGGTCTATTTTACCACCAATACCGGCCGCATCTTTAAGAAGGTGACTGATCGCAATATCGCTTTCAGGGTTGATGACCAGGTTGAGTTGAAACCTGGTGTTCTCAGGTCAATATTTCTGGTAAATCAGGACGGGTTAAGAATAAAAGTAAAGGAGATAAAATAGATGCAGAACTTAAAATCATTAGTCAAACCATTGGGCTTGGTGCTATTTACAGCTATATTTGCAGCCTCAAATGCTGTGGCCAGCCTGCCTGAATCAGTTAAAACCCTGTTGAACGGTTATGAGTTCCGTAATGTCAGCGTGTCGCCCTCAGGGAAATATATTAGCCTGATAATGAAAGAAGATGAGCGCGGCACATTGGTTATCCTCAATCGTAGCACCATGCAGGTTGAGGAAAGTATTCGCTATGAAGATGACGATAATATTGAAGTCAGTGGTGGTAGCTGGGTATCAGAAAATCTGTACAAGTACAGGGTACTGACGGAGTATTCAGAGGGTCGCCGCCCTGGTGACTTCGGCGATCAGTTTATCTTTAATATGGAAACAAGAAAAAATACCAGAATCTGGAACTACCGGGGAACATATCTCAATAAGGCCCTGCGAAGCGGCAAAAGAATTTATGGCCGGCTGGATATACTGTCATATCTGCCAGAGGACGACAAAAATATTTTAGTGGCGGTCTCCTCCTTTAAACGCGATGGCGGAGTTCGGCCTATGGTTTATAAGCTCGAACTGTCCACAGGCGACCTTGCCCGGGTTATGAATGGTCCCGCACGTGGTGCATCTATGCTTACCAATGAGACTGCCGGAACCATAGTGGCTTCAGCGCCGACTGAAGATTTCACCACAGAGTTTTTCTTCCGCAGAACTGACGATACAGAGTGGACTGACATAGACATCAATTTGCCCGGTCGTTTTAACGGGCTTAACGTGAGCGACGACGGCAAGCTTCTCTATGGCCTGACTCAGGTAGATGAGGGGCCCAATGCACCTCGTTTGCTGGTCAGTATCGCTCTGGATTCAGGTGTTATGGAAACTGTTCATGACTTCGGTTTCGTCGCTGAGATCTCAGTGGAGTTTGGCGAGGGCGGCCACCCCAGCTATGCCACTTGGATTGCCGATGAGCCAAAGATTCGGATATTCAAGAAAGACCTAGTTTCCACTGTGGTAGCAGGCTTTATGAAAAGCTTTAAGGGCTTTAATGTCAGTCTTACCAGTGTCGATGACAACGAAGAGAACATGGTTTTTCATGTAGGCTCTCCTGGTGTCAGTGGCGAGTACTATATCTGGGAAAAATCTAAAGGAAAGGCTCGCTATTTATTTAGCTACAGCGAGAAGATCAATAATCTAGAACTCAACTCATTTACAGCCGTCGACTATGAAGCCAGTGATGGCGTAAAGATGCAGGGCTGGTTGTTGATGCCAAAAACTGGCAAGCCCAAGGGCCTAGTTAATTATATCCATGGTGGACCCCATGGGCCCTATATCTCCTATGATTTTAATACATATATGCATATCTATGCAGAGCTAGGTTACGCCGTGTTTGCCCCCAATTTTAGAGGCTCAGGTGGCTATGGCTATAATTTTGAAAAGGCTGGCTACACATTGTGGGGCACCCGTATGCTCGATGATATGCGTGACGGCGCCGAGTATGTTCAGGCAAACTATGATGTAGGCGACAAGGTTTACACCGCAGGTGCAAGTTACGGTGGTTACTCCAGTGCGCAAAATGTGGTGCGTCACAATGACTACTACGACTGCAGTATTATCGATGCCGGGTTCTTTAATTTTGAAGAGTTAAAGGATACCTGGGACGGCCGAGAGGGATTTACGACAGACGCCTTTACTGACAATGCCATGGGGCGCGATCCCGAACAGTTAAAGGCTATGTCGCCACTCCAAAATATCGATCGTATTCGGGCACCTATGCTGATTACCCATGGTAAGGTTGATAACCGCACGCCCATTGCTGGTGCCAAGCAGTTTATTAAAGCGCTTAAAAAAACCGATCTGGACTATGAATACTATGCTTATGCCAAAGAGGGCCATGGTTTGTGGTTTAAGCCAAACAGGTTAGATCGCTTTACTAAGGTTAAGAAGTTTCTTGAGCGCTGCGACGCTATGCCGTCAAAAACTAGCGCCCAGACAGCAGCCAGGTAGAATCAGAAAGCCCCCGGAATAACCGGGGTTTTCTGTACCCAGCCTATGTGCTACTGCCGCACTAGGCTCCTAGAGTTGACGTGTGCCCTCTCTAAACTGCTCCAAAACACCGAGTTTTTCAGGGCTGTCTGCCCAGGACTCCAATTTCCTATCCAGTTCACCTATGCGCGTTGCAGTGCGTTGATAAAAGCCATCATTTTGCCCTGAGAGCTCTCGGAGAACCGCGCTACTGGCTAGTTTAATGCCACCAATATTCTGGGGTGCCAGCTCAATTAGATTCACCACATAGTTAACCCCCCACTGAATTCTAGTTGCCGGTCCTTTAGATGTATCCCAAGCCTGCTTGTACCAGCCAAGCGCCTCTTGGTTATTGCCGTTCTGCGCCTCCAGATAACCTAAATCAGACATCAGATAGTAGGGGTGCTTGGTTACCTTAAGGCTACTTACCAGCATCTGACGGGCATCATCAACCAGATTTGCATTAAGCAGAGTCTGAGAGAGGCTATTCACGGCACTGTGGTATTGGTATTGGTCTGCGGAAGCGAGGCCCCAGGCAACCTGTTCTTTAATCCAGGCTAATTGTTCAGTGCTCAAGTCCTGGCCTTCAGCCAGAGAAGCATTCTGCAACAGCACCCAGCCAGAAAGTGCTCGCAGACGCATCAACAGATTGAGCTCAGTATTGGCTAATATTCCCCGCAGGTTATCAACCAGCTGCTGGCGCAGGCTGGTTAGCTCTGGACCCTGAGCGAGCGCCGCCGATAGAGCAGCGCCGCCATACATTAGGCTGATTCTATTAGCACTGCGAAGTTTAGCGTCGGCCAAAATAGTTTTGAGTTGATTAAGGTAGTTATCTCTCAGAGTTAGGTCCTCTGATTCTAGCCCCACCCATTGTTCAACTGCCAATAGCTGCAAGCGACTTTTAACCAGAGTTAAATCCTCAGGACAATTGGCTGCCAGCAGTTGAAACAGATCGTATTGCTCCTGAGTGGTACTATTCTCAGCTAGAACCTTGCCTCGATCTTGCCCCCATGAGTAATAGGCCAGAAGTTCCCAGTCGGCAGAACTTATAGGCTGGTCGGCTTTAACCTCCGCCACCAAGTCAGCCACTGGAGTAATAGCATTAATAGCGAGCTCGAGAATCCCCATGTAGCGCTGAATATCCATACCGCCAGGAATTCGGGTGATCTCGGTACCCTGGGATGAGAATACAATAACTGTGGGATAGCCATAGACAGAAAATGTCTCGCCGTACAGCTGAGCCTGCTCAGTGTCCCCATCCAGATAGACAGGAATAAACCATTTTGATTGGTCTATAAACGCCTGTTGCTTAAAAATAGTGCCTTTCAGCTCATGGCAAGGGGGGCACCAAACAGCACCCCAGTACAGAAAAAGAGGTTTATCCTGCGCAGCAGCCTCCGCAAAAGCCCCCTCAACAGAGCCCGCAAACCAGTCAATACCCGCTGGCCGATCCAAGCCCCCCGAATCAGCCACAGATGAAGAATCCGCACCAACCGACCCACCGTCACAACCCGCCATCACCAATGCCACCAACAGCAGCATCAAGCCTCGAACAACCAGTCCCATAAAACCCTCCATAAAAACGCTTATGATCAATCTAATAACAGCAGCATAACCTAGATAACCAACCACACAAAGACGCGGCGAAGCCCCGAGCGCAAAGCACGAATCCATTGCACCGTTCGATGACTTTCTTACAAACGAAAAAAAACCCCAGCTTACGCTGAGGCTTTTCAAATTATGGTGCCCGGTCTCGGAATCGAACCAAGGACACGAGGATTTTCAATCCTCTGCTCTACCAACTGAGCTAACCGGGCTTCGCAAACTACTTTTGCGCATCTCGAAAGAGGCGCGTATTAAAGCGTTTGAATAGCAGTTCGTCAAGGGTTATTCGGCAGGCGGGACGTATCCTTCAGCCTGATCGACCTCTTCACCGGCAAAGAATTTTTCGCGCTGCTCAGAGAGGTAGGTTCGGGCGGTCAAATCCATCATATTTAGACGCATTTCATTGATGAGAGTGGTCTGGTGAGTCATCCAGTTGGCCCAGGCCTGTTTAGAGATATGATTGTAGATTTCCTCACCTTTGGGGCCGGGGAACGGAGCAGTGTCCAGTCCGGGTAATTCTTGCTTGAGTTTGCGACAAAAAACGGTGCGCACCATATCTGGTCTCCAGATTATTTACTTAGGGTGTATCAGCGCAACAATAGGCGCGGGCATGCCCAATGATAGTGGATTCTGCGGGTTATACCAGAGTTGATTGTCGCCTTCAGCCACAGTGCAGTCGCGATCTTGGGCCTGCACCAAAATGGGCTGATAGTCCAGATGGAAATGGCTAAAGGTATGGCGCTTTACTGGCAGTGGCTGCCGGTCAGTCAGCTGCAGCCCGAGATTGGCGCAGTGATCCTCAGTATGCTCTACCAAGTCTACGTGGGGCAAAACCCAGAGCCCACCCCAGAGTCCAGTTGGAGGGTTCTTTTGCAGCAGTAGCTCGCCCTGGGAATTGCTAATTAACAGAAAGCAGGTGGTTCTTACGGGCAGTTTTTTCTTGGGTTTTTTACCCGGATAGTCGGTCTGATTGCCCTGGCTGCAGGCAATACAGTCGGCCGACAGAGGACAGTGTCCGCAGTTGGGAGATGATCTGGTGCACAGGGTAGCCCCTAGATCCATCATGGCCTGAGTGTAATCAGCCACTCGCTGCACAGGGCTATAAAGCTCTGCTTGCAGCCAGAGTTTATTATGCACTGAGGTCTGTCCTGGCCAGCCATCTATGGCAGCGTACCTTGCTAAGACACGTTTCACATTGCCATCCAAGATCGCCGCCGGCTTTTTAAAGGCGATGGAGCAGATAGCCCCAGCGGTAGAGCGGCCAATACCCGGCAGTTCACAAAGCTGTTCTACGCTATCTGGAAACTCGGCACCCAGGTCAGAGCAGATAATCTGTGCGGTTTTATGCAGGTTGCGGGCCCGGGCATAGTATCCCAGCCCAGTCCAATGGTGCAGAACCTCATCCCCAGAGGCGGCAGCTAGGGCCTCCACTGTGGGAAAACTTTGCATAAAGCGCTCAAAGTATGGGATCACTGTATTTACCTGAGTCTGCTGCAGCATAATTTCCGACACCCAGACGGAGTAGGGGCTTATGCTTGTCTGCCAGGGCAAATTAGTGCGCCCATGCACATCAAACCAGGTCAACACTGCCTGTTGAAACTGTTTAGCTGACATGGTCAACGCTTAAGCAACTCAGAGATAAAGCCTTTCACCGAATCTGTTGCATCCTGTTGCTGCAGTCCCGAATTGCCGAAGAGTTTTTCCAGGGCAGTGTTTTTAAGTAAATCTCTCAGTAGCCGCTCATCTGGATTACAGGACAGACCGCCGGGGTTGCTCTGGCCAAATGTACCCTTACAGATAAAGGGTATCTGGCGATTCTGCAAACGCTGATTAACGCTGCAGCCGGTCGGGCTGGTCACTGCCTGATCTACTCTGGCGCTGGCATTGATCTGGTACTGTCGTTTCACCAGATTGACCAAGCCCCGCCCCATAATCTCCAAATTGCCCGTACCAGTGCTGTAGTCATTGAGGAGCAACTTGCCGCCACTGAGCTGAAAGCTGGCCTGTAGGTCATTGAACTCTGTGCCCTGGGGCCAGTTCTGCGCAGCCTGAGCTCTGGCTGATAAAAGTGCGGCTGCATTACAAAAGCTCTGCTCTATATTGAGCCCTTTGTAGATGGGCTCAATGACCTGGAATTTGCCTGCACCAGACAGAGACCTGATTATCTCTCCAAAATTTGCGCCCACACCCTGAATATTGGCATCCATATTGAGCCTGCCAGCTACTATGCTCTCGCCCCCCAATGCCGAGAGGACTTTATTTAAATCTATGTTGTGCAGACTGGGTTGCAGATTAAAGCTAGGCTTGGCAGAGCGCATATCCAGTTTGGCAATCGCATTGATCTGCCCGGCAAACAGGTCGGCATTCAGAGAGGTCATGCGCAGCACCCGCTGATTGCCAAACACATTGCTGTAGAAATTCTCTATATTCAAGTCTTTAAACTCAACCCTATTAAGATTGACCTCGACCTGACTGCTGCCCTGCCAGACCGCGAATGGGATGGCTAGTGGCGCAAATAGTCCAGCATCATTGCCATTGCTATTGGCCGCGGGCAAATAGTGGCCCGCGCGTAAAACATCACCTGACACCAGTGTAGTTAGCTTATTGGTTGGGTGATCTATGGCTACATCCACATCGAACCTCTGACCATCGAGAGATAGCTCGCCGTCAACCTTTGACACGGCTTCTGTATCAAGACTAAAGCTAGCCCTCAGAGTGACATCTGTAAGTGCGGTTTTCGCAACAGTTTTGGGTGCAGCCAGCAGCGGTATCTCAGACTGTAAAGACGCCATAAGCTGCTTTAAATTAAAGCTATTGGTACTCAAATTACCTTGCACAAAAGACCCATTATCACTGGCAATAAGCTCACCGAACAGCTTGATATCATCGAGTTGCAGTTGCAGATCTACCAGACTTAGCTGCTGCATATTCTGGCCATCCAGTTTCACAGCGATCTCGGTATGTAGAGCAAATTTGCGCCCCCCAAATGCACTGACCGATGCTGAGATGGGAAATAGTTCACCCTGCAGTGACAGGTTTTTGGTAGATAGCTGAATATTGTTAAATTGCAGCTTTGTACCGTTGGTCGGAAACCACTGCAGGCGGCCACGCTCAATCTGCACGGAGCTAAGCTGAAGTTGCTCTATACCGCTGTCGAGACTGAGCAGTTGAGTCCAGTAAGTAGCCAGCGCAAGACTTTTCGCAGAACCAGAAAATGAAGTCTGATCACTAACAGAAATATCAGCTATGGAGATACCAGGTTTGGGAAAGAACTGCCAGGCTAGATCGCCTCTGATAGAGATATCCCAACCCTGCTGGCGGGCCAGAGATTCAATATCCGACTTGTAGCTGTTCATATCGACAGCAAATGAGATATATATTATTGCCGAAAAAAATAAAGTGACCACTGCTATTAAGCAAGTGGCCACCCATTTAAGTAGATTTTTCATTTTCACCAACGGTTCAAGGGACACTCTTAAAATCTCATATTACATTAAAGCGCACAACCCTTAAACACTGTCAAAAGACTAGGTCCCTAGAAAGAGTAGCTCGCCCGCAACCCAAGATTTCGGCCGGCTAATGGCACCTGATTCTTAACAAAGGAACTATGATTTCTAGCCGCTTCATTGAGAAGGTTTTTACCAAACACTGATAAGATTAACTCGTGCCCAGGGCTGGTCTCAATGGTTTTTGAAAGGTTGAGACTTAACATCTTAAATCCATCGGTAGCAGTTTCATTTTCAGCTATATCCGTCTGGGCTGATACTTCCTTGAGAGATAGCACAACCTTAAGACCATCTTCGGCGTAGTGGATTTTATACATATCTCTCCCTGGAGTCAGACGCAGGACATTGGATCCGTCGGCAAACTTCCCGGAAACAGAATCTCTGCCATATGACAGCGATAGTGCGCCACGGGCAAGGTCAAAAGTTTTACCTATCTCAAGCTCATAACCATTAAACTCTGCATCCTGCTGAAGATAATTGGCAAGAATTAAGCCGCCGTGGTGCTCCTCTTCCTCGTGCTCCTCATGCTCTTCTTCAGTTTCGTCCATCAGATAGATGTAATTATCCACATCGTTTTGGAAGAAGGCCAGATTGGCATAAAAGCCATCATTGCTATAGCTAAAGACTAGGTCGATATTGTTTGAGGTCTCAGACTCCAGGTTGAAATTACCTACTTCATTTCGCCCTGTTGCCAGATGCGGACCATTCATTAAAAGCTCTACTGCTGTGGGTGCCCTTTCCACTGAAGAAAGTCCTAAACTTACCTCTAAAGACTCATTCAGATCTCGGCTCAGCGTTATGGCATAGCTAGTGGTGCTGAGATCGCGATCAAAATACTCTAGTTCCGCTTCGTGCTCATCTCCATGCTCGTCTTCATGCTCGTCTTCATGCTCGTCTTCATGTTCATCATGATCTTCATCATGGCTGACAGAACCTTTTCTGGAGATTTGATCATATCTGAAACCAAAGTCGACATGGAACAGATCAAGCTCTTTGCTCAGATAGTAACCCAGAGTCAGTTCATTGCTTTCCGTTGGATTAATGAAGGCTTCATCACCTAAAACAGAAACATCCTCAACCGCATAATTCACAGCAATTTTTTGTGCTAGAGAATCACCACCCAGATCAAAGACTACACCATATTCTGTGGCTTCATTGCTAAAGGTTGTAGGATCCTCTGCATGATCCTCATCATGTTCTAAGCCCTCATGCTCTTCACCCTCATGCTCTTCCTCGGCATGCTGCTCCGAGTGAGAGTAATCCGAGTCTTTTAAATGGTAATCAATTTTGCTTACCAGTCTACTACCCAGATTAAAGGAGCCCTTTAAATTGATAATATTAGATTCAGTTTTGGAGAAGATTCTCTCACCCTCATGCTCATCATGACCGCTTTCGTCATGATCTTCGTCATGATCTTCGTCATGATCTTCGTCATGATCTTCGTCATGATCATCCTGGTCTCCATGCCCTTCGTGTCCTTCACCATGATAAGGAATACCGAACAAATTTTCGGTATCAGCCACAGACAGTCCAATAAAGCCCCAGTCTCCGGTTTTGGAGATACCTACTCTAGCAGAGGTAGAGCCAGCATCAGAATTGGGTAAAAACCCCATTTCTTCCTCGTGCTCTTCACCTTCGTGCTCTTCTCCCTCGTGGTCATCGTCATGGTCCTCATCATGGTGTTCTTCCTCGTGATGTATTACTGCGCCATCTGGAATATCAAAGTTACCGAACTGCGAGTCTTTATAGGCTGCACTGACATTAACGCCACCCAGATTATTTTGGTAAGAGAAGTCATGGGACTCGCCATTATTTACCGTCTGAGTCTCTAAGCCCAGCTTAAACTTTGACTCTGCAAAGTCTGTTCTGGCGATGGTATTGTCAACAATATTTACTATGCCACCGATGGCACCATTCGAATAGAGCAGAGATGAAGGTCCTCTGACGATTTCAATCTGCTGGATATTGTTTAGATCAGTATCATTTACATGATCTGGTCCCAGGCCTGAAACATCTCTGACAACAACGCCATTGTTAAGAATCTTAACTCTAGATCCAGACATGCCTCTGATAATAGGTTGGCCAACAGCAGCACCATAATCACTGGAGGATACGCCCGCTAGTCCGTCGATGCTGGCTCCCAGACTCTGGCTTGCGTCAGTAGCTATAGTCCCTCCATCAATAACATGCAGTGGGTTTGAAATTTCTTCAGAAGAGGGGTCAATCAGCGAAGATGTAATAATCACTTCTTCCATTTCCTGACTGAGAGCAGAGCAGGACATAGATACGATGGCAGCTGCCAGTGGCAGCTTGCCAGTTACTAAGTTTTTCATAATAGTTTCCTTTAAAAAATAAACAATGCGCCGAATGACCGACACACTTAGCCTCAATGAGGGAGTTCAGATTATTTAAAGGATATAGGGGGGTGCGCGGGCGAGATGGCAACCTCTAGTGCGGTTGCTTATAATTTCATTGACATCAGAGGTAGCAGGCGCAGTGGCCTGGGTAAAAAAAATCTTGCTAGTTTCAGCAGTAACCGCTGCTGAAGAGTTCTGTAATACAGAGACAGAGCAACTAGAGTCTAAATGATCAGCATGACTATGGGCAACAGCCGTCATTGAGCCAAGCCCGATAATCAGGGATAGCGCTATGGCGAATATTGAGTTTAACCGTTTCATTAGGTGTCAGCAGTCCAGCGAGCTTGAGTTAGTACCACGGACCGGTATGTTAACCTTTTTTTGCCATGTAGCAACCTAAAATTTACAGTATAATGCCGCCAGAAAATGGATAGCTTGGAGAATCCCATGGCCGATCGTACAGCCACAGTGACACGCAATACCCTAGAATCTCAAATTACTGTCACAGTAAATTTGGATGGCACCGGGAAGGCAAACCTGCAGACTCCGGTACCATTTCTAAACCATATGCTGGATCAAATTGCCCGCCATGGCCTCGTGGATCTGGATATTCAGGCTGCCGGCGATACCGAGATAGATGATCACCACACGGTTGAAGACATAGGTATTACTTTGGGTATGGCCATTGCCGAAGCTATTGGCGATAAAAAAGGCCTCACTCGCTACGGCCACGCCTATGTGCCCCTGGATGAAGCATTATCTCGCGTAGTAATGGATTTTTCCGGGCGTCCCGGCCTCATTATGAAAGCCGACTTTGTGCGCAGCCATGTGGGAACCTTTGACCTGGACCTATCCCGTGAGTTCTTCCAGGGTTTTGTCAATCACGCACTGGTAAGTCTGCATATAGATAATTTGCGTGGCGCCAATGCCCACCATCAGGTGGAGACCATTTTTAAAGCATTTGGTCGCGCACTGCGTATGGCAGCCACTGCCGATGAGCGCATGGCCGGCTTAATGCCTTCCACCAAAGGTACCCTGTAACCAGAGTACCTTTTACCACCCTATATTCTCTGTCGGTATGTGATATCAGTTTATGAGTGACTTTCGAAGCCATATTGCGGTAATTGATTATGGAATGGGCAACCTCCATTCTGTGGGCAAAGCTCTAGAGGCTGTGTGCCCGGGCGCCAAAATATCCATTACCTCAGATCCAGCCCTAGTCGAAGATGCCGATCGAGTGGTGTTTCCGGGCGTGGGTGCTATCCGCGACTGCATGGGCGAAATTCAGCGGCTCAATATAGGTGACGTGGTGAGTAATGCCCTAAAGAAAAAGCCAGTACTGGCCATCTGTGTGGGCATGCAGGCGCTGATGGAGCACAGTGAAGAAAATGGCGGTGTCGACTGTCTCGGCCTGCTGCCCGGTAGGGTTAAATTTTTTGGCGATCATCTGCAGGACAGCCAGGGTGGCAAACTCAAAGTACCCCATATGGGCTGGAATAATGTTCACCAAACTCTAGACCATCCTCTGTGGCAGGGCATAGAGCAGGATAGTCGCTTTTACTTTGTACACAGTTACTTTGTGGATGGCCACAACAACCCCAATGTATCTGGCACCTGCGATTATGGCGCCGACTTTGCTGCAGCACTCAGTCACAAGAACCTGTTTGCCGTGCAGTTTCACCCAGAAAAAAGTGCCGATGCCGGGCTGCAACTGTTGCGCAATTTTTGTAACTGGATGGGATAAATCCTTCGCTGCGCCCAACCAAACCCCAGGCAAAAAAATGACTGAAACCACAGACCAACAAGCCCTGATTGCCCGACTCAATAGCGAAACGGCCAAAATCAGCTGGCTCGAACTCCAAAAGCACTACGCTTCCGGCAATGTCCTAGTGGTAAGACCGGGCGCCGATCTGATTAAAGTGGCGATTGCCTTGCATCTAGATAACACTGCCGAGGTGCAGGCATGGTTAGCCGATGGTTTGCTGGCTGAGGTTAGCGACCAGCAGGCCTTAGTCTGGTACGATAAAAATAAGCTACTCTGGGCACTGGTAATTCCGCCCTTTGTGCTAGTGCAAGAAACGGAAATAACTCAGCAAACAAAATAAAAAAATAGGAAGAGGTGTAACGTGGATTTAAACAATAAAGTTGCAGTAGTCACCGGTGGTGCATCAGGCTTGGGCCGCGCAGCCGCACAAGAATTATCCGATCGCGGTGCCACCCTGGTCATTATTGATATGAATGCCGAAGCAGGCGCCAAAGCAGTCACCGAGTTGGGTGCGGACAAAACTCACTTTATCTCATTGGATGTATCCAATGGTCCAGATGTTGAAGCCGCCTTCGATAAAATCACCGCTGACCTGGGTCGTGTAGATGTCTGCGTAAACTGCGCAGGTATTGGTATAGCGGCTAAGACCATCGATCGTGAGGGCAACCCTCACAATCTAGACCATTATCGCAAGGTAATCGAAGTTAACCTTATTGGTACCTTTAATATTTCCCGCTGTGCCGCCGCTGCCATGGCTCGCAATGAGCCCGACGAGAAAACCGAGCGTGGCGTTATTGTGCACACTGCATCCATAGCAGCCTTTGATGGCCAGATGGGTCAGGTAGCTTACTCAGCAACCAAGGGCGGTATTGTGGGTATGACCTTGCCCATGGCTCGCGACCTGGCTGCCGTGGGTATTCGTATTAACACCATTGCTCCCGGCGTAATGGCCACACCATTAATGCTCGGCGCACCTCAGCAGGTGCAGGATGGTATTGTCTCTGGTATTCCTTTCCCCAAGCGTCTGGGCGAACCCTCAGAGTTTGGCCAGCTAGTGGCCCATATAGTGGAAAACAGCTATCTCAATGGCGAGACTATCCGCCTGGATGGCGCAGTGAGAATGCAGCCCCGCTAGTGATTATCCGCCAGGCAACTGAGGCCGACTTCGATGCTATCTGGCCCATTTTTCACCAGATAGCAGCGGCGGGGGATACCTATGCCTACAGTCCTGATATCAATAAGCAGGAAGCAAGGCGAGTTTGGATGGAGCTGCCCGCCAAAACCTATGTGGCTGAGCATCATGGCCAGATTCTGGGTACCTACTATATAAAAACCAATCAAGCCGGCCCCGGTGCCCATGTGTGCAACTGCGGCTATATGGTGTCGGCAGAGGCTCGGGGTATTGGGTTGGCCACTGCTATGTGTGAGCACTCTCAACAGATAGCTACTGAGCTTGGTTATACAGCTATGCAGTTTAATTTTGTGGCTTCGACTAATGTCGGGGCAGTGCGGCTGTGGGAGAAGTTGGGTTTTGAGACTGTGGGGTGCCTGCCTAAGGCGTTTAATCATCCGGTGCAGGGTTATGTGGATGCACTGGTGATGTATAAGTGGCTGGCTGAATCTGTCTAACCCCGCTCCAACCACTCAACAACCGCCTCCCGAGACCCTCTAAACACTACCAACTCTTTTTTCTTCTCCAACTGATAGCTATACATAGGGTCGTAATAATCCTGAGTAATCAGCGCCAACCAATGGCGATGGCTAGCAAAGTTATCCCTGTGCTGTATCGCAATCGCATTGTCCATAGAGGTCAGCAGCTCCTTGGTGCGCTGGCCGCCCAGCCGCTTTTGTACCCGCAGCAAACTCTCACGCAAATAGCGGGCAAACTCCTGCTCACCAGTAGCCCCAAAAAACGCCAGGGTTTTTAAATAGCGCTCCACCACATATTCCTGCCACAGCCGCTCCAGCCGCTCCTCAAAATCCATATCAATCACCACAAATTGGCTCTGGGCCATGCGGTCAGAAAAATAATGGGGAATATGCCTCGCGCCAATATTGCGGCTCTCATCTTCGAGCACCACCATAGACTGGGGGTGTTGATCCTGGATCTTTAGCAGATCAATGGCTATACGGTTTTCAAAATCAATCTGCGCTGGCTGTTCGTCCAGCGGCCGCCCAAAGCTTGAGCCCTTGTGATTAGCTGCGCCCTCAAGGTCCAACCCGGTTGGCAGCGCCTGAATAATCTCGGTCTTACCTGTGCCGGTCATACCAGACACAATGGTAAACATATTGTCTGTGCAGTAATCCATCAGATACTGATATAAAAACCCACGCAGAGATTTGTAGCCACCCTCAACCCTAGGGCAGTCAATGCCAGCCTCTGCCAGCCATTGCTGGGTTAGCTGCGAGCGTAACCCGCCCCGAGCACAGTAGAGCACAGCGCTGGGATTGGCCTGTATAAAATCCTGCCAGGCCTGCACGCGCTGCTGTTTCATCTCTCCATGGACTAACTGATGGCCCATGGCTATAGCGGAGTCCTGGCCGTTGTTTTTATAGCGCAGACCCACCTGGTGACGCTCATCATCTGTCATAAGTGGCAGGTTAATCGAAGCTGGTAGAGCACCGGTCGCAAACTCCACCGGCGCCCGCACATCAATCATTGGGGTATAGTCCAGCAGCAGTTGCTTATAATTGTTAATCAGCGGCAGACTCATGTAATAACCTGAATGGTCGAGTTGCCAAGCGCCTGGCTGAGTTCACCTATAGGCTGGTCACAACAGCCAGCGTCTCGCAATAGATCAGTTACCAGCTGAGCAGACTCAGGCTCCACCGCCAATAGCAGCCCGCCACTGGTCTGGGGATCACAGAGTAGGGTCTGGCTCTGTAAGTCAGTGCCGGTCACTGAGCCGCCAATGCTCTCCCAGTTGCGGCCGCTGCCGCCTGGCACACAGCCTAGATTAAGGTAATCGATAATAGCCGGGTCAAGCAGAGGCACGGCACTGAGCTGCACTGAGGCCGATACACCACTGCCCTGACAGATCTCCAGCAAATGGCCCAGCAACCCAAAACCAGTGACATCTGTAATGGCCGTTACCCCTTCAATCTTGGCCA
>Ga0208971_1001079_pt1 | contig 16931 bp, 17 predicted proteins | sample AOAMet1_18_M0_10_2_FD_188229 | JGI IMG/M metagenome (GOLD analysis project Ga0208971, IMG submission 188229) | Ammonia-oxidizing marine microbial communities from Monterey Bay, California, USA - CAN11_18_M0_10 (SPAdes) | ecosystem: Environmental > Aquatic > Marine > Intertidal zone | place... | reverse complement strand
CTTTGGTGATCGCCCTGTTCCTGATCTTCCTGATCATCGTCGCCCAATTCAACAGCATCTCCACGCCTTTCATCATTGGATTCAGCGTGCTGTTTAGCTTGACAGGCGTGTTCCTCGGTCTGGTGGTTTTCCGCCAAGACTTTGTGATCATCATGACCATGATCGGCATCATCTCGCTCGCCGGCGTGGTGGTCAACAACGCCATCGTGCTCATCGACTACACCAACCTGCTCTTTGACCGCAGAAAGCGCGAATTGGAATTGGGAGAGGATGACCCACTGCCTTTCGTAGAAGTCGTCCCCTTGATCATTAAAGGAGGCCGTACTCGCCTTCGTCCTGTGCTGCTTACCGCCATCACAACGGTGCTCGGCCTCTTGCCACTTGCCATCGGAATCAACGTGGACTTTGTGAGCCTTTTGGCAGAATACGACCCCAAGATTTACATCGGCGGAGACAACAACATCTTCTGGAAGCCCATGAGTTGGGCCATCATTTACGGCCTGACTTTCGCCACGTTCCTCACACTGGTGATCGTGCCCATCATGATGTGGTACTTGACCCGCGCCGACTACAAGTGGCTCAAGCGCCTGCCTGTCGATCCCTCCTAAAACAGAACGTCCGGTTTCAATGCAGCCCGAAAAACTCCGCGTCATCGGAGCAATCGGTTTTCTTGGTAGACATGTGACCTCTGGGGCATTGCGCCAAAGGCATGCCGCGTGCAACGGGCTTTCCAATCTAGGTGACATGACGACCGTTTCATCGGATTCGGCGCAACAACACCACGGCCAGAAACCACGGTATACAATGGAAGTTGGGATTGAACCGTCCCAAAGTCTCATCGATCTCGGGTATCTGAACTGATTCCCTCACCGCCGCTCTAAATTTGCCACTCCGGAACCCACCGGCACAAGATGAGCGACCTTCTCCAACACGAGTGCGGCATTGCCCTACTCCGGCTCAAAAAGCCACTGCAGTATTACATCGATCATTACGGAACGGCCTTTTACGGCCTGAACAAGATGTACCTGCTGATGGAAAAACAGCGGAATCGAGGTCAAGACGGCGTAGGCCTCGCCAACGTAAAGCTTTCCGTGCCTGCGGGCCACCGCTACTTGAGTCGCTCACGCTCTGTCGCCAACCAACCCATTGAAGACCTCTTCTCTCAGGTAATGGGACGCTTTGCTGAAACCAAAGAGAGAAACCCAGAGCGACTGAAGGACGCTGAATGGCTCCAAAAAGAATTCGCTTTTACCGGTGAAGTCTTCTTGGGTCATCTCCGCTACGGAACCTATGGACGCAACACCATTGAAAGGGTTCACCCCTTCTTAAGGCAGAACAACTGGCGCAGCCGCACGCTGGCTTTGGCCGGCAACTTTAACCTGACCAATGTTGATGAGCTGTTTGATGTTCTCGTTGGCCTCGGGCAGCACCCTAAGGAGAAAGCCGATACGGTCACCGTTCTCGAAAAAGTCGGCCACTTCCTAGACGAGGAGGTCGAAACTCAGTTCCGCGACTTCAAGAAAAAGGGCCATGAAAACCATGAAATCAGCGAGCTGATTGCTCAAAATCTCAACGTGGGCCATGTCCTTGAAAAGGCCTCCGAAGCCTGGGACGGGGGGTACGTCATGGGGGGAATCATTGGCACCGGAGACGCCTTCATTGCACGTGATCCGAATGGCATTCGCCCTTGTTTTTGGTACGAAGACGACGAGGTCGTCGTGGCCGCTTCTGAGCGCCCGGTGATCCAAACGGCATTCAATGCCACAACCGCTCAAGTCCACGAATTGGAGCCTGGAGCCGCATTGTTGATTGGCACGGATGGCACGACGGAAATCAAGCAGGTCCGGCCTGCAGCCCAGCGCACCCCTTGCAGCTTTGAACGCATCTATTTCTCACGCGGAAACGACGCCGACATTTATCAAGAGCGCATGGCTTTGGGAGAGTCCCTGGTTCCACGGGTTCTTGAAGCCATTGAACACGACATCGATAACACGGTATTCAGCTTTATTCCCAACACCGCGGAAACTTCCTTCTACGGCTTGGTGAAAGGGATGGAGAGTCACTTGAACCAAAGCAAAATTGAGCGGATCATCGGGCTTGGAACATCGCCAGATCCAGCCGAGGTTAAGTCCATTTTAGAAGAGCGGCCGCGCGTGGACAAGGTGGCATTGAAAGACGCCAAACTCCGAACATTCATTGCTGATGACGGCGCTCGAGACGACCTGGTCGCTCATGCCTACGACATCACTTACGGAACTGTTGAGCGCAACAAAGACCAGTTGGTCGTCATCGATGACAGCATCGTCCGAGGCACCACCCTCAAGCGCAGCATTCTTCGCATTCTCGACCGTCTCGACCCCGTGCGCATCGTCGTGGTCAGCAGCGCTCCGCAAATCCGTTATCCAGATTGCTACGGAATTGACATGGCAAAAATGGGCGATTTCATCGCCTTCCAAGCCGCCATTGCGATACACAAAAAACGCGGAAACGAAGCCCTGATTGAAGGGGTATACAAAGCGTGCAAAGCAGAACTTGAAAAGCCATTTTCTGAGCAGCGCAACATGGTCAAGCCCATTTACGAGAACCTGACTCCAGAGGAGACTTCCAATCAGATTTCAGCCCTATTGACCCCCGACAATATGAAGGCGGAGGTGCGCATCATTTACCAAAGCGTTGAAGGCCTGCACGCTGCCATTCCTGAGCACAAGGGCGATTGGTACTTTACTGGAGACTTTCCGACTCCAGGAGGCAACCGCGTTGTGAACCGCGCCTTCGTTTTTTGGAAAGACGGCCGAACAGACCGGGCATACTGAAGTGAGGTACCCCCCCTTTAACCGCGGTGCAATCCGCACTCTTTTGACGACTGTTCCCACCACCACCGACCTGCTCTTGCATCTTCGTGAGGTAAAACAGGCCGTGTACAAGGCGCACAACCGATGCTTTTATACCCCATGGCGTACAGGGGGTTCACCGGAACACCCGTTTTAAGCAAAGCGGATTGAACCTCTTGGTCGCTCCAATTCAAAAGGGGGTGGAATTTTTTAAGGCCCCAGTCTGGCGCATCCTCCACATTGCTCATGCTCGCGCGATTCTCACTTTGATTGCTTCGCAATCCAGTGATCCACCATTCTTTTCCAGCGCAAGCCGCCTTCAACGGGCGAATCTTTCGCATCGCGCAGCATGACTTTCGAGCGTCAACGCTCTCATAGATGGAGCTCAAACCTGACGTCTTTGTGAAGTCCACGACTTCCTTTGAGTTGGGCAACAAAGCACGAATTTCAACCCCAAAGTGATCTTCTGTCGCCTTCCACGTTTGCCGAGTGGCTGGGAAAAGACAACCCGTATCCAAAGACACGAGGTCTACATCCAGACCGGCCTTCAACACCGCCCATGTCAAGATTTGATCTTCCATGCTAAACGAAGTGGTTAAAACCACGCGTTCAGGGCTCACATCCGGGCCCAAAACGGCATTCATTTCCTCAAAAAGTGCCGAAAACCAAGGCCCTGTGCTGGAGTATACCATGGCACAAAAATAGCAAAACCTACAATTCCTATCAATTAGGTGGGGTTAAGAAAATCGAGCAAGGTTCGATGCTCCAAAATGGCGAGTTGAGCGTCCCTCACCTCCATCATCATTCGGCGCAAGCCGCAGTCCTCTTCCACGCAGTCCTCACACTTCTGGTAATAATTCAAACTCACACAAGCCAAGGGTGCAATGGGCCCCTCCATCATCCGGATGACTTTGGCCATCGAGATCTCTTGCGCAAGCACGTTCAAAGCATGCCCCCCTCGTGGGCCCCTTCGACTCTTTACAAGACCACCCGACCTGAGCTCTACCAATATCTGCTCCAAAAACTTCACGCTCATCGGAGAGGAAGCGCAAATCTGCTTCGCGCTCATCCAACCCCCATCCTCACTTGAAGCATGGGCCTTGGCCAACACCGTCAAAGCACGGAACGCATATTGAGCTTTCTTGGTTAGCATCACACTCGGCTCAGCGGCGAATCACGACCCGGTGCACCGGACAAGAAATACACGGGCTTCCATCATCGCCCAACGCCATCAAAAGGACCAAGCCAGATTCCCATCCTGATGTGGAGATGCGGACCCTGCCTTCATCGATGGAGAGGCCCTCGTCCAACACCTTACCTTCCATGCTCATGGCCCTCCAGCGCAACCCTGACGACATGGGCCAAGTCACCTCATCACCTGCCTGAACTGGGTTTGGAAATGGAAGCCCCCACGCGGTTTGATCTAAGGGGGGCACCGACAAAACGCCATTGGCATACCACGCCACGTCCGTGGCTTCCAACAGCACATTCCCTTGCAAGTCTGATGCCTCTAACATCTCATGATAAAAAATTGGAAGCACAGAGTCCGGCGTGAAATACGTGACCTGACTCAAATCCCAAATGACGGTGTCTCCATCATAGGCCTCCGTGTAAACCTGGCCGTAAACTCCGCGAAGGACTTCGGGGAATTCAGCGCCGTCGGGCATGACCAGTGATCCCCACGCATCCACTTCAAATGAAGCCTGTCCAGACAAGGAATAAGGCTGGCCAAACAAAGTTTGCTCCGTTCCAAACACATCCGAAACCTGCGTACCGAAGGTCAAGGGATAAGCCCACTGAACCAGGGGGTCAGAGAACGGCAATGTGACTCCATTGGACCCATTGACGTTGCCCAACACCGTCAATTCGCCGCCAATCACCGACAGGAAACTCAACTGATCCCCATTGGTCATGATCCATTCAGCCCCATCAAAAGCATCCGCATAGGGCGATGTGGATGCTGGTTCAACCTCCATCAAGCCAACTGCGCTCCCTGGGATTCCCGAAAAGTCCCAACTTTGAGGCGCCTCACTCCCCACTGTGGGCGCGAAGTAGGCCCCGACCACCAATTCAGAAGTATACCCCAACCCCGGCATCTCCGGCTCTGCAAACACAGGCTGTGAGAGCGCCGTAGTGGTGGAGGTCGCACTCAAAAAAAGAAAAAGGGCTTTGTTCATGAGGCTAATCTAGCCGAACAAAACCCTTTTCTAAGTACCCGGAGTGGGAATCGAACCCACACTCCAAAGGAACGCGAGTTTGAGTCGCGCGCGTCTACCAATTCCGCCATCCGGGCAAGGAGGGCGACAAAAGTAGCCATTCTTAATCGGAATCCACAGGAAGGGACACACGGAAAGTGGTTCCAATGCCTTCTTCACTCCGAAGAATGGTGATTTGTCCTCCGTGATATTCTTTTACTATGCGCCTGACCAAGCTCAATCCCAGCCCCCAGCCTCTCTTCTTTGTGCTGAATCCTGGGTCGAACACTTGACGCTGAACCCGCCGTGACATTCCCCGGCCCGTATCCCGGATGTCCAGTGTGGCCCGACCCAATTCATTCCAAAGCCGCACCTCCAATTCTCCAGCACCCTCCATGGCATCCACTGCATTCTTCGTCAGGTTCTCGAGCACCCAACCAAACAAAGCGGGATTGAAGGATGCTTGCAGCGGAACCTCTGGCATGGACACTGTGAACGTGACGGCTTTGGGCATGCGGCGCTGCAGATAAGCCATGGTTTCACCCACGAAAGCACCAAGGTCATCCATGGTGAGTTCTGGATCAGACCCAATCTTTGAGAACCGATCGGTGACTGTGCGCAATCGGCCGATGTCCTTCTCCAGCTCCACAAGGACATCCTCCGCCACTTCCTCTGACCTCAAGACTTCTACCCAGGCCATCAAAGCAGACAAAGGTGTCCCCAATTGATGCGCTGTTTCCTTTGCCATGCCTACCCAGACTCGATTCTGCTCTGAACGTCGGAACGCACTAAACGTAGAATAGGCCAAGAGCAAGAATCCCCCTATGATCAACAGTTGAACCACTGGGAAATACCGCAACTGCTTTAAAACCAAAGACTCATCGTACAAAATCCAGCGCTTTCCTGTTTCAGGAAGGTCCAATGCGATGGGGGGGTTCACGGCCGCCAACCGTTGAATCAGAGCCGTCGTATCGCCCAATTCGTCCGTGTCAAACCGATGGGCCTGAAGGATGTTTCTCAACCCAGAGTCCGCGAGTAAGACCGGAATGGAGGCCGAATTCAACACCGTTTCGGAAATGAAAGAGTGAATCAAATCATCCATCACAGACTTGAGCTCACGGAAGCGATTGCTCTGGTCATAGTACACCATTAACCCTTGCTCGAACTCAATCACGGTGCCCCTGTCCGCCAAAGAAACCCGGAGTGAGTCCAGCCGATCTGGAGTGCGCATCACCTCGGGAACATTGATGTCTGCCTGAAGGACACCCCCTTTGTACACCAAAACCGGGATCGTTCGATTGCCCTGAATAAACCGAGTAATGAAAGTGAGATCAATGGGTGCTCCTGGGTCCGCTTCTTGGATGATCCGGTAAGCCTCCCCCATTAAGTCCGCCTTGTCTCGCTCCTCACTGCGCAACGACGCAAACAAAACATCCGTGTAGCGGACGAGCTCAGCGCGCTGAACAATCGCCTCTGACCACAACGCAACCTTTCGCTGCTCCTCCGAACGAAGTGTGCGGGCGATTCGACCACTCGACCACAGGGTTAACGCCACAATAGAGAACGCACCAGCGAACAAAATGAGACGGGAGTATTGCTTGTTTTGAGCTCTCATGCCTAAAGTGCAGGGTCAACGCAAGATGCACTGAAAAGGTATCCTGCCAACCCTGCTTTTGCCCCGTTCTCGCGAGGAATGCGGTTTTTGTGCATCAAAAACGCCGGCTAAAGCCGGCGTCTTCAGGCAAAGTTCTGCCCAAGCATATTTGGTTAAGCCTGCCGTCCGGTTTCATCCAAATCGGCAGAAGACAAAGATAGAGAATATTAACGTTAGTCGGTTAACAAACTTCATTCGTCTTTTTTTTCTTCAAAAATCATCGTCATCGTCATCGGGTAGGCTGCCCTTTATTTTAGGCCTTTCCGAAGGGGTTGGCAGCTCAACCAAAGGCCCTTCATTCACCAAGGTGTCCGGGACCATCGGTGCGGCATCCTCGGCCCCCAAAGCACCCCGAAGTCGACTCCATGCGCTCTGCCGCTGACCCCGTCTGTGCTCCTGATGGGCCGCTCGGTCATACCCAAAAGAGGGGTTTTCCATGGTGCCTCGCATCGCCAAGAAAAAACGATGGCCAAGTCCATCCTCCTCCATTGGGCCCCAATCACCTTGGTCAGATTTCAAGTCGCGCAATGCAAAGTCCAGAGTGAAGTCCATCTCACCTCCCAACCTGTACCACCCCTCTACCCCCAAGTCCATGGCGTCAGAGTAAACTTCCGTTGGCGCCAAAGAAACCACCCCCTTGTTCAGGGCAACCTGAGTTGAAATTGGTTGAAATCGGACCCAGTTCAGGCGCCTTTTTAGGTCGTCTGCATCTGAAATAAACTGGTACTTGCGCTCCTCTGCCAGCGTTCTAGGAATGGCCTGAAGCAGTTCAAAGCCCACCAATTCACCCTCTTCCACTCGAACCTCTACATCCACATCCCAGGGGACCGAGCCAGACCGTTTCGAATCATACGTTACCCATCCCTCCGCCCAAACGCGCCCCCTCACGTGGTCTGAACGCAATGTGGTTTGACCCAATCCAGAAGTGCCCAACAAAAACTCACTCAAGTCGGCATTGACCAGCCTTCCATTGAACCTAGCCGCCCCGTCCTCCCAAGAACCTTTTGCCTTTAGGTCGCCATCAAACGCCTCTGCGAAAATGCTCTCCGCGACAAACCTTCCGTTGAGGTAAGTCCCATTCACTGCCCACTTGTCTGCCATTAAAGCGCCAACCTGAGCGTTTGTTCCTGCAATGGAAACGCTCCAATTCCGAACGAAATCCGGAAAACCTGGCCCCTCTGAAACCGTCGACGCGCTTGTAAAGCGCAAAAGCCGGTCCACATCCAATTCCGCAAAATCCACGTTCAAGTCGCCATCCACTGAGCTCCAATTCAAAACCGCGTCCCCCTGCGCTCCCGGCATCGTGATGTCCGAAACCATCACATGCCATCCATCCTTTGTGCTTTCGGCCAAGGCGTCTTGGATCGTTAAGGCAGAATCGCCATTCAACAATTGAAGCCCCTCTCCGCGCAACTGCGCTCCAGGTTCAAACGCAACGCTCCACGGGTCCTGACCAACACTGCGCATGTGCAAGGCGCCATCCCACTTGAGCACGCCTCCTTCCCCTACACGCCACGGTTTGGGAAGCTTCATTTGACCTGTAAACCACCGGGACAATGGCTTGGGACGAAAAACACCTTGTCCTTCAACCTGAATGTCCAACGCCTTTCCGTTCGAATAAACCGCAGCTTCACACGCCCACTCTCCTTCCGCTGCCCTTCCGCTCAAGTTGCGCCCCACCGCAGTCCAACCGTGCAATGTGCTCATCAACTCCATGCCCCCTGCACCCACCTCCAATCGCTCACCATCGTGTGTCCAAGTCACAGTTGAAGGCAAAACTTGAACCGCCCATGATCCAGTCCAATCAACCGTTTTGGGGCCAGCCCACCCCAATAGATTGACCTTGGACAACGCCTCTTTGCCTAAGCGAAGCGCGACGCTGGATTGTCCGTTTAATGCCCCCAAACCCGACCCCAACCCCTCCCGTACACCTGGAGGCAAACACCGGTCTACTGATTTGATTTGAGCCTCTGCCGCGTCCAATGCCAAACCAAAAAGGCCCTCGCTGACCACCAAGGTTCCTGTCACATCCATGCCCCCGCCTTCTCGTGGATCTCCTCCAAAAACGGTTGCTTTTTGAAGGCCAAGGACAACGCCACTCGAGTCAATGCGACCACCGAATTCCAAATTCAAACCCAATTCACTCATCCATTGTGTGCCCCCCGACAACACAGAAATGCGCTGCCCAACAACTTGGCCTCGGGTCACAAACGCGCCACCACTTTCACTGGCCAAACTGACTTTTGCGGCATCCAATGCGCCAGACCAAGACAAGACACCTGATTCTGTTGTCCATTTTCCAGTGGTCGTCACGTCCTCAAGCTCCAAGGCGTCGACCTGCCAACTGCTCAGGCTTGGGCCCTGTTTCTTTTGAATGACAGCCTTCCAAAACACCCAATTCTGGCTTCCATCTTCTTTGCGGTCCAAATCCAGCCGCCCTCCCGCCAATCGAAACGAGCGAATCTCCAAGCGGTCATAAAGAAGCGGCAAACAGGCCACCCGAATGCCCACTTCTTTCATGACCAAAAAATCATGCCCCGGACGCAAAACATCCTCCACTCGAACCCCATGCAAGTTCACTTCGACATCCGGCCAAGCAGACCAGAGAGAAACAGACAGGCCGTCCACATGAACGTCGGTGGCCAAGTGAGGCTGGATATAAGCCAACATGCGGCTCTCGATACCCCGCGACTGCCACCATACCCAACTGGTAAAGGCCACAATCAACAAGGGAATCAACACCAACCATCTCCAACTCCTCTTTGACAAGAGTCCCGTGCGGTTTTCGCCGTTCGAATCGGTATCCAGGAGTGAATCGGGCATGTCTAAAGTCAGCGCAAATATCAAAGGCCAAATGCGACCATTTACACCGTTGTTTGAACCAACGCCAACCAAGGAGGTTGAATTGTGGTCTCCTCCTTGAATTATCTTTCCGCAAAAGCACCCCAATGGACAAGCGAACCTTCATCAAACTCACCGGCCTTGCAGGAGCAGGTGTCGTCGCCGTCCCCCTGGTTTCTTCCCTTATCGGGTGCGGAACCTCCCCCTCTTCGACGCCCACAGGACCAAATCCTGGCGGTGTTTTCTCGTTGCCCGAATTGGGCTTTGATCATGCGGCACTAGAGCCTGCAATCGATAGCCAAACCATGAAAGTCCACCATGGCAAGCACCATGCGGGGTATGTACGAAAACTGAATGCGGCATTAGAAGGGCACCCGATGGCCGGTTCTGCGCTCGAAAGTCTGCTCGCCAACATTCAACCCAACGATACCGCCCTCCGAAACAACGGAGGCGGACACTTCAATCACGCCATGTTTTGGAAGGTGATTGCCCCTGCAACCTCTGAACGCGATGCCTCGCCCAACGGACCTCTTGAGCGCAGGATCAACGCGTCTTTTGGAAGTTTAGAGGCCTTAAAAAACACCCTTGCCCAAGCCGGGGCGTCTCAGTTCGGTTCTGGTTGGGTTTGGCTCGTTCAAGATGTAAACCAGCCCGATCAACTGTTTGTGACGTCTACCGCCAATCAAGACAACCCCCTCATGTCCGGCATCGTCCCGCCAGCAGCGCAGGGTCGGCCCCTTCTGGGCATCGATGTTTGGGAACACGCCTATTATCTCAATTACCAGAACCGACGTACGGACTATCTGGCCGCATTGATTGACCAAATCAATTGGTCGGCCGTGTCTCTTCTGATGGCTTAACCCACCCGCCATTTGGCAATGGGCAGATGCGGGCCGCCTCTGCATACAAGCCCTGTCTCACCATGTCCCCAAATTCAGCTGCACTTGGAGATAGCAGGTGATATTCCCAACCAAAAGTGCCCCCTGTTTGCTTGACTTCACGCGGGATCACCAACGCCGAATCTGCATAATAAAAGAGCCTGGGCTCTTCTTCAAACAAGTGTGCCCTCATTTGGTCCTCGTCGTTCCAGATGACCATCACCTGCCACTCTCCAGTCTCTGGAACCGGACTGTTCACGATCAGTGCCCCTGCCATTTTACGCAGGAGAAAATCCACCCCGTTGACCAACGTGGTGTCCCCCATTTGGAGGGTGTCTTTTCCAATGTGCCACAGCGCTGTGCCGTCTTGAATCGTCCCGCGAAACACCCTTGGTATGTTGGGCAAATTCAACCGGTTCGGTGGCATCGGTTCATCAAACTGAACCGCGGGAACGCAGCCAACCAAAGCCAAACTAAAAAGGGCAAAGGCAAAAGGTCTCATGGCCGCAAGTACTAAGCGTACGTGAACAAAACCGCAGTCAGCCCTGCCAAAAAACAATATGCAGCGAAGCCATTGAACCCGTTTCGCTTGACCAGCGAAATCATGGTCTTGCACGCCCAGCAACCACTTACAAAAGCAGCCGCAGCTCCCACAACCAAGGCACCCGCAGACACCGAGCCTGCAACCTGGTGCAAAGGGTCCATCCAATCGCGAATCTCCAACGCTGTGGCGCCCAAAATCGGGGGAAGCACCATCAGAAAGCTAAACCTCGCCGCCTCCTCTCGGTCCACGCCCAAAAGCAAGGCGGCAGACAGGGTGGCCCCACTTCGACTGACGCCTGGCAACACAGCCACGGCCTGCGCACAGCCAATGATTACGGCTTCCACAATGCCCACTTTCCCTCCAGTCTTTCCGCGTCTCTGGGCCCAAAACAGCAGCGCAGAGGTGAACATCAGCGCCCAGCCAACGGAGGCCAAATGGCCATCCAAACGCGCCTCAATCCAATCAGAAAAAGAAAAGTACACCACCGCCAAAGGCAACATGGAGAGCAAAACAAAACCAGCAAATCGCCGAGCAGGATTCCAAAATTCTCCTGAGGCAACCAAGCCCAAAAGAAGGTGCTGAATGTCCTTTCGGAACACAACAATCGTACTCAGTGACGTGGCCCCGTGAACCACAATGCTAAAAGCCAGTCCCCCTTCTTTTACCCCGAGCAAGGCCTTTCCCAATTCAAGGTGTCCAGAGCTGCTCACGGGGAGAAACTCCGTCAGGCCTTGAACAAGTCCCAGTAAAAAAGCCTCGAAGGCACCCATTAAACCGGGGTTTCCTCAGCAGGAAAGCGCTTCAAAATGCTATAAAAAATGATCCCATACCCAAGCAGAACAGTCAAGGGCGCAATGGTGATGCGGCGTGGACTGAAAATCTCTTCTGAAAAGTCGTTGGGGTCTTCAACACCCCCTCCACTCATGAGGACATATCCCAAAGCCAGAAGGCCAAGGCCCACCAGGAAGAACATGTAGTTCTTGCGTTCAAAGGGAAATGCGTTTCGGCCTTCTTGGTGGGAAGATTTGATGCTCATGCCTGCGAAAATAAGCGCTACTTGACCCTTGCGGCTCACAGGAGTTTATCAAGGCTCGCTCCCAAGTAGCGACCCACTGCCCAACGTGCACTCAAACCCGTAATCAACAGGCCCATCAAAAGCTGCGCCCCCAGAACCAAAGCCAACTCCGACATGCCCCAAGAGGACAACACCGAAAGAAAGGGTTTGAGCCAGGCCAATAAGGCCACCAAAATCGCATAGGCGAGAAAAGCGCCTACCGCTCCGTACCCCATGGCTTCACCAATGAATGGCCGGCGAATCCGGTTTGGTGGAGCCCCCACGAGTTCCATGCTCCGGATCAAATACCGACGGCCAAAAACACTGAGTCGAACCACATTCAAGATTTGAGCCACAACCAAAGCCACCAGCAAAAAAACCACCACGGACAAGGGTAAAGTCCAGTTTGAAAAACCAGATTCCAACCGTTCCAAAACGCGCTTTGGGAAGTCCACCCTGGCTACATCAGGAAGGGACTCCCAACCCAGTGCCAATTCAGAAAGACCAGCAACGCCAGTAGAGCTTAACCAATCCGCATCCAATTTCAATTCCAGCACAGCGGGCAAAGGCGCCGCCCCGAGAAAATCCATAAACGGCTCTCCCAACTCCCTCTCCAACTCAGCAGAGGCAGAATCCGCACTGAAAAATTGAGCTTGGGTCACTTGAGGCAACGCGGTCCATTCTGCCTCCATTTTTTGAACATCTCCACCCCACCCCCTTTCCAGAACCACTTCTACCGAAACGGCAGACATCCAGTCAGAACGAAGGTCTCTGATGATCAAAGCCATGGCCACCAACGCCCCCAAAAGCCCCAGCGTTAGAGCCACTCCAAAAGAAGTGGACAATGCCGAAAATCCATGGGCTTTGCCCCGGGGAGACGTCTTGGAACTCATGATGCTTGAGCGATTAGCGCTCGTCGTTTTCCACGGACATCAATTGCACCGAAAAATGAAGATCGATGCCGGCCAAAGGATGGTTGAAGTCCACTTCCACTTCCTCCTCTGTGACCCCCATGACCACGCCATGGAGCTCCTCTCCAGTGTCGTCGCGCATGACCACCACTTCGCCCTCTTCCATCACCGTGTCGTCCAATCCCTCTTCGTCGACGAATTGCGTTTTCGGTAAAACGGCAAAAGCACCTTCCATTTCTGGGCCGTAAGCGCGGTCCGATGGAATCGTGAGTTCAAAGCTTTCACCGACTTTCGCCTGAAGCACTGCCGCCTCCAAATCCTCAAGGATGTCCTCCCCGCCCGCTTCAAAATTGAACGGCTCCTCTGGAACGGTCGCTTCAATGACTTCTCCTTCGGGTCCGTCGGCGCGCAACGTGTAATGAATGGTGTATTTCATGGTTCTGTTTCTTCGGTATTCAACACTCCGGAGTCAGGGGCAAAAGAAAAGACAATCGACTCAATCTCCCGGAGGTATTCTCTCTTTCCGAAATAAGGGGCATAAACGTAACCGTCGACAGTGACGAGTTGTCCCCGGGCTTCATCCACCCAAGCAATCGAAGTCCAAGGTCCCCCCATAAAATCACCCTCCATCTTCCAAAGGCCCCGCATTTTCGCAGCGAACTCGTTGCGAAAGGACACCTCTTCGTAGCGCGGAAGAAGACGGTACTCTGTGGTCATGTAGCTGCCTGGCGTAGGCCCAGCCAACCGGTTTTCAAGCAACGAATCCCTGCGATGCAACATGCGGTCCATGGAAAAATCCTGCGGTCCAGAATAAGGGGTGCGGTGCAACACAATGCCCATTTGAACATCATGGTTTCGCCCTCCTTTCATGCGCGTAAGGGACCGCTCAATCCAAGCAAAGCCTCCACTTGAAGTCAGCAGGCGTGCATCTTTCGGTAACACCGACGTGAGCCCATGATCCCGTTGGACCTCCTGCTCCAAAGCCACATTGCGATTTAAGCCCAACACCTCTGCATAACGCTTGGCCTCTTCTTGCTCAAGAAGGTCCGCCAACATTTCGCCCCTGTGAGGCTGCAACAGCATCTGTGCTGCGTCGCGGGCACTTCTTGCCTTGATCTCGGCGTAAATCTGTCCTTTGGCATACTGAGCCCGTGCCACGCGCATGTCTGGCGTTTGAGTGTCTACCCTGTCGGCAATGTCGAACACAAACAAGTTGCGGTGGGGTTTCCAAAACCGATCGAATTCATCGGGGTCCAGTCGGATCACATCAAAACGCGGCTCATACTGAGGGAGGACCCGGACAGGTGCCCGAAAGACACTGTCCACTGCAGCACCAATTCCTTGGTTCCAGTCTGACTCGGAAACCACCATCACAATTTCCCCACTCGGACCCACTTTTCCTGGGAGCAAAGCCGAACGTCCTTGCGCGGACGTCGCTTCTTCTCCGCTGCCAATGCACCCAACGAACAACATCAGGGCCGCAGACAAAGCGACCAAAATCAAACGAGACTTGACTGGTTTACCGAGGGTCCGCATGGATATACAGTTTTTGACCCACGCGAATCACATCGCCGCGCAAGCCATTCCATTGTTTCAACTCCCTTACACTGACGCGGTGACGGTTGGCAATGGTGCCCAGCACGTCTCCATCGCGGACACGGTACACCACCACTTCTGGCTCGAAGGACACATCTGGCGTCCTTTGGGGTTCCCAGTCCAATACAGAAGGCAGTGAGTCAATGAGCAAGCCAATCACTTCCTGTGGCAAAACCAAGGGCCAACCCCCGCCTACGGCTCCAGGAATCACTTCTTTTCGATACTGCGGGTTCAATTGCGCAATCTCAGACACTGGGCGGCCTGTGGCCATTGCAACTTGATCAAAACGCACATTGCGCTGCACCATTATGGTGTCCAATGTGGAAGCTGGGCGCACCTCTTCACTGGGAACAATTCCAGCCTCTACGGGATGAGAAAACAAGTAAACCAAGGCAATCAACGACGGCACATACTTGGCGGTTTCACGCGGCAAAAAGCGCTTGACCTTCCAGAAGTCACGAGATCCGGCGCGGCGAATGGCCTTGTTGACATTTCCTGGGCCCGCATTGTATGCGGCAAGCGCCAAGTGCCAATCTCCATCATACATCTTATTCAAGCGGGACAAAAACCGACACGCCGCCTCTGTCGCTGCAATGGGGTCTCGTCGCTCATCCACCCAGCTGTTGATCTCTAACCCTTGATGACGGCCCGTATTGTACATGAATTGCCACAGTCCCGTTGCCCCTGCACCACTTCGAGCCAAAGGATTCAACCCGCTTTCCAGCACAGGCAAATACTTGAGTTCAAGGGGAAGGTTGTGGCGGTCTAACGCGGCTTCGAACAGAGGAAAATACTGAGGTGATCGGCCCATCATCTTGGCCAAGAAACGAGGGCGGTGCTTCAACATAAACGCGACCCGATTGAGCACATCGGCTCGGGGGTACAAGTCCAACGGAGTCCTTCGGTCCAAATCAGACAAAGCCAAAACGATGTTGGCTGTATCCAAGTTGCGGCCCCGCTCTTGACTGGACATGCCCGCAAACCAAACCGCGCTGTCCGTGCTCATGCAATGCGCTTCGGCGCACCATGCCCACCAAAGAGAATCTGCATTCCCCAAAGCGTCCTCCTCAACCCGCACGGTGGCAGAGTCCGACACATCAGGGGTCAAGAAGTTGGCCTCATGGGTTTGGGCAACAACTTGCCCCGAAATCAAGGTGAAAACCCAGACTCCAACGAAAAGAGCAGGCAGGTTAGGCTTTGTCACCTTCATCGCCAGACTTTCCGTCGTCTTGGGTGGCGTCTTTGAATTCCTTCACTCCCCGTCCAAGGCCCTTCATGAGCTCGGGAATTTTGCGGCCTCCAAACAACAAGAGCACAACGAGAAGGACTAAAATGATTTGATATGGTCCAGGAGTCATCCGATGGAATTTCAAGCGAAGTTCGGGGAAAACAAACATCCAACCCCAACCAAGGTCAACTGTCACCCAAGGACACGTTGTCAATGAGACGAACCCCTCCAAAATTGGCCGCCACAATCAGGCGATTCGATGCTTTGGGCCGAAGGGAGGGTTGCATCGAAATTCCGTCTACAAGGGCCAAATACTCCAATTCAAAACCACACTTCTCTAACTTCAATTTGGCGGCAGCGACAGCATTCAAAACCTCAGTGGACCTCACCACGCTCAACATCGTGGAATGCAATTTCCCTGCTTGACTCCGGTCTTTGTGGCTCAAACGCGCATTCCTTGAGCTCATGGCCAAGCCATTTTCTTCTCGCATTGTGGCCACAGGAACAACATTCAATTTGGGGAACTCCAATTCTGCCAAGCGCTGAATGACGGCCAACTGCTGCCAGTCCTTTTCCCCGAACAACGCCCATTTCGGCTGCACCTGATGAAACAACGACCGCACAACCGCCACGACTCCGTCAAAATGACCGGGACGGTGCGCCCCTTCCCAGAGCGATGTCAACTCACCAAAATTCACCCTGTCTGCACGCTGTGGAACACCCTCTGGATAAAGCTCGTCCGCACGCGGAAAAACAACCGCATCTGCTCCCGCCTCAAGTGCCACTTCCAAGTCACGTTCATGTGACGAGGGATAAGCATCAAAGTCGTCGGAGTCATTGAACTGTGTGGGATTCACGTAAACACTGACGACCACCTCCAAGTCAGGTCCCTCGGTCAATTTGGCGCGCCGAATCAAGGAAGCATGACCTTGATGCAATGCCCCCATAGTCGGAACAAAAGCGACGGGCCGGACCGCGCCCCTTTCTCGCCTGTCTTGTCGCCAAGCCGCAAAACTTGAAAACGACCCGGGATCTAACATTCGCGAATTTTCCATCATGCTCTGCAATTGCCACCACCACAAAGCCTTTCGATGTAGGAGTTAACGTGTGTCAACACTTATGAATTTAGGGGGTCCAAAGTAGCGGAATCGCTTGAATTAACGCTCTTTTCAAGGTATATTTGATTCCAAGCCTGTGAT
>Ga0208971_1001076_pt1 | contig 16984 bp, 13 predicted proteins | sample AOAMet1_18_M0_10_2_FD_188229 | JGI IMG/M metagenome (GOLD analysis project Ga0208971, IMG submission 188229) | Ammonia-oxidizing marine microbial communities from Monterey Bay, California, USA - CAN11_18_M0_10 (SPAdes) | ecosystem: Environmental > Aquatic > Marine > Intertidal zone | place... | reverse complement strand
CGGTTTTCAAACTTTCAAGATAAGTGTTGGAGTGTTGAAATGAATGTAGTTGGAATTGGTACTGACATCGTTGAGTGTTTGCGGGTCGCAAAAATGATCGACAAGCACGAAGGGATCTTTATCGAACGAGTCTATACGCCTGATGAAATCGAGTATTGCGGGTCTCGCAAAGCATCCACGCAGCATTACGCAGGACGTTGGGCGGCAAAAGAGGCGATTCTTAAAGCCATGGGAACGGGATGGTCCAACGGGATTCAATGGACCGATATCGAAATTGTCAATCACATGGGGGGGAAGCCTTACGTGCGGCTGGGCGGGCAAGCCAAAGTTATTTGCGAATCTCGCGGGATCGCTGAAATCATGATCAGTATCTCTCATTGCGACAATTTCGCGACGGCCTTTGCGACTGCTCTGGGAGATGCGATCGGCGAGTCGATTTGAAACGCTGATTGGGGCATCAGTCACATAGTCGTTTTGTGACCTAATTGTTTTGCGCCCCAATCGGTGTGTTTTGCCCTGCCTGATTACCAAAACATTGGCTCGTCTTTAAAAAATCTCTGTAATCGTTGGTTCTAATCGCTGGCTCTTTAACTAAGCTGGTAACGCGTTAACCAATTCGACGAAACCGAATCCTGTCGATTGGGAAGTTGAATTATTCTCACCTGAATTGAAACGCGAGTTGACGATGCCCCTCTCTTTGCAGACCAAAGCCTTTGTTTGGATTTTAAAAGCGTTCGTGGTTCTTGTATTTTTGCAAAGTGCCGTTCCCGTCGAGGGACAGTGTTTGCGAAGGAGACGCGTCCCCACTTTAGATTTTCCAACCAATATTCCGATGTGGGAAATTTACGGGCTGAACCCTTACGCTCCCATCAAAGTGCAATCGATTCCTTTCACGCCGCTGCAGGTTTCCAACTACGCTTCGGTTCGAGTAGCGAAGTCTGTAGAGATATTAGGCGACCGCGAGAAAGCGATTGAGAGTGAGATTCAAGAGCAAGTGGTTGGTAAATCTATCCGCGAAGGACTCGAAACAAACAGCGAAATTGAATCGCTCAAACGTGAGTTGGAACAGGCCCGGGCAATGGCTGATGAAAATCTCCAACGCGCTAAGCGGGCAGAGTTGAAAATTGCAAAGTCTGAAGCGGAGTCCAGAGGAAGGTCCAAAGGGAAATCCAAAGGGGGGGCGTCTGAAGCTCCGGCATTGAGTTCAGCTAAAGGAGCACCCAAAGGTCGGCAGTCCGCAAAACGGGGAACCGCAGCTTTAAAACAAGAATTGGCCAGAATTGAGAAATTGACGAAGCAGCAAGAGAAAAGGGCTACCCAGAAGATTGCCCGTGAATTTCAAAAAAAGATAGAATCGGTAATGAAAACGGGGAAGTCTAACTCCGACTCGGCAGTCAAATCCCTTGGCCGCGAACGAGACGAAGCAGTGGCTCAGGCCGTGAAGAGAATTCAAGAGGAGAGCAAAAAGCGGATTTCTGAAATCCAAAAAGAACTGTCTGCTCGAGCGAGAAGCTGAAAAGATGCGTTTGATTGATCAATAACGACGAATTACGGGAGGTTGGGGGCTCAAATTCGGAACGTTACGTTGGAAATCAAAGGGGAAAGAGGCAACAACCAGCGGTTTCGCATTGTGGGAAATGCTGCTGATTTTTATACTCTGCTTTTCCGATTTTCTTCCCTAAGTACATTTTCAATGACACCTGATGATCAATTTGCCGCACCGCTGTTTGCCGGTGTCGATGTCGGCGGTACGAATGTCAAAGTAGGTTTGGTGGACAATCACGGTAAGATCGTGGCTGACACGAAATTTCCGACGTCCCCTAACGAGACTCCGGACGTTGCCATCCGTCAGGCTCGCGAAGAGTTTGATGCGCTCATCGAACCGACCGGTTTTCAGTGGAGCGATGTTGCGGCGGCGGGCTTGGGAACGCCCGGTCCCATGGATATTCATCGCGGCGTGATCTTGACGCCAACGAACTTGCCAGGCTGGCATAACTTTCCTGTGCAAGGGAAATTGGCCGAGGCTTTGGGGAAACCGGTTACCTACGCGAACGACGCTGGCGCTGCTGCTTTCGGAGAGTTTTGGGTTGGGGGCGGTCAGCAACATTCCAGCATGGTCATGATCACACTCGGGACAGGAGTCGGTGGTGGTATCATCATCGACGATATTTCGGTCGATGGAGCCAACAGTCACGGCGCCGAGATTGGGCATATTGTGATTGATACGCGTGAGGATGCGAGAATGTGCGGTTGCGGCCAAGCGGGGCATTTGGAAGCCTATGCCAGTGCCACGGCGCTCGTTGAGAGAACCAGGGAAGCGATGGGGAACCCGGATGCTGGAACTGTGCTTCGCGACTTAATTGGAGAGACATCACCGTTGTCCGCTTTGATGGTGGCGACGGCGGCGGACGAAGGTGATCCGCTGGCAATGAAATTGGTCTCCGAAACGGCGGTCTACCTCGGTCGAGGAATTGCACAATTGGCCCACTTAATTGACCCCGCGGCGTTTATACTTGGTGGGGCGATGAACTTTGGAGGTTCGGATTCACCCTTAGGGGTAAAGTTCTTGAACGAAGTGAAGGCGGAAGTCAGAAGGCTAGTCTTTCCAGTCCTAGGGGAACGCTTGGTCTTGAATTTCGCGCAACTTGGCTCAGAAGCCGGTTTCGTTGGCGCTGCCGGATTGGCAAGATCTCAATACAATAGAACGCGTTAACAATCCTCTTTAAATTTGCTTTTGCGACGACGGCGAGTTTTATTAATTCAACCCAGCGTTAGATTCACCACGGCATGGCCAAAATCAAAACCGAGAATATTCGAAACTTTTGCATTATCGCGCACATCGATCATGGCAAGAGTACCTTGGCGGACCGCATGCTCGAGCACACCGGTACGGTTCAGAAACGGGAAATGCAGGAACAGGTTCTCGATGATATGGAACTTGAACGGCAGAGAGGGATCACGATTAAGGCCCGTGCTGTTGCCATGCGAATTATGCATGGGGGGAAGGAGTACGAACTGAATCTGATTGATACACCCGGACATGTTGATTTTCAGTATGAAGTGTCCCGCTCACTTAACTGTTGTGAGGGAGCTGTTTTGCTCGCCGATGCGTTCCAAGGAGTGGAAGCCCAGACAGTAGCGACCGGGTATGCCGCTATTGAACACGATCTCGATATCATTCCGGTCATCAACAAAATTGACCTGCAATACCAGCGAGCCGATGAAGTTGCTCAGGAGATGGAGCAGACGCTGGGGATCGACGTGGATAGTGTGGTGCGGGTGAGTGCAAAATCCGGTATTAACATTGATCAATTGATTGACAGTATCGTCAAGAATATCCGCCCGCCTGAAGGCGACCGTGATGCGTTGTTGCAGGCGATGGTTTTTGATTCTCACTACGATGAATTCCGAGGTGCAATCACCTACGTTCGCGTTATGAACGGAACGGTAAAAAAAGGCGATAAAGTTCAGTTCGTCCGTGCTGGTACGGAATATGAAGTGGTCGAATTGGGGCAATTCACTCCCAAGCAAACCCAATGCGAATCCTTGACGGTCGGCCAAGTTGGTTATTTAGTGTGTAACATTAAATCGCTTGAGGAAGTCAACATTGGTGACACCGTCTCTAACGCGGGGAAAATCCACGCCGAACCTCTGTCGGGCTATCAAGAGCCAAAGCGAATGGTTTATTGCGGTCTGTATCCTTCCGATGGCCAAGATTTTTCGGAACTCCGAGATGCCCTTGGAAAACTTGCGATCAACGACCCGAGTTTTGAATTTACTCCGGAATCAAGTGAGGCGTTGGGATTTGGTTTTCGTTGTGGCTTCCTGGGAATGCTTCATATGGAAGTGGTTCAACAAAGGCTTGAGCAAGAATCGGATGTTGATCTGGTTCAAACCGCTCCCAACGTTACCTATCAGGTGCTGACCAAGCGAGGGGAAGTCATTCATATTCATCGTCCTCAGGAAGTTCCCGACCCGGGTGAAATTGAGGAGTTTCGACAGCCAATTGTCCGAGTGAATTTGATTCAACCGCAGGAGTACGTGGGTGCGGTTATGAAACTGTGCCAAGAGCGACGTGGAATTCAACAAAGTACTGAGTACCTTTCCGCAACTCGAATGATGCTGACTTACGATCTCCCGTTGGCCGAAGTCATTTATGACATGCACGATAAATTAAAAAGTATCACACGTGGCTATGGGACAATGGATTACGATCTGACTGGTTACTTCCCGGCTGACCTCGTCCGCCTTGATATCATGGTAAACGGTAAAAAAGTTGACGCCTTGAGTGTGATCTGTCATCGAGCAGATGCGGATCGACGCGGTCGTCTCGTTTGTAAAAAATTGAAGGAAGAAATTAGTCGCCACATGTTTGAAGTCGCGGTTCAGGCTGCGATTGGAACGCGTATTATTGCTCGGGAAACCGTGAAAGCCCTCCGCAAGAATGTTACGGCGAAATGTTACGGTGGTGATATTTCGCGGAAGCGTAAATTGTGGGCCAAGCAAAAAGCCGGTAAGAAGCGAATGAAGTCAATTGGCAGTGTCGATATTCCACAGAAGGCGTTTATGGCTATTCTGAATACGGGCGAAGAAAAGAAGTAATCCCGGTGTGGCCCGGCCCTTCATTCGGTCCGATTCCCCCTCAGATCCCGCTTGGTTTGGGGTGTAAAAGATTCTCGCTAAATGCGTTGAATTTGTTTGACCTTCGCTCTCCGCTGCTTAAAAATGAACGGCCAGTTCGGGAGTACCGCTCGATTGCCTGTAGATGGAAGTTTGCCGTGCAGATTTTATTCTGGCTTGGCTTTTCGAGAAGTGTTATTGGTTCTTTAGTGATTAGGAAATGATTGTGCCAAATTTCAAATTGATTCGCGTTTGGAGTTTTCTACTCGCGTTAACCTGCGTCCATCCTCTTGTCGGCCAAGACGCTGACTATGAAATGCAAGGGGAATATGTTGGAACGATCTTATCGGACGAACAGCGAATAAAATTCGGGCTCCAGTTAATTGCTTTGGGGGACGGCAAGTTTACAGGAGTTGGTTACCGGGGGGGATTGCCGGGTGACGGTTGGGACAAAAGTAATCCCAAGCGGGTTGAGAATGTCAAATCGGTTGACGGCGTATTGGCATTGGCCGCGTGGGACGCGACTATCCAAATCGCCAAGGGCGTCGGCACAGTCATTGCCGACGGTCAGACGATTGGGAAATTAACAAAGCTCGAGCGAAGGAGTCCGACTCTTGGGAAAAAGCCCCCCCAAGGTGCCGTTGTGTTATTCGACGGGTCCTCAGTCGACGGTTGGGAGCACAAAGGTAAACCTGCAAACATGACAGAGGATGGATTGCTGAAGCAGGGTGCCCAGAGTAAAAAAACATTTGGTGATCACAAACTACACATTGAGTTTCTGTTGCCATACATGCCCAAAGCCAGAGGGCAGGGCAGGGGAAACAGTGGACTGTATTTACAAGGTCGATACGAAGTGCAGATGCTCGATTCGTTCGGGCTATCAGGTGAAAACAACGAGTGCGGCGGGATTTATTCGATTAAGAAACCTGATGAGAATATGTGTTTTCCACCAATGCAGTGGCAAACCTACGATGTTGAGTTTCATGCCGCGAAGTTTGTGGATGGCAAAAAGGTAGAAGACGCATGGATGACCGTGGCTCACAACGGCGTGGTGATTCATGAGAAGGTAAAGCTGCCTAAAAAGACAACAGCTGCGCCTAATAATGAAGGGCCTGGGCCCGGCTTTATCTACTTGCAGAATCATGGTAACGAAGTTCGTTACCGAAATATTTGGGTTGATAAAATGGATTCGGAAGGTGCTGCGGAGTCAACCAAAACTGAAACGAAACAGGATTGCGTTCTTGAGGTAAGTCGTGAACAAGAGACGCGGCAATCCAATGAAACCTATAAGGCACAAATTGAGATGGATATGGATTACGTACTTTACCTGCCAGCGGAATACGAAAAAAAAAAGATTGGCCACTAGTCGTTTTTCTGCATGGTGCAGGTGAGCGTGGTGATGACCTCGAAAAAGTAAAAGTCCACGGCCCACCTAAGTTAGTGGAGCAGGGGCGGGACTTTCCATTTATTCTCGTTTCGCCACAGTGCAAACGCAATCGCTGGTGGGAGCCGATCTCTCTTTCGGCACTGATCGATGCGATAGAAGAAAAGTACAACGTCGATCCCAAACGGATTTACCTGACCGGTTTGAGCATGGGCGGGTTCGGTACTTGGGATCTGGCTTCGTACTCGCCTGAACGGTTCGCCGCGATTGCGCCGATTTGCGGCGGCGGAGATGCGACAAAAACTGTTTACACGATTGGTAATAAGGTTCCAGCCTGGGTTTTTCATGGAGCCAAAGATTCGGTAGTGCCGTTAGTTCGGTCAACAGAATTAGTGGATGGTTTTAAAAAGCGAGGCGTAGATATTAAGTTTACGGTTTACCCGGAAGCGGGGCATGATTCGTGGTCGAAAACCTACGATAATCCCGAACTGTATCAATGGTTGCTTTCCCACTCGATCGAGTAGTCGGCAAATAGACTTATCTTTCAAATCGGTTCGTTTAGAGTGGCTGTCGTTTTCGGTCTTCGGCAGAGCAAGGCGGGGTTGCTGGCAAGGACCCGCCGGTGTGCAGTCATTGGTTTTAAGAATTTCACTCAAGTAAGGCAGTTCATGGTCGGGATGTCGAGGTTGGTCAGCTTTGTTTTTCCAGGCTTGATTTGCGCCTTAGTTTGCGCCTTAGTTGGATGCGGGAATGAGGCAACGACCTCTCAGGATTTAGCTCAAGATTCCGGTCCGGTTGGCGACGATTTGGTGATTCGAGTTGCACCAAAGTCTGTTGAGCTTTCTGAGCGAGATTGTGAAGTGATTCATTTTATTCTGTCAACGGAAACCGTTTCGAATGGTGGCAAGCCACTGTATCTCACGCCAACGAATCGGGATCAGTGGAATCGGGAGGGTGATTGGGTTTCGATGCCCTCACAGTTAGAACCCTGGCTTGCTCAACTGGCAGTGAAATATAGGTCGGCGGCAGATGCCAAACTAGATAAGGGTTATGTTCGAGACAAAGTAACCAACGCACGCGGGACAATGGTGTGGATCATTATCAGGGAGTGGACGTTGGCGGATGAGGTAACGCTTGACTTTGGTCTGTGGGGTGGCCCATTGGACGCTTCGGGCAAAACGATCACTTGTTTTAAAAAAGACGGCCAATGGCAGGTAAAAGAGATCACCGACGTTTGGCTTAGTTAGTTTTTAATTTTCCGTCTTTTGATATTCGGTGGCCATAAGTTGTCCCAAGGCGATAATCCCAAGTTCGTCCAAAACCAGTTGCTTTTCTTGTTTTGGGAGATCAAACGCGCGGATGTGAATCCAGTTTGGATCTGCTTCTGAAACTTTGGCAAGCTCGGCAGTGACGTCGATAGCGTTGACTTGTTCATGGTCTGTTGGGGGTTGTTGCGAAACAAACCATCGTAAATTGGGCTGTTTGAGATCGATGCGGCTTTGTTTAATTAAGGATGCAAGCCGGCCGGGGGCATTTTTTCGGAATGGGCCAAACGACATATCATTTTCGCCGACGTGGTAAAAAATTCCTGCCAACTCAACGGGATGCCCCTTGGCTTTCAAGTCCGACATGGAATCCTCAATAAACTGAATGAATCGGGGGTACAAGTTTCGAGACTTTGCTTCGCTTCCTTCGGGAGTCCAGTCGACAATTTGAGATCCGCTATGGGTGAATTTTGCGATCGCGATATTTTCTTTGTTCTTTTTAAGCGCCGCACCAAAACTCAATTCCGGTCCAAAGGTATCGTAATATCCAGTTGGACCGAGCGATTCCCAATTATTGGATACTAAATAATCACCGCCCAACTGGTATCGAAATGGAATCTGTTTTTGATTTCGTAATAGTTTTTTTAGTTTCGCATTGGTGGAAAGGTTTTGCGTAAAGGCTCGCTCGCCTTCCATGTTGCGGTGACCCGCGAGGACGAAGAGTTTGACAGGTTCTTTTGCATTAAACGGGAGTTCTGAGAGCTGAGCTCGTTGTTTTGCTTTAACCCCGGTCGATTCAAGATAAGCATTGGCGTAATTAACACCGTGTTCTAATTGTCCGAGGGTTCCGTAGTGATAATGCAATCCTACTCCGCCACCAATTTCGACTCCTACGTGTGAGGTTGGAACGTACATGACGTTCGGGTCGTTCGCGGCAACCGATTTTTGACCTACGCTGATCGCGTACATGCGAGGTCGGAGATCCATTCCCCAAATGGTTTTGGTGCAGAGTTCGCCAACGAAAAACTTCAGCTGAGGTGCTTCCAATTCCTCCCGCCATTTTTGGATAAAGTTTTCCAGGTTCTCTCCATAATTTGCCATGTATTGTTCATTAAACATGTCGTTTTCGCCTTGATGCCACATGAAGCCTTCAAGTTGATATTTAATATTTTGGCGATCTAGTTCGGCCAGTGATTCACGGACTAGCTCGATGGCAAGCGGGTACATTTTAAAACCGCTTGGATCATCGGGGTTCCAGTCACCACCAAGATGAGTCCCGCCCGCGGCACACTTGATAATAGCAATTGGACCGTCTGAATTGTTCGTTACTTTTCTGGCAAAACTCAATTCCGGACCGACGATGTTATTGACGGGACTTAAGGCTACCCAGCCATTGGACTTCAATTTGTTTTCGCGTCCAATGCAGTAAGAAAATTTAACGTTTGGCTGTGGAGCGTTTAGCCCTGCAAATGGCGGAAACCTTTTAATATCAGAAACCTTTGAATCTGATCCGACCATGTTGGATTGACCGGCAAAGATAAATACGCGAACTGGTTTCTGTGTGTCCGATTCATTTGCCGAGCAGGCTGTCGAAAAAGCGAGGATCGCGAAGGTTGCGATGGAAATGAATTGCATGAATTTCGAATTCATTGGGATATGGCTCCAGGCGGTAGAGAGGAAAGCATTAAAGGCGGTGGCGTCAGGGAAGCGGAACCGGCTTTGCAGCCTTAGTCTTGCCGCATTGCACCGCTGGTTAGAAAAATAGCTGGTCAAGAAATTGTACAAAAAAAGGGGGATAAGTAACTTACCCCCCATTTCATGAAAGTTCGATCGTGGACGGGGGTTTAGGATCCCAGATCGTCAATGACTTTTCTTTCGGCGTCTGAGACTTTATTACCGAGTCCTAAAAAGCCGCCCGCCGCCTCCGCGACCTTTTCAGCGCGTCGCATCACGAGGGCTTTAAGTTGATTGAACGCCACCGGATCAATTGATTCGTTCAGGGCGGTCATGTAATCTTTCCAAGCTTCGGTGAGGGAAGCGTCGGGGCGATTGTCCAGCCATGCGGCGATCGATTGATAACTGGCCGAACCTTCCGCAACCCCCGCTTCGTTGGCAGCCTTCAAGATCGCCTCTTTTTCGTTATCTTCCATTTTGTTGTCAGCCCAAGCGACGGCAACAAGCGGAATAAGTGCAACCGATGCCATTGACTCTGGAGTAATCCCACAGTTGAGCAGGCTGTCGAGAACTGCGGCGTCGTCGATGCCCGAAGCAAGGGTCATGGCTTCACGGGCTTCCGAAGCGGCCATTTCTTGTCTTAACTTCTGAATCAAATCTTGATCCCGAGCATTGAAAAATACATCCTCAATCGCTTTACCGCGGTCGTTAAGCGAATCTGACATTAAAATCTCCGAACTATGGCGGCGAGCCGCAATGGTTAAAGGGGTAAAAGATCGTCTATTGCGAATCAGCTTGGGCGAGAATTGCAGGTTTGCAGTTTTCACCTCCTCTAATGCTACGCAACTCGATATTTCGAGGAAAGGGGATGCAAATTGGCGAAATTCCATGTATTAAATCGTTTTATGCAATCATTCATCTAGAATCAGATGCGTTAATTGATAACAATCCCATTCTGCCTAGTTGTCCCGTTTTTCGAAATCGGCACAGATTACGCCGTCGGGCGTTAGCTGGAGTCAACTGGTACCCGACTTTTAAATAAAATGACCTATTGGGAATAATCGATGGGATTTGGAATGAAGCCTCTGCAACGAAGTCGTCTGATATTGCTTGTTTTGGTTATTGGCGTGGCGTTTTCGCCATTTGGCAATGATCCATTATTGGCTGATAATGCGGCGGCGGTTGGTGAACCGGTGGAGAGTGCCAAAGCCACGTTTAATTCGGATACGAGTAAGCGACTGCAAGAGTCGGTTCGTCGGCTTAATGCATGGATTAATTTCAAGGCAACGGACCAGCAGCTACGAGGTCGGTTATTACTTAACGTCCTCGACACGCAGGCAGCTAAGGGTGAGAACGCCGATTTGGTGGAGTTGGAACGCCTGCGAGAACGCTTTGAGTCGGTCACCGATGCGGATTTGGCTGAGAATGTTGAACTGAGTGAAGTCGCTGACGCGCTCCTGAGACAAATTGCCAATCTAAAGGGCAATCAAAATTTAGATATTGAGTCTGGCCTTTCGGCCGCCCGTGGTAATTTTCACCAGATATCAGTCGCCGAATTGATGCGTCAACGGGATGTTATGAAACGGGATCTCGAGGGTTTGATTCGGTTTTCCCGGGAATCGATGGAGAGTAAGGAGCGAGCGGAGCTGTTCGTTAAGTTAGGTCTTGCTGAGGCGATCGAAGAGCTCGATCAAATTCAATTCGAATTGCCGCCGGCCAACAGCGCCACAGATATTAATCTCAAGGTAAGGGAATTAAACGCTGAGCTGTTGAAAATTGAGCGAGCTTTAGATGCATTGCCATTGGCTCCGGAGCCGGGAGAGGGCGAAGATGAGATCGTCGACCCCAAGGCCGATGAGCGAGCTGCGTTGCTTAAGCAGCAGGGTGTTTTAAGTCTCGAAGTTGCCGAATTAAAGAAAGAGATGGCCAAGGCTCGGGCAAAAGATCAACCTAGACTCAAGGCGCGGGCAAAGACGATCGGGATACTTAATCGGTTGCGAATGAGTTTCAATGCGTTAGATGAGACCAACGGGGATCCGTTTTTCACCTCTGCCGCTGCAACTACCGAGAAGTTTGCCTACAGTTTTGCCTATGGAACGTCTTCTTTAACCCGTCATGAGTTTGATCAACGTCTGGCAGCATTGGTCACAGATTTAGCGGACTTAAGCGGCTCGGGTTCAACTGAGGCGGAAGGTAGGGTTGGTGCCGGTCTTGAATGGATGGAACGATCCAATCAAATTCCTAAGCTGTTGATCGCCATACGAGCAAAATATTCCAAGCCAAACATTTATGTCTCGATTGGAGACGGATTGATAAATCGCCTTGCGTCGCGGAACGTTGTTGAAAGCCAACCATTGTGCGAGAGAATCGACGGTCGGCTCGTCCGGGGACAGGTGACAAGCGACACCTTGGTTACGATTAATTTTAATGAAGACCCTAATCAGGTGCATGCTGAGATTCAGTTGACCGGCGGGCTCTCATCCGCCACCTATATTCAACAGGGTAAGATTCGTGCCTACATCAACACCGCTGGCTCAGTCAGCGGTACACGTGGTATCTACGCAAATTTAGGCGGTTTCTTTGCCGTTGATCCGACTGTCGACGCGAGCGTCGCTGCGTGTTTCAATGGCACCTCGTCGAAACTTAGGGTCGTCGATTGCATTGCTGAAAAGAAATTTGCTAAAGAAAAATGCAAATCAGAAGCCAGTGCAACCCGGCGTGCAAAGAGCGAAACGTTAACGCGATTCACTGAACAAACCGACGAGGCGATGTCAGACGGAAGAGAGAGACTGAACGAGTCGCGGCAGAAAATGAGAGCCAAATCGAATTTGGTTCCGGAAGTCTACCTTCGTTCGTTTGATAATTCAGTTTTGGCGACGGGTGAAAAATCATCTTTGTCAAGATTGGGAGCACCAGGGTTGCCTGTGGCGATTGAGGATGGATCGGACGTAACAGTCGCGATTCACGATTCGATGCCAAATAATTATCTAGCAACGCTTTTTGCTGGAAAGACCTTTTCTAATGAAGAGCTTGCTGATGAGTTGGGTTCTATTCTTGGAGAAGCACCAGCAACGTTAACTGGCGGTTCCGAAGGCGATAAAGATGATTCGTTTAGTATTACCTTTGCCGCTATTCGTCCGATCCAAATTGAGTTCCGTGACAATGCATTTCGGATTGTTGTTTCGGGTTCAGGATTTTCTCAGGGTGCGAAGAAAATTAAAGAGGGCTTGAAAATCGCACTCAAATTTAAAATCGTCAATCGGGATGGAAAGTTATTTCTGATGCGGGATGGCGCTGCGGAGATTGATTACCTTGAGCCGGAAAAGAAACGCCCGACAACGGTCGCTTTCCGATCATTTCTGGATGGCAAGTTGAATCCCAAAGAGACCGAAGAAGAGCTTGCCTCTGAACTTCCCGCAAATTTGGTTCCTGTCGATACTGTCGAAGCGCTGCAGGACAGCGAAGTCGCTGCAGCCATGGTGTTAAGCCGTTGTCGAGCCGAGGGTGGCTGGCTTCACTTGGGGTGGACTCATAACGAGTCGGGAGACGAAGTTGATTTTTCTGAAGGAACTCCGGCGGTTTGGGTTTCGAACCAAGAATAAGTAGCAGTGTTCAGTCTTATTGGCTTGGTTATTGAATCTCGATGCGCCACAAGTGGCGGGTTTTTGCTGGTGAGAGGATCGGTAACCTCCCATGGCTTTCGAGTTGAGACTAAGCTTGAGGGTTAGGACTTAGCTCGCGGGCGTCCAATAGCATTGGTGAGAATTTTGGATGTTTGCGGCGGCGTTGTTACTTCTGATTTCGAACGGTTAGCGGGAAAACGCAATCCCTTTTATAATGCCGCGATGGACGAGAAACCTAATAATTCGCAAGAAGCCGATGATTCGGGATTAACGCCGTTTCGACGTGCCGCGGCAAAAGTCCGCACGTTCCCGCAGACGCCGGGCGTTTATTTGATGAAGAATGAATCTGGCGTCGTAATCTATGTTGGGAAGGCGACCAATCTTCGTTCGCGGGCCGGTAGTTATTTTCTGAAAGCTGCTGCGGAGGATTCCCGGACGGCACCCTGGATTGGTGAGATCGCTGACGTCGATTATTTAGACTGCGAGAGTGAAGTCGATGCTTTATTGGTCGAGTCTAGACTAATCAAGGACATTCAGCCTCAGAACAACAAGATTCAAAAGGACGACAAGTCGTTTCCCTATCTGCAAATTTCAACCTACGAAGATTTTCCCCGTGTTGAGATAACACGAGAACCTGAATCGTCAGGGGTTAAATTATACGGCCCCTTCCCGAGTGCGGGTTCCCTGCGAGGTGCTGTGCAGGTGTTGCAGAGAATCTTTAAGTTCCGAACCTGCTCGCTTGATATTGATGAAGGCGATGAGCGTTGGCGATGGTTTCGCCCCTGTCTGTTGGCAAGCATTAAGCAATGCACCGCACCCTGTAACATGAGAATTTCCAAGGAAGAATATCGGAAAGATATCCGTCGCCTTCAAATGTTTCTCTCGGGGAAAAAGAAGAAGCTTATCAATCAGTTGCAAGACGAAATGTTGGCGGCATCGAAATTGATGGATTTTGAGAAGGCAGCTAAGTTGCGTGACGAAATTGAGATGCTGAACTCACTGGATCGGCGGGGCGAGTTAGACACCCATGCGCAACCCGAAGTGTTTCACATTGATCCTAAAAAGGGGCTGACTGGACTTAAGAAAGTCTTGAAATTGAAGGAGGCTCCACGAACCATTGAAGGCGTCGACATTGCCCACCTTGGTGGTGGTGACACCGTGGCGAGTTTGGTGAGGTTTGTTGACGGGATGCCTTTCAAGCCAGGGTATCGGCGATTTAAAATCAAGAATGTTTCTGGCATTGATGATTACCGCAGTATTCACGAGGTTGTTTCGAGGCGTTTTCAGCGGCTTTATGACGAGCAAGATGTGTTTCCCGATATCTTATTAATTGACGGTGGAAAGGGGCAGTTGAGCAGCGCTGTTGCCGCCTTTGAGGCATTAGGCATCAAGCCGCCGACTCTGTTATCGCTTGCCAAAAAGAACGAGGAAATTTACTGCCCGGGGGAGTCTGAACCCATTCGGTTGTCACGACATGCCTTCTCGCTACGGCTGCTCCAATACGTGCGGGATGAAGCCCATCGATTCGCACAGCATTATCATCATATTCTTCGAAGTAAGTCTCAGTTTGAATAGAAGTTCGTTGGATTCGAATTGCAGGCGAGGTGGAGTGGTTGCCTTCCCCAATTCGTTAGGGTTATCTCGGTTGGATCAATTCCCCGTGTTAAGAAATCCTCACTGTTGCGTTTTGACTACGTCACAGCCCGAATGACCCCTGCAACCAACGGGATTTCGCTGGGGAAAGAAAGTTTTGCTGAGGAGATTTAGCATGCCGTTTACGAGGGTGTATATTTCGATGAGTGAATTGTCTTCCCCAGTAGTCGTCTCTCCAAAGAGTTCCAGTTTATTAACGGGAACTACCTTCGAGACGCGCTCCCCTCGCTGAGGAGGACACCAATCGTGGGCCGATTGGAAATTAAGAACTTGCCGTCAACCGCATCCGGAGTTCCCCTGCTCTGATTGAGGTTGGCGGCGGTTCAATTTCCCCGCTGTGATCTTCCCAAGCGCTTCATCGCCTGAAGCACCGCCCTTGCGAATCCCTCCTTGGTTAATCGCTGACCTCCCCAGACGAACGACCATCCAGGTTGCGAGTTTGGGTGTTGACTCAACAATCGCGGGCTGAAGTTAGCTATAAACTCTCTCAAGGCCAGACTACTTGCGGGTGCCGACATTGAGTTGGCGTAGCTTTGTGTCGGTTTCATATTTCGAAATGACACTCTGAACAGTCGACGCCGGGATCGCATAGCTTGCGGCACGGCCAAGCCGGGCAATATTAATGCCTACTATTTCGCCGTCTAAATTTGTAATCGGGCCGCCGCAGTCCTCGGGGAACAGGGGAGCATCGTGCTGAAACACCGATGGAAAGTTATCGTAGCGCTGACTTGGTACTGCTCCCAGTCGATTCATCATCTTAAATCGTGCCGCCTGTTCGCCTGAATATTCGCGTGCAGCAAGCGTTGCGGTTGTCGTCTGGGTTGTGCCATTGCGGTTGAACGTGATTTCGATTTTATCACCGGGTGCGCGGTCTCTGATCGCTTTGACGAGTGTAGAAGCATCGCTCACAACGGTTTGGTTTAGCTTTGTGATAATGTCACCATCTTGCAAACCGGCAAGCGCAGACGCAGTGCCCGGTTGGATGGCACTGACACGGACGCCCGCGGGCGTTGTTTCGGGTTGAACTCCTAAAAACGCCTGTTGGCCTACGGCTGTTGACCGTGTGGGAACACTGAATGTCCCTAGTGCCAATACGTTACCAAAAGGGTCGGGAGTCAGAAGGAAATTTCCAATGCTGGCTGACTGGTTAGCCCATTGGGCGGGCACTAAGTCATCGGCATCGATTTTCAGAATAGCAAGATCATGCTCTTTGCTGACTTCTACAAGTCTGGCTCGTTTCTCAACTGAATTAAACAGCTTGCATCGAATCGTATCGGTGTCATCAAGTTCACTCGCTTTGGTGAGGATGTAACCGTCTTGGCGAAAGATGGTACCCATCGCGACCGAGCGGTTGTCCGAATACACTACCACCGAAGACTTCGCCGCATTCTTGACCGCGGGACGAAGTGAAGCGAGCAAGCCGCTGTTTTGTCTCTCTAAGGGGTGAATTGAGCGGTTCCGAATGTCTGGCAGTTCGAACTTAAGCGCGATAATGGTCCCGGACTGGTTGACTGCCGCGGATTTTAAGCCTTCGAAAGGGTTGACTGGACTTTGCCGGAATCGCTTGAACTGTTCCCGAGTTAGTTTAACGACGGAAGAGTCAGTCTTGAGAGCTTCCTCAAATTTTATTCGGATGTCTTGGTCGAGATCGTCGAGCATCGATTGAAAAATATTTCGTAGGTCACGCGAGATTTGCGCGTGGGACGCGTTAATCGGCCCTAAAAACAAACAGACCAGTAGCCCAATGCAGAGAAAAAAAATCGTTTTCGTTTTGAATTTCATATCGTTATGCCAGTTTTTGCGGCCAAAATAATTACTGGGGGGTGATTTCGAACTTGAACGTTCGTCCACCGCGCCGAACAGAGATTGGATAGGATTGCCCGGCGACTTGTCGCTGAATGACGTTTATCAATTGCTGTCCGGAACCAATGGAAGTGTTTCCAAATTTAGTAATGACGTCTCCTTGCCGAATACCGGCAGCGGCTGCTGGCAAGTTTCGGATAACCGCGGTGACCACGCATTCACTTGCTGTGAGGTCAACCGTAACTCCGATCAGCGGACGTGGTTTTCCTTCGCGTCCTAAATTCGCCAGCATGCCCCACTGTTGGCCTTCCTCTAAACGTTTCCAGTCTGTGATAAACAGCTCGATTGGGATATGCCGGTTCTCGCTGACTGAATCGCCGATCGAACTGTGGATCCCAACGACCTCGCCTTCAAGATTAAAGAGTGGCCCACCGGAGTCGCCCCCGATCAAAACGGCGTCGGTTACTAACTGTGAGTTTTCCAACTTGAGAAATCGTCCGGTTCGCACCGGAGCGTCTCGTCCAAGTTCCCAACCACCAGAGTGTCCGATGGAAACAACCCAGTCGCCTCTTTTGATATTGTTGTTCCGATTTATTTTTGCAAACGGCCATGGGCCGGGTTCAAGGATTTGAGCCATGCCCAAATCGTTATTGAGATTGTGTCCGAGCGGTTTCGCTTTGACTCGGCGTCCCGAGGAGAGGACGATTTCAAAACTTCTTAAATTTGTGTTTTCAATCACGTGACCGGCGGTTAATACTAAGCCATCCTCGGAGACGATGACTCCGCTTCCTGAACCCATGCCGTCCACCAAAGCGACGCAGGCATCCCGGTTTTTATCAACGACCTGCACAACTTTTCCCCCAATCGCCTTGAGAGACTTGATCGTATCGTTGTCGACAGCAGCAGCGGTAGCGAAAAGAGTCAGAGTGACCGCGAGGCTAAGAACCAGTCGCGAATAGTCT
>Ga0208971_1001074_pt1 | contig 16993 bp, 15 predicted proteins | sample AOAMet1_18_M0_10_2_FD_188229 | JGI IMG/M metagenome (GOLD analysis project Ga0208971, IMG submission 188229) | Ammonia-oxidizing marine microbial communities from Monterey Bay, California, USA - CAN11_18_M0_10 (SPAdes) | ecosystem: Environmental > Aquatic > Marine > Intertidal zone | place... | reverse complement strand
GAGTTTGGCGACCACGCGTTTGTTAAGTGCTGCTTTGAACAGCGTTACCATATGATCGAGGAAAATCACGGTCTCGGACCCTTAGACCGTGGCATTTCTTACTGCATCGACGAATCTTTTGACGGTGGCTGAATTTCCCGATTATGTGGTTCATCTATTTTGTCGAAGAGACGCGGGGTAACAACCATCTCTTGTTGCACGACTGTCCCTGCAGATGCATCAAATGTGTAGATCGCCTTTGCAAAACTGCAAAACCTCCAACAAAGAAAGACTTTTCAGTATGACCCAAACAGACACAGAAAATCGCCAGTTTGTTCTAGCCGAGCGCCCCAAGGGAGAACCGAACGACAAAACGTTGCGCTTGGAAACGAACGAGATGCCAACCGCAGGCGAGGGTCAGATGTTACTGCGCAACGAATATCTCTCGCTTGATCCGTATATGCGCGGTCGCATGAGCGATGCGCCATCCTATGCAGCGCCTGTCGAAATTGGTGGTGTGATGGTGGGTGGCACGGTCTCTCAGGTCGTCACATCGGATGTTAAGGGTTTCGAGGCTGGCGATTGGGTCGTCGCGCGTGGTGGCTGGCAAGATTACGCCGTGTCTGACGGAACCATGGTTATCAACATGGGCAAAGAGCCGCAAAACCCGTCATGGGCGCTAGGCGTCATGGGCATGCCGGGCCTTACTGCTTGGGCCGGACTCACGCAAATTGGACAACCCAAAGAAGGCGAAACGCTCGTCGTTGCCGGAGCCAGCGGGCCGGTTGGCGCGACTGTCGGACAAATCGGTAAGCTGCTTGGCCTGCATGTTGTTGGCATTGCAGGCGGTGCTAAGAAATGCGCGCATGTGAAAGATGTGCTCGGGTTTGATGCTTGCATTGATTACAAAGCAGATGGTTTCCCGAAAGCGCTGAAAGCTGCCGTTCCAAAGGGGATCGACATCTATTTCGAAAACGTCGGCGGCGCTGTGTTTGATGCGGTTATGCCGCGGCTCAACCCATCGGCGCGCATCCCTGTGTGCGGGTTGATCTCACAGTATAATGCAACATCCCTACCCGATGGTCCTGACCGAATGAACATGCTGATGGGCACAATTTTGCGCAAACGTATGACGATGCGTGGCTATATCGTGTTTGACGATTTTGGCCACCTCTACCCTGAGTTTGCCAAACAAGTTGGTGGCTGGGTCGCTTCGGGCAAGATCAAATACCTAGAGGAAATGATCGAAGGCATGGAGCAAGCTCCTGCCGCCTTTGCGGGCCTACTGCGCGGTGAGGCGTTTGGCAAACGTGTGATCAAGCTTAACGCGTAAAGCGACATCAATTGGTTGGGGCGAATATCAAAGATCGCCCTAACTTCGCGATTCACCACGCGCCCCAAACGATTTTTCGCGAAATGACGTTCCGTTGTGCGGTATTGGCAGACTTAGATTTACTGCCTAATCTAAGATCAAGACTATTGAGCGTTCGTTGCAAAAAGCGTGCGCGTCGCGTTACCTTGGGAGGGGATGATGCAATTTTATCTAACGCTACAATGATAGCTATGACGCCAGAAGATGCCGTGCGCCATGTCGTCACCACTAACCCGACATTTGCGGTGCACGAAACGCAAGTGCGCGGTGTCAAGATGAAAGCTTTTAAGAACATTCCGCCCACTGTTCCTTCACTGCTGGCTGCGGGATGGGCGCAACACGGCAACGGTACGTTAGATTACATCGCCTATGAGGGTGAAAATTATACATATGCCGAATTCACCAGCACAGTGAACCGCATAGCCCATGCGATGCACGATGAGTTGGGTCTTGACAAAGGGGACCGCATTGCGATTGCGATGCGCAACTATCCCGAACTTTTGATGTTGGTTCTGGCGATTTCATCTATCGGCGGCGTTGTGGTCTTCGTGAACGCATGGTGGACCACACAAGAGCTAGACTATGCCCTGCGTGACAGTGAAGCGAAGGTTGTTTTCGCAGATGGGCAGCGGATGGAACGGTTGGTGCCATTGCGCGATCCACTGGGTTTGACCTTGATCGGTGTGCGCGACGGCGAGGGTCAAAGTGCACTTGATTTCACCGTCATGCGCGACGACGCTTCATTGGACACAGCGCCAGAGATTGGCATCGACACAGACGATGATTTCGCAGTGATGTATTCCTCTGGCACGACAGGTCATCCCAAAGGCGTCGTGCAAACCCATCGCAGCGCGGTCAACGCTGTGTTCAGTTGGCTCATGCAATCCGTTGTGGCACCTTTGATCACCCCCCCTGAACCAGATGCACCAGCGGCCCCTCGCCCATCGGCATTGGTCGTGACTCCTCTCTTTCACGTAACCGCAACACACCCGCTGTTTCTACTCAGCTTGCCAGCAGGCGCAAAAATTACGCTGATGCACAAATGGGACGCCGAACAAGCCGTGCGCCTGATGCGTGACGGTGATATCACCCGTTTCCTTGGTGTTCCGACACAATCTGCTGAACTCATGCAAGCCGCGCGCAAAATGGGCGAGGCGCTGCCTGCGATGGATTATCTCGGCTCTGGCGGCGCAAAACGCCCCGCAGCACAGGTCGCACAACTGGCCAGAGCTTTCCCGAAGGCTGGTGTTGCAACGGGCTGGGGCATGACGGAAACCAACGCGCTTGGCATAGGGATGATTGGCGACGATTACACCGCGCGCCCTGAAAGTGCTGGCAAGCTTCACCCTCCTGTGCAGGAACTTCGTCTACTTGATGGTGAAGGTAACGATGTGGCCTTGGGCGAACTTGGTGAGATCACCGTTAAAAGCCCCGCAAATATGCGCTGCTACCTGAACAAACCCGAAGCCACCGCCGAAACCCTGCAAGACGGTTGGCTGCGCACCGGTGATTTGGCTGTGATGGACGCAGAGGGTTACGTCACTATCCTTGATCGCAAAAAGAACATCATCATTCGTGGTGGCGAAAATATTGCCTGCCTTGATGTGGAGGGCGCATTGCACCGTCACCCCGACGTTTTAGAAGCGGCTGCTTTCTCCGTACCAGACGATCGTTTGGGCGAAGCGGTAGGTGCCGCGATCCAGCTCAAAGAAGGTGTAACGCTCAGCCAACAAGACATGGCTGGTTTCCTTGATGAGCATCTCGCCAGCTTTAAAATTCCTGTGCATCTCTGGGTTCAGCATGTTGTGTTGACCAGAGGTGCCACCGATAAAATTGACCGCCGCGCAATCCGCACGGCCTGTCTGGACAATCAAAAGGCAAAAGCATGAACACAAAAACTGAAGCAGAAATAGGCGCATATCTCGCCGCCTCAGGCGCAGCTGCATGGCAGGTTCCTGGCCTTTCAGACAGCACACCAAAACGCGTGATTAAGACTGTTGGTATCATCGGTGCGGGTACGATGGGCGGCGGAATCGCGATGAATTTCGCGACAGCTGGCATTGACGTGCGCATCGTTGAAACCACGCAAGAGGCGCTGGATCGTGGCCTGAAAGTCGTGCGCGGTAACTATCAGCGTTCCTCTGACAAAGGCCGTTTTCCGCAGGACGAAGTCGAAGCACGTATGGGCCGTTTCGATGGTCGCCTTGCGCTGGCCGATCTTGCCGATTGCGATCTGGTGATTGAAGCCGTGTTCGAAAATATGGAATTGAAGCGTAAAATTTTTACCGAACTCGATACAATCATGAAGCCGAATGCGATCTTAGCGACCAACACCTCGGCGCTTGATATCAATGAAATTGCGTCCATGACCAATCGTCCACAGGATGTCATCGGCTTGCATTTCTTTTCGCCTGCGAATGTGATGAAATTGCTTGAAATCGTGCGCGCTAAGCACACGGCGGACGACGTTGTCGCGACGTGCATGGCGTTGGCGAAAGACATCAACAAGATTGCGACGCTTGTTGGTGTTTGCCCCGGTTTTGTTGGTAATCGTATCCTATTTGCGCGCCAAATTCAGGCGAACAAGCTGGTCTATCAAGGTGTGATGCCTTGGGATGTCGACGCCGCACTGAATGGGTTCGGCTTTAAAATGGGTCCCTTCCAGATGAGCGACCTTGCGGGTCTTGATATCGGTTGGTCCAAAGGCGCGACAACGGACAATCCCATCCGGGATGCGCTGTGCGAACTTGATCGACGCGGCCAGAAAACCAAAGCGGGATTTTATGACTACGACGATGCGCGCCGCCCGATCCCGTCGGATGTGACCGCAGCGATTATTCGCGATATCACAGGAGCAAAACCCTCCATGATGAGCGCGGATGAAATCGTGGAAAACTGTATCTACCCGATGATCAACGAAGCTGTAAAAATCCTAGAAGAGAACAAAGCGCAGCGCCCATCCGACGTCGATGTGGTTTGGCTAAATGGTTATGGCTGGCCCGCCGACAAGGGTGGCCCGATGTTCTACGGCGATATGGTCGGCGCAAAGGCGGTCCTAGAGCGCATGGAGAATCTAGGCGCAGAGGATGCGGCGTTCTCCCCCGCCGAAACATTGCGCGCGCTCGTCGCGTCGCGCGGTAAATTCACTGACATTGATACAGGAGGCTTGAAAGTATGAGCTACGAATTCATCAAGACCGAAAAGCGGGGCAATATCCTACTTGTCACCATGAACCGGCCCGAAGTCTACAACGCAGTGCATGTAGATATGCACAATGAAATGGCCGATTGCTGGGACAATTTTGCGGCGGATCAAGACCTTTGGGTCGCGGTTCTTACGGGCGCGGGCGACAAGGCATTTACCGCTGGCAACGATCTCAAAGCGACTGCCGCAGGCGGCAGCAAAGCCAAGATGACATCGACAGGGTTTGCTGGTCTATCCTCCCGATTCGATCTGGAAAAACCTATCATCGCAGCCGTAAACGGTTTCGCGATGGGCGGCGGTTTCGAAACGGCCTTGTCGTGCGACATCATCCTCGCCTCCGAGAATGCCAAGTTCGCGCTGCCCGAAGTCAAGGTCGGCTTTTTCGCCGCTGCTTCCGGTGTGCAGCGCTTGTCACGCTATATCGGACGCCTCGCTGCACAAGAAATGATGTACACGGGCCGCACGATTAGCGCAGCTGAAGCGCTGCAAATGGGCTGCGTGAACGAGGTGCATCCACACGATGAATTGATGGCCAAAGCGATGGAAAAGGCCGAGCAACTTTGCACGGTCTCCCCCTCTGCCGTCAAAGCCACCAAACGGGTGATGAACGATTTCGCCAAACGTGACGGCATGGCAGATAGCATCGCATATTCACGCGAGGTTATCGTAGATCTCGCTATGACCGAAGATTTCAAAGAGGGCGTGCAGGCCTTCGTCGAGAAACGCGCACCCAAATGGGTCAACAAATAAGTCTGCCAACAGGAGGCACTGAAATGTCCGACAATGATGCATTGATGAGTATGAATAATCTCGAAATGTCCGAGAAAGCCAAGCCGCTGCTTCACGCGGTGATCAAACATATCCGCGAAAACGTGGCACCGATGACGGAAGAGTATCACCGCCTTGGTGAAGGTCGCGCAGACCGCTGGTCCTATCACCCCAAGCAGTTGGAATTGATGGCCGTTGCCAAGCAAAAAGCGCGCGATGCGGGGCTGTGGAATTTCTTCCTGCCCAATGCTGAAACGGGCGAAGGTCTGTCCAATCTCGATTATGCTTATATCGCGGCAGAGCTTGGGAAAAACCCGCTCGCGTCTGAAACCCTGAATTGCTCCGCTCCCGATACAGGCAACATGGAAGTTCTGGAGCGTATCGGGACAGAGCAGCAAAAAGAGCAATGGCTCAAGCCTTTGCTCGCGGGTGAAATCCGTTCCGCTTTTGCAATGACAGAGCCTGATCGTGCCTCGTCTGATGCCAAAAACGTTGCCATGTCAGCGGTGCTGGAAAACGGCGAATGGGTCATGAACGGCGAGAAATACTATATTTCGGGCGCTGGCGATCCACGTTGTAAAATCATGATTGTTATGGTGAAAACATCACCAGACGCGGAGCCCTTCCGCCAGCAATCGCAAATCCTTGTGCCGATGGATCACCCCGGCGTTGAGATCCTTGGACCTATGCATGTGTTCGGTCATGATGATGCGCCCCATGGCCATATGCATATCCGTTTCACAAATGTGCGCGTTCCCGAAGAAAACATACTTTGGGGCGAAGGAAAGGGTTTCGAGATTTCCCAGGTCCGCCTTGGACCTGGCCGCATTCACCACTGCATGCGCTCTATTGGGCAGGCGGAAAAGGCGCTTGATTTGATGATTGATCGCGGTTTGAACCGTGTCGCGTTCGGCAAAAAGATCGTTGATCTGGGCAAGAACATGGAAACTATCAGTCGCGCCAAGATCGAAATTGAATCCATGCGCTTGCTGGTTTTGAAAGCCGCCAAAGCGATGGACGTACTTGGCAACAAAGAGGCCCGCATTTGGGTCTCGATGATCAAAGCGAAGGTGCCAGAGCAGGTTTGCGACATCATCGACCAAGCCATGCAAGTCCACGGCGCAACGGGCATCAGCCAATGGTCGCCGCTCTCTGGTATGTACGCCCAGCAGCGCACATTGCGCTACGCGGATGGCCCTGATGAGGTGCACCACCACGTCATCGCGCGCAACGAAGTGCAGACCTACAAAGACAGCAACTCGCGCCAAGATGCGATCAGCGGCGACACAGCAGCACGCGGTTCGGGCGGGTTCATGGGATGAGCATGTTTGATTTAACCGGCAAGGTAGCGCTGCTCACTGGCGCGTCCAAGGGGATGGGTTTGGCGATGGCAACAGCCCTTGCCGAGCACGGCGCAACGGTTGTGATTTCGGCGCGCAAACAAGAGGCGCTGGATAGCGCTGCCGCCAGCATTAACGCGCGCGGCAAGGCCACCGCGCATGCGGTTTCCTGCAACGTTGGCGACAAGGATCAGATTCAAGCGCTCGTGGACAAAACCCACGAACTTGCTGGTCCTATCGACATCGTGATCGGAAATGCGGGCGTTAATCCGTACTATGGCAAGACCTCGAAAATCGACGACGAAGCGTATCGCAAGACCATGGATGCCAATGTGCTTTCCAATCTTTGGCTCGCGCAGATGGTTGCACCTGACATGATTGCCAAGGGTTCTGGTTCGATGGCCTTCACCTCCTCGATCGGCGCATTCAAACCGTCCGTCATGCTTGGCACCTATGGTGTTTCGAAACTGGCGCTTATTGGCCTCGTGCGTAACCTTGCGGCTGAATTCGGTCCTAAAGGCATTCGCTTTAACGCGATCTGTCCAGGTCTCGTCAAAACCGAATTTGCGAAGGAACTCTGGGACAACCCAGAAATCGCCGCACAATATATGAACGAAGTCCCGCTCCGCCGCCTTGGCGAACCAGACGACTTTGCGGGTCTCGCGGTTTTCCTTGCATCAGATGCCAGCAAATACATGACCGGACAGGCGTTAACCGTTTGTGGCGGCTCTAGCATGTGGTCGTAATATGGAGCTGAAAGGTAAAATCTGCGTCGTCACGGGCGCAGCCAGCGGCATCGGTAAAGCGCTTTGCGAGGCCTTCGCCAACGAAGGCGCAAAGCACGTCGTCTGCGTCGATATGAACGCGAACGGCGCGGAAGCAACGGCCGAGGATGTGGGTGGCACCGCCTTTAAGGTTGATGTCTCTGACGAGGCGCAGATCACTGCGATGATTGACGCGGTGGAGGCGGACATCGGCCCCATTGATTTATTCTTCTCCAACGCAGGGATCGCGGTTGGCGGCGGCATGGAAACGCCCAACGCGGATTGGCAGCGCACATGGGATATTAATGTAATGGCCCATGTTTGGGCGGCGCGCAAACTTGCCCCACTTATGGCGTCGCGCGGGGGTGGCTACCTACTGAACACCGCCTCTGCTGCAGGTCTGCTTAATCAAGTCGGGTCGGCCTCTTATGGCGTCACAAAACATGCCGCCGTTGGCCTTGCCGAATGGATAGCCATGACCCACGGGGACGAAGGCATCAAAGTCTCAGTTCTGTGCCCTCAAGCCGTGCGCACCGAAATGACACGCGGGCACGAGGACCACGTCGCGGCGATCAACGGTATGATGGAACCTGACGTTTGCGCGCAAGCCTGCGTCGATATAATCCGCGCAGAAACCTTCCTGATCACCCCCCACGTCGAGGTGATTGATTACATCAAAAACAAGGCTGACAACTATGACCGCTGGATCGGCGGCATGCGCAAACTCAACCGCCTTTACGGCGATCAGAAACTTTAAGAAAGGCCCTGATATGATCGGCTACACAACAATCGGCGTGAACCATATGGAGCGCGCCAAAACCTTCTACACAGACCTTTTCGCAGACAAAGGGGCGAAAATTGTTGTTGATATGGGTCGTATCGCTTTCATCGGCACACAGCGCGGAGAACCAATGCTGGCCGTATGCGAACCCTTTGACAAAGAAGCCCCCAACGCGGGCAATGGTGGGATGATCGCGTTTGTTGCTAATGATAAAGCTGAGGCCGAGACGCTCTATCACAAAGCGATTTCCTTGGGCGCGACCTGTGACGGCGAACCGGGGCAGCGTATCCCAGATCGCTTCTATGGTGCCTATGTGAGGGATTTGGACGGAAACAAAATTTGCTTCTTTGTGTTTGGCTAGCTGGAGGAATTCCACATGACACCGTTTAATTTCAATACCTCTTCAAGCATACGTTTTGGCGCGGGGCTGTTGGCCCAGTTGGGCGATATGGTCGTAAATGAAATCGGAACGCGCGTGTTATTGGTCACTGACCCGGGCATGATGGCGACGGGTATCGTAGACAAAGCGCTGGTTTCGCTCAATGATGCAGGTGTCGAAGTTACGCTATATCAGGACGTAAAAGCCGACCCGCCCGAAAGCATTGTTAACCTTTGCGCGCAGATTGCAATTGATTGCAAAGCACAAGGTGTCATCGGCCTTGGCGGCGGCTCTTCGCTTGACGTGGCAAAGCTCGCGGCCTTGTTGGCGACGGGCAACGAAAATTTGAAAGACGCCTACGGGGTAGGTAACGCCAAAGGGCCACGTCTACCGCTTATTCTTGTTCCGACGACATCAGGCACTGGATCAGAAGTCACACCTATCTCGATTGTCACAACCGGCAAAAGCGAGAAAATGGGTGTAGTTTCGCCCGCGATCTTGCCCGACATCGCACTGCTTGACCCAGAGCTAACACTTGGTCTACCGCCGCATATTACGGCTGCAACAGGGATCGACGCGATGGTGCATGCGATTGAGGCTTATGCCTCCGCGAGTGCAAACAACAACCCAATCTCACGTAACCTTGCAACGGAGGCCCTCCGCCTGATGGGGGCATCGCTTGAAACTGCAGTTCACTCGGGTCATGATCTTAAGGCGCGTTCGGATATGCTGCTTGGTTCGATGATGGCTGGCCAGGCGTTTGCAAACTCGCCAGTGGCAGCGGTACACGCGCTAGCCTACCCAATTGGTGGGCATTTTCATGTCCCACACGGTCTGTCAAACGCGCTGGTGCTGCCATACGTTCTGCGCTTCAACGTCGAGGTTGCTCCAAAACCCTACGCCGAGATCGCGCCTTTTGCCTTTCCCGAACTGGCCAAGATCACGGATGAACGGGAACGTGCAAATGCGTTCTGTGAAGTCATGGCAGCGCTGTCAAAACGCTGTGGGCTGCAACAAACATTGCGCGAGATGGATATCCCGCAGGATTTCTTGCCCAAGCTGGCTTCTGATGCCATGAATCAAACCCGTTTGCTTGTGAACAACCCGCGCGAACTCACTGAAGCAGATGCGCTGAATATCTACAAAGCCGCATGGTAATGGTAAGTCTGGGCTCACATTTGACTTTCGCTGCAGCGGCTAGGTTTTACCGCCCCTTAATTGGCCGCATCAAACCTTCTTGCGCGACGCTTGCGACCAGTTCGCCGCCCTCGGAATAAATCGACCCGCGATTAAAGCCGCGCGCTCCGCCTGTCCACGGGGCATCAAGATCGTACATATGCCAGTCCGAGAACTCGATGGGGGCGTGGAACCACATGGCGTGGTCAAGGCTGGCGGTCATCAGCTTGCCCTGAAACCACGTCAGCCCATGCGGGCGCAGGGACGAGCCAAGCAGGTTCATGTCGGACGCATAAGCAAGTAAGCAATGCTGCATCTGCGGCCCCTGCCCTTTGGCGGCTTCTATGCGGAACCATAGCTGGTTGCGATCGTCTGTTTTATCAGGTGTCAGGAAATCGCGCGGCGCGACTTCGCGCAACTCGATCGGGCGTTTGCGCAGGAAATCGGCATGGTATTTTTCGGGTAGTTCATCAACCATTTTAGCGCGCAGCTCATCGCGGTTCGGCCATTGCTCGGGCTTGCCCACGTCTGGCATTTGGTGCTGATATTCGTGCCCTGTCTCGTCCACATGGAAGGACGCAGACATGTTGAAAATCTGTTTGCCGTGCTGGATCGCAACGATACGGCGTGTGGTGAAGCTGCCCCCATCACGCGCGCGATCCACCTGATAGATCACAGGAATTTTCGGATCACCGGGGCGGATGAAATACGCGTGCAAAGAATGGCACAAACGCCCCTCCACAGTGCGGTAAGCCGCCATAAGCGATTGCGCGATCACATGCCCGCCAAAGATACGCGTGGTGGTTTCACCGCCGCCCCCAGTGCCGCGAAACAGGTCCACTTCCAGCTGTTCAATGTCCAGCAAATGCAGCAGTTCTTCAGCAGGGAGCATATGAGTGGCCTTACGTGTTAGCCCGTGCATGCGCGTAGGCGGTAAAGAAATCAAAGCTTTCAGGATTGGCCATGCTATCGCGATTGACCACCGTGTCAGGATCGCCGCCAAGCAACAGCTTTTTCACCGGAACTTCAAGCTTTTTACCCGAAAGGGTACGAGGGACTTCGGCAATCTCGATAATTTCGTTTGGCACAAAACGGGCTGAGACCTGTGCGCGGATCGCAGCGTTGATCTGCTCTTTCAACGTATCATCGAAAGGAAGGCCCGCAGCAGGCACAACGAACAGCGGCATGAAGCTGTCGCGCCCGAGGAATTCCAGATCGACCACCAGTGAATCAAGCACCGTGTCGAGACCCTCAACCGCTTGGTAAATCTCAGCGCTGCCAAGGCGCAAACCTTTGCGATTGATCGTCGCGTCCGAGCGCCCATAGATCACCGACGCGCCGTGTTCATCAATCGCGATCCAATCGCCGTGCCGCCACACGCCTGCGTAATCCGCAAAGTAGCTATCGAACAAACGTGCGCCATCGTCGTCGCCCCAGAAATAGAGCGGCATGGAGGGAAGTGGCTCTGTACAGACCAATTCGCCGACTTCGCCAACCAGTTCACCGCCACTTGGATCAAACGCGCGCACCGCGTTGCCAAGGGCGCGGCACTGCATTTCACCCGCGCGCACTGGCATTCCGGGGTGACCGACAACAAACGCGCCCGCAAGATCGGTGCCCCCAGAGATCGGCGCAAGCCATTGATCCGCCTTCACATCCTTGTAAATCCAGTCGTAAGTGTCACCAGACAGCGGCGAGCCCGTCGCGCCGAGCGACCGGAGAGCCGTTAGATCAACTTTCTCGCGCGGCGTGATGCCTGTTTTCATGCACGTGCTGAAATAGGCCGCCCCTGCACCAAAATATGTTAGCTGCTCCTCGGCCACAAAGCGCCAAATCACGCCCATATCAGGGTGGTTCGCAGCGCCGTCATAGATGGCAACTGTTGCGCCCTGCCCCAGTGCCATCCACTGCGAATTCCACATGATCCAGCCAGAGGAGGTCAGCCAGCAATAGCGATCCCTGCTCGACACATCCTTGTGCAACGATTGTTTGCACGCCTCCAGAATGATGCCGCCATGACCATGCACAATCGGCTTGGGGTTGCCCGTGGTGCCAGAGGAATAAACGATCCAGAGGGGGTTTTCGAACCCGACTTGCGTGGCTTCATACATCGCGTCATCGCCCGTCAAATCATCCCAAGCGACATGGCCCTTTGGTAGATCGCCCACAACAGGCAGTGTTACGAATTGCACAACGCTTGGAAGGCCCGCATTGATTTCTGCCAACACAGCGCGGCGATCAATCATCTTGCCCGCATGAACGTAACCATCTTGAGCGATCAACACCTTGGGCGCGATTTGCTTGAACCGGTCAAGGATCGCAACATGGCCCATATCAGGCGCGCACAGCGACCAAACCGCACCAAGACTGGCACTGGCTAGGAAGGCAATCAACGCGGTTTCTGTATTGGGCAGGATCGCAACGACGCGGTCACCCTCCTGCACGCCCATTTTGCTCAGGTGAGCGGCAACGCTGGCGACTTGGCGGCGCAACTCGCCCCATGTCATATCAGAGCGCCCAAAGGTCTCTGATTGCACGATTAACGCCAGTTCTGTCTCGCGCCCTTCAGAATGTTTCAAGATATTATCGACGTAATTCATACGCCCACCTGTGCCCCATTTCATGTTGGGCATTTCACGTTTCATCAATAGTTTTTCAGGACGCACAGACGCGCGAATGTCAAAGAAATCCCAGATCGCATTCCAGAAAGCATCCAGATCATCAATGCTCCAGCGCCACATCGCATTGTAGTCCTCGAACGTCAGCCCCTTCGTTTGCGCAACGAAGCGTTCGAATTGCGCCATCGTAGACGCTTGTGCTCGGTCTTGGCTTGGCGTCCAAAGGACTGCTCCGCTCACGTTAAGGCACCGTGAACAAGGGCTTTCAGATGTGCACGCGAGGGGTAAGAACTGCTTGGGGATAGCTGGGTAAAGAAAATCACCGACACGTCATGAACGGGATCAATCCAAAAGAAGGTTGAGGCCATGCCGCCCCATGAGAAATCCCCCATGGACCCCGGCACACCTGCACGCGAGGGATCAAGCGCAACAGCGCCGCCAATGCCAAAACCCATGCCGTGCATTGGCTGTTCAGCGAAACTCGACGGCCCCATAGACGCGATATCGCCCGCCAAATGATTGCACATCATAAATTGCAGCGTGCTTGGGGACAGGATGCCCTTTCCGCCCGTGCGCAGCATTTCAGTGAATTTCAGGTAGTCATCTATCGTGCCTACAAGGCCGCCGCCGCCCGAATGCATCGCACTGCTATAATAGGGTGAACTTTGCGAGCCATCCGCAGAGTGCAGGGTCTGCGCGCTTTTCTCGGCTGCGTTTAAATCGAACGAGTCTCCTGCAAGCGGAGTGTAGAGCGCGGCGAACCGATCTTGCGATGCGGGCGGCACCGTAAATCCTGTTTCACTCATGCCGAGCGGGCCAAAGATTTCATCGTTGAAAAACGCCTCTAACGTTTTATCGCTGATCACTTCGATCACGCGGCCAATGATGTCTATGCCGACAGAATATTCCCAGCGCGCACCCGGATGAAAAGCGAGTGGCAGTTCTGCGAGCGCATCGCTGCCTTGCTCCAAAGCGCGACGGCCTGGCCCGAAATCAAGCTTTCCCGCGTGCATTGCTTGTGGGACGATACCGGGGTTAAACGAGTAACTCAGACCAGAGGTATGCGTCAGTAATTCATGTAGCGTTGGCGCGGCGCAAGGCTCTGTCTGAGTGATATCGCTCGCATCGGGAACAAGGCAACGCGTGTCTTTAAATCCTTCGATAAAATCAGAAACGGGCGCATCAAGATGTGTCAGCCCACGCTCTACGAGGATCATCATGGCAACAGACGTTATCGGCTTAGTCATCGAATAGATGCGCGCAACTGTATCGCGTTGCCATGGCAGCCCCGCCTCGACATCGCGCAGACCGCTTTCGTGGTAAAACGCTTCCTTTCCACTTTGAGAGATAAGCGCGGAGCACCCCGCATATTTACGCGCATCCACATAGCCCTGCATCCAGCCGCGTATTCGCGCCAGCCTATCCTTGTCGAAACCACTCACTCTTATCTAAACCTCAAGCCATTCTTTTCGCACGTCTTCCCGCTCTTTCAGCTCAGCGGGCGTTCCTTCAAACACCACTTTGCCGTGTCCCATCACATAAACGCGGTGCGCAATATCCATTGCGATCGACAGCTTTTGCTCAACCAGCAGCGTCGAAATCCCGCGATCTGCGATCTCTTTTAAAACGTCCGCCACCTTTTGCACCATTTGCGGTGAAAGACCTTCGGTTGGCTCGTCAATCATCACAAAATCAGGGTCGCCCATTAGCGTGCGGCACATGGTGAGCATTTGCTGCTCGCCGCCCGAAAGCACTGAAGCCTCGACGTCAGCGCGTTCATTCAGGTTAGAAAACATATCGAACATCATCTGCATCGACCAACGACCCGCCCCATCCTTTTGACCGGGCTTCAGGCCCAGCGTCAGGTTTTGGCGCGTCGTCAAACCGGGAAAGATATCACGATTTTCAGGAACATAACCAATGCCCAGGTTGGCAATGTCAAAGGCTTTGCGCCCTGCGATCTCTTGGCCCTTGAACTTGACAGATCCTTCCGGTTCGACCTCGCCCATAATTGCTTTGCAGGTGGTTGAACGACCCACACCGTTTCGACCTAACAAAGCGACGATCTCGCCTTCCTGCACGTTCAGCGTAACGCCCTGCAAGATGTGCGATTTGCCATAATAAGCATGCATGTCAGTAACTTCGATCAATGTTCCGCCTCCAAGGCTGCGCCAAGATAGGCTTCTTGTACTTTCGGATCAGCGCGCACGTCAGCGGGTTTTCCTGTCGCGATAATTTCGCCGTAGACCAGCACTGAAATGCGATCCGCAAGGCCAAAAACAACGCCCATATCATGTTCCACCATGATCAGCGTTTTGCCTTCTGTGACCTTCATAATCAGATCGGTAATGTAATCGGTTTCCGAATGGCTCATCCCTGCGGTTGGCTCATCAAGCATGATCACATCCGCGCCACCCGCGATGGTAATACCAATTTCTAGTGCGCGTTGTTCTGCATAACTGAGCGTTCCCGCGGGCAGATTGCGCCGCTCTAGAAGGTTGATTTGATCAAGGATCTCATCGGCCCCTTCGGTCAATCGACGCGAATTGTTGACGAGGTTCCAGAAGGAATATTTGTACCCTTGCGACCACAAAAGCGCGCAACGCACGTTCTCGAAAACCGTCATTGCGGGGAAAATATTGGTGATCTGGAAAGAGCGTGACAGACCTTTGCGATTGATCTGATAAGGCTGCAGACCAATCACATCTTCACCATGCAATTTAACCGTTCCTCTGGTTGGTGCAAATCGCGCGGTGATCAAGTTAAACAACGTCGATTTACCAGCCCCGTTTGGGCCGATGATTGCGTGGCGCTCGGCCTTACCGATTGATAAATCAATGCCACGAATGATCTTTGCATGACCGAAACTTTTTGTGAGCCCTGTGAGTTCTAATGCAGGTGCGCTCATGATGCCTCTCCTGCAGAGTTAGCGTCCGACCAAGCCTCTTTCAAAGCAGGCGCCGTTCTTTTTGCGATGGCTAACCCGACAGCCGTGACGGCCAAGGCAATAAGCCAAGGCAATACCGTATGGCTGTCAAAAGTGGTCCAGAACAACGTCATTTCATTGTCTCCCTTCGTCGCGTGACGAAAGTGAAAGGTCATTTCTACGAGGGCACACAGGCCTAAAATTCCAATGGCCGCCGGTAGTAAGGTTTTAAAGTAAGGTTCTATCAACAGCTTGGCTTTACCAAGCTTGAACACAGGGACATGCATCATCAGAAGCCCTGCCAATCCACCTGGGAAAAACATCACGGTGGCAAGGAATAGCGAGCCTGCGTAAAAGGCCCAAAGTTCTGTCTGTAGACTAAGAACCGTTTGCACCAAAGTGAAAACAATCGCACCAATGATAGGTCCAAAGAAGAACCCGACACCGCCAAGGAATGTCACCAAAAGGATCACGCCAGAAGAGGCCGTATTGAGATTTTCTTCCGTTACGATTTCATAGTTGATCGCGAACAATCCACCTGCGATGCCCGCAAAAAAGCCTGATGCAACGAAGCTATAGTACCGCACCCAGCGGGCAGAATAGCCCAAGAATTCCGCACGCTCTGGATTATCACGCACGGCGTTCGCCATGCGACCAACAGGAGTGCGTGACCACAGATACATCAGGGCTGCTGACAGCAAGACCCAGAAAGATGTCAGGTAGTAGACATTGATCTGTTGCAAGAATTCGTTGCCAAAGAAAGGCATCGCGTAAGTTCTATCGCCAGAAATGCCTTCTTCGCCGCCAAAGAAAGCAACAATAATAACTGAACTGGCGGCGATTAATTCACCAACGCCAAGGGATATCATCGCAAACACTGTCCCCGCGCTACGTGTTGAAAAAGAACCAACGATCATTGCAAGACCTGCGCCGAATATCCCACCAAAGACGGGCAGCACAGGCAAAGGGAGACTCGCGAAAAAATCAGACGCATTCATGATGTGCATACATGCAAAGCCGCCGACACCAGCATAGACCGCGTGTCCAAACGACAGCATACCACCCTGCCCCAGCAACATATTGTAGGCGAGCGCGAATATCACTGTGATCCACATCTGGTTCATAATCGTCAACGCCGAACTAGACGTGAAGATGAATGGCATCAGCATCAACGCACCTGCGGCCAAAATCCATGGCATCAGGGTCATCGTCATCGAACCTGCCCGCATTCGCTGGGCTGATTTGCTCGGGTCGGTCGTCAGTTGATTGCTCATGATTCACGCTTTCCTAAGAGACCTGCAGGACGGAAGATTAGGATCATAACCATCAGGATGTAGGGCAGAATATCTGCAATTTGCGGACTAGTGACTGTCCAAAGATCGCGGAAAATGTTGTCGTCCATATTTTCGGGTGTCGAAATGCCGATCGCATTAAATATATCTGACATCGCCAAATTGTACGACTTGGCAAACGTTGTCAGCCAACCGATCAAAAGCGATGCGACAAGCGCACCCCAGAGCGAACCAAGCCCGCCAATCACGATGGTCACAAATACAATTGAACCAAGAACAAACGCCATTCCCGGGAATGTTCCAAGGACAGGACCTGCGATCACACCCGCAACACCAGCAAGCGCGGTGCCCACGCCGAACACACCCATGAAGATCAACGGCACGTTATGGCCAA
>Ga0208971_1001071_pt1 | contig 17020 bp, 15 predicted proteins | sample AOAMet1_18_M0_10_2_FD_188229 | JGI IMG/M metagenome (GOLD analysis project Ga0208971, IMG submission 188229) | Ammonia-oxidizing marine microbial communities from Monterey Bay, California, USA - CAN11_18_M0_10 (SPAdes) | ecosystem: Environmental > Aquatic > Marine > Intertidal zone | place... | reverse complement strand
CATAATATCGGTTGTTGTTGGTTCGCATGGTTCTGTTTTGGCTGCCTTTGCTTTAAAAGGGAGCAAAGATGCAGCCATTAAACTTAAGGCTCCTTTCTTTAAAAAATCGCGTCTGTTTGAACTCATACTATAAAATTATCCTATAAATATACATTTTTTCGTGTAGAAAGCTTCCCCCTTTTTTTTAATCAGCTATTTAGCTCATTTTACAATCACTTTAATTGCCCTCTAAAAATTTGTGAGGGATTTAAATCGTACTAAAAAAAGCAATATCTTTGCAATCTAATTAAATATTAAATTATGGCTACGGATTTATTTCAAGCACCTGATTATTACAATTTAGACGATTTATTTACAGAAGAACATTTAATGGTTCGTGATGCAGCAAGAGACTGGGTCAAACGAGCGGTATCTCCAATTATAGAAGAAGCCTGTCAAAAGGCAGAGTTTCCAAAACAAATTGTTCCTGGCCTAGGCGAAATTGGTGCATTTGGACCGTACATTCCAGAAGAATATGGAGGAGCCGGATTGGATCAAATTTCTTACGGATTGATAATGCAAGAGTTGGAAAGAGGAGATTCGGGAATACGATCTACTGCATCGGTTCAATCCTCTTTAGTGATGTACCCAATTTACCAATATGGAACGGAAGAACAGCGTAAAAAATATTTACCAAAATTAGCGAGTGGAGAACACTTGGGTTGTTTTGGTTTAACAGAGCCCAACCACGGATCTAATCCAAGTGGTATGGAAACCAACTTTAAGGACATGGGCGACCATTACCTTTTAAATGGGGCTAAAATGTGGATTTCTAATTCTCCTTTTGCAGACGTTGCTGTGGTTTGGGCAAAAAGTGAAGAAGGAAGAATTCACGGTTTAATAGTAGAGCGTGGCATGGAGGGTTTTACCACTCCTGAAACGCATGGAAAATGGTCGCTACGTGCTTCGGCAACAGGTGAGTTGGTTTTTGACAATGTAAAGGTTCCTAAAGAAAATTTATTACCTAACAAAAGTGGTTTAGGAGCGCCTTTAGGCTGTTTAGATTCGGCACGATACGGAATTGCATGGGGCGCAATTGGAGCGGCTATGGATTGTTACGATACCGCTTTACGTTACGCCAAAGAGCGTGTTCAATTTGGCAAACCGATTGGAGGTTTTCAATTGCAACAAAAGAAATTAGCCGAAATGATTACGGAAATCACTAAGGCACAAACGCTTACACTTCGCTTAGGTCAGCTTAAAAATGAAGGACGAGCTACTTCGGCACAAATTTCTATGGCCAAGCGTAATAATGTAGACATGGCTTTAACAATTTGTAGAGATGCTCGACAAATGTTAGGAGGTATGGGAATTACAGGGGAGTACCCAATTATGCGTCATATGATGAATTTGGAATCTGTTGTGACTTACGAAGGAACACACGATATACATTTACTCATTACCGGTTTAGATATTACAGGCTTAAACGCTTTTAAATAAGTTAGAAGATTCCTTATAAAAAAGACTCGATTAGTTAATCGGGTCTTTTTTTTTCTGCACCTTCTGTTTGCCTATATTCTGCCCTCAAGGCCATCTTACGCTTTTCCATAACCTATGGCGCGCAGAACAAGGTTTTGATGCCATAAAACAATAACACGAAACACTTTATTTTTATATAAGTATGGGACTCACAAACAACGATATTTTTAAAAAACTTCGAGTAGCTCATAAATTGCGAGACGAGGATATAGTTGCCATTTGTAAATTGGCAGATTTTAGAATAAGCAAATCTGAATTAGGCGCTTTCTTTAGAAATGAAAACCACCCAAAGTACAAGGAATGTGGCGATCAATTACTGCGCAATTTTTTGGATGGTTTGGTTATTCATTTAAGAGGTCCCATGGATAAAAAACCGACCTAATTTAATAAAATTGTTTCAAACCTACCTGTGTTACCCAAATGGCGGTTTAGTTGATCAAACCTACCGTATGCGACTATTAAAATTAGTATTGTGGCTTAGGTGTCTTGTTTGTGAAGCTGGTTGCTTATGGAATACTGTAAATTTTTTAGGCCTTCCTTTATTGAATTAGTTTAAACCACGTTCCTTTTTAATGTTTTCGTAAGCTTCTTGAATTTTCAAGAACTTTTCTTTCCCCATTTTTTGTTGGGCCTCACTTAGGTCGCTCAATTTATCTGGGTGGTGCTTCATCGCCATTTTACGGAAGGCTTTTTTCAATTCTGCATCCGAACAAGTCGATTCCAATTCCAATATTTTATAATACTGCTCGGGTTCTTTGTAGAACATCGCTTTTATGGAAGAAAGGTCGTGTACATTGATGTACATGTAGCCTCCAATTTTCTCGATCATAGTTACCTCTGTCGCGTCTAAATGGCCATCTGCCATAGAAATTCCGTACAAGAAGTGAATCAGTTGCAAACGCTGTGCATGGGGCAGTTGCTTGTCAATTTGCAAACAAATTTGACGCAGTGAAACCTGATTTCCGTTGATGATGTGTTTGAATACCTTAAAACTTTCTTCCGCCCTCTTTTCTCCAAACATTTGTTTGAATTGCGCTCTTACGTAATCCAACTCACGTTGGTCAACTTTTCCGTCTGCTTTAATTACATAAGCAGCTAAAACCAGCAAACTAATTTCAAAATTAGCTGCCGGCTGGCTCATGTTTTTGTAATGGGTTTGAAACTTTTCTTGCTCGTCTGCTTTACTAAACAAAGAACCTAAAGAGTAGCCTAATAAAGCCCCCATTGGGCCGCCAAACATCCAGCCTAAGCCTCCTGTAATCCATTTTAATTTCATTGCTTTAATTTTACGTGAAGATGCTAAATATAAACGCAATTACAAAACCTACATTTTGTATAAAAGTTTGTAATCCCTGTTAGATCTTAAATCACCTTTAATACTAGACTAAAACGAATGTACATTTTACCCTATTATTCAGTAATAAATTGTAATTCTCTCGAATTTAATAGGTGTTTGTTCGTAAATGGATTGCTTTCTATTTGGTTAAAAAAGTTTCTTGTTAAGTCAAAAGGTTTTATTTTTTTAAGAGTTGTCCATCCTTTTTCACAAAAGCTAAAGAAATTAATGAACCAAGTAACCCTATGATAAAAGTCAATATTGCATTTTGTATACCGAAAGGTAAACTGGCATAATCATCAAAACCAGGAAGTGTATCTCCATTATTTTCAGCCATTTCTTTAAGCATATAGGCATAATCTTGAGCTATTGAATCATCAGTAATGAAAAATATTGCATCCAACATTAGAAATACAAGCATTGCAATGATTAAAGACAATAGTACTTGGTAAGTTCTTTTAATCACGGATGAATCCGCTTTCAGAGCGTTTCTAATCCCATTATTCAAAAAGTATATATTTGACGACAAAGTTGAGATAAATAAAAACAAACCAGCCATTATAGTCATTAAAGCAATTTCTAAAAAATCAAAACCATCTCTTTGCCAATATGAAATTGTTATAAGATTTAAAATAAAAGTTACAAATCCTCCTATTATTCCTCCCATAAATATTGAATCAAAAATCTCCTTATATTTATTCATTTTTTAAATTTTTAAACATTATTATTGATAATATTGAAATACACAAAATTATAGGTGTTCCATATATTGATATGGAAAATTTAAAGAAGTCAACAACTATAATCAAAGATAAAGTATAAGGTAATAACAAGGATATAGTAATAATAATAAGATTTCTAAATAGTAGCTTATACTCAATTATTCTTTGAATAACACTGTTTAGTAGATATTTCCAAATTAGATAGTTGATTAAAAATACTAGTATTATAATAATGTAATTCATAATTTTAATTAGTTAATATTGTGCCTATGCTTATTTAAAATTTGTCTGCTGCATTTTCGGTTTCCCGCTAACATTAAAACAAATGTAGCTAACAAATATAGTAATCACAATATCTATATGTTTTATTTAGTTAAAAATGAGGAGTAATAATTGTATTTTAGCTAGCTCATGAATTTTTAGCGTAGTAGTAATCAGTTTTGCCAAAACCCATATTACAAAACCTACATTTTGTATTTTTATGCCAGATGCAACTAAAATTTAAACATAAATTGGTTAGAGATTTGGCTTGGGTTTTACAGTCCGCAAATCTTTTGGACGATCCTTTAGCCACAGACACGTCTCCTTTTATAGAAGCGTTTGGTATAGAGGCTCATTTAAAAGAATTGGACCAGAACCCCAAACCGCTTACAGCTTTTTTAGCTGCCCGAAATACGCACAGGCTAGGGCATTATTTTGAGGCTTTGGTTTTTTACGGCTTGGATTATGCTGCAAACTATCGAAGGGTAGCCAGTAATATTCCTGTACGAACCCAAAAGGGGATAAGCATTGGCGAAGCAGATTTAGTGGTGTACAACAAGAGTACGTCTGAATACGAGCACTGGGAACTGGCTGTAAAGTTTTTCTTGGCGCATACATCAGCAGCAGAAACGACTTATATTGGCCCCAACGCCAACGATTATTTGCATTTAAAATTAAAAAAGCTCAAAGAGCATCAGTGTAAAATTTTCGATTGTCCAGAGGGCAAATTAGTCCTCAATGATTTATCCATTCCATGGGTAACTTCTAAGCTGTATGTAAAAGGCATTCTTTTTTACCATCCAAATCAGCCCTACAAAATTCCTCCTTACCTGCACCAAAAGCACCTTTCATCTTGGTGGATTTATGCAAAGGAGGCTTCTCAATTTTTTAAGCAGGAAAATCGGTTTGCCTTGCTGCATAAAAAGCAATGGTTGAGCACTCCGGAAGCTCCAACAGAAACACTGGACAAGTACTCTTTTTTAGAGCTCTTGGACGCAACATTTTTTGAAAGCCCGAGGAGTTTGTACGTGTCTGTTTACAAAGGAGGTGTTCTTCAGTCTCAGGGTTTTGTGGTGCACAATGCCTGGCCTGTTATTTAAACAAAAAAAAGCCCCTTACAATAAAGTAAGAGGCTTTTGTTAGCATAAGTTTTGGCTTACAATTTAAATTTAATTCCTTGTGCCAAAGGCAAAGAAGTAGAGTAGTTAATGGTATTGGTTTGGCGACGCATGTAGCCTTTCCAAGCATCGGAACCCGACTCGCGTCCGCCACCGGTTTCTTTTTCGCCGCCAAAAGCACCCCCAATTTCAGCTCCAGAAGTACCAATGTTTACATTGGCAATACCACAGTCAGAACCGGCATGAGATAAGAAACGCTCTGCTTCTCTTAAGTTTGTAGTCATTATCGCTGAAGACAAACCTTGAGGTACGTCGTTTTGCATTTCTATCGCTTCTTCTAAAGTAGAATACTTCATTAGGTATAAAATAGGTGCAAAAGTTTCGTGCTGTACAATAGCGAAGTTGTTTTTAGCTTCGGCAATAGCGGGTTTAACATAACAGCCACTCTCGTATCCTTTTCCTGTTAAAACACCACCTTCAACCACAATGTTTCCACCTTCTTCTACCACTCTTGTTAATGCAGAATTGTACATTCCAACGGCATCGGTATCGATAAGTGGCCCAACGTGGTTGTTTTCATCCAGTGGGTTCCCAATACTTAATTGCTTATAAGCATCCGCTAATTTTTCTTTAAGCGTATCGTAAATACTCTCGTGTATAATTAAACGACGTGTAGAGGTACACCTTTGTCCGGCGGTACCAACGGCACCAAATACAGCCCCAATAATGGTCATTTCTAAATCGGCATCTGGCGTTACAATAATTGCATTGTTTCCACCCAATTCCAAGATTGATTTACCAAAACGTTGTGCTACGGTAGCGCCAACAATTCTACCCATACGCGTAGATCCGGTTGCAGAAATTAAAGGCACACGCTTGTCGTTTGTCATCCATTCGCCCACATTAAAGTCTCCGTTTACCAAGGCACAAATACCTTCTGGTAAGTCGTTGTCTTTTAATACCTCAGCCATAATGTTTTGGCAAGCCACACCACACATAGGCGCTTTTTCAGAAGGCTTCCAGATGCACACATTTCCACAAATCCATGCCAAAGCTGTGTTCCAAGCCCAAACGGCTACCGGGAAGTTAAATGCAGAAATAATTCCTACAATTCCCAAGGGGTGGTATTGGTCGTACATTCTGTGTCCTGGACGTTCAGAGTGCATGGTCATCCCATTTAACTGGCGCGAAAGACCTACAGCAAAATCACAGATATCGATCATTTCTTGTACTTCGCCCAAGCCTTCTTGGTACGATTTCCCCATTTCGTAAGAAACCAGTTTTCCTAAAGGCTCTTTGTAGGCACGTAATTTATTTCCAAACTGACGAACAATTTCACCACGTTGCGGTGCTGGCATAATTCTCCAATCTTTATAGGCATCTTGACCCGCAGCTACAATGGCTTCGTAGTCTTCTTTTGTAGTTGCAGCTACCTTACCAATTAACTTTCCATCTACCGGAGAGTACGATTCGATTAAGTCTGTAGTACTACCCAACCAAGCATTTCCGGTTGAGCTACCTTTGTTTGTTTCTGCAAGACCTAAGGCTTTTAGGGCTTCTTGTATTCCAAATTGATCCATTTTGTATTGTATTAAAATTATGCTGTAAAATTACAAAAATGCACTTAATTAAAAAGGTTTAAAATATCGTTTCCATTGGCTAAAACCAACAGGCTTAGCAGGATTATAAACCCGAACATTTGAGCGTACTCTAAAAATTTATCTGAGGGAGTTTTGCCTGTAATTAGTTCCCAGAGTAGGAACATGACATGCCCACCATCTAAAGCCGGTATAGGTAAAATATTCATAAAGGCTAAAACGATCGAAAGGAAAGCAGTAAAGTTCCAAAAGTGGTACCAGTCCCAAACGGGTTTAAATTGTTTTCCCATGGTAATAAAACCACCCAAACCTTTCCAGGCCCCTGTTTCTGGATTTAAAATGAGTTTGAATTGCTGTACATAAGAATCCAGCTTGTCAATAGCCATAGCAGTACCTGCCGGGAAAGACTCGAAAAAGCCGTACTCTTTTTTGTCGTAGGTAATCAGTTCGTTTGGTTGAACAAAGTAAACACCCATTTTACCAGAACTTCCTAAGATGAAATTAAAATTCAAGGTATCCAGTCCTCTTAAAACAGAAAGGGTAACTTTTTGATCAATTAGGCTAGGTAGCCTCTTAACATAATCAGTAAAATACAAAGCCTCTTCACCATTTAGGGCAATTAATTGATCGCCTACTTTTACACCAGCAGCTTCTGCTACTGAGCCATCTTCAAAGTCTTTTGCAAAGTATGGAAAAGCAACGCCAATAAAACCAGTTTCGCTTTTCGTTTCTATAAACTGTGCCACAATGTCTTTCGGTATGGCAATATTGGTTTTTACGCCTCTTCGTTCTACCAGAACATTTTCTGCTCCAGAGATTAAAATAGCTTCGGGTAGATCTGCAAAGTTCTCGAAGTAAACGCCGTCTACAGTTAAAATTTTATCTCCGTTTTGGAAGCCCATTTCTTTGGCAAATTCCGAGCATTCAATACCGTATTTTACATTTTCGGTTTTCAATACCTGTCCGCCCCAAGTAAACAAAATCATGGCGTAAATACCCATGGCTAAAAACAGATTTACAGTTACCCCACCCAACATAATAATTAGGCGTTGCCATGCCGGTTTAGAGCGAAATTCCCAGGGCTGAGGTTCCGCACTTAGCTGCTCGGTATCCATAGACTCGTCTATCATACCAGAGATTTTTACATAGCCTCCTAAGGGCAACCAGCCAATTCCGTATTCGGTACCGCCAATTTTTTTCTTGAAAAGAGAAAAGTACGGATCAAAGAATAGGTAGAATTTCTCTACACGTGTTTTGAACAATTTAGCAGGAATAAAGTGTCCCAATTCGTGCAATACGATTAAAAAGGAAAGGCTCAAGAAAAATTGAGCCGCTTTGATTAAAGTTTCAGTCATTGTATTTTATGTTGTCTGTTGTTATTTTGCGCGCTTCGGCATCCGAAGCGATAAAATCGTTGAGTGTTGGATTGGCCACAAAAGTACTCTTTTGTAGGGTATGCTCAATAAGGTCTGACATTTGTAAAAACCCAACTTTATCTTTCAAAAAAGCATCTACAACCACTTCGTTGGCCGCATTTAAAATACAGGCTGCATTTCCGCCCTTATTCATAGCATCAAAAGCCAATTGAAGGTTTCTAAATGTTTTAAGATCTGGTTGCTCAAAGGTTAAATTTGGGTAATCCATAAAATTGAATCGTTCAAATTTATTGGGCAATCTATCGGGGTACGCCATGGCGTATTGTATCGGTAGTTTCATATCGGGCAAACCCAATTGTGCTTTCATCGATCCGTCTTGAAATTGCACCAAGGAATGCACTATAGATTGTGGGTGTACAATGACTTCAATTTGTTCGGGTTTTAAACCAAACAACCACTTGGCTTCAATAACCTCCAAGCCCTTGTTCATCATACTGGCCGAGTCGATGGTAATTTTAGCGCCCATTTCCCAATTTGGGTGTTTTAAAGCCTGTGCTTTGGTCACTATTTCTAGTTGCTTGCGGTTCATTCCTCTAAAAGGACCTCCCGAAGCGGTTAACACAATTTTTTCTATTGGGTTGTGGAACTCGCCCGTTAAACATTGGAATATTGCAGAATGCTCAGAGTCTACTGGAAAGATGTTAACGCCTTTTTCTTTGGCTCTTTGGGTAACCAATTCGCCCGCTACCACCAAGGTTTCTTTGTTGGCTAAAGCGATGTTTTTACCGGCATCTATAGCGGCTAATGTTGGTATTAAGCCCGCATAGCCTACCAAAGCGGTAAGAACGAGGTCTACGGTTTCCATTTGCACTACCTGAGAAAGTGCTTCTGCTCCAGCATAAACTTTTATAGGATGCGCATCTAGTGCAGTACATACCTTATTGTACAAAGTTTCTTCGCCAATGACTACAACGTTGGGTTTGTGCACAATGGCTTGTTCGATTAATAAATCGGCATTGCGGTGCGCGGTTAAAACCTCAACTTCAAAACGGTCTTTTTGCTCCAGAACTACTTCCAAAGCTTGCGTTCCAATGGAACCTGTAGACCCTAATATGGCTAAGCGTTTTTTTGTCATAAGGGCAAAGATACTTTTTTAGTTGATTGTGAATTAAATTGTCGCTTGGATTCTTGTAAAATGTAATTTTTTTTGAAAGATTATACCCAATCTTTAGGATTCATAAGTACTTCAATTAATTTGGCCTCGTCACTTCCTTTTTCGGTTTTAAAATCGTAATCCCATCGCACGGTAGCTGGAAGGCTCATGAGAATAGACTCTGTTCGGCCTTTGGTTTTAATGCCAAAGTGTGTTCCTCTATCGTGCAGTAAATTAAACTCTACGTAACGGCCCCGTCTAATTTCTTGCCAGTATTTTTGTTCTTTGGTGTACGTTTCGGTCTTGTGTTTTTCCACCAGCGGAAGGTAAGCCTCTTCAAAACACTTTCCTGCATCCAATTGGAAGGCTAAAAGGGCTTCCCAAGTCATGCGATCGTCTTGTTGCATGTAATCGTAAAATATACCGCCTATTCCTCGGGTTTCATCTCGGTGCGAATTAAAGAAATAAGCGTCGCAGGCTTTTTTAAATTTCGGATAGTAAGAACTGTTGTGTTGGTCGCACATGTTTTTTATTGTATTATGAAAGTGCTGTGCATCTTCTTCTACCAAATAATAGGGGGTAAGGTCAGTTCCTCCACCAAACCATCTTTTTATAATTTCGCCCGCAGCGTTGTACATTTCAAAATAGCGCCAGTTGGCATGTACGGTAGGTATTTTTGGGCTCGTTGGATGAATAACCAAGGAAAGCCCACAAGCGTAAAAACGCGCTTCGTTTACGCCAAATTTTTCTTTAAATACGTCGGGCAATTCTCCGTGAACCGTAGAGGTGTTTACACCGCCTTTTTCAAATACATTTCCATGGGTAATGATACGAGTTTTACCACCTCCACCTCCAGGTCGTTCCCAGGAATCTTCTACAAACTTTGCTTTTCCATCTGCTTTTTCTAAAGCAGAGCAAATGCGGTTTTGCAAGTCGAATATATGTTTTGTAAAAGCCTCCTTTATGTTCATTTAGCTGTAGTTTTTTACAGCGTTAATAAACGCTCTGGCATGGTCAACGGGTACGTCGGGTAAAATTCCATGTCCTAGGTTAACAATGTAACGGTCTTTGCCAAAACGGTCTATCATTTCTTTGGTCCATTGTTCTATTTTTGGAATTGGGGCATAGAGTCTAGAAGGATCAAAGTTACCTTGTATGGTTACATCGTGTCCTAAAACTTTACGTGCCATTTCTGGCGTAACAGCCCAGTCTATACCAATACCATTAGCTCCAGTAGCTTTTAATTCTTCTAAAGCGTACCAAGACCCTTTGGCAAACAAAATGTTGGGAACCGTACAAGCGGCAACAATTTGTTTTAAATAGGGGTAAGAGAACTCCATAAAATCATCTGGGCTTAATAAGCCTGCCCAAGAGTCGAACAATTGAAAGGCTTGCGCACCAGCATTAATTTGCGCTTTCATGTAAGCTATGGTGGTGTCGGTAATTTTTTGAAGCAATAATTTGGCGGCTTCTGGCTGTTCAAAGCAGAAACGTTTGGCCTCAGAAAAATCTTTCGATCCTTTTCCTTGAACCATGTAACAAAGTAAGGTCCAGGGAGCTCCTGCAAATCCAATTAAGGGAACCTCTCCTTTCAAATCCATTCGGGTTTGTTTAATCCCTTCCATTACATAACCAAGCGTAGTATTTACATCTGGCACTACAATGGCTTCGGCATCTGCCAATGTTTTTACGGTTTTGGGTAAGCGAGGCCCAACGCCAGGCACCATATCTACGTGGTAGCCCATGGCCATTGGAACCACAAGAATGTCGCAAAATAAAATGGCAGCATCGGTTCCCACTTGCCAAATCGGCATGGTGGTAATTTCAGAAACCAAATGTGGTGTTTCACATCTTTCGAAAAACGTATATTTTTCTCTTAATACTCTGTAGTCTGGTAAAAATCGTCCAGCTTGACGCATCATCCATACAGGTGGTCTTTCAACAATCTCGCCTTTTAAGGCTCTTAGTAGCAGGTCGTTTTTTAATTTTGGAAACTCCATGTGCTGTTTTTTTAGGATGTGTATTTTTTGAGCATCGCTTCAAAAGAAGCTTCTGCTGCAGTATTAATTTTTTTTACGCCCTTATTTCTTAGGGCTTCTGCTGTTGTTTCTCCAATGCTGTAATACTTTATTTCAGAATGAAATTCGTTTTTCATGGCAAAAGACTCAACTGCTGAGGGGCTCATAAAAAAGAGGGCATCTCCTTTATGGATTTGTAGGCTCTTTGGACTTAAAATTGTTTGGTAAACAACGATTTCTGTGAGCTCAATATTATTTTGAGCTAAATATTCTGGTAATTCGTTTCTACGCATATTTCCACAAAAAAATACGACCGATTGCACGCCATCTTCTGTGATTTTTTTTGCCAAACTAAGTGCGGTTTCATTGGCGCCTAATTTTGCTTCAAACCCTTTTTCCATGAGCGCTTTCGCCGTTTGATTTCCGGAAGCATATACAGGTCCCGAGAAGGAGATTTTAGGGAGGTTTTTCACTGCATTTTGTGAGGTAAATACCCAAGCACTTGCAGCAGGGATACGTTCAGGAAAATGATTGAATTTGAGGGTACTCAGTGGAATTTCTTTTACGCTAAGTCCAAAATTTTGAACACAGACTCTTTGTCGCTCATTTAGCGATTTGGTAATCCATATTTGTCCATTTTGTTGCATTTAGTGTAAACGCTTTTCTTTGGGTAATTTATCAATAATGTCTTTAGCTCCTCTACTAAGGGCATATTTGGCAGCTTCAATGCCCAAGTTATGCGCCAACAATGCATCTTTTTCTAACTTCACTTCTATTTTAAGCTCTGCATCAGGATCCATAACAATGGCATCCAGTTTAAGGATTCCATCTTCAATTTTTGCATAAGCGCCTATAGGTGCAGAGCATCCACCATTTAATTGGTTTAAGAAATCTCTCTCTATTTGAGTGCACAAGGCCGTTTCAGTGTGATGAAATCCTTGGCATGTTTTTGCTGTTTCGGCATCATTTTCTCTACAAACAACGGCTACTGCACCTTGTGCTGGCGCAGGAATCATCCAGTCTAAAACCAATGCTATTTCATGGTCTAGTTCTAAGCGTTGTAGCCCTGCAGCCGCAAATATAGCGCCGTCCCAGTTGCTTTCTCTTAATTTTTTAATGCGAGTTTGCACGTTTCCACGGATGTCGCATGTGTTGTGTTTTTGGTAACGATCGAGCCACTGCGATTTTCGTCTGTTGGAACTTGTAGCAATTAGACCAGCGTAGTCTTCAACGTCTAAAAAATCGGTATTTTTTCGCACCACCAAAACATCATAAGGGTTTGCGCGTTCCATAACAGAACACAGCTGTATGCCTTCTGGCAAATCTGTAGGTATGTCTTTGTGAGAATGAACGGCTATGTCTATTTCTCCTGCTACAAGAGCATCATCTAAAGCTTTGGTAAACACTCCTTTTCCGCCCATAAGTGGGAGTGGCGTATCGAGAACCTTATCGCCTTCAGATTCAATTAACACCAGTTTAGAGGCCTGTCCTAGTAACTGGAGTTCCTCTTGTACTTTATTGGCTTGCCATAATGCGAGCTTGCTTTTTCTGGTTCCTATGCGAATCATGGCTTCAATTTAAACATTTCTTCGACCATTTTAACTACATCGTCGGATTGACGGTATTTTAATTTGATGAATTCTGTAGCTTGATTGGCTATTTTATTGACCACACTGCTTGCTAATTTTTCTGCTTTATCTAATTCTTCTGGAGACAAACGAAATTTTTGCTGTTCCAGTTCGTCTGCTGTAAACGAATGAAGTTTGTCACGCAAAGATTGGATGGTTGGCGATAATTCGCGCATTAAAACCCAATCGTAAAACTCGTTTTTGTGTAGATTAATAATGGTACGTGCTTTGGGTATGTTTTTGCGTCGTCTAGCTAATGTTTCATCTTGTATGTTATTGAGCTGATCCATGTCTATGAGCTCTAATTCTTTTAGAGCGTCCACGCTTGTATCTATATTTCTTGGAACCGATAAATCGATTAAAAGCATTTTTTTGTTTGTATCTTTAAAATGTTCTGGTCCAACTGTTGGTTCAGGTGCGCCAGTTGCTACAATAAAAATATCGGTTGTTTTTAGTTCTTCTTCTAAGTTTTCAATAGCGGCTACACGCACTCCTATCGTTTTAGCAAGCGCTTCTGCTTTGGCGCGCGTTCTATTCACCAAAACCATTTCTTTGTAGTTGTGTTTCTGAAGATTTTTAACAGTAGTCTCTCCAATTTCTCCTGTTCCAAAAAGCACGATCTTTTTTTCGGTAAGGCTTTTAAAACGTTCTTTGATAAACAATACAGCTCCATGCGCAACAGAAGCAGGCCCTTCGTTTATTTCTGTATGTGTGCGTACATCTTTATAGGCTTGCAGTACATATTGCATTAAGCGATGCGAGTAGCCATCTAACATGTCCTTTTGATTGGCGTATTTAGTGGCTTCTTTAATTTGGTTTACAATTTGTAAATCGCCTAACATCATAGAGTCCAAACCGCAACACAGTTCGAAAAGTTGATGAACTGCTTCGTCTTCTGTTGTTGTAAAATGATATTTTTCAAACTCTTCTGCTGAGGCTTTGGTGTGTTTTACAAAAAGTTCTTTTAAAATATAAGCGTTGTGGTGGTAGGCAAAAAACTGAGCTCTGTTACAAGTTGACACCACAAAAAGGCTTTTGACACCCAGTAGTTTTGCCTCTTCTAAAATAGCGTCAATAGCATCTGCAGAAAAGTTAAATTTTCCACGTATGTCTATTGGAGTTTTCCAGTGAGAAATCCCTAGGCTTATGAATTTTTGTTTGTGATCGCTCAAAATCCTTAGAATTGATTTTTGCAAAAATACGAGCCTTTTCTCAATTATGAGATACAATTGCCTAAGACTTTTGTGTGCCGGCAATTAATACTAAGCATCTAGTGCTGCTACACACTATTTATCTTGTTTAAATTGGGTACATTTGTATCAAATTAGTTGGGTAAAAAAGGACTAGAAAAAATGAGAATATTAGTTACACTGTTCATTATTATAGGGAGTAGTTTTTCCATGATCGCTCAGGAAGTAAATCCTAACCAAAACAAGCAAGGCGATTTTTTTGTTTATTGGGGTTGGAATAGAAGTGCTTACACGAATTCAGACATTCGTTTTTACGGCAATAACTACGACTTTACGATTGATAACGCAGTTGCTCGAGACAGACAAACTCCTTTTAGCGCTTACGATTATTTTAATCCGACTCGAATTACGATTCCCCAGTTTAACGCTCGAGTTGGTTATTTTGTTACAGACAGGTATAGTATTTCCATAGGGTCAGATCATATGAAATATGTTGTAGACTCTAACCAAGTTGTTAACATGAACGGTTACATCGAAAGAACGGGTACCGATTATGATGGTGTTTATTCCGATACATCAGTCGTTTTAGCAACCGATTTAGTTCGTTTGGAACACACTGATGGGTTGAATTATATCAATGTAGAATTCCGGAGAGTTGACGATCTAAAATTTTACAATAAAGTTTCCTTACATCTTATTGAAGGTATAGGCGCTGGTATTATGATCCCTAAAACCAATGCAACTTTATTGAACAATGAACGACATGACGATTTTCATGTCTCCGGCTACGGATTAAATGCGATGTTGGGTGTGCAGGTAAATATTGGAAAGCACTTTTTTATCTTATCTGAGTTTAAGGGTGGCTTTATTAACCTGCCAAATATTAGAACAACAGTAAACACTGCTGACAGAGGAAGTCACCATTTTTTCTTTGTACAATCGAACATCGTTTTTGGGTTTCGAATGAATTTAATAAACCGCTAAAGCCTCTTTTTTACAAGTTCTGTTACTTAATTACTTGAATTCGTTTACTTTTTCTGGTACCATTGCAAGTCATTTGGTAGAGGTACGTTCCTGCGGACAAATCATTTAATTCAAGGATAAATTTATGGTATCCTCTTTCAAAATTTCCTGACGAAATTTCTTTTATTTTAGTTCCTACAATGTCAAAAAGGTCTAGCCTTAGATCGCTATCTTCATTCAAAAACACACGAATAAGCGTTTGGTTTTTTGCAGGGTTTGGAATGGCATCAAAAAGGCTGAGCGTTTTTATAGCTTCAGATAAATTTACAGCTTGTCCAACAACAAGTTCATTTTTGGTGAACCTATTTTGTTTAGGCTGAATAATTTCTAGCATTTTGAGCTCACGATCAGCTGCGGACCAAAGTTTGTAGGTTATGTTCTCTAGAGGATACAAGCCTTCTTTTTCTTTTGTTAGATCGTCGTCTCCCCATATACAAAGTACTGTGTTAGGTAACGTAACTTTTACGGCACCAACTAAAGTACCTTGCATATCGTAAGCATACAATTCATCTTGCTCTGTAACTTTTGTATTCCAGGAGGATTCTGGAAGAACTAAATGCATGTTTGATCCCGAATTTAGTTCAAAATCTACATTTGATGCGCTGTTTTTGATCTGAGAATTTAACGAAGTTCTGTATTCAGCTGTATTCGGTAGATAATTTAACTCAACTGCAGCATTTGATTTTAAAAGATAGCCTTGTCCGGGATCAAGTTGCCCAATCCCATTAAAATTCCATTCGGGCAGGTAGGCATTTCCCAAATAGTCTTTTACAATAGTTAGTTGATTCGCAATACCTTCTAGGACTAAACTAGCGTCTGCACTAGCCGTTCTTAAATACGCGATTGTATTCCACCCTTCAGCAATTTCAATAATTTGAGATTCTGGAGCAATCAGGACTCCTTCAATGGTTAAAATAGATGCAGTAGAGACTTTTATTTGGTATCCTTCCGTATTATTCAAATTTCCAATTCCATTAAAATTCCATTCGGGTAAGTATGCCTCACCCAGGTTGTTTTTAACGATGATAATAGTTTCTTCAATATTGTTTACCAAAAGATCAATAGAGGGGTTTGTTGGGACGACATAGGTTGAGAATATATTCCAACCTTCTGTTAGGGAAATATCTTGGCCTCCGAGTGCCGTATATTCACATGATCCGTCATCTAAATTAGCAATTGCATTGTAGTTTAACGCTGTATTATCAATACATCCAACTATTGAATTTACAACCTCAATATTCCCTTCATTGTTTACAAATTCTATGTTGTCTAGATATAGATTGTTTCCGTAACCATTTACATTTACGAAACGAATGTTTATTGTTTGGTTGTTGTATTCATTTAAACTTATGTTTAAATTATCCCAGTCTTCGCATGTTGGTTCCCACGAACTATTTTGATCTGCAACTGTTGCGAGTTCTGAGCCGTATGCCTCCCATAAGGTGCTCCAGTTGGTAGCGCATTCTGTAGAAATTTCAACTTTAAGGCCATCGGAGTAGTTTGCACTTTTTCGCGCATAGGCATAGTTAAAGCTCAGCATTGCATTTTCAAAGATTTCTAGATTTATTTCGGGACTTAACAGTGCTGTTTCCGAATCGAAATAACCAATCGAAAAATTATTTACATAAGCTGCGTTACTCGCCTGACAATTTGGGTCGTTTACATTTATTCCTTGCCAAGAATAGCTGGCTTCTGGGAGTGACCATCCTTCTGGAGGAAATAGATTTTCGCTAAAGTTTTGAAGCATCTCTTCTTGTTCAGAAAGAACAATTGCTTCGAATAAAATAAAGTTTGGTAGGGTTTGCGTATCTGTTCCGTTTGTATCCGAAACAGTTAAGGTAACATCATAGCTACCTGGGTCTGCATAATAGACTAGAGGATTTTCAGCAGAGGAGGTTTCTGGAATTCCACCAGGGAAAGACCAGAGAAATGACTCTTCTTCAGATCGCATTGCTGAGTGGTTGTAAAATTGAACCACATTATTTGTACAGTTGATGTTAAAACGATCTGCAGCAATTTGAGCTGAAGGTGGGCTCTGCTTTAAAAAAGGCACTTCCCATACGCCTTGGTTGGTTCCAT
>Ga0208971_1001070_pt1 | contig 17020 bp, 17 predicted proteins | sample AOAMet1_18_M0_10_2_FD_188229 | JGI IMG/M metagenome (GOLD analysis project Ga0208971, IMG submission 188229) | Ammonia-oxidizing marine microbial communities from Monterey Bay, California, USA - CAN11_18_M0_10 (SPAdes) | ecosystem: Environmental > Aquatic > Marine > Intertidal zone | place... | reverse complement strand
TTGGGATGTAAGCAGCGGCTCATTTTTTAGCAACATATTTTACAACGCCAGTTCGTTTGACCAGAACCTTGGTGCATGGCAGTTTAAGAATAACGCAATCGGTAGTTTCTTCTTTGCTAATTCCGGCATGAGCGACGCGAACGTAGCGTTGTGTTTGGAGGGTTGGGACAGTATTGGTCAAGGCACGGGGGTCGATATGACTAATATGTTTGGTACGGCGGCAGTTGGTGGCGGACCAAGGACGTTAAATGAGTCTACCTATCCGGATGCCAAGACGGCGTACGACAACCTTATTGCTACCTATAGCTGGGACTTTACCAATGCATTCAACTGGGTTTCTCCTTCACTTCTCTTTTTAGACACTTATCCTAACGCGGCTGCTGCGTACTCTGTTCGCTTGCTTCGCGCGGGGTATGTTGGTTCTGCTATGCGCGTGCGTCGTGCCGTAACCCCGTTTGACGAGCAAGACATTGGTTTCACTCCGGGGGGTGATTTAGACGAGACGGCTATCGTAGCGTTCGGGGGCAGTGATGAGCTCCGGGTTTCAAAATGGTACGACCAAAGCGGGCAGTCTAAAGACGTTGAGCAGATTACTCCAACCGCACAGCCTCAGATATACAACGGGGTTAGTGTTGTTCAAGACAACGGTCGTGCAGCTTTGCAGCTTAGCGGGGCGCAGGGTTTAAACTGTAGTACAAACACCCGAACTACACAGGGTCCGAGTACGGTCATTCAGGTGCGCAACGTCCCAAAACAGACCGGCTTCCAGCAGCCTGTTGGTTTCTATCGGGTTCAGCGTCATGTTATAGAGCGCGTGGGTCAATCTACCTATGACGATGTTGCAATCGGCACAGCATGGGCTAACGGTGAGTACCTAAGGTATCCAAACGCAAACGTTACAACTCAGCTATTGCACATTTCAAGCTGGAATGGCAGTGCGCAAACCGGGGGTAGGGACTTGATACAGCTATTTGAAAACGGCGGTGCCGCCGAGTCTTTTTTAGTTGGGACAGGTGGCTTTGGGGTTCCTGTTTCGGGTGATAATTCTATTGGCTGGCGGCACGCTACAAGTAGCCAAGGATGTACCGGTTACTTCCAAGAGGTAATTATTTACCCCAGTGACGAGAGCTTCTACCGTGTGGATATGGCAAACAACATTATGACCCACTTTAATATACCATAATGAGTTGTATAGCAAAAATCTCTGGGAAGACAATAGTTAACGCCGACTCTATTAACGGGCGATTTGCCGCAGAAGTAAAGTATGTAGACGACGTCCCTTTTTGTTTGGAGTTCTCGTTTAGGTTAGACACTACTCTTGGTGACGGTTCAAATAATTTTTCTATTCCTCTTCCTCCTACCGTAACTCCTGATTTTGTTGTTCAATGGGGAGATGGAGTTACAGAAACCATTACCGATTCTTCTGTTGCTTCTTTAACTCATACGTACTCTTCTTCTGGTCAGTACGACGTTATCATTACAGGTAGTTTGGGTGGGGAATTTGGGCGAGGTAATACTACTCATATAGAAAAAGTCACTTCAATACTGAAGTGGGGAAGTCCATTTACTGCATTTTCTAGGCTTCAAAACTTCAGCAACCTGTCGTCTATTCAGGCAACGGATTATCCTGTAAATATTTCAGGTATTTCTTTGTTTGCTGGGTGTGAGAACTTAAACGCTGACCTGTCTTTCTGGAAGACAGACTCTTATATAGATTCATTTACGGCATGCTTTTCTGGCTGTACATCTTTTAATGGAGACGTATCTGGCTGGTCGGTGAGTGGCAGTACGCTGAATATGTTTAGAAATTGCACGTCGTTTAATCAAGACCTTACGATGTGGGACGTCAGTGCGGTAACTATTATGCAAACCATGTTTTTTGGCACTGACAGCTTTGATTTCAACAACATTAATGGATGGCAATTTGGTGACGGGTGTGATGCTTCCAGTATGTTTGACGGTAGGTATGGAATTGGAACCTATACACAGGCTGAGATAGCTAAGTTCGCTGACTTATGGGAAAGCTTTGATTTCCCCACTCAAGGGGAAAATGTAGCTACGTCCTCATTTATGATTAACACCAGCTCACTTGAACAGATGTTTCTTCCTGAAGGTTTTTTTCCTGATGCAGATGTTGCATTCAACAATCTAGCCGCAAAGGGTTGGACTGGAGTAAGTGATTTATCTCAACCCTCGTTAAAGCTTCTTCTTGACACCTCTTTAGGGGGGAATACTGTCACCTTCCCAAACACCACTGGCAATAACCGAATTATCGATTGGGGCGATGGAACTTGGGAAAGAATAGGTAATGGGGTTGACCCGTCACACACATACAGCTCTACTGGTCAGTACACATGTACTATTGCTACTAATATTAGTATGACTTTTCAATCCGCGGTTGCCTTCGTTGGTGTCCCGCAGTTAATTCAGGTGACAGATACTGAAGGTATAACAGGTGTTTCTTCGGCAGACTCATTTGGAGGGAGTGCAAACCTCACTTTTGTTGATGAAGCGTTTTTGTCTTACAAAGAAAATCTTCAATCCCTTTTGAACGGCTGCACTTCCTTCGATGACGACATCAGTGGTTGGGACGTTAGTAACGTTACGAATATGAGTTTCATGTTTAGAGATGCCACTTCCTTCAACCAAGACATCAGTGGTTGGAGCGTTAGTAATGCTTCTAATATGAGCCTTATGTTTAGGGGGTGTACTTCTTTTGACCAAAACTTAGGGGCATGGCAGTTTAAAGACTTCGCCAACATCAGCCAAATGCTATTTTCTTCAGGAATTAGTGAGGCAAATTTCGCGAATAGTATTATTGGTTGGAACTCTAATTCGAACCAAGGAGTGAGTGTCAATTGGGGTGTGATTGCCTCCATAACACTTAGTGAAAGTGCTACCGTTCCTGTAGATGGTTATGACGGAGCGGCAGCGAAATCTGCGTATGACAATATAATTTTAACGACAGGTAGTGGTGGTTTGGGATGGACTGGAAATCCGTTTATCACTTGGGTTGCATGAATTATATTTACAAGACCAACGATTACGACCAGTATTGGATTTACTGGGAGGGTCCAGTATACGAGGCGACATGTCCAGCACCATCACCCTATTCGAAATCCTCACTGTCGCAGCGGCACTTGTCGGGATTTACTTTAAGATGCAAACCGAAGTCGGAAAGCTGAAGGGGCGTATCGCCATGCTGGAGAAGCAGGAGCTACAGGTGATGGGCATGTTGGAGAAGCTCATGAACTCTGTTGACGAGCTCAAGATTCTTTTCGCTCAAAAGGGAATGAAATGAAGTTCTTCACTTATTCTGAGTTCGACTCTCCAGACCTTCCCGGCTCAGGCCATGAGATGCAGCAGGAGTTCCTCGATAAGTTGGATTTGGCTCGCGGGCTCAGCAACGTACCCTATGTTATCAACTCTGGCTTCCGGACGCCAGAGCACAATGCTGAGGTTGGGGGAGTCCCGGGAAGCAGCCATCTTACGGGCTGGGCTAGTGATATTCGCACGGACAGTTCCAACCGCAGGTTCCTTGTCTTGAAGGGGCTCTTAGCCGCCGGGTTCAATCGTGTGGGTATAGGGCAGAATTTCATCCATGTGGACTGCGACCCGAGCAAGGCGGGCAGCGTCGCTTGGTTGTACTGAATTGTGTACCTTGGTTCTATGATTGATTTCATCTCAGAGAACTGGATTGCCCTCACGATTGGCCTGATGGCGTTTATTAAGATTATCGTAAACCTCACTCCTACGGATGCTGACAATGCTGTATTTGGTTACCTCGATATCCTTATTACTGCTATTACTGGCGACCGCCGTAAAAAGAAGTAAGATGGCTAAGATTGGAAGCGAGAGCTATCCCCTAAAGAATTCTCCGACAGGGGCGGACACGGTTATTGGAACTGATTCTGAGGACGGTAACGCGACCAAGCAGTTTCCTGTCTCGGGTATTATTAGTGCTGTAACCACCAGCGGTGGTGTAGTCACTTCCGTAAACGGACTGGGGCCTATTAGTACGAACCCTAATACAGGCAATGTAGGTGTTACGCTAGACACCGTCCCCGGTGTTCAGGCATCGTATTCGCATGCCAATGTTACTGTCGACCAGTACGGAAGGGTTGTCAGTGCGTCTAGCAATACTCCTGTAGAGTCTGTGAACGGCATTGACGGTAATGTTACGCTTAGCGCCGGCGACGGTGCGAGTGTTGTTACTGACCCCGCCAACCCTCAGAACATCATTATCTCCGCTCCCGGCGGCGGCGGCGGTAGCGGTAGCGTTACGCAGGTAGATACCGGTGTTGGTCTAACTGGCGGTTCGATTACTACCACTGGCACCATAGCCCTTGAGGCTGTTCCGGCACCCCTTGTACCCGGTGCGTATACCAACGCTAATGTTACTGTCGACAACTATGGTCGTGTTACAGATGTGAGCAACGGCGACGGTCAGCCCAACCAAGACTTACAGTCTGTATTGGATACGGGTAATTCTGCTACGCAAAACATTGTGCTTACGGGCTCGGGAACAGCCTTTACAGCTACGCAGGGAGGTCTATATGTTCAGGATGCGGACTGGTCGCAGTTAGGCACCGGTAACATTTTAAGGTTGACCGGCGAGCTGGAGCTAGGTGGTCAGATTAAAGACTACAACGACCAGACCGGAACTAAAGCTCAAATGCTGATTTCCGACCCCACCCTGCCGGGAGTGGTATGGGTTGACCAGCCTGTTTTATCCATCCGTAAGTTTGTAAGCAACTCTTCTCTTTTGGCTTTGACATCGAGTGTTGGGGTAGAGATTATCCCTGCTGCCGGACCGGGCATAAGCATTCAGGTTATTGGAGCTGCTATAAGCTACGACTTTGACACAGTGGCATACAATTTCACTGACGATTTAGGACTGTTTACAGGCACAAACGAAGCTCAGTACACAATAGACAATGCTGTCATGAACGCCCCCGTTGACCAATTCGTTAGTTTGGATAAAGTGTCTATGGGTCCTCTCGCGCCAAACCAGCCCCTTGAATTAAGAACAACGGGTGGTAATGCTACTGTTGGGGGAGGTGATGCAGTACTAGAGATTACATATAGGGTTATCTTAATCTAATGCGGGACATCCGCAAGGTTTGCATTGGTCCTAACTATAAGGACTCTATGTGTTATGTGGTGGGACAGCCTGTTCTCGGCAACTCCCACCATATACATTTAATTAAATACAACGATGAGACGGGGAGCATCCTCATCTATATCGAACAAGGCGATATCATTGTTCTCTGGAAGGAGTTCATTGCGATGCCTACTTCACTGGAATACAATATCAACTTTTGAGGGCAGTCAATCAATTCGTAGTTCGGGGACACAGATACAATAACACCAAGGGAGACCTCATCGTAAGTACGAGCGAGGAAGACCATCGCTTCTCAAACCGAGAGGGGAAGGTCGTAGCACTTCCATTGGGTTATGAGGGTCCTATTGCCGTAGGCGATACCCTGCTGGTCCACCACAACGTCTTCAAGTACTACAATGACATGAGGGGCAGGCGTCAAAGCGGGCGCAGCTTTCTCAAGGATGACCTCTTCCTTGTCGATTTCGACCAGTTCTATATGTACCGCAGCGATGGGGACTGGCATCCTCACGACAGGTATTGCTTTGTACAGCCTGTACCCCCAGAAGATTCAACCATCTTCAAGCCAATAACTGAGGAGCCGCTGGTCGGTATAATGCGATATCCGAATGATTATCTTACGGCTCAAGGAATTGAGCCCGGAGATACGGTTACGTTCCGCCCTGAAAGCGAGTACGAGTTTAGTGTAGACGGGGAGAAGCTGTATCGAATGTTCGACCATCAGATAACATGCAAGATTCAAAGAAGCTAAAGGAGCGTATCATCTCTGCGGGGAGAGTGGCTGTTGAACAACTGATTAAGGTTGCTCAAGAGGATATCCTCAAGCCCGGTGAAGACGACGACCTTGCAGCGGATAGGCTGAAGAATGCGGCGGCTACCAAGAAGCTGGCCATCTTCGACGCCTTGGAGATTTTGAATCGCATAGACTCCGAAGAGGAGGCGCTGGGGTTGTCGGATAAATCTACCGAGGCCGAAAGCAAGATGGGTTTTGCAGAACGACGGTCCAGATAAACTCTACCACCCTGTCTCAGGGTTGGTATCGAAGTCAGTAGTGTCTAATAAGAACCGCGCTAAGACGTGGTTCTATGGATACAACGAGAAGTACAATATGGTGGTCATCTCTAAGACGGGGAAGATTGGAGACATCATAAACATCAACGGCATTAACATCGCCTTGCCTCCGTCACCCAAGGACGTTTCCGATGGGGACGACCGATGGGTACGTAAGGAGCTCCCTCGGGCCCTCTCACGCATCCAAAGCATCTTCCAATGGAATGAGATGCCTAAGGTGTTTAAGTCCGAGTGGGTGGACTATATCGAGGGTGAATTCGACCGGCGTGAGGACGGACACTGGTTCGTCAACAACGGTGAGCCTACCTATATCACTGGCGCCCACTACATGTATTTGCAGTGGACGAGTATTGACGTGGGATACCCTGACTTCCGTGAGGCCAACAGGATATTTTTTATCTTCTGGGAAGCATGCAAAGCCGACTCCCGATGTTTTGGTATGGCGTACCTCAAGATTCGCCGTTCTGGTTTTTCTTTCATGGGCTCTTCGGAGTGCGTCAATACGGGTACTCTCGCAAAGGATTCGCGGGTAGGTATACTTTCCAAGACCGGTTCTGATGCGAAGAAGATGTTTACGGACAAGGTGGTTCCTATCGCAAACCGACTTCCGTTCTTCTTCAAACCGATACAAGACGGCATGGATAAGCCAAAGACGGAACTTGCTTTCCGTGTCCCGGCGTCAAAGATTACCAAGAAGAATATGTACGACATCGAAGCTGAGGAAATCCTCGGTCTCGATACCACCATCGACTGGAAGAACACCGACGACAACTCCTACGACGGAGAGAAGCTCCTCCTACTAGTACACGACGAGAGCGGGAAGTGGGTCAAGCCGAACAATATCCTCAACAACTGGAGGGTAACCAAGACGTGCCTGCGCTTGGGTAGCAAGATTATCGGCAAGTGCTTGATGGGGTCTACATCGAATGCCTTGGCTAAGGGTGGTGCGAACTTCAAGAAGCTGTACGAGGATTCTGACCCGACTACAAGGAACGCCAACGGACAGACCAAGAGCGGTATGTATTCCTTGTTTATCCCTATGGAGTACAACATGGAGGGGTTCATAGACCAGTACGGTCACCCCGTCTTCAACGCTCAGGAGAAACCGGTACGTGGCGTTGATGGTGAGATGATTCGCGGTGGAGCCATAGACTATTGGGAGGCAGAGGTAGACAGCATGAAGAGCGACCCTGATGCGCTCAACGAGTTCTACCGCCAGTTCCCTCGTACTGAGTCACATGCGTTCCGCGATGAGAGCAAGCAGAGCTTGTTCAACCTCACTAAGATTTACCAGCAGATAGACTACGCCGACAGTCTTGTTAAGGAGCACTACCTCACGCGCGGGTCTTTCAGTTGGGAGAATGGAATTAAGGACACTAGGGTGATATTCAGGCCCGATAAAAGGGGTAGGTTTAATGTTTCTTGGACCCCGAACAAGGGTCAGCAGAACAGAATAGTAGAGAAACGTGGAATTAAATATGCTGGTAACGAGCACCTTGGCTCATTTGGATGTGACTCTTACGACATTAGTGGCACTGTGGGTGGCGGCGGCTCTAACGGTGCTCTTCACGGAATGACCAAGTTCCACATGGATGATGCCCCTACCAATGAGTTCTTCTTGGAGTATGTCGCTAGGCCACAGACGGCTGAGATATTTTTCGAGGAGGTCTTGATGGCGTGCGTCTTCTATGGCATGCCCATCCTTATCGAGAACAACAAGCCAAGGCTACTGTACCACTTCAAGAACCGTGGGTACCGTGGGTTTTGTATGAACCGTCCGGACAAGAACTTCAACAAGCTGAGTAAGACGGAGAAGGAGCTAGGTGGTATCCCCAACAGTTCTGAGGACGTCAAGCAGGCTCATGCCGCCGCTATCGAGAGTTATATCGAGAAGCATATCGGAGTAGACATGGACGGCACATACCGTGAGGTCGGGGAGATGGGGGCTATGGCTTTCGTGCGTACCCTCGAGGACTGGGCTCGGTTTGACATCAGCAACAGGACTGCTTTCGACGCAACCATCAGCAGCGGACTGGCGGTTATGGCTAATCAAAAACACCTCTATATGCCTGAACAGAAGAAGAGTTCTATAAGCATTAACTTGCCGAGGTACAACAACCGTGGTTTTCGTAGTGAACGATTGGACTAAATGAAAGACGTCAAGGTAAACATCTCCACTGCTGGTTTCCCAAGTCAGTTTGTTTCTGACGCGGAGAAGGCAAGTGATGAGTACGGCTTGATGGTCGGTCAAGCCATTCAATACGAGTGGTTTAAAAAGGACGGAAACCAGTGCCGGTTTTACGACCAGTGGCGGGAGTTCAACCGTCTGCGTCTCTATGCTCGTGGCGAACAGAGTATTGCTAAGTACAAGAACGAGCTTGCCGTTGATGGCGACCTTTCGTATTTGAATTTGGACTGGACGCCCGTCCCTATCCTGCCTAAGTTTATTGACATCGTCGTCAACGGTATGTCCGAGCGCGTCTTCAAGGTCAAGGCTTACGCTCAAGACGCCCTCTCGCAAGCCAAGCGGAGCAAGTATCAGGATATGATTGAGGGGCAGATGGTGGCCAAGCCTGTCTTGGAAATCATTCAGCAGAAGACTGGTGTCGACCCGTTCACCATGAACTCCGACGACCTGCCCAATAGCGACGAGGAGCTCAAGGTCTTTATGCAGCTCAACTACAAGCCTGCTATTGAGATTGCTGAGGAGGAGGCCATCAACACCATCCTTGAGGAAAACCACTATACCGATACGCGCAAGCGTCTCGACTACGACCTTGCTGTATTGGGACTTAGCGTAGCTAAGCACGAGTTCTTGCCCGGCGCTGGCGTTCAGGTATCGTATGTGGACCCTGCCAACGTGGTGTATAGCTACACCGAGGACCCATACTTCAAGGACTGCTTCTACTGGGGAGAGATTAAGACGCTCCCTATCACGGAGCTCATGAAGATTGACCCGAGCCTCACCAACGAGGACTTGGAAGAGATTAGCAAGTACAGCCAGAGCTGGTACGACTACTACAACGTGGCTCAGTATTACGAGAACGACATGTTCTATCGTGATGTGGCTACGCTGATGTACTTCAATTATAAGACGACCAAGAAGATTGTCTACAAGCGTAAGAAGCTTGACGGCGACGGGGCTCGCGTAATTGAAAAGGACGACCAGTTCAACCCTCCTGAGGAGATGATGGAGGAGGGCGATTACGAGAAGGTCGAGAAGACCATCGACGTATGGTATGACGGCGTCATGGTTATGGGTACCAACATCCTGCTCAAGTGGGAGGTAGCTCAGAATATGGTGCGTCCGAAGTCTGCTTCTCAGCACGCGCTTCCCAACTATGTGGCTACGGCACCACGCATGTACAAGGGTGTCATCGAGTCGCTTACGCGGCGTATGATTCCTTTCGCTGACCTCATTCAGGTTACGCACCTCAAGCTCCAGCAGGTCATCTCTCGCACCGTTCCTGACGGCGTGTATATCGATGCGGATGGATTGAGTGAGGTCGACCTCGGTACGGGCAACGCTTACAGCCCAGAGGATGCTTTGCGACTGTACTTCCAAACGGGTAGTGTTGTAGGCCGCTCCTACACTCAGGACGGGGAGTACAACCAAGGCAAGGTTCCTATCCAAGAGCTCAATAGCAACAGCGGTGCGGCTAAGACGCAGATGCTGATTGGGAATATGAATCACTACTTACAGATGATTCGTGACGTAACGGGGCTCAACGAGGCTCGCGACGGAAGTACTCCCGACCCTCACGCTTTGGTTGGGTTGCAGAAGCTGGCTGCCGCCAACAGCAATACAGCTACCCGCCACATCTTGGACGGAAGCCTGTATATGTTCCGTTCTCTGGCGGAGGCTTTGACATACCGCATCAGTGACATCCTTGAGTACGCTGACTTCAAGGACGAGTTTGTGAATCAGATTGGTAAGTACAACGTGAGTATCCTTCGGGAGATTAGCGACCTGTATATCTACGACTTCGGGGTCTTCATCGAGGTCAGCCCTGACGAGGAGCAGCGGGCACAGCTTGAGGCCAATATCCAAATGGCTTTGAGTAAGGGTGGTATCGACCTCGAGGACGCTATTGATATCCGCGAGATTAAAAACATCAAGCTTGCCAACCAGCTCTTGAAGATTAAGCGTGTAGCTAAGCAGGAGGAGGAGCGTCAGTTCCAGCTACAGCAGCAGCAGATGCAGGCGCAGAACAATATGCAGTCACAGCAGATGGCTGCGCAGACGGCCATGCAGAAGATTCAGGCGGAGACGCAGAGCAAGATGCAGGTCAAGCAGGCGGAGGTTGCTTTCGAGATTGAGAAGATGCAAGCTGAGGCTCAGGCCAAGGCACAGCTCATGGACCTTGAGTTCCGTTACAACCAGCAGCTCCATGGTATGCAGGAGCAGCAGTTGCAGGTACGTGAGGACAAGCGCGAGGAAGCTAAGTCAAGCAGAATCAGTCAACAAAATACTGAGCAGAGCAAGCTTATTGACCAACGGAAGAATAACTTGCCGCCGATGAGTTTCGAGTCGAATGAGGACAGCCTCGATGGTTTCGACTTGGCAGAATTTAGTCCACGATAAACTATATATAAATGGAAATTAAAGTACGTGACCTCGGTGAGGTCGAAGCAAAGTCTACGCAGCAGATTGAACAGGAGCTGCTCGATAAGCATGAGGCGGAAGTAAGCGGTGAGGCTACTCCGGAGCCTGAGCCTGAGGCGCCTACGCTTTCTGAAGATGACGTCCGGTCGTTTTTGAGCAACCGCTATGGCAGAGAGATTGAGTCCTTGGATGATTTGGCTGAGGTGCGTGAGACGACACCTGACTTACCTGAGGACGTAGCTGCGTATTACAAGTACAAGCAGGAGACCGGTCGCGGTCTACAGGATTTTATGAAAGTCAACCAGAACCTCGACGAAGTTGACGGCGATGGGTTGCTAAAAGAATACCTCCTACAAACTGAAGACGGCCTCGACGCAGAGGACGTAGAGATGATGATGGAGGACTATAAGTTTGATGAAGACCTCGACGATGAGGTTGATATTAAAAAGGCTAAATTAGCCAAGAAGAAAGCTGTTGCTAAAGCACGGAAGTACTTCGAAGAAGAGAAGGAGAAATACCAAACACCTCTTGAGTCAAGGGGCGTAGGTTCTCTGGAGAATTCCGAGGAGTACCAAGAGTACAAGCAATATGTTGAGCAGGCGAAGACGTACCAAGAGGAGCAGAAGCGCAGGAAGGAGTGGTTTGATGAGAAGACTGGTGAGGTGTTCAGTGAACAGTTCAAGGGCTTTGAGTTCAACCTCAACGACAAATCCTATGTGTATTCTCCCGGTGACCGTGGCGAATTGAAGAAGTTGCAGCAAACCCCCGAGGCTTGGTTAAACAAGTATCTGGATGAGCAAGGCTTAGTCAAGGACGCTAAGGGATACCACAAGTCTTTGGCTGTCGCGATGAACCCCGAGAAGTTTGCTGAGTTCTTTTACGAGCAAGGCAAAGCGGCTGCGGTGGATGACGTGATGCGCAAGACAAAAAACATCAACATGTCCGAGCGTCCCGTTCCCCAAGCTGTTTCTAAGGGGGAATTCAAAGTTCGTGCCGTCGCACCCAGTTCGGGTCGGGGGCTCAAAATTCGTAGTCCAAGAAACAAATCATAAGAAACCATGGCAGGTTCAGTACAAGTAACCCCGGGGTTCCAACTCCAGCCGAGCGCAGACCAGATTCCGCTCTCGACGAATTACATCAACAACTTCGACTTCCTCAACCAGTATCTCCCTGATACTTACGAGAAGGAGTTCGAGCGTTACGGTAACCGCACAGTATCCTCTTTCCTCCGTATGGTGGGTGCAGAGATGCCTTCTAATTCTGACCTCATCAAGTGGGCAGAGCAGGGGCGCCTCCACACTAAGTACGCAGAATGTGGTACGACTGCTGATGCTGGCGATGGAGCAGCTATTATTCAAGTCAACGACAACCTCGCTGTAGACAACGCCTTCGTTGGAGGCCACACGGCAAACAACATCGCTATCCGCGTTGGGCAGACGGTTATGGTTGACCAGAACAACGGCACCGGAAGTAACAAGGCTATTGTCACCGACGTCGACCTTACAACTAATCAGATTACTGTGGCTTTTTACGAGGCTACTGGTTACGCTGGTGTTGCGGGTACTGTGGACGACACTAACCTTACCATCTTCATCTACGGTTCTGAGTTCGCTAAGGGCGGTGCAGGAATGGAAGGTTCTCTCGAGGCCGACGACCTCATCTTTGAGACGAGCCCCATCATCTTGAAGGATAAGTACGCTGTCAACGGCTCCGACATGGCGCAGATTGGCTGGATTGAAGTGACCACCGAGAACGGTGCTAACGGATACCTGTGGTACATGAAGTCCGAGCACGAGACCCGTCTCCGCTTTGACGACTACCTCGAGACCTCTATGCTGGAAGCAGTTCCTGCTGAGGTTGGTTCCGGAGCGTCTACTGCTGTTGCCGGTGGCGCCAACTACAACGGCGGTGCTGTAGGAAATAAGGGTACCGAAGGTATCTTCTATACCCTTCAGAACCGTGGTAACGTTTGGTCCGGCGGTATCCCCGCTGCTTTGGCTGACTTCGACTCTATCATCTCTCGCTTGGATAAGCAGGGTGCTATCGAGGAGAACGTCATCTTCGTTAACCGTGACTTCGGGTTCGCCATCGACGATATGTTGGCTGCTCAGAACAGCTACGGTGCTGGCGGTACTAGCTACGGCTTGTTCGACAACGACGAGCAGATGGCTCTCAACCTTGGCTTCACGGGCTTCCGCCGTGGTTACGACTTCTACAAGTCTGACTGGAAGTACTTGAACGACCCAACTATGCGTGGTGGTCTCGCCTCAGGCGGTATCAACGGCATGATGGTTCCTGCTGGAAGCACCACGGTCTACGACCAAGTGCTCGGTAAGAACGCCAAGCGTCCGTTCCTCCATATCCGCTACCGCGCCTCTGAGACTGAGGACCGCCGGTATAAGACTTGGATTACAGGTTCCGCAGGAGGTGCTGCTACTAGCGACCTCGATGCGATGGAAGTCAATTACCTCTCTGAGCGTGCTGTCTGCACCATGGGAGCGAACAACTTCTTCCTGTTCGAAGACTGATTGTGAACCGGGTATTGGGGGCGCAATGGGCGCCCCCACTATCCACCCCTTAAATAAATTATTATGGAAAACAAGACTTACCGTCTCAAGCAAAATACTAGTCCTATTGCCTTCATGATTCCCGGGCGAGGAAGCCAGCGTTCACCGCTTCTGTACTGGGATGAAAAGCGTGGAGAGAACCGTCCCTTGCGTTATGCTCGCAATCAAAAGACTCCCTTTGAGGATGAACAGGACGGCAACGCCATTGTAGAGCCCGTCGTTTTTGAAGACGGATTCCTTCATGTGCCTAAGAGCAACCCTGTGTTGCAGCAGTTCCTCCACTACCATCCTATGAACGGAATCAAGTATGAGGAGGTTAACGACGAGCGCGATGCTGGCGTTCAGTTGGAGCAAATCAACCTAGAGGTTGACGCTTTGGTTGAATGCAAGAACATGAGTGTCGAAGCTTTAGAGCACGTCTCTCGCATCCTTCTTGGTATCGACCCCTCTCGCCTCACTACGTCAGAGTTGCGACGCGATATGCTCATCTATGTGCGCCGCGACCCCGAGACATTCCTTCGTGTGGTCAACGACCCAGACCTGAAGTTGCAGTCTAAGATTCAGAAGTTCTTCGACGAGAGCCTGCTTTCTTTCCGCCGCAACAAGACGGAGATTTGGTTCAATGGGCCTACGAATAAAAAGAAACTTCTTACCATTCCGTTTGGTGAGGACCCAGTGGCTTTGGCCACATCATATCTTCTTAGCGACGAGGGCCTTGACCATCTCCGGTCTCTCGAAACTTTAATTTCAGAATAGTACATTTGATTCATGGATAGGTTTATCTCTTTTACCGTCGAGCCCGCTGACGGGACCCCGTACCAAAAGCTGGTTAATACCGACAGTATTTCAACTCCCACCCCCAGTTCCTCTGATTTTATTTGGAACGGTTCTGGGGGGAACTTTTGGAATTTGCAGGGTGAGCTTCGTGTTGGCAGCGGTGCTGCCGGTACCGAAGAGCTTTCTGCCTATATCTCTAAGGCGCTCCTTTCGTACAATGGTGTTTCAGGTCCTATTCAAGTGATGGAGCCTAGCCCCATTTTCAAAATCACAACCTTCACAACGCAATCATGAGCGCTAAATTTTTAGGCCCTTTCGTTTCTTACGAAGGTGGGGACCCTACCAACACCGTAAATTTCGAGACATATCGTACGTACCTAAACGTAAGCGGTACTATGGAGGTTTATCAGTCGGCAGCAAACGCCACCGATTTTGACTTGGTGAAGCTTAGGAAAGTTAGCTCTGACACGTCGGGGGGTAATTTTGAGTTCTATCCAACAGGTGAAGAGGGTGACACTTTAGAGGATTCTGATTACGGATTCACCAAGTGGTTGAACAGAAACCTTATTAACGTAGCCACGTCTTCTCCTGAGCAGGTCATTATTGAGCCTGAATATTCTGAAAATTTAGCAGCCGTATCTCAGCAATCTTATTGTGGTCCATTCTGATGAAGACAATTTCAACCCCCCGTTATCGGGTTCTGCAAAACGTAGACAACAACTTAAAGTTGGCGAACGCAACGTGGAACTCTTTTGATACCAGCACTTTTCAGTTGGTGTCAAACAATGCTGACTTCTCTAATATTCAGGCCGGAGACATCGTCTTCAACCCTGAGAATTCTTCCACTTGGGCAGAAGTCGTAACTGTAGATAGCCCAACTGAGCTTACTCTAAATGGAGCCTTTTCTACTACCATTATCGGGGGCACCACTAAGCTAAAGCGGTTTGCTATTGTTGCTGCTACCGTCGCTTTTGAGGTCGAGACTTCAGACTTAGCTACCGCAAAAGAATGGTGGTCTACGTACAAGGTTGGCGACAGGATTCAGTCTCAAGGCCCAAATGTTAGGACTTATGCAAATCAGGCCGTGGGCACCATCTTGGATGTTTCTATCGACCTTGACGCTCCGTTTCCACACGCGACCCTGACGGTAGACAAGCCTATGCAGACAAGCAATGAGATATGGGTGTATAAGCAGGATGAGGTTACCACTATTCCGGTAAACGAAATCAGTGGGGTTGAGTTTTACGCTTACCATGAATCTGGAGAGGAGGGAGAGTTCTCAGCATCCATCTATATGGGTAACGACTACTACTATGCTGTGTACCCTACGGTTGAGTCAACCACCAACGCCGATGACGTCCTTGCGCTTCAGCCTAAGTTTGAGGCGGCCATTATGAATGCCGTTTCGGAGACGCTCCGCTCTCCGTGGCCTGACTCTAACGTTATGATTGAAGGCTCGCATGGTTGGGAAGTCAGCCTCACAGATTGATGTGCATCACTTATTGCTAGAGAAAGCCACCTTCGGGTGGCTTTTTCGTTTGGCGCTATCTTAGGGCAATGATTGATTCAGTCCGTCAAACCGTACTCTCGGTACTCAACAAGAACAACTACGGTTACGTTTCTCCATCCGACTTCAATCTCTTTGCCAAGCAGGCACAGCTAGAGATTTTCGAGAACTATTTCACTGGTCTCAACCAAGCAATCAACGCCGAGAACGCGCGTATGTCTGGCACGGACTACGCCAATATGACCAAGGGCATCAACGAGGACATCGACATCTTCTCGGTGTCTAAGCCTTTGGACTTCAACTCTGCTAACCAGTTCTTTACCCCGAGCACCACCACCACCGGTGACGACTACTACCTGCTCAACAAGGTGTTGGTCTTAAATGCTGAGGCCGAGCCTGTTACGCACAGCCGCATCACTATGCTGGCCAACTCCAACCTGACGGCTCCGTCGGCGCAGTACCCTGCCTATACCATCGACAATCCTGCTGCCGGTCAGGTCGTGACGCTATATCCTACTGGCACTACGTACGCTCAAGGCGATGTTGTAGCTCAATACGTGCGGTATCCCTTCGACCCGAAGTGGACGTATGTAACCTTGCTGGGAAATGGCGAGCCGGTCTTCGACTCCACTCAGTCTGACTACCAAGACTTCGAGCTTCCTATTGACGATGAGCCCCGCTTGGTTTACCGCATCTTACAGATGGCTGGCATGAGCATCCGGGAGGGCGACGTCTATCAGTACGCTAACGCAGAAGAGAAAGAGCAGTAATGGCATACATCACAGACTACCAGTATTACGAGAACGAGGGCAACACTCCTGAAGACGCAAACTGGGGCAGCTACCAATACGTTTCGTTGCAGGACATCGTCAACAACTTCCTGTTGATGTACAACGGCAACCACTCCCTTGTCAATAACGAGGAGCGGTACAAGATTCTGTTCCATGCCAAGCGTGCCATTCAAGAGTTGAACTACGACTCTTTGAAAGAGATTAAGGTCCTTGAGCTTAGCGTCTGTGACAGCCTACGCTTTGTCCTCCCTCCCGACTATGTCAACTGGGTTCGCATTTCTCTATATAAGGACGGAATGCTTCGACCGTTAACGGAGAATATTCAGACGAATTGGAGTACGGCGTATTTGCAAGACAACAACTGCCGCATCCTTTTCGATGAGTCCGGAGCTATCCTTCGTCCCCAAGATTCTACCATCGATTACGAGAGGATTACGGGCACCAAACAGAGCATCTATCTCAACAGGAACAACCAGTTCGATGGGCAGCTTGGATACTGCTGTGAAGGGTCTTGGTATTTCGACTACAATATCGGAACCCGATACGGCCTGAATACAGAGACAGCTAACGCGAACCCTA
>Ga0208971_1001058_pt1 | contig 17182 bp, 9 predicted proteins | sample AOAMet1_18_M0_10_2_FD_188229 | JGI IMG/M metagenome (GOLD analysis project Ga0208971, IMG submission 188229) | Ammonia-oxidizing marine microbial communities from Monterey Bay, California, USA - CAN11_18_M0_10 (SPAdes) | ecosystem: Environmental > Aquatic > Marine > Intertidal zone | place... | reverse complement strand
ACGGCCATTTCCTGGGCCATCCGGAGCATCCAAGGGTCCTCCGGCCAGTGGTCCAGGGGGATGACGCAGGCTGGGTTGCCGCCAAAAGGGTCCTGGGTGAATGCGTGGATGCGGAAGCAGGTCAGGTTCATTGCCAGTGCAGGGTGGCTGCGGTGTTCCAAAAGTTGAAGGTGCTGTCGGTCCAGACTTGGGCGCCTGGAATGGCGATTTCCAAGGTGTGGTCTCCAGCGGATAGGTCCCCTAGAGGAATGCGGATGGGATGGACCGCATCGCCAGGGCACCAGTTGGAGCGGCTCAGGTCCGAGGAGGCCACGCGCTCTTCGAGGGTGTCACCACCGTAGACATAGGAGGAGGGCCAGAATCCGCTGGTGGGATTGAACCGGCGGTAGGCACCGCAATCGGTGCGCCAGGGCGTCCAGCGCCGCAGGGTGTCGCCATCGAGGATCAGGTGGTGCTCCTGTTCGGTGAATTCGTCGCCGCCGGCATGGCCTCCGTGGCCTGTGGTGAGGAAGTCCAGTGTGGCGTTCTTGGCGTCGGTGACGAGGGTGAATGGCACAGCAAGAGGCCCGTCGGGAAATGCTGTGAAGGGCCTTTGGTCATGGGCCAACTTGGTGGTGTTGACCAAGGAGAGGGAGTTCTGATCCAGGGACGCATCACAAGGAAGGGGACTTTCTTCCATGCGGATCCCGGCGCTCAAGGTGTAGCCGTCGTCGGTCCATGTGTCGATGTAGACGCCCACCCACAGGGTGTCGGCATCGGTGAGCCATTGCTGCATGGCAGAGAGGTCCGCAGTCCAATGCACGCTGTCGGCCCAGGCGCCCACAGATTCGGGCTTGTAGTCCAATGCCCGCTCGGATTGGCTGAAATGGCCCACGCCAAAGGGCGTGATGAAGCGCAGCAACTCTTGGGCTGGCTGGCGGGTGCCATTGGCCATGATGCCGGCAAAAGACGTGGTGTCGGCGTCGCCGCCTTTTTGCATACGAGAAAGGAAATCGTGCCCTGCCGCATCGGCAAAGGCAAAAATGGTACCGCTCTTGTCCCAAGGGTCTCCGGCGGAGCGCAAGCTGACTTCCAAGGCGATGTCGCATCGGCGATCGCGGTGGGGCAATGCGATGGGCTTGAGCCGGATGCGGCCGGCATCGAGGCGGTAATCTCCCCGCGCAGAGGGTACCGTGTCTGGGGTGCGGCCGGGGACAAAGTCCACGGTATCGGCATCCCACAGTGTCACGGAGTGGTCTCCCAGAGCGGGTAGTTCAGTCACTTGGTGGCCACAGGAGTACAACCCTGTCGCCAGAAGCGCCATCGGAATGCCAGAGAAGAATGCGCGTATCAAAGGCTTCACGCGGCGCAGGACATGTCGCTGCCGCAGCACTGGGGCGACTTGATCTTGCCTTCGCAGCTGGGGCACTTGGACACTTGAACGGAGGATCCGTCGGGCAGTTCCAAATGGCCGTTTTCGAGTGGGACATCGCATTTGGCGCATGAAGCCTTCACGGCCATGTCGCACTGGTTGCAGGTGTAGGTGGCGTTCATGGGTTCAATTTACTGATTCGATCAGTGGGATGGTAAAACTGTGCTGTAAGACTCCGGCACTGTAAATTGTGAGTGATGAAAAAATGGTTCGGTTTATGGGTTGTTTTGGGTGGCTGTGTCCTGTTGAATTCTGTTCAAGGGCAAGGGTTGATTTCAGGCGAGGACGTGACCCAAAAAGGGACGTTCAAATGGGTGCCCAACGAGCTGGGTGACACGCCGGAGTGGGCCGAGCGCATGTATTCCGGTGACGCCGACTTCCATGAAATCGCAGATCTGCGGGCGGCGTATTTGAAGGACCGCCCATACGAGAAAACACTGCACGAGCGCAACTTCAAGCATTGGTTGATGCATGTGGAGCATCGGGTCGGACCCGATGGCGTTGTCCAGGATGCCGGTGAATGGGCGGCCGAGGCTTTTGAGCGCGGAGGAGGCGTTGAAGGACAGGTCCAGCGCGCCGCTGAAGTGGATCCGGAATGGCAAGCCATAGGACCGTTCGAAACGTGGAACAATGGTGAGCAGGGGCATTTCCCGGTGTCATGGCAATGCAACATTTATTGCTTTGACCAAAGCACGTCGAATCCAGATGTGGCCATCGCGGGCATTGAGGCAGGCGACCTTTTCAAGACCACAAACAAGGGGCAGTCTTGGACTCCCGTGACCCTCGGTGTACCTGGCATCCGCACGGTGACCCAGTGCGCGGTGGCGCCTTCATCGGCGAGCACTTTTTATTTCGTCTCCAACAACACCGTTTATGGCTCGGTCAATGGGGGTTCTACTTGGGAGTTGCTCTACAATTTGGGGTCCTCGGCCAATCAATTGGTGGTCCACCCTTGGAATTCAGACCGCGTTTATGTGGCCACAGACAATGGGCTGCGCAGGACCATGGATGGTGGCGAAAATTGGTCCACGGTGATTCCAGGCAAGGTGTGGGACGTGCGGTTTCACCCCACCGATGCGATGGTGGTTTACGCGCTGGTGCATGAACTGAACCCCGAGCGCTGTGCATTTTACCGTTCGGATGACGGAGGGGCAACCTTCCAGCTGTACGACATGGGATACTTCGTGCCCGAGGACGCCGGCGCCGCCGACGACCATGGAGGGCGCATTGGCACCACTCCTGCGGATCCTGATCGCGTTTATGTGGCCTTGATTGGCAAAGGCAAGTCCAGCGATACCGGGTGGATCGGCCTATACCGCAGCGACAACAAGGGGGACAATTGGACCAACCCCAATGGTCAGGACGGAGCCCCGTATGATGTAGACGATCATCCGAGTTTGGCCACGGGAAACATGAACGGAACCGGCATTTACCAAGGGTTCTATGACTTTGCAATGGCGGTCTCGCACGTGGATCCGGACCGCGTCTGGGTCGGCGTGACAGCCTTAAATGCGACCAGCGATGGCGGTGTCACATGGCAACGGATTGGTGCTTATGGGGCCAATACCTACGACATCGGATGGGTGCACCCCGATATCCAGGACATGCATGTGCTTGGAGGCGATGTCTGGGTGGCGTCGGATGGAGGATTGAACTACAGTTCCGATGAATTGGCCACCCATGAGAGCAGGAAGTACGGCATCTATAACACCACGTTGTGGGGGTATTCCCAGGGGTGGAACGAGGACGTTCAAACCGGAGGGCGTTACCACAATGGCAACACGGGTTTCAGGCAAGATTTTGGGGCTGCGCAGCACTTGAGGTTGGGCGGCGCCGAGGCGCCAACGGGATATGTGAACCCTTTGGATGCCGATGAGTTGCGATTTAGTGACATCGGAGACTTGCGGCTTCCTCAGGCTTTCAATGGCACCCCCACGGGCATCGGCAACCTTTCCATGTATCCCACCGAAAGCTATGTGGACTCGCGGTCAAGTGAGCTGGTGGTCGATCCCCTGTATGCCGACTACTTGGCCTTGGGCAACGGCAGCGGTTTTTATCGGTCTTATGATGGCGGTGCGGATTTCAATCTGGTCCACAATTTCGGCAGTGGAACAGTGCTGGAAATCGAGCAGGGCCGCGGCAACCGTGACTTGTTTTTTGCGGTCGTCCGCGCGGGCAACACATGCGGCATCTACCGTTCCTTGGATGGGGGACAGAATTGGTCTCTACTCACAGGCCTGCCGACCAATTGGAACAGCATGGAAATTGCCTTGAATCCGGCAGACGACGGTGAGCTGTGGGCCATCAAGGCAGACGACGATGAGGTGCGCCGCTCGTTGAATGGGGGCGATACCTGGGCCAACCTTGGGACAGGACTGCTCGGCGAGGCTTTGCGCGATGTGGTCTGTCTGGGAGATGCAGGCACTGTTGTGGTATCCACCACCGGGGCTTTTCACCGTGCGGCCAATGCCAGCGGTTGGACTTCTTTTGGAACGGGCCTGCCTGCGCGATGGGCGCCGTTTGAGTGCTTGCCCTTTTACCGCGATGAGGTGTTGCGTGTAGGCGACAAAGGCAAGGGCATTTGGCAGGCGGAGTTTCCCTTTGCACCAGCGCCCATTGCCCAGCCTATGACGTCCAATCCCGTGGTGTTTTGCGCGGGTGATTCCGTGCATTTTGATTCCTACAGCATCTTGGTGAACGAAGGGGCCACCTGGTCCTGGACCTTTGATCCTCAACCAGAATTTGTGTCTTCCACCGCCGTTCGAAACCCCGTGGTGATTTTTGGTCAAGGCGGCGATTATGACGTGTCGCTGACCGTCACCGATGCCGATGGCATGACCGACACCAAGAGCGTGGCGGCGATGGTTCAGGTGGGTCCTGCCAGCCAATGTGAGGCCTCTGGGATTCCTGGAATGGCCCTAGAGTGTTCGGGCTCCAATGGATATGGCCTGACCCATGACTTGGGGATTGAGACCAATACTTACACGGTCATGGCATGGGTGCGTCCCGACGGCATTCAGCCCGATTATGCTGCCATCGCCATTGCCGCGGGCAACGGTGGAGGCTTCAATTTCAGACAGAACAACGAGCTCGGATACCATTGGCCCAATGGCGCATGGTGGTGGAGCAGCGGACTGACGGTGGCCCAGAACGAGTGGTCCCACGTGGCGATGACGGTGGCACCAGATGGCGTGCGTTTGTACCTCAACGGTCAGGAGGCACACGATGCGTTTAGTCCTGTCCCAGGCGTTCAAGACGCCCAATACTTGGGCAATTACCGTGGATGGGGAAGCCGCAACATGACCGGGGGCATCGACGAGGTTAAAATTTGGAACCGCACGTTGAGCCGCGATGAAATTCGAGAGCAGCGCCACCTGACGTTGTCCCAATCTCAGGTGGAGGCCGATTCGGATTTGGTGGGCTACTACCAGTTCAATGAGGACACTTATTTCATGGTCAACAAGCAAGGCAGCTCGCAGCATGGCGTCTACACCGGTCCTGCTGCGCTGGCCAGTTCTGAGGCCGTCGTGGGTTCTGGTGTGCTGGATCGCGTGATGGTGGATGGTTCGGGCAGTTTTGCCTTGGATGCGGTAGGGGGGGCCATAGAGGTTGCTCCTGGTGCCGCTGTCCCAAATGGGGAGGTCGTGGTCCACAGGTTGGACCCTTTACCACTTGCTGGACCGGAGCAGGGACTGCCCATGGGGTATTGGGTCGTGGACACATACGGTTCAGGATCCTTTGATGCTGGAACGTCTTGGATGATGGGCACCACTGAGGGCAGCTTGGCCCCTTGGATGCAAGGCATGGCCGATTTGGCGGTCGTCCAGCGGGACCCCTTGGGATTGGAGTCTTGGTCTGTTCCATGCGGTATGGCGCCTGCCAGCGATCAGACGGCGCTGTATGACGGTGCTTGTGGACCGCTTGCTTCGGCGCAGTATGCGTTGGTGTCCGAGGTCTGCGCATTTGATACGACGGCTGCTGGGCTTTGTCCCGGGGAGGGTTTGACGTGGGGAAATTCCGTGGCGGAAGGCCCGGGCTTGTACTATGCCGTGGGCGCACAAGGAGACGGCTGTTTCACTTTGGAAGTGCTTGACCTTGAGCTTCTTGATGCATCTCCGCTGTACTGGAATCTGGAAGGCGAACACCTTCAGGCTCCGGACGGCTGGACCGACCACGTTTGGATGTTAAACGGGACGGTTCTTGACGCGGGCGGTCCTGTGATTCCATTGACGGGTTCAGGTGACTATACCCTCACGGCCACGGATCCTATTTCAGGCTGCACGGTGGCCTATACTGGCTCGGTGGGGTGTCCGGGCGACCTCGACGGCGACTTTATCGTCGGCGTTTCTGACATCTTACAACTGCTGGGAAGCTTTGGCTGTATGGATGATTGTGACAACAGCGATGTGAATGCAGATGGCAGCGTGAATGTGTCGGATGTCTTGTTTTTGCTCGGGCTCTTCGGCACGATGTGCTGACCGTCGCAGGAGGCTCTGCGTTACTGATACCAGCGGAGGGCTGTACCATCGGCATGGGCAGGGCTCCATTTGCGGAATGCGACGTTGAGCAAGAAAAGGTGGGCCACAAGCGCAACGTGGAGAGGAACGAGGTACCAAGGCCAAGCCCAGTCAAAGACCAGAGGGTTGTCTGCCACGGGGGCTTCCCATACATACATGTAGTTTGCCATGACGCCATCTGGACGGCCCCAGAAGAGGTTGAGCAAGGCGTTGACGCCCATGATGACCATAGACAGGGCGAATGTCCACAAGTAAGTGCGGATCCAGTCCCATTTGCGGAAACGCAGCCCGTACACTTTGGCCACCACAATGGGCACAAATATCAAAGCGGCGTGCTTTACAAAGAAGAGCACCATCAGGGGCAAAGCGTCTCCGGATGGCAGTTGGGGGGTGAGCAACGAATGCGCGCCACCTACGATCCCCAGAAAAGTCGTGAACGAGAAAATGGCCCGGTTGAGCCAAAAACAATTCAATCCGATCAAGATGGCGTTGATTCCGCACAAGTGCAGGGGCAGAGAGCGGTGCCATGAGAACTCCATGTCGGGCACGATGAGGGGCATCAGGATATCCGCCCCTTGAAGCGCCAGCATGGCGAGGCCCAACCCTTGGCGCGACTTCTTGTGGTGTGCACCTTTCTTGGGGAAATACCAGAATACCCAAGCTGTGAGCGCTGCGCACAAGGCCATCATGGCCCAGTATCGCGGTTCAGCAGGAGAAATGACGACGTCGAGTTGGCCCATGCGACAAGCTAAGTTCTAAATGGGGAGTTTGGCCTTTCTGACCAGGGCGCGCCAAATGCAACGCCAAGGCCTCTTGGGGGCAAGACAAAGCCCCGACACTCCAGAGGGAGGGCCGGGGCTTTGAGCGACGGACCGCTGGCGGCCAGTCGGAGCAGTTTATTGGAAAACGCGGATGTAGTCTACGGCCATAAAGCCGGGAAACGGTGTGGTGTCATTGGGGTCACCAGGCCATTGTCCGCCAACGGCCACATTCAAGATGAAGAAGAAGGCATCGTTGAATGGATAGTTGAATCCATTCATGTTCTGTGGGGTGATCGTGTGATAGTGCACGTCGTCCATGTAGAACTTGATCTCGTCTTGCTGCCAATCGATGGAGAACACGTGGAACTCATCGGCAAAGGTTGCGGGGAAAGACAGTGGGGGCGCAGTGGTGCCGTTGTATTGGTGTTGTCCATTGTCAGGACCCCAATGCACAGTGCCATGGATCAATCGGGGTTGGTGCCCCACCATTTCCATGATGTCGATTTCGCCACAGGCAGGCCAGCTTTCGGTGGTGATGTCAGACCCCAACATCCACAACGCTGGCCAGATGCCCTGTCCAATGGGCAACATGGCACGGATGTCAACGCGTCCATATTGGAAGTCGTAAATCCCTTGGGTCTTGATGCGGGCAGAGGTGTACCCTCCTTCGTTGCGGGCGAAGATGAACAGGTTTCCATCGTCGACTTTGACGTTCTCGGGGCTGTTGGTGTAGTTCTGCAATTCTTGATTGCCCCAACCCCAATTGCCATTGCCCAAGTCATAGGTCCACTTGGAGGGGTCAGGTGCGCCATCGTTGTTGAACTCGTCGCCCCAGACCAATGTCATCCCTGGATATGAATCGGGGGTGGTGTAGCCTGCATTGGAGATGCCGAGGGTCTGGTCGTCGTTGCGAATGGTGCCAACGGCTTCTTGAAGGTTGTCCCGCAAGTAACCGCCTTCGGGGTTGCTGAGCGCGACAGTAAAGAATTCGTCGGGCTCTAGAAACTCATCAACGACGATGGAGACTTCGATGGTCTTTTTCGTGTCACCAGGAGCGAAGATGAGGTCCCCTTCGGTGGCCGTATAGTCTTCTCCTGCCGTGGCTGTACCATCGGCGGTGGCGAAATGCACACGGACCTCCTTTGTCTTCGCCTCATCGATGCGAACATCGAAGGTGAAGGTGGCGCTGGCTTCGTTTTCAAAGGCCGTGCGGTCATTGGAGAACCGAAATTCAGCAGGCGTGTCTTCCTCTCCGCCACCGCAAGCAGCGAAGGCAAGGGGGAAAGCCAGAATCAAGAGTGTCCGTGCGGCGTTCATTGTGCTGCGAAAATCAAGGTGAAGTATCCCTCTCCATTGGTGCAGTCCCCGTTTTGGAGGGGGGCCATGACCACGAGGCGGTCTTCGGTTAGTTCGAGGATGTCATAGGAGGGGCCGCAGTCCCAAACGCCCATGAACCAGCAGAATCCGGTGTCGTCTGGAATGAGGAGGATTTGATCCTCACCGTTGATTCCAGCGCCTTCATTCAACAGGTAATTGAGCGTGTCCGGGACCACCAGTTCATTGACCACATAGCCTTCGAATGGGTTGATTGTTCCGCCATTGTTGTTGTAGCGGTACATGCCATCGGTGGTGAATTGGTAGCTGTCGTCGTACTGCTCAGGTACCAAACCTGCAGCACCACTGCTGTACCATTCGGTACTGCCCGGTGTGGGGCCTACCGAGATGGCGCCTGCTTCGCCAGAGAAGATCCAGGTCTTCTGGTTGTCGCAGCCTGTGAGCAATGCCAGAGTGCCTTCACAAGGCAGCTCTACGGTATTGGCCACTGGAATCGTGACCGATGCCGAACCGGATCCACCGGCGCTGTAGACAGAGTAAGTGACATCGTAGTTGCCTTCTTGAGGGTAGAAGGTGGTGTCTACGAGGCTGTTGCTGGTCTTTCCGTTGCCGAAATCCCAGAAGTGCAAGAAGCCTTCATCGGACAGTGAAGTAAAGACAACACGATTGGAGTCCGTATAAGGCACAGCGGCGGTGTCCACATAGAGGTACTCCCAATCAAATGAAGCACTGGGGGCACCTGGCAAATCAATGCCTTCTTCTACTGTGGGTTGGCATCCGACAAAGGCCAGAACGATGGCGAGGGGGAGGAAATGATGAAGTCGCATCAGTATCCGGGGTTTTGGGTGATGAGTCCACCGCTCAGGGTAATCTCATTGCTTGGAATAGGGAAGAGTTCGTTGACGCCTTCTGAAAAGCTGTATCCGCCTTCTGGGAAGTGCTGGTCCAGGTGAGCTTGCATGACTTCGCCTGCGCGTCCTTGACGCACGAGGTCAAAGAAGCGGTGGCCTTCTAAGGCGAGCTCTACCCGGCGCTCATGCCAGATGTCCTCCATGGTGATGTTGTCGGCCGTGATGAACGGAAGCACAGCGTCAGGGGACATGGGATTGTATGTGACGTTGCCACGGGCGCGGAAACGGACCGCTTCCAATGCACTGGCTGCTTCATCGGGGCGTCCAGTGTTGAGGCAGGCCTCTGCGTGGAACAACAAAACGTCTGCCAACCGGATGACGCGGTCGTTGGTGTGACCATTGGGGTTGGGGTCACCGAATGGTGCTTCCTCAGCCGCATTGTTGAAGTTTTTGCGGGGGTAATAGAGGTGGGGCATGCCCGCGGCATCGAGGGTGAAAATTCCACGATCGCCCATGACGTCACCTTCTTGGAAGAGGGTGGCTGAGAGGCGGGGATCGCCTTCTTCGAACTCGTCGACCAAGTCTTGGGTAGGGAGGTTGAATCCGAATCCATTAAACTGGCCGCGGGCGCGTTGGAAGACATTGGTAAAAGTGCCTTCGAGCTGCTGGCCCCAGTTACCGCCGGAAGCGTTCATGTATTGGATCTCCCAGATGGAGCCAGGTCCATTTTCGCCGAGCTCGGTAAAGATGTTGCCGTAAACAGGGTCGAGGCTGTATTCGCCTTCGCCCACGAGATCGGCAGACACTTGGTAGCAGTCTTCCCATTCGCCGCGGAAAGCGTGAACCTTGGTCATGAGGGCTTGCGCTGCACCGCGGGTTGCGCGGCCCAGTGCATTCAGGCTGTATGCACTGCGGGTGGGCAAGAATTCGATGGCATACTCCAGGTCCTCCTTGATGAGGGTGTACACTTCGTCTGCCGTGGCGCGCGCTTGCTGATACTCGGTAGAGGCCAGGGGTGTTGTGACGATGGGCACTCCGCCAAAGGTCTTGACGAGGTTGAAGTACCAGTAGGCGCGAATGAATCGGGCTTCACCCAAGTAAGCGTCGCGCACGTCAGCATCCATGTCAATCTCTGGAACCTTTTGCAAGGCGAGGTTGCAATAGGCGATGCCGCGGTAAGCCACTTGCCACTCTACGAGGAGCATTTGGCCGGCACTGTTGCCTTGAAAACGCTCGTAATCGTAAAGTTGGGGGTCGTCACCGTCGCCAGAACCACCTTTATCGCTGTCATCGGAGATGATGTCTCCGAAATACCAGCGGAAGTGAGGCTTGAGGCCAGAAGACCCTTGGATGTTGGTGACTTCCTGCTGCAGGGTGTTGTAGCAGGCGATGGTCGCTGACAAGGCGTCCTCAGGTGTCTTGTAGAAGTTCGCTTCCGTAGCACCTACGACAGGTGTGCGTTCGAGGAATTCCTGCTTACAGGAAACCAGAACGGCGGGAATCAGGAGGAGAAGGAGTGTACGCTTCATGGTTTCCTGGATTAAAAGGTGACGTTGATGCCGGCGATGAAGTTCCGTCCGACAGGATAAAAGCCGCGATCGATGCCGATTTCCAGCGTGCCGCGTGAACCAATCTCAGGGTCGAGACCAGAGTAATTTGTGAGGGTCAGCAGGTTGCTGGCCGATACGTAGAACCGGCACTTGCCGATGTCGAGCTTGTCTTGAAGGCTCTGAGGCAGGGTGTAGCCGATTTGCAGGTTCTTGATGCGAACGAAGGAACCGTCCTCCACAAAGCGATCAGAAACACGGTTGTTTTGGTTGGCATCGGTATAGGTGATGCGGGGGTGCTCGTTGGTGGAGCCTTCGCCCGTCCAACGCTCCAATGCAGAGATGGGCAGGTTGGTGGTGTTCAAATCGTAGCGGAAGATGCCGTTGAAGAGGTCGTTGCCTTGTGAGCCTTGAATGAAAATGCTCGCATCGAAGTTCTTCCACTTGACGTTGCCTGTGAGGCCAAAAGTGAAGTCAGGGTGGGGGTTTCCGATGACGGTCTTGTCGTTTTCGTCCAAGGTGCCGTCTTCGTTCTGGTCCACAAAGATCACGTCGCCGGCTTGCGCCTCGGGTTGGGCAGTGTTGGCGGTGGCTTCTTCGTCGGTTTGGAAGATTCCGGCTGTTTCGTAGCCATAGAAAACGGCCATTGGGAGGCCGATGTCGGTGTAAGCCGAGAAATCGTTGCCGGCTCCAAAGATGCCGCCTGTGTTGATGGGCTGACCGCCTTCACCGAGTCCAGTGATCTCGTTGCGGATGACGCTCAGGTTACCTGTGATGTCATAATCCCAATCGCCTTTCTCTCCCCTGTAGGTGAGGGCCAGCTCCAAGCCTTTGTTTCTGGCAGAAGCGACGTTGGTGGCAGCAGGAAGGAAGCCGACCACTCCAGGCACGGGAACCACAGCGAGCATGTCGTTGGTGTTCTTGACGAAGTAGTCGAGGACGATGTTGAACCGACCACGATACAGGTCGAGGTCTACACCTGCATTGAACTGGTCCACGGTCTCCCACTTGAGGTCGGGGTTGGACGTGGTGACAGGGCCTGCGCCGTTGACTTGCTGTTGGCCTGGACCGAAGGTGTAGTTCTGACCATTAAAGACCACAGAGGTAAAGTCAAAGTTTCCGATGCCGTCTGCGTTGCCATTGCGTCCCCAAGAGGCGCGCACCTTGGCGAATTCAATCCAGTCCTTCTCGACTACCCAAGGAATCTCGGTGAGGTTCCACGCGGCTGACAAGGAAGGGAAGATGCCATAGCGGTTGTTCGCACCGAACTTTGATGAGCCGTCACGGCGGACGGTTCCGCTCATGGAGTAGCGGTCGCCGAGCTCGTATTGAACCCGTGCAAAAGTGGAGAGGTAAGAGCTTTCACCGAATCCACCGTTGGAGGTGGGGGCCTGCTCGTTGAAGTTGAGGCTGTTGTCGAGGAAGGCGACGTCTGGATCGTTGGAATTCAAACTGTCCCGGTAGGTGCCGATGTTTTGGTAGTTGCCATACAGGGCGGAATAACCCAGGATGGTCTGGATCCGGTCGCCATTCTTCAAGTCCTTGTCGTACTGCAGGGTGTTTTCCCACTGCCAGTTGGACCACTTGTTTTCGTTCCGAATGAGGCCGTTCACTTCGCGCCACTCGTAGGCGGGACGGTTGGGGTCATTCTCTCCGACGCCCAAGTCATAAGTGGGGAGGAAGATTTTCTGGGATCCCAGGGAAAGGTCGATGTTGACGGATGAGCGGAATTTCAATTCTTTCAGCAGGTCATACTCGCCGTAGAGGTTGCCCACAAAACGGTTGGTCACCCAGTTGTCAAAGGTGGTGGCCACTTGGTTGATGGGATTGGCGATGTCGCTTCCGATCAACTCGGTGTAGGCATAGGAGCCGTCAGGGCGCGATACTGGTGTTACGGGGTCCATGTTCAAGGCCCGAACGACAGGGGTCGCGAATTCATTGTTTTCAGCCAATGCATTGCGGCTGATGTGGGTGAAGTTGACCGTCTGTCCGAGGCGGAAACGGTCGCCAGCATCTTGTTGTGTGCTGACACGGAAGGTGGTGCGCTCAAAGCGCCCCTTTTCTCCACCAATGATGCCGTCTTGTGCAAAGTGGCTTCCACCGATCGCGGTGGAACTGGTGGCCGTACCCTTGGTGAAGTTGAAGCTGTGGTTCACCATAGGTGCACGCTGAAACAGCGCATCTTGCCAATCGGTGCCTTCGCCAAGACTGGCGGGGTCAGCAAGTTGGGCAAGGGGGACGAGGCCGGCCGCAGCGCGGCTCTCGTTCATCAAAATGGCATACTGCTCAGCATTGAGCAAGCCAATCTTTTTCCATGGCTCTTGGAAGCCATAGTAGGTGTCATAGGTCACCTGAGCAGGCTGCCCTTTGGCGCCTTTTTTGGTCGTAACGAGGATGACGCCGTTTCCACCACGTGCACCATAGATGGCAGCAGAGGCCGCATCCTTTAGTACCGAGATCGATTCGATGTCAGCGGGGTTGAGGTAGTCGATGCCGCCCGAAGGAATGCCGTCTACCACCCACAGTGGCTCTGCATTGTTCAGGGAGCCTGTTCCCCGAATCCGAATGGATTGGGTGGAACCTGGCTGACCTGAATTTTGCGTCACCTGGACACCTGCAGCCCTTCCTTGAAGGGCCTGCTCCGTGCGCAATACAGGCACAGAGGTGGCGTCCTTGATGTCAATGGTACCCACAGCACCAGAGATCTTGCTCCTCTGCTGGTTTCCGTATCCGATGACAATGGCCTCTTCCAAACCGGCGATGTCGGCTGAAAGGGCATGGTCTACGTTGGATTTACCAGCAATGGCCACGTCCGTTGTCTTGTACCCGATGTAAGTGAACATCAAGGTCGCTTCGTTGGAAGAGACCATGATGGTATAGTTTCCATCGAGGTCGGTCACGGTACCGTTGTAGGTGCCTTTTTCGACAACGGATACACCCGGGAGGGCAATACCGTCATCGGCGTCGGTCACTGTTCCGGTGATGGCCGTGGATTGGGCGAAAATCCCAAAGGGAATCAACCAACCCAGGAGGAGCAAGAATCTCATAGTGTCTTGTGGTATTCTGTTTAGTGTTGCTTCACTACCACTTCGGTAGCCACCTGCAAGCCTGAGGTAACACGGATCACATAAAACCCGTCAGTCTGATTGTTGAGGTCAACCTGGATTTGGGTCATGCCTTCTCCGAGGTTGTTGTTCTGTACCAAGCGTCCGCTCATGTCGCGCACTTCAATCTGTGCTGCGTCAGCCAATGGCGCAGGGAAGGCGACGGTCACGGTGCCATCGGTGATGCTCGGGAACACACGGAAGGACAGGCCTTCTTGTTCAGCCACTGCATTCACAGGAGCGCAAGCATCGCAAGACTCGTAGCATACGGTGGCAAGATCAACGGCTTCCTCTGATTCGATCAAGAGGTAACGGTTGGTGAAACCTCCTGTAGTGAGGGTGCATGCTGAATCACCTTCGGCTTCGAGGTTCTCGCTGGTGTCCCAGCTGCCGATCATGTACTTGTACTCATGGGCGCCTTGGCCGAGCTCGATGGTTACTGAATAGACGTTGTCTCCGTCGGCGTCGGTCAGCTCAACCTGAGATCCGGCCCAGCCGTCGATGGTCTCTCCTGAGATGTAAACAGCACCGCTTACGGTTTGCTCGCTCATGTCGACGTTGAACGTGACAGGTGTATTGGGCTGTTCGACGGTCTCACATTCTTCACAGCTGTTGAAGCAAACGGCATCGATGGTAACATCGCCAGCTCCAGGTGCCAAGGTCAAAAGGCGGTTCACAAATGTGCCTCCTGCATCAGTGGTGGTCAATGTGCACGCCGCATCCTCGTCTGTGTCGAGGCTTTCAGTGCCATCCCATCCGCCGTTGTTGTACTTGTATTCGTGGTCTCCGGTCTCGAGTTCTACGGTGGCCTCATAGATGCCGTCGGCATCGCTGTCGGTCATTTCTACGCAGGTTCCACACCATCCGTCTACAGAACTGCCTGTGACGTAAATGGGGCCGAGGATGTCTTCATTGCTCATGTCCACTTGGAAAGTGACCATGGAAGCGCTGGAGCATTCACCCTCAGTCCAAGACGTGACACCGCCATAGTTTTGAGCTTCACAATCGTTGCTGTAAGTCACACCGTTACATCCACATACTGGAGCAAAGATCGCCGGGCAGATCGCTGTAGTGTCAATCAATGCAGGGTCCACACAAGGGGCCGTGTTGCAAGCGTCACAGCTGTTGAAGCACACCACGTCCAAGGTGATGTTGTCGGACCCTTCCACCAAGATGAAGCGGTTGGTGAACTCACCTGAAGTCAAAGTGCATTCGCCGCTCACGGCAGGATCAAAGGTCTCTTCGCCATCGCCGCTGATGTACTTCCACTCGAAGCCTCCAGGTTGGGCGTTGACGGTCAAGGTGTAGATGCCGTCGCCGTCTGAATCGTCCATAGGGTTGCCTCCAGCGTTCCATCCGTTAAAGCCACCGAACATGAAGACACCGCCGTCGGTGTTCTCGTTGTTCATGTCCACTTGGAAGGTCACGTCCACTGCGCTGGATGCTTCACAGGATCCATCAGTGCTGCACTGGCCAAAGCAGGTGTTGATCACAGTGTCCTCTGTGATGTTCTCCAATTGGCGGTCATTGTAGTTGGCAGGATTTGCGCAGTCTTGACCAGCGATGTTCTCCTTGCAAGACCAGTCGCTACAGGCGCCATTGGTAAAGGTGTAGTAACCTGTGTATCCGGAAGCCACTTCAGTGGTGAGGGTCCAGATGCCGTCTCCATCAGGATCGCTCATTGGGTTGTCCCCTGGGAATCCAAAATCGGCGCCGCCAGCCACTGATGGGCCTTCTGCAGCGACCGTCTCATTGGTCATGTTGAGGTTCCAGGTTACGGAAACCATTTGGGCGTTCACGCCCATTGCCACCACGCACAGGGCAATTAAAGAGTAAAGGTGTTTCATGTTGATTTATGTAAGGGTTGTTATTGCGCTAATTCAAACTCGACCACCTGGTCCTTCACCCTCAATCCAAACCTTCCAGGTTCTACGGTGTAACTGTTGTCCATTCCAATGAATCCCAAGTCGTTGGTGGAAACGCTGAGTTCCACCATCATGGTGGCCCCTGCGGGTACCACCACTTGTTTGAAGGCCCTGAGCTCATCTACAGAAGGTGTGATGCTGGCCACCCGGTCTTGCGAGTACAAGATCACGGTTTCGGTGGTGGACCGATTGCCAATGTTGCGGAGGGTCACACTGACGGTGACATTGTCGCCGAGTGCTGCTGTGCTGTCACTGGTCAATTCCAATCCAGTGGTTTCTACAGTGGAGTAAGAGAGGCCGCTTCCAAAGGTGTACAAGGGATTGAAGGCGTTCAATGAGAAGTCCGAATGGACATTCTCTGTGTGCTTGCGGTCGTAGGTGAGGTGGGCCGAAGCGTGGCGCGGCCATGTGAAGGGCAAGCGACCTGAAGGGTTGAATTCACCGCTCAGCACGTCGGCGATGGCGCGGGCGCCATAGTCACCAGGCAGGTAAGCCATCACGAATGCGTCGAGCAAGGGCTCGATGTTGGCCAAGGTGCGCGGGCGTCCACCTGCGTAAACGCCAATCACGGGAACGCCTTGCTTGTGGAGGGCCTTCACCAAGTTCTGTTGGTTGTCAAACAGCTCGATGTCCTCGACGCTGCCCACACCTTCGGTGTAGGGCATCTCTCCCAAGAAGACCACAGCGCACTGCGTGGTGAAGGGGTTTAGGTTGCGCGTGATTTCGGTGATGTCGGCATCGGTGAAATCCATGCTGACTTCTGCAAAGGAGATGCGGTCTTCGCCAAACACCTCTTGCATGGCCTCGACGGCCGTCGGACGACCAGGAGTGTTGTAAGTGGGGTCTGTTCCTTGCCAAGTGCCCGTCCATCCGCCGTTGAGGGCGTTCAAACTGTTGGCTGTGGGGCCTGTCACGAGGATGCGCCCCTGACCCCCGATGGGCAAGATGGGGTCTCCTTCGTTGACGGCGTGATTTCCCTCGTTCTTGAGGACCGTGATGCTTTCAAGGGCGGCTCGGGCAGCACCACCTTCAAGGGTGGACTTTTCTGGATAATCGGCCATGGAAGGTGGCACACCTCCAGTTTCGAACAGGCCCAAGTCGTACTTCATGGCCAAGATGCGTCGAACGCTCTCGTCCATGCGCGCCTCGGTCACACGTCCTTCTCTCACGAGCTCTGCCAAAAGCACGGGAAACTCTAGATCTGTGGGGACCATGCTCATGTCGATGCCCGCATTGATGGCCATGTCAATCGCGTCCTTGTAATCAGCCGCCACCATATGCCTACTAAAGAGGTACTTGATGTCTTCCCAATCTGTGACAACCATGCCTTCAAAACCCAATTCGTCGCGGAGGATGTCGGTGAGGATGTGGTGGTCCACATGAACGGGGATGCCGTTGACATCACCACTGTTGACCATGATGCTTGCGGCGCCCGCATCGATCGCTGCAGCAAAAGGTGGAATGAAAATCTGGCGAAGCTGACGCTCGGGAATCCAAGCTGGGGTTCTGTCTTTTCCAGTGAGGGGGCGGCTGTAGCCCACATAGTGCTTGAGGGTCGCTGCTATGGGGCTGGGTCCTTCTTGGTACCCTTTGACCATGGCCACACCCATGTCGCTGACCAACTTTGGAGCTTCTCCGAAGGTTTCCCAGAAGCGGGGCCAACGGGCGTCTCGTGCTACGTCGAGGACGGGGGAGAAGTTCCACGGAATGCCCGACGCGGTCACTTCCATG
>Ga0208971_1001057_pt1 | contig 17203 bp, 17 predicted proteins | sample AOAMet1_18_M0_10_2_FD_188229 | JGI IMG/M metagenome (GOLD analysis project Ga0208971, IMG submission 188229) | Ammonia-oxidizing marine microbial communities from Monterey Bay, California, USA - CAN11_18_M0_10 (SPAdes) | ecosystem: Environmental > Aquatic > Marine > Intertidal zone | place... | reverse complement strand
TGCGCATAGACGACGCCGTTAAGCGACAGCACAGCAATCTCTGTCGTCCCACCACCGATATCTACCACCATAGTCCCTATCGCGTCATGAACGGGAAGACCAGCGCCAATGGCCGCCGCCATTGGCGCGGGCTTACCCGTTCACGAAGCAATAGGGACGATGGTGGTAGATATTGGCGGAGGAACGACAGAGATCGCTGTTCTCTCGCTCAATGGCGTTGTTTATGCGCAATCGGTACGAGTAGGAGGTGATCGATTCGACGAAGCGATCACAAGTTATGTGAGGCGCACCCAGGGTAGCCTGATTGGTGACGCCACGGCAGAAAGAATTAAACAAGAAGTTGGTATGGCATTCCCGTGTAGCGACGTGCGGGAGATTGACGTGAGAGGAAGAAACCTGTCTGAGGGAGTACCGAGAAGTTTTACGCTGAATAGCAACGAGATCCTTGAAGCGCTTCAGGAACCGCTTTCGGTGATAGTTCAGGCAGTCAAGGGGGTGCTCGAACAGACGCCGCCGGAACTCGCCTCGGATATAGCCGAAAGTGGACTGGTACTGACAGGAGGAGGATCGTTGCTGCGCGAGTTAGAAAGGCTGTTGTCCAGTGAAACAGGATTGCCGGTTATCGTCGCGGAAGATCCACTCACCTGTGTTGCGAGAGGTGGTGGCCGAGCCCTGGAGTTGATGGACGACAGAGCAGACAGCGATGTGCTTTCTATTCAGTAAATTTTCGTCGTCCTGGATAACCGGCAGCGGAGACGCTCTATCGATTTGGCGTGCAACTTCTGATGTCTGGAGGCAATCCAAATCAAAGCCCTGTTCCTAGAAAAATCCACGCTTGGTTACCAGTTGCTGGGTCTTGGATTGCTTTCCCTTGTTCTTGGGGCTGTGGATCATACGACCAGTTGGCTGGATGGCCCGAGGTCTGTATTGACCATTGCGCTAACACCCATTGTCGTGACAGCTGATCTTCCGACTCGTAGCGCTCGTGGCATCCAGAGTATTTTTAGTTCAAGGGAAGATCTGCGTAGTCGTATCACCGGCCTTGAGAGTGAACTGATCTTCCTTAGGGTTAAGACTGAACGGATGGCGGCGCTCATATCAGAGAATAATCGGCTCAGGGGCCTGCTTGGATCGGCGGCTAAACTTCAAGACAACGTGTTGGTCGCGGAACTTGTGGGCGTTAACCCGGACCCTGAAGAACAGGAAGTGGTCATAGACAAGGGTTCTGAAGATTCCGTGTTTGTGGGTCAGCCGGTCCTGGATTCGCGAGGGTTGGTTGGCCAGGTAGTAGACGTGAGTCCTTTCAGTAGCCGGGTTCTTTTGATAAGTGATGAGCGACATTCAGTCCCCGTACAGGTGCTCCGAAGTAACCTCAGGTTTGTCGCTCATGGGACCGGTATCGGCCAGCAACTGGAGTTGCAGCATGTTAACTCTACCGCTGATATAAAGGTGGGCGACCAGTTGCTGTCTTCGGGTCTTGGCAACCGGTTTCCAGTGGGGTATCCGGTTGGTGTTGTAGATAAAGTAGCATTCATGCCAGGAAAGCCATTTGCAGACGTGTTGGCAAAGCCGAGTGCTCAACTGGACAGGTCCAGGCACGTTTTACTTGTTTTCACAGAGACCCGAGTTTTAGAAGAGACGAACACTAGCTCGGGAAAGGGTGATGATCGCGGTGGCTGACAATAAGACCGGCGGGCTGGTCACTATCTGGATCACCATTATTGTGGGCATGGTACTCGCGGTAGTACCTATGCCTCAAATGGTCCCTGTGGAGTTAGGGTTTCTTCGACCGGATTGGGTAGCTATGGTCCTGGTTTACTGGATCATGGCATTGCCACATCGGGTTGGTATTCCGACGGCATGGCTGGCTGGTATTGCTGTAGATGTATTGCTGGGTAGTCTTATAGGGCTTCACGCGCTTTCTTACGTTCTAATCGCCTATGTTGCTTTGAGCCTGTACCAGCGGCTTCGGATGTTTTCGGTGTGGCAACAGGCCACTGTTCTTTTTGCACTTCTTGGCCTTAATCAATTGATCGGGTTTTGGATCGAAAGTATTGCTGGCCTTGCAGACTGGAGCTTTTGGTATCTGCTGCCCGCCTTATCGGGTGCATTTTTATGGCCCTGGGTGTTCTTGCTGCTTAGATCCCTGCGCCGATGGACTGGGATGACATGACAAGTAATCTGATTCTTGCGAGCGGCTCACCAAGGCGAAAGCTTTTGCTCGAACAGTTGGCCATTATTTTTGAGATTCAACCGCCGGATGTAGATGAATCTGTAATGGCCGGTGAAGCGCCGGAGATTTATGTCACCAGGCTATCTAGAAAAAAAGCACAGAGTGTCGCAGAAAAACGCGACAGTGGAGCGGTGATTCTTGCGGCGGATACTACGGTTGTATTGCACGGGAACATACTGGGGAAACCGGAATCCAAAGAGCATGGCGTGCAAATGTTAAATGAACTTTCTGGATCCAGGCATGATGTCTTAACAGGTGTTTCAATTTGCAGCGGATCCAGAACCGAGACGTTCTGTGTCAGTACAGAAGTCACCTTTCGGCACCTGCAGGAAAAGGAAATCGCCTGGTACTGGGAAACCGGAGAGCCACATGATAAGGCTGGTTCGTATGGTTTGCAGGGGGCAGGTGCGGCATTTGTGGAGACTCTCACGGGAAGTTATTCAAACGTGATTGGTTTACCGCTTAGCGAAACCGTGTTGATGCTGAGAGACTTTTCGATTGAATGTCTCGGGCAGAAAGAACTTTCATTAGTTTAAGGCAGGCGAGATGGCTGAAGAAATATTCATCAATGTATCTGCAAACGAAACTCGAGTAGGCGTCGTTGAACAGGGCTTACTTCAGGAAGTTTTTATTGAGAGAACTGAAGCGAAAAGCAGTGTTGGCAACATCTACAAAGGAAAAGTCGTTCGTATCCTTCCGGGCATGCAAAGTGCCTTCGTTGATATCGGGCAAGAGAAGGCAGCATTTATGCACGTGACTGATCTTATCGATGGTCATGAGGTCTTTGATAAGCAACATGGTGCCGAGCATCCAGCGATTACCAGCCTTGTCCATGACGGTCAGGAGCTATTGGTGCAGGTAACCAAAGAACCAATCGGCACGAAGGGAGCGCGGATTACCAGCAATCTCTCTATAGTATCGCGATATCTCGTTTATCTGCCTGGTAGCTCTCATATAGGCATTTCTCAGCGCATCGAGGATCAAGATGAACGTATGAGACTCAAGGGTATTCTCGAGGACATGAGTGAAGTGGAAGAGGGTTTTATTGTCCGAACTGCCGCAGAAAATGCCAACGGTGAAGACATCATCAAGGACGCCGGGTACCTCCGAAGCCGTTGGCAAGGTATCTGCGCTGAGGGATCAGTGGCCAAAAGTCCCGAAGTTGTCTACGAAGACCTGCCTTTACCGCTGCGAGTGATGCGAGACATCATTAATACCAATACAACCGGTATTCTGGTTGATCATGCGGAAACTCACTCGGTGCTTGACAGATTTTTGTCTGACTATATCCCTGAAAAAGAAAGTTGTCTCAAGGAGATAGCATCAGACCAGGTGCTGTTCGATATTTACCAACTGGATGAGCAGATTGAAGCAGCCCTCAATCGGAAGGCACCTCTTAAGTCTGGGGGTTATCTGGTGATTGATCAGACCGAAGCTATGACGACCATTGATGTGAATACCGGCGCATATGTGGGCAAGAAAGACCTGGAGGATACAATTTATCGAACAAATCTCGAGGCTGCTGCGGCCATACCGAGGCAATTGAGGCTGCGAAATATTGGCGGCATCGTCATTATCGATTTCATCGATATGATCAATGAGGAACACAAGCGCCAGGTGCTTCGGATGCTGGAGAAAGGGCAGCAATCGGATCGTGTGAAATGCAACATCACCCAAATTTCGGAACTAGGGCTGGTGGAAATGACGCGCAAACGGACCTATGGAAGTTTACTCAAAACGATTTGTGAACCCTGTGAAGTTTGTGACGGTCGTGGTTTTATCAAGTCTGCAGAGTCCGTTTGCCTGGAGATATTCATCAACCTGCAGCGTAAAGCGAAAGAGGTTACAGGCAAAGAATGTCTCATCATGGCCTCACAGACAGTGGTCGATAGACTGATTGATGAGCAGGCCAGTAATGTCCGTGAACTGGCAAAGTCACTCGATGCTGATATCTCGTGTCAGGTTGAACCCGGGTACACGCAGGAGCAATACGACATCGTCATCTCTATTGTTGAGAGGGCTTAGGCTAAGTAGATGCTCCTTCGAATCACGAAAGGGTTCTTCAGAAGCGGATGGTGGCTAGTGCTTGGAATGCTAGTTATCGCTGTTGTTTACCTTTCCCTTGGCCGGCTGGCCACACTCTCAGTTGAAGCTAATCAGCATCAGATTGAAAATTACCTGCGAAACAGTGGCCTGGACTTCGTTGAGATCGGCGCTATCGCAGGAGATTGGCGTGTTCATGACCCACGCTTCATCGTGAGAGACATTTCCGTTAAGCCGCTTGGCGAGCCAGCCCTTGATATAGATTTGCTTGTTCTCAGGGTGGATTCTGTCCGCAGTTTGATCAGTGGCGTCCCCATCGTGACGGAAATGGAGATATCTGGTATCAGGTTCGCCGTTGAGCGCGATGAACAGGGGTTCAGGATAAAGGGTTTCAAGCGAGGCAATGGAAAATTAGAAGTAGATTATGTGCTTGACTCCCTGCCACACCTTGAACTGCTGAAGATGGATGGGATAAACGTAACGCTCATCGGTCCCAATACAGAGATGAACCTTGTATCGCATTGGGATCAGCCCTGGGTTGTTAGCGCAGAAGATGAGGTGAAGCAGGTTTCTCTTCCGCTGTTTCTGGAAAGAAAACAACCCAACGGCATGACGCTGCGTCATCGATTGGGTCTCTCTGGCTATTACCAGGGGGACTTAAGGGAATCTGATTTTGTCTCCAGGCTTTACCTTGAAGCACCTCGCATTGATCTAGAAGGTTTTACCCCTGATTTTGAGCTCGCAGGACGGCGATTGTCTGCAGCGAGACTCGCCACCAGAATTTGGCTGACTCTCGAACCCGGTTCCCTGGATGTGACAGGTGAGATCGAGTTAACGGACGTGTCGCTGGCAGGAGAAAGTCACAACCTGCTGGATGAGGTCTCTTCCAGATTCCGTTTCCATGGGGAGTCGATTAGTCGCGGTACCTTGTCGATTCCAAACGTTCGGCTGAAACAGGGTGAGTTCGAATTCGAGCTCGATAATATTGCTCTTGCGATAGACACGGGGCCTTTAGGGTCATCTTTGGCGGGTCAACTTGATCAGATAGATGTATCAGAACTTGCTCGGCTTGTTGAGTATGCGGGTCAAAAAGAATTGTTGCCCGAGAGATTGTCAAATGCGCTGCTGTCTGTGTCCCCCGATGGTGAATTAAAGAATCTGCTTTTCATTACCGATCCTGTTGAGGGAACGCCGCATCTGGTCAGTAGTCTTGTCGGTTTCTCGGTAGAAGCATACCTGGGGATCCCATCAATTGATCGACTTAATGGTTTTGTGTCGCTGCAACCCGATCGAGGCTATCTCGATATTGACAATGACGAATTTGAAATGAATTTCGAAAGCATGTTCGATTCTCCATGGACATTTGACTCTGGGCGAGGACGTTTGGCTTATCGGGTCGGCGAAGATAGTGTCTCTGTGGCGAGTGGGTTAATTGAGCTATTGGATGGCGACCTCTCTTCTTACGGAAAGTTGTCGATGAACCTGCCGCCGGCCAGAGAACTCCAGACCTGGGGTTTAACGATCGGTGTAGCAAATGCTGAATTGTTGTCGGCGAATGCCTATATCCCGAACTCGATACCTGAAAACCTCCGTTCATGGATCGAGTCAGCAGTTAAAGGCGGGCGATCAAATGAAGCGGGCGTGACTGTACATGGCGCATTGTTCAGGGGTTCCCCGGCGGTTCGAAAGGCTCACGACCTGTACCTGAAGGTCGAAAATACAGAGGTTGAGTACCACCCGGATTGGCCGCCAGCAACTGACCTTACGGCCACCATTCATATCGACAATCACCATGTACTCACCAATGACGCAACCGGTAAGGTCTACTCAAGTGATGCAGCGGATGTTGATGTCTTCGCTGCCATTCCAGACTCAGGACAGGCTAATTTGGTGATGGTGTCGGCTGGTTTGAGTGGGCCGTTCGAAGATGTAATCCGTGCTCTTAAGGAAACGCCGCTTGCCGAGACCACATCCAACATGGCTGACCAATGGTCTGCTGAAGGTGAGATGCAGGCTGCCCTGTCGATCGAGGTTCCAATTGGTGCCAGGCGTGAAGAAGAAGTGCGTTCAGATGTTCTGGTGAGTTTTGAAAGTGCACTTTTGCATATGCCTGATTTTGATTTGGATATTACCCGTCTGGCCGGGGATATTCGCTATAGCAACGAAAGTGGCCTTAACTCCGACGGTTTTTCTGGAATGACCTTTGGCCGAGAGATCAGCGGCAGAATCTCAAATCAGTTCTATGGCGAGGGTGGAGAGATAGTAGTGCATGTTGATGGCGCGGTGGATGTGCCAGTTCTGTACGGGTGGTCTGATCAGATTCTGCTCAGCCGAGCTTCCGGTGTGCTTGACTATAGAACAGAGATTCATGTTCCCTATGGCGGGGCCATGGATAAAATATATATAGAAGCCTTTTCTGATTTAAGGGGGGTGATAGTTGACCTTCCCGAACCCCTGTCAAAACCGGTCATGGACTCAGTTCATGAATTTAGATATCGACAAGCTTTTAAGGAGTCAGGTTATCGCATCGACTTGTCTATGGACGACAATCTGCACGCGTCTTTGAAGATCGAGGAAGGTATCGCTACTGGTGGTAGAGTTCATTTCGGCGTTTCTGGTTATGGTGCGGTGACCTATGATGCGATCAGAATGTCAGGAGAATTACCTTTTCTGGACTACGGCGCATGGGAGACTGTCACTGAAGAGTTTGGCCTGATTTCAGATGTTTCATTCGAAGACGAGATAGCAGCTCATGTCGCATCAGCTGAATTAAGCGTTGAAGAGCTGCTGTTTTATTACCAGCCACTGGATGACGTCGAGATGCTCGTCACGAGAGGTGACAACCTCTGGGTCGCGAGTCTGCAAAACGAAATGCTTGACGGTGAAGTACGTATTCTCGACGAAGATGATGCCCCTTTGAACGTCAATCTGAACTGGCTAAGTTTCGAAAGTGAGGATGGTGCACTTGACCCATTCTACGATGTGAATCCAGTTGAGGTTGCGGATGTCGACTTCAGCACGAAACAGCTATTACTGGACGGTGAGGATTTCGGACATTGGTCGTTTAACTTCAGAACATCAGAACATGGCGGAAGGTTTGAAGACCTTGAGGTGAGTGCGCTTGGCCTGCAAGTCGCTGCGGGAAGTCTAGGTGAATGGCATTATAGGGACGGCCATCACGGTAGTCGATTTGCAGGCGATATAGTGATTGATGATCTGGCAAAAGCGCAACAGAATTTCGGTTTTGCCTCAAGTATCGAAGGTGAGGGCCTAAAGCTTGCGGCTGATGTGAGTTGGGATGGTTCCCCCGCTATGGTGGATATTGAGAGAGTATCCGGTGAAGTGGAAATCTCGGAAGGCAGCGGTCGCTTCGTGCAGGCGGAAACCGGCGGCGCGCTAAAACTGCTGGGGATATTTGATTTTGCTTCTCTTGCCCGCCGATTCAGGCTAGATTTTTCAGACGTGATTGATGATGGTTTTGAGTTTGCCGATATTCAGGGTGTTATATCGTTCGATGAGGGTGAGGTGGTCGTACAGGAACCCATCGTCATCAATGGTAGTAGTGGTAAGTTTACTGTCGGTGGCGGCATGAACATTGTCAGCAACACGCTGGACAACGATATGATTGTTACATTACCGGTTGGACGCACCTTGCCATGGTATGCGGCTTATAGTGCAATTGCGACAGGCCCTTTGGCGGGAGCCGGCGTCATGCTCGCGCAGAAAGTATTCGAGAACCAGATTAATCAAATGAGCAGCGCAAAATATAAAATTACTGGCTCAATTGAAGAGCCTGAGATTCAATTCGTCACTATTTTTAATGATACGGTGCGTGAGGCTCTCCCTGAGTAACCGGTGAGTCCAGCGGTTGCGGTCACTCGTGTGGTCAAAGAAGTCGGCAAATTGACTCGCGCTATGCCAGGTATTTGTCTTCCCCTACTGACATGCTGTCGGCTATCTATATTTAAGACGCTTCTATTCTTCAGAAAGGGCTTTTAGGAACTGGAACAATCTCCTGAAATGAGTCGTTTGTTGCCCGATTTCGCGCTCGTCACAGGCCTTGCGAACCAGGTGCCTGAGTTGTTGTCGGTCTGCGTGTGGGAATGCATCAAGCACCTCGGACAGCGCACCTGAATCACCATCAACCAGTCCTTCTCTCCAGGTTTCCAGTTGGTGGAACTTCTGGATATACGCTGCACTACTGGCATCCAGGGTCTCTATGATGTTTCTGATTGGGTCGACGTCGATCCGTGAAAGAAGCTTCGCGATGTACTGGATCTGGCGCTTCCTCGCGTTGCCCTTGGTGATTTTTCTGGCGGCTTCCACAGCTTCCCTGATCTGATCATTGTCGATTTTCGCAAGATGATCAGCGGACAGTTCTGTCAATCGGTCGCCCAGTTCTTTTAGCTCATCCATGTCACGTTTTTTCTGTGATTTACTGGGCTGGCTATTGGAATCAGTGTTTATTGGTTTATTCATGTGATGGTCATGCGTAGAAAAGAGTGGCTAAGCCGAGAAATGAGAGGAATCCGACGACGTCAGTGATCGTTGTGAGTACTACTGTGCCGGCGATAGCGGGGTCAATTCCGATCGATCTGAGAAAGTTGGGTAACAACGCGCCCGATAAAGCTGCGGTCAGCAGATTGATAACCAGCGCGGCCGCAATGATGAGCCCAAGCCGCATGTCATTAAAAAGTATCGATGTCGCGACGGCGACCACACATGCCCAAAGACAGCCATTGATGGCCCCTACGGCAACTTCGCGCCGGGTTAGCCAGGCGAGGTTGTTACTAAACAGTTCGTCTTGTGCCATGTTTCGAATGATCAGTGTCAGGGTCTGGCTTCCTGCAACGCCACCCATACTGGCAACGATGGGCATAAGAACGGCAAGGGCCACTACTTTTTCTATGGTGTCCTTAAATATATCGATGACGGATGCAGCAATGAATGCGGTGATAAGGTTTGCGCCTAACCAGATTGCCCGGCTCTTTGCGGTTTTCACAATGGGGGCGAAAATGTCCGAGTCTTCGTTCAAGCCTGCCATTCCTAAAATGGAATGATCAGCTTCGTCGATGATAACGTCTACGACATCATCAATAGTGATTCTGCCCAAAAGTCTGTTGTCCTGGTCGATGACTGGTGCGGAGACCAGGTCGTAGCGTTCGAATTTTGCAGCAACATCGTGTTCAGACATATCTGCCGGAATGGCTTCGATCTCAGCGACCATCATCTCCCCGACGGTTAAAGCTGGGTTAGAAACAAGCAAGGTTGCAAGTGGTAGCACGCCAACAAATTCATCTGTTGAGTTGACCACGAAAATACTATCGGTCATTGATGGCAGTTCCGCATGTCTCCGTAAGTACCTCAGAACAACGTCTAAACTAACCTGCGGCCGCACGGAAATAGTATCTGTATCCATCATTCCCCCGGCCGTATCCTCGGGGTAGGCCAGTAGATTTTCGACTCGGCTTCGGTCCTGGGCGTCCATCGCTTCCAGGACTTCCTGAATCAGGTCCGCTGGAAGTCGTTGAAGAATGTCCGCGGTGTCGTCGTCGTCAGTCTGTTCCAGAACAGTTGCGATCTGTTCACCCGATTTGTCACCGAGTAAGGACGGAACCACGTCTTCATCAATGTGTTGGATGATTTCACGTTGATGTGATTCGTCGAACAGTTCCCATAACATCGTGCGTTGGGCAGGTGGAGAAGATTCGAGAACATCCGCGATATCCTGCGGTTTGAGTTCATCCAGCAGGTTTTGGATTTCCTGCTCAGAGCGCGACTCGATCAGGTTTTTAATCTGGGAAACAGCAGATTGCCTGGTAGTTTCTTCGGTTTTCACTACTCGCTCTCGCCAAACTTGTCATTCACCAGTGCCTCAATGGCCGCCATGGCTTCAGTTTCGTCTTCGCCTTCGATGCAGATGTCGATGTCAGATCCACAAGCTGCCTGTAGCAACATCATTGACATGATGCTCTTGCCGTTGGATTCCTTCTCCTGGTTGGAAACGTTGATCGTGGAGGAAAATGCGCTGGCTGTTTTTACAAATACGGAGGCAGCCCTGGCGTGAAGTCCAAGTCTATTTGTTATAGCCAGTTTTTTGTTAAACACCGTTCTTCCCGGATTGGTATGCGGGGGCGTTAAGTTCCTTGTGACGGACCTGGACGTTCGCGAAGCTGGATCTGTAGCTATCAAATAATTTTTGGCACATGAAAACACTTCGGTGCTGGCCACCTGTGCAGCCGATGGCGACAGTCAGGTAACTTCTGTTGTTTGCCTCAAACCTGGGCAACCACTTATCCAGGTACCCGGAAAGATCGGTGAACATTTCAATAAACTCTGATTGCTGGTTTAGATAGTCCTGAACGGGTTCATCCAAACCACAAAGTGCGCGAAGGTCAGGTTCCCAATGTGGATTTGGTAGGCACCTGACATCAAACACAAGATCAGCATCTACGGGAACCCCCCGCTTGTAGGCGAATGACAGGAACAATAGTGCAAACTCGTGTATTTCCCTTGCAACCCGCGTGCGGATTTCGTCTCGGAGTTCATGGATCGTCAGAGTGGTGGTATCTATCGTTAGTGCTGCCAGATCTGCGATGGGATCCAGCAGTTTGCTTTCCAGTTCCAGGGCTTCGTGAAGGTCCGTGACCTGATTGCTCAGTGGGTGCTTTCTCCTGGTTTCGCTGAATCTCTTAACCAGTGTCGGACCAGCGGAATCCAGAAATATCACTGCAGGTTCGACTATAGCGCCGTCGAAGCCCAGAAGAATGCCTGGAAATAAAACCAGGTCATCGGCGATATTTCTTGCGTCAATGCTGACTGCAACCTTGCTTATGATCAAGTCAGAGGACAGGCGTGTAATCAGAGGCGTTAGCAGAGAGACCGGCAAATTGTCTATGCAGTAATAGCCCATATCCTCCAAGACATTCAGGGCGGTACTTTTACCTGAGCCGGAACGGCCGCTAATGACGATAAGCGAAAGCATCATTTCCCCAGTGATTTTATAGTCGGGATGGCCGCAGAAAGGGCGTGCTCATAGAGTTCTGCGTTATTCTTTGCTGCTATGAGGTCCTTACGGTACTCCTCAATTTGAAAGCGTTCGGCCAGCATGCCCAGTGTCGCCAGGTGTTCAGTGGTTTCAGAAGCGGGCACCAGCAGCACAAACATGATGTTAACAGGCTCGTCGTCATGAGCCAGGAAATCAATGGGTTCTTCAAATACGAACAGACTGCCTGTAATCGAATCACAGCCCTCGAGGCGACAGTGAGGAATGGCAATGCCATCTCCAACCGCAGTGGACCCAAGTTTTTCACGCTCAATGAGCCCCCGGTAGACATCGCCGGTCTCAAGATGAGGGACAGATCGGTTGATATGTTTCGCGGCCAGTTCAAAGGCACGTTTCTTACTGCTTGCCCTCAGAGAACATATGGTTCTCTCCGGAACGAGAATTGATTCAATATCCATTCATCACGACCACCAGACACGATGGTCGTATTATAGAACGGATTTGGGAAAGCTGTTATTTATCTAATGACGGCTCGATATTTATGACCTTAGCTCGGTGTTTGTGTCCTTTTGCCTTTTCCTTTTTTTTGATCAGTTGGCGGTCAAGTTTGTCAGCTAACTGATCAATCGCGGTGTAAAGGTCATTGTGTTCTGCTGCCGCGTAGACCTCACCACCGGAGATATGGATAGTCGACTCGGCTTTTTGTCGTTGCTTCTCTACTGAGAGGATTACCTTCATGTTAGTGATTCTGTCAAAGTGCCTTTCTATTTTTTCCAGTTTCGTCGAAACATAATTTCTAAGCGAATCGGTCACTTCTACATGGTGGCCACTAACATTCAGTTGCATAAGACATCTCCAGTAGGATTACAGGTTTTCAATCAAAATTGAGCTTGTTGACAGATACTATATCAAACTCTCTATAGATTATTTGACCCAAATCATGGGGATTCGTTCATTATCTAAAAAAGATATTTAGTTCTTTTAAATCAATTCTTTACGTTCATTGGAAGGGGGAATTAGAAGCAGCTCCCGGTACTTTGCAATGGTTCTTCTGGCGACCTTAATGTTCTGTGCCTCTAGGAGTTTGGCGATCTTGCTGTCGCTAAGGGGTTTCTGTGGGTTTTCATCAGAAACCAGTTTTTTGATTAGGGCGCGGATGGCTGTTGAGGATACTTCTCCTCCGGAATTTGTGGATACATGGCTGGAAAAGAAGTACTTCAGTTCGAACAGCCCGGAAGGTGTGAGCATATATTTTTGGGTAGTCACTCGGCTAATTGTAGACTCGTGAAGGTCAACTGCCTCGGCGATGTCATTCAGAACCAGGGGTTTCATCGCCTGCTCGCCATACTCCAGAAATCCGCGTTGGTACTCGACGATTTTGGTGGACACACGTAAAAGCGTATCGTTTCTTTGCTGGAGGCTCTTGATGAACCACTTTGCCTCCTGAAGGTGATTTTTTAACTGTGTTCCGTCATCGCTGCTATCGCCTCTTTGGATAAGAGCCGAGTACTCAGGGTTAACCCTGATTCTTGGTGCAGATTTTGGGTTTAGTTCGACCGTCCAGCGACCGTTCTGTTTGGAAACCATCACATCCGGCTCAACATAGTCCATTGTGCTTTGTGCAATGGTGCTGCCGGGCCTGGGATTAAGGGATTGAACCAGACTTATCACTTCTTTCAACTGGCCTTCTTTGATGCGGACTTTACGCGCCAGTTGGGTATAGTCTCTTGCTGCTAGCAGGTTAATGTGCTGCTCAACAACGACTATAGCGACGTCACGCCATGGGGTTTCAGAGGGCATCTGTCGTAGCTGTATGGCAAGGCACTCCTGAAGTGACCGAGATGCGATGCCTAAAGGGTCCAGGTGTTGGATAAGATGAAGTACCGCCTCGACCTCATCAAGCTCCACGTCCCACTCCTCGGGAGACGAATCTACAATATCCTGTATGTCTATTTGTAGGATGCCATTTTCATCCAGACCATCTATTAGGGAGAGGGCAATATATTCGTCTGTATCCGTGAGGTTGAGCAGGTTTATCTGTTCCATCAGATGGCTTTGGATGGTAACACTGTCGGCATTCCGGGTTTCGATGTAGTTTTCATCAGAGAAATCAGAGCCAGGGGTGGAGTTTTGAAAATTCTCATCAATGACATCATCCCATGTCGTGTCTACAGGTAGCTCATCTGACAGGGTTTCACTGCTGACCTGTTCGCTCACATCAGGCACTGTTTCACCATCAAGTTCCGGGTTCAGGATTTCGAATTCTTCGGTGTCAGAGGAAATGGAAACGTCATCGATGACGCCGGGTTCAGGAACATCAGGTTCGACCTCAACAACCTCATCAACGATCTTGTCAACAACGTCATCGGTCGAGGCAGAGTCTTTGTCGTCACTGTCGGCAGACTCCTGGTCGACCTCTTCCAGCATGAAGTTGGAGTCCAGGGCTTCCTGAATTTCCACTTCAAGTTCAAGAGTGGATAGTTGGAGCAGACGGATAGCCTGCTGCAGTTGCGGTGTCATCCGCAGCTGCTGACCCATTCTTACCGTAAGGGATGGTTTTAGTGCCATTAGCTCATTCTACATCCTGAAATTCTGTCCGAGATAGACTGCCTTTACTTGTTCGTCTTCTAGGATTTGTTCAGCGGTTCCTTCCGCAATAATAGTGCCTTCATTGACAATGTAGGCTTTCTCACAAATATCCAGTGTTTCCCGCACATTGTGGTCGGTAATAAGGACACCAATACCTCGTTCCGAGAGTTGGCAGACGATTTCCTTGATATCAGACACGGAAATCGGGTCTACACCGGCGAAAGGTTCATCGAGAAGAATGAAGTCCGGGTCGGTCGTGAGCGCGCGCGCTATTTCTACGCGCCTTCTCTCGCCTCCACTGAGGGAAACACCAAGCGTATCTTTAATATGGGTAATGCGAAACTCGCTCATTAGCTTCTTGGCAGCTTCGACCCGCGCTGGAGGGTCCAGGTCGGGTCGAGTTTCCAAGATGGCAAGCAGGTTCTGCTCCGCTGTAAGTTTCCTGAAAACAGATGCTTCCTGGGGAAGGTATCCGATGCCTTTGCGTGCACGTTCGTGCACAGCCAGGTGTGTAATGTCTTCACCATCGATGCTCACTGCGCCACGATCGTGACTAATCGAACCGACGATCATGTAGAAGCAGGTCGTTTTCCCGGCCCCGTTCGGGCCGAGTAAACCGACTACCTGGCCGCTGGCAACGTCTATCGACACGTCTTTGACCACCTGGTGTCCGCGGTAGCCTTTGGCAAGATTGGAAGCGCTTAGGACGTGCATTTAACGTGAGGAGTTTTTGGGGATAATCGTCATATTGACCCGATCAGAGCCCCCGCTTGAATTCAGGTTTACGATGCCACGTCCCAGGTCATAGTAAAGCAGCTGTCCAGTGAAGACGTCCTGTACCTGTTGCAACCGGGCATCACCGGACAGGTGCAATCGTTCTTCCTGCACAAGGTAGGTGATTTTCTTGGCGTCCGCGACAACCATATCCATGGCTTCATTTATTTGTTGTTGGTAGTGGGCAAGCACCTCGGAGCCCTTCTCTGTTTTGGCGATAATCTGAATGACTTCACTATCCGCGGTAAAGATCTCAACCTCATTTGCGGTAACTTCCAGCGTCCCCTGGGTAATAATAACGTTGCCTTTGTAAACTGAAGAACCGCTTGTTTCGTCAACGATGGCAGCATCTGCCTGAATCCTGATCGGTTGTTCCTGGTCAGATTCCAGTGCAGATAAGAATGTCGGCTGCAACGTCAATAGGCAGAGAGCGAACCTCAAGTGGGTAGGTAAAGAGCGCGATGTTTTCATGTTAGGTGATTCTAGCTTATTAGTGGGAATCTCGCCCCATCTTATAAAAGAGAGTGTCAATTAATAGTGGTCTGGCAAGAAAATCAATTGGGCAGGAATATGGTTGTCACTCTGTGGGTAGGTGTTGAATAAAACATGAATTTCCCGGTATCCAAAAAGGCTTTCATTCCTGCTGCTGTTGTTCGACCACTCTGGTTGTCGATGAATACCGGCTCATCTGTTTCAGCGTAGTCACGCTCGGGGTAGACCGTAAGGCTGTTAGTCTGAATATTGACAAACGCACTGCCGTTACTTAGCTGCGAAGCCAAAACATTGCTCCACAGTTCAACGATTTCTTCTCGATATTCTGAGGAAGGTAGAATTCTTCCTTCACTTGATGTGATTTTCCACGGGTCCGAGTCTCGCGTTCTTCCAAGAGCAAGCGCCGGGGACTTCATGGTTGTTAGGTCGGTCAGTGGAAAATGGGTAAAGCGGTTGGCAGCAATTCGATGCTGTAATTCGCCCTCAGGGTCAAACTGGCTGATGGTGGCGTTCAGCATATAGAGATCCGGTTCATTCCCGGGGGTGAAGTCTACAGTTTCCTCAGACTCAGCCATGAACCAGTTATTGGTCAGGGCGAAGGCTAGTATCAGTGTGCTTAGGACAATGATTCGATTGATCATGGGAAGGCTTCGACTGGTACCTTGGGCTAGTGCATTGCGTGAGTGCGCGTCTAGTATGCCACGAACCCCAGGCTTGTTGTTGCCGGTAGTTGAGCGTTAGAGAAGTACCAGATAACCGATCCGAACGCAGACTGCTGGGCTGTCTGTTGGTAGACCGTTTTACATTGTGAATCGGCAGCGGAGGGAACGCTCTGGTTTGAATCTGGGGGCGAGAGGCGGGTGGCGATGGCCAGAGTTGCTGAAGTAGTTGAATTGCCCGGATTCTGAACGCTTATGGAAAGCTGCGCTGCGTGCTAATATGTCGCGCTTTTACTACCCAACCGAGTCTTGTCCATGGATGTTCCAGCCATTGAAGCTGTATTGCGAGAAAAACTACCCCAATGCGAGCTTGAACTCGTTGCCGAGGGCAACAAGCTGAGCGTGAAGATAGTGTCTGATGAGTTTGCTGGCCTGAGTCGGGTCAAGCGGCAACAGAAAATTTATGCACTTCTTGATGACAGAATTAAATCAGGGGAAATTCATGCGGTTTCGATGATGACCCAAACACTGGAAGAGGCCAGCTGATAGCTTATGGATAGACTTCTGATAAAAGGTGGTGCAGTACTTAGGGGCGAGTTACGAGCTTCTGGTGCAAAAAACTCCGCACTCAAAATGTTTGCTGCGGCCCTTCTGGCGGACGAGCCCGTGACGATAAGTAACGTTCCGCATTTGCGCGATATTACGACCATGATTGAGCTTTTGGTATCGCTTGGTGTCGAGGTTGTGATCGATGAAAAGATGAACATCGAGATTCATGCAAACACGATCAAGAGTTTTAAGGCGCCCTATGAACTCGTAAAGACCATGCGCGCCTCGTTTAATGTATTGGGGCCATTATTGGCGCATTACGGGCAGGCAGAAGTTTCATTGCCAGGAGGATGTGCCATTGGTCCAAGACCAGTGGATCAGCATCTACGGGGCCTGGAGGCGCTGGGTGCAAAGATAGAAATGGTTGATGGTTACGTCAATGCAACGACCGATGGCGGCCTGAAAGGTGGTCATGTCTATTTTGATTTCAGTACAGTTGGCGGGACAGAACACATCATGATGGCGGCCTGCCTCGCAGATGGTGTGACGGTAATGGAAAACTGCGCACGTGAACCTGAAATTGTCGATCTGGCCGACTTTCTGAACAAGATGGGCGCTAAAGTTGAAGGCGCTGGAACAGACACGATTACGATTACCGGTGTGTCGTCAATGCATGGGTGCTCGCATCGGGTGATCGCCGATAGGGTCGAAACGGGAACCTACCTGATAGCCGCAGCGGCAACTGGCGGGAAGATCAAGATACGCGATGCAAATCCAGAGCACCTTGAGGTCGTTATTAGCAAGCTCAGGGAAGCAGGTGCAAAAATTACCATTGATGGCAGCTCGATTGAACTAGAT
>Ga0208971_1001047_pt1 | contig 17311 bp, 15 predicted proteins | sample AOAMet1_18_M0_10_2_FD_188229 | JGI IMG/M metagenome (GOLD analysis project Ga0208971, IMG submission 188229) | Ammonia-oxidizing marine microbial communities from Monterey Bay, California, USA - CAN11_18_M0_10 (SPAdes) | ecosystem: Environmental > Aquatic > Marine > Intertidal zone | place... | reverse complement strand
AGTGCCGTCCGCATAGCGCATTTCGCCTGCGCCTTGGCGTTTTCCATCTAGGAACATACCTTCATAAATATCGCCCGCCGCGTAGCGCGCAACGCCGCGCCCGGTCATGGTGCCAAGTACCCAAGCCCCTTCATAAGAAAATCTGTCTGCCATGCGGAACGTACCACGGCCATTGCGCTGGCCGTCTTTGAATTGACCCTCGTAAATGGATCCATCTGCATATGTGGCAGTGCCATTGCCTGTGATCTGGTTGTTCACCCAAGTGCCCGCATAGCTATACCCATCAGGCCGCGTGAGCGTGCCTTGCCCGTCATGTCGGGCATCTTTGAACTGGCCCTCATAGATCGTGCCGTTGGTGTAAACCGCTCGACCCGTGCCTTCGATCACATTGGCGACCCATTGGCCATAGTAACCTGAACCGTTGGGGTAGGTGATCTGCCCTTTGCCCTGTGCCAATCCGTTTAGCATTTGGCCCTCATAGACGGACCCGTCAGGGTAGTTCACGCGACCCGTGCCCTCGATCAGACCTTTGCGCCATTCGCCAAAATAGATGTAACCATCTGTCGCGGTGAACGTGCCGTTTCCATGGCGGAGATCGTCCAGAAATTCGCCCTCATAGATATCGCTATTTTGATAGGTGACTTTGCCTTTGCCTTCGCGCCGTCCTGCAACCAATTCACCTTCGTAGAGATCTCCGTTGGGTTGAATGACTTTTCCGAGCCCGCTGAGCTGTCCGCCACGCCATGGACCATCAAGGATCATCCCGTCGCTGAGCATAAAAATGCCGAGACCTTCGCGTTTGCCGTCCTGAACCTGTCCTTGGTACTCAGACCCGTCAGGATAAGAGATTGTTGCCGCCCCTTCTTTGACGCCATTCACCCAATCGCCGTTATACGTATAGCCATCCGCGCGCCGCAGATTGCCTTTGCCATGCTGCTTGCCACCTCTGAGGTTGCCCTCGTAGCGACTGCCATCCGCGCTAATCGACACGCCTGTGCCTTGGGGTACACCGTCCTGCCAGCTGCCTTCATATGTACTGCCGTCACTATAGGTGATGCGCCCGATGCCTTCGGGCTTGCCCTTGGCAAACGCGCCTTCATAGATGGCCCCATCTGGAAATTGCGCGCGTCCTTCGCCTAGAATTTCACCTGAGATCCATTCGCCGGTATACTTATAGCCATTAGGCAAACGATACGTACCCAACCCATGCTGTAGCCCGTCCTTAAACGTCCCTTCATAGAAGCCGCCATCATCATATTGCTTGGTTTGCACACCAGTCGTTTGTGCGCTGACGGTCAGCGGTGACAGTGCCATTGCAAATGACGTCATAAGAGCAAGAGATGTGATGCGCATTACAGGCGTCCAGTCCAAAATATCTATCAATTGGAACGAGCCTAGTTCAGCGCTTGTGCAAAGCCAATGGATTTTCCAACATGTGTCGTGTGCCTCTTTCCCTTACGCGCAGCTAGGGATACATCTGCGCTAACACGTCTTGCCGGAGCACTTGATATGACCGCTGCCACGACTTCTGATCGTTTTCGCATCACCCTTGGCCAATTGAACCCGACCATGGGTGATATTGCAGGCAACGCCGCCAAAGCACGCACAGCTTGGGAAGCGGGCCGCGATGCAGGCGCTGATCTGGTGGCACTGCCCGAGATGTTTATCCTTGGCTATAACAGTCAAGACTTGGTAATGAAGCCAGCGGTTCAAACCGCATGTTTGGCTGCTATTGAGGCGCTTGCGGTGGAATGCGCTGATGGACCCGCCTTGGCAATCGGTGGCCCTGCGGTAGAGGATGGCAAGCTGTTCAACGCCTATTTCATCTGCCGTGGTGGCAAGATTTCCAGCAAGTCGCTGAAGCATAACCTCCCCAATGAAGACGTCTTTGACGAGGTGCGCATCTTTGACAGTGGCCCGCTTGGCGGCCCCTATTCTGTGGGTAATACACGCATTGGTAGCCCGATTTGCGAAGATGCGTGGCACGAAGAGGTTGCCGAAACGCTGGAGGAAACGGGCGCAGAGTTTCTGTTGGTGCCCAATGGTTCCCCCTATTATCGCGGTAAATTTGATGTGCGTATGAACCAGATGGTCAGCCGTGTTGTGGAGACTGGATTACCTCTAATCTACCTCAACATGGTCGGTGGTCAGGATGATCAGGTCTTTGATGGTGGATCTTTCGCGCTCAACCCCGGTGGCAAACTGGCGATGCAAATGCCTGTGTTTGATGAACAAATCACCCAAGTTGATCTCACGCGTACAGATGAGGGCTGGCGCGTTGATGACGGCGAAAAGACAATTATCCCCGGTCAGTTCGAACAAGATTACCGGGTCTGTGTGACAGCGCTGCGCGATTACATGAGCAAAACTGGCTTCAAGAAAGTGCTGCTGGGCATGTCCGGCGGTATTGATAGTGCGCTGGTTGCGACCATCGCCGTAGATGCGCTGGGCGGAGAGAACGTACGCTGTGTGATGTTGCCTTCTGAATATACTTCCCAAGGCTCGCTCGATGATGCGAAGGATTGCGCTGAACGGATCGGTGCGGAGTATAATTTCGTACCCATCAGCGAGGGGCGTGATGCGATAACTAACACGCTCGCGCCTTTATTTGAAGGGCTAGAGGCGGATGTTACCGAAGAGAATATTCAGTCCCGTCTGCGCGGTCTCTTGTTGATGGCGATGAGCAATAAGTTCGGTTCGATGCTTTTGACGACAGGCAACAAATCCGAGGTCGCGGTCGGTTATGCGACCATTTATGGTGACATGTCGGGTGGCTATAATCCGATTAAAGACATGTACAAAGTGCGCGTTTTCGAAGTCTGCCGCTGGCGCAATGAAAACCACTTTGAGTGGATGATGGGCCCCAAAGGCGAGGTTGTCCCGCCCTTGATCATCGACAAACCCCCGTCTGCAGAACTGCGCCCGGATCAAAAAGACAGCGACAGCTTGCCGGATTATCCGGTCCTTGATGGCATTTTGGAAATGCTGGTAGATGATGATGCGTCCGTCGCGCAATGCGTCGCCGCCGGATATGATCGCGCGGTGGTCAAAAAGATCGAACACCTGCTCTATATTTCCGAATACAAACGCTTCCAATCCGCCCCCGGCACGCGCTTGTCACGACGTGCATTCTGGTTGGATCGCCGCTATCCGATTGTTAATCGGTGGCGGGATAATTCTTAAAGACATCGGATAGGGACGAAATATGTCAGCTTATGACCCTGAAAAGGAAGGCGCGAAAATGTCTTTCGCCAAAGATATGAGTTACATAGATTACCTATCGCTTGATCCCATTCTTGGATCGCAAAAGATGCAATCGAATGCACATGATGAGATGTTGTTTATTATCCAACATCAAACGTCAGAGCTTTGGATGCGGCTAGCCTTACACGAACTCTCGACAGCGCGGGACAAACTAATGCAGGGCGATTACCCACCTGTTTTCAAAATGCTCACACGCGTTGCGCGGATATTCGAGCAACTCAACAATGCGTGGGATGTGCTGCGCACGATGACGCCGAGTGAATACACAGAATTTCGTGATGACCTTGGCGCGTCGTCGGGGTTTCAATCGCATCAATACCGCTTGATTGAGTTTATCCTCGGGAATCGCAACCGAGCGATGATGAAAGTCCACGAGCACCGAGGTGAACTGCATCATATGTTGGGGCAAGAGTTGACGAAAAAATCGCTCTATCATGTAGCGCTTGATTGCTTGGGCCAAGAGCTTGGACAAACGTTCCCAAAAGACGTTTATTGGTTAGATCAACCTCACCAAGCAAATGCACAAGTCATGGATGCTTGGACCCAAGTTTACCGTGACCCCAGTGCATACTGGACGCTCTACGAATTAGCAGAGAAGCTTGTCGATCTTGAAGACTACTTCCGCCGATGGCGATTTAATCACGTCACAACAGTAGAACGGATAATCGGTTTTAAACGCGGAACAGGCGGAACATCGGGCGTAAAATATCTGCGCAAAATGCTCGAGGTAGAATTGTTCCCTGAACTTTGGAACATGCGTGGGCAACTATAGCCACCCACGCGCGTCATTGCGTTTGACCGTTTAGCTCGCGGATTTCGCCAAAACCGCATCAATGTCTGCAGCAGAATGGCGGTTTGGCAATTGCTCGTTCTCTGCACCCCACGCCACATTCACAATACGTCCACGGATCACCGCGGGACGCTCTGCAATTTGCTTGGTCCATCGTTGCACGTGGGAGTAGCTCTCCACATCCAAGAACTCGCCGGCCTCATAGGCCTTGCCTTGCGCCAAGCGACCATACCACGGCCAGATCGCCATATCGGCGATAGAATATTCACCACCCGCGAAATATTCGTTGTCTGCCAAGTGGCGATCCAGAACATCCATCTGGCGTTTCACTTCCATCGCAAAACGGTTGATCGGGTATTCCATTTTGTAGGGCGCATAGTGGTAGAAGTGGCCAAAGCCGCCGCCAAGATAGGGCGCGCTGCCCATTTGCCAGAACAGCCAGTTAAAGCATTCTGCGCGCGCATGTTCGGGGATGAACGCGCTAAACTTCTCTGCGAGATACATCATGATCGACGCGCTCTCGAACAGGCGCACGGGCGTGTCACCGGAGTAATCCATCAGGGCCGGAATTTTAGAGTTTGGGTTAACATCCACAAAGCCAGATCCGAATTGATCGCCATCGCCGATCTTGATCATCCACGCATCATATTCAGCGCCCGCTTGCCCCGCGGCGAGTAATTCTTCAAGCAAAACAGTGACTTTCACACCGTTGGGCGTGCCCATTGAATGCAGCTGCAGCGGATGCTCCCCGCGCGGCAAGTCTTTGTCGTGTGTCGCACCCGCGATAGGGCGGTTGATGGAGGCGAATGTGCCACCGCTTTCCTGCTTCCACGTCCAAACCTTCGGCGGGGAATATTCGTCTTGCGTGCTCATGGATTAGCTTTCTGTATTGGTGAAGAGGGTTTTATAATCTTCACGAAGGGCATTCTTTTGCACTTTCCCCATCGTGTTGCGGGGGAGTGCGTCAAGGATAATGATCTTGCGGGGATGTTTAAAGCGTGCGAGCTCAGTCGCGCACGCGCTCGTAATCTGATCAATGTCGGGACCAGCGCCGTCAGGCACGACCACAGCGACAGGGCTTTCGCCGAAATCAGGATGTGGCACGCCGACCACTGCGCTTTCTTTCACACCGGGCTGGTCGTCGACCACCATCTCGATTTCCTTGGGATAGATGTTGTAGCCGCCGGAAATGATTAAATCCTTCCCGCGCCCGACAATTTGAACATAGCCGCCAGCATCGATTTGTCCCAAATCGCCTGTGATAAAGAACCCATCCTCGCGCAACTCCTCGCGTGTTTTTTCAGGCATTTTCCAGTAGCCCTTGAAAACGTTTGGTCCACGCACCTCGATCACGCCAATCTCGCCTTGAGGCAGGGTCGCGCCACTTTCGGGATCGCAGATTTTCACATCAACACCGGGCAGGGCAAAGCCGACTGTCCCCGCCTTGCGGGCGCCTTCATAGGGGTTGGAGGTGTTCATGTTGGTCTCGGTCATACCATAGCGTTCGAGAATTCGTTGACCTGTAAGCGATTCAAATTGCTCGTGAGTTTCGGACAGCATTGGCGCAGATCCAGAAATAAACAGCCGCATATGCGCGGCCGCCTCGCGGGTGAAGCCGTCATGATCCAGAAGACGTGTGTAGAACGTCGGCACTCCCATCATGCTGGTCGCGCGGGGCATATGTTTAAGGATCGTATCGGGGTTGAAGCTGGGCATGAAGACCATCGCGCCACCGCACAAAAGCATCACATTGCTCGCCACGAACAGCCCGTGCGTGTGAAAAATCGGCAGCGCGTGCAATAGGACGTCAGCGCGCGTAAACGCCCAATAGTCTTTGAGGACCTCGGCGTTCGACAGCAGGTTGTCCTGTGTCAGCATCGCCCCTTTGGAGCGTCCCGTTGTACCGGATGTGTAGAGAAAAGCCGCCAGATCATCACCGCTGCGCGCGGTGGTGCTCGTCGTCTCAGGCTGTGAGTTCGCAGCTTCGATAAGCGACCCGTCTCCCGAGCCATCAAGGGTCAAGACCTGTGCCCTGGTGCGTTCTGCGATTGGGGCGATGTCGTTCTCTTTTGAAGGGTCGCAAATAACTAACTTCGCACCCGAGTTTTCGATGAAATAATCCAGTTCGCTTGCGGTGTAGCCCGTGTTTAAAGGGAGGAATATTATCCCCTTTTGTACGCAGGCTGCATAGACGGCCAAAGCCTCTGGGGATTTGTGAACCTGCAACGCAAGGCGATCACCAGCTGATAAATCCAATTCCACCAAGGCCCCGCCGATTTGCGCGGCTTTGCGCAAAAACGCGTCGTGGGTCAAAGTGGTGCCGTCTTCGAGGTGCAAAAACGGGGTGTCTTTGCCTAGATGAGGGGCGAAAAGCGCATCGAAAAGTGGATTGGTCATAAAGCCTCTTTGGCAGTCTTGCGGATTAGATCGCGCTCAAACTGCCCTTTCACCCCGATGCACACAATCCCCAAAGGAGCATTCGGGGGGCTATCTGTGATGTCCCAGCGGTGTCCTACGATGTGCAGGGCTTTGCGCGGGCCATCAGGGATGGGATCAAAGAACCCTTTCGCGCGTGTGATGTGTAACTTTGGATCGGTTAACGCCTTCGCAAGGGGCTCGCCATCAAGCGGATCGGCACAGGGCAAGGCAATACTGTCGAAAAGTCCATCCGCATGGCCCATTTGTTGGCTTTGGATCGGCGTTGCGCCAAGGCCAAGCGCGATATCAAGCGGTACTTTGCTATGCTCTGATACGATAGTCTTGGCGCGCGGCGCAGTGTCGGACAGCCAGCTTTCGAGGGCAGACAAAGTCGGGACATCCACCAAATCCGCTTTGTTGATCACAGCCAAATCCGCATCGGCCAGTTGCCGCAAGATCGTGTCTCCAATGTAGTCGTCTATTGCCGCTGTTCGGATCGTTTCCGCATCAACCAACACGACGGTTCCATCCGGCGCAAACCCTTCAAGTAATGTCACAGATGCAGCAATCGCCGACGGGATCGCCACGCCGGAGCATTCAATCACCACCTGATCAGGGCGTACGGGCAGCTTGCCAAGTTCGATCAGTGCCGCGCTCAGATCAGAGCCGAAAGTACAGCACACACAGCCGCCCGCGATGGAAATTAAATCATCGCCCTGCGCTTCGATCAGATCTTCATCAATCGGGAGCGCGCCAAATTCATTGACCATGACCGCCAGTTTGCGACCTTGTGCGGTGCGCAACAGGTGGTTCACGAGGGTGGTTTTGCCCGCACCCAGATAGCCGCCGATGATTGTGACGGGAAGCGGTTCAGACATCTGCTGCGGCAAAGACGCGTCCACCTTGCACTGTGCCCCAAATTTCGACATCCTTGATTTCCTCTGGATTTGCTGCGCGTGGATCGCTTTCAAGAACCGCGAAATCTGCGCGTTTGCCCACTTCGATTGAGCCGACAAGTCCGTCCATATGCAGACTATGCGCGGCTCCCATGGTGATCGCCCACAGCGCCTCATCAACGGTGATTTTTTCGTGCTCACCCTGCACACGGCCAGAGCGTGTGAGACGGTTCACCGCACACCACGCCGTAAAGAATGGGCCGAGCGGCGTGATGGGCGCGTCCGAATGCACGGCCAGCGGAACGCCACAATCCAATGCGGTACGCGCGGCGTTCATGCGAAGCGCGCGATCAGGGCCAACGGTAAGATTGTAGTGCTCATCCCCCCAATAAAATTGGTGGTTGGCGAAAAGATTGACGCTCATCCCGAGGGCGGCCATGCGGGTAAATTGCGCGCGATCCGCCAATTGGCAGTGCTGCAAAACGAAGCGATGATCGTTCGAGGGGTGCTTCCTCAGCGCGAGTTCCAGCTTTTCAATAGCGAGCTGCGTCGCTTGATCGCCGTTGGTGTGGGTGTGGATTTGCAGACCTGCCTCAAGCGCCAATTCGTAGAGCTCGAGCATCTGTTCGGGTGTCACATACCAAAGCCCGTTGGGTGCGCCATTGTGATACCCGGGCCAGCGCAGGCGTGCAGAATAACCTTGGATAGATCCATCCGCGACCAGCTTGATGCGACCTAGCGACAGACGATCAGTCGAGAGTTTTTTCAAACGCGCGACTTCGGGAACCAGTTCTTTTGGTGACAAGCCAAGGAAAAATCGCAAAGGCACTACACAGGCGGGAAAACTTGGCTCACCCGTCACACGGAGCATCATATCGACAGAGTCGGGATCTAGTTTCGCGGCGAGGTCTGTGACGGTAGTAACGCCCGTGCGCACGCAGAGCCGCGCAAAATCGCGCAAGCCGCGTTCGTCTACATCCGCGATAGATCCGCTCATCCCGACATGCACGCTTACGGGGGCCATTGCATCAGGGCCTTTTAGCTCACCCGTCGGCAAACCATCAGCGCCGAGTGGGATACCAGGATGATTGACGCCTTTCTTCAAAAGGCTCGCAAGCTCTAGCGCTTTGGAATTCGCGTATAGAATATGTCCCGAGGCGTTCAACACACCAATGGGTCGGGTCGCGCTAACGTTATCAAGCTGTGCGCGCGTAACGGGTTTGTTGTCCAGATAGATCGGATCAAGCTGCCAGCCCGTCAGCGGCGAATCTGGATCGTCCATTTTGGCTTCAGCCGCCTTCAAGGCCTCTAGAACCGTATCAATGCTTCTGTTGCCGCGATGGGTCGTGCCGCTTGGGTCCATTCGATCGAAATATCCGCAATACACGTAGCGCCATAACGTGCCCTCCATCGTGTGTGCGTGGCCCTCGACGAGACCTGGGAACAGCACCTTATCGGCGAATTGCTCATCTAACTCATAGGGTCCCCATGTGGCGACCTCGTCCGAAGATCCTACGGCCAAAATTCTGCCGTCGCGCACGGCGACGTGCGAGGCGTCTGGCTTTTGCGCGTTCATCGTGACGATGTTTTTGGCAGAGTAAACGGTGGTTTTCATGAGCAATCCTCGGGCCGCGTAATTGGGTTAGAGCAGGGTAAGCAGGATTGGTTTATGTGCAAACAGGTTTCTGGCGAAGCTGTCCTTTATTATAGTGATCTCTCTTGTGAAAACGGTGAATGGGTTGGGCTATGAAACGCTACGGAGCTTTTTTAAGAGCTGTGAATGTTGGGGGCACGGCAAGCAGCCGATGGAAGACCTTCGACGTATCTGCGCAGATTGTGGATTCGAAAACGACACAACCTATATTGCCAGCGGCAACACCGCGTTGAGCCACGTGCTAGATCCGAACGCTATTGTTCACAAATTTTCCGCTTCTTTGGAGGTTTACGCGGGTAAGCCAGTAGGCGTGTTTGTTCGAAGTCACGCCGAGTCAAGGCAAGTCGCTTTGGCTACCCCTTTCGCGGAGGTCGCTGGCAAAGGTTACCGTTGTTTTGTTGACGAAGACCCAGAAGCATCGATTGAGGTCAGCATTAAAGGGCAAACAAATGAAGTTATCTATCCCAGCGCTGGCGTGATTTACGTTTATTATCCGAACAGAATGAGCACTTCAAAACTCAAGCTGATTGGCGCAGCTCAAGGCACCGCGCGCAATATGAACACCGTCGCAAAAATGGTTGTGCTTACCGCTTTGGCTTTTCGCTGATCCACAGATTGATAACGCCTTCAACTACAGCGGTCCCATCGCGCCGACGTGCGATGACTTTGATCGGCAAATTACCAGGCACCCAATCGGCGGGGTCGCTGAGGGCTTCGCAGATCAAATCCGTGTCGGCCTTCGCAGGATAGGTCAGCTCCATCCCCTTTGGGATCCAGCGCAAATGGCGTGGTATCGTCGCTTCCGCCAGAAAACCCATCGCCATTTCTAGGCCGTTTGCCACAGCAATCACATGCACAGTGCCGATATGATTTTGTACTGAACGGCGTTTTTTTAAAGTTATCTCGCAATGCCCTGCTTCCAGTTTTTGCACCAAAGGTCGTATTGTGCGAAAATAGGGAGCCTTGCGCGCGGCATAGATGGAGAAAATCTGGCGACCAAAGGGAAGACGCAACAGTTTGTCATAGCTGCGCAGAATGTAGGGTATGCTCATTTAGGGTTCTCCGAGGTAAGCTTGATTGCCTGATAGGGCATGAGCGTCAGCCCTGCACCCGTGACGCCACGAAAGGATCGCAAATGGCGCAGAATAAAACCCAAGCAACAGTGGTCGATCCCATTGATTTCATCGACACGGTTGAGCATCCGACCCGCAAAGCAGATGCCCATGTTTTGCTTGACCTTTTCAAGCGTGCCACGAGGTTTGAGCCGAAAATGTGAGGGCCGAGCATCATCGGTTTTGTCCGCTATCACTACAAATACGAAACGGGTCGCGAAGACGATTTTCTCGCGACAGGATTCTCCCCGCGTAAGTCCAATCTGTCGATCTACATTATGCCCGGTTATCAGGACTACGGCGCGATCATGGAGCGGCTTGGTAAGCACAAACTTGGTAAATTTTGCCTATATGTGAACAAGCTTTCGGATATCGATTTGAACGTTCTTGAAGAGCTGATCACTGCAGGTTTGAAAGACCTTGATAAGATTTGGACAGTGCACCCAGAATAGGCAAATCTGGACATCGGGGTCTGCCTATGACAAAGCGGCCCCAACAGGAGTTCAGCACATGACTACCACTCGTTTCGCGCCATCGCCCACGGGCTATATCCACGTCGGCAACCTGCGCACAGCTTTGTTCAACTACATGATCGCAGCCAAATCCGGCGGCACGTTTATTCTGCGCATTGATGACACGGATCCTGTGCGCTCCGAAGAGAAATATGTGGACGCGATCAAGCAAGACCTCGAATGGTTGGGCTTGACGTGGGACAAGGTTGAGCGTCAGTCGGATCGTATGGATCGCTATGCAGAAACCGCTGACAAGCTGCGCGAAATGGGCCGTTTTTATGAAGCGTTCGAGACCCCCACAGAGCTGGACCTGAAGCGCAAAAAGCAGCTCAACATGGGCAAACCACCGGTCTATGACCGCTCCGCCTTGGGGTTGTCTGATGCGGAAAAAGACGCGCTGCGGGCCGAGCGCGGAAGTGGTGTGTGGCGCTACAAGCTTGATCAGGAACGGATCGAGTGGACCGATGGTATCCTCGGCGAAATTTCCATCGATGCGGCGTCGGTGTCTGATCCCGTGCTTATTCGCGGTGATGGCCAGGTGCTTTACACGCTCGCCTCCATTGTCGATGACACGGATATGGGCGTTACGAATGTTGTGCGCGGTTCCGATCACGTGACCAACACGGCAACGCAAATCCAGATGATTAAGGCGATTGGTGGCACGGTTCCCGACTTCGCACATCACTCGCTTTTGACGGGTCCACAGGGCGAGAGCCTGTCCAAACGACTGGGCACATTGGCCCTGCGCGATCTGCGCGAAGCGGGCGTTCAGCCCATGGCGCTCTTGTCGTTGCTGGCACGCCTTGGATCGTCACAGCCTGTTGATTTGCGTACGTCTTTGGACGAGCTGATCGAAGGGTTTGACATTTCGCAATTCGGCTCTGCGCCAACGAAATTTGATGTGGATGATCTCTACCCGTTGACGGCGCGTTATAACCACACGCTGCCGCTAGCGGCGGTTGCGGATCGTATCAAAGCGCTTGGTGTGCCAAGCAATCAGGCGGAACGGTTCTGGGATGTGGCGCGTGAGAATATAACTGTGCTGAGCGATTTGTCTGAATGGTCCGATCTTGCGCAAAACGGTGCTGATCCGCTAATCGACGCGGGCGATGAGGATTTCATCGCGGATGCTATGAAAATGCTGCCCGATGGTCCCTACACGGATGCAACATGGGGTGAATGGACCTCTGCCGTTAAAGAGACGACGGGGCGTAAGGGTAAAAACCTGTTCATGCCGCTGCGTAAAGCGGTCACAGGGCGCGAACGCGGACCGGATATGGCGTCGCTCATGCCACTTTTGCAAGTCATCAAAGCCAAAGGATAAACACATGTCAGAGCAAGCTAAATTTCTTACCGGCTCGCTCTTCAAACATGTGTCGGTCATGTCGCTTACCGCCTCGGTGGGCCTTATGGCGATCTTTCTCGTCGACTTTGTGGATATGATTTTCATCTCCATGCTAGGCAAGGCGGAATTGGCTGCGGCTGTCGGATACGCGGGTGCGATCCTGTTTTTTACCACGTCTTTCGGGATTGGCATGTCCGTCGCGGCAGGTGCCTTGGTCGCGCGCGCACTTGGGGCGGGGGACGAACAAGAAGCGAAACGCAAAGCTACCCATGCGCTGATTTACGGCTTTGTCTTCGGCGCAATTTTTGCCGGACTTGTTTGGCTAAATCTCGGGTTCTTTGTCACGCTGCTGGGTGGAAGTGGCGAGACACACGCGCTTGCCGTGCTTTATCTTCAGATCATTGTTCCAACCCTTCCATTTCTCATGATCGGCATGGTTGGAGGCGCGATTTTGCGCGCGCATGGTGACGCGAAACGCGCGATGATGGCGACGATCTACGGTGGTTTGGTGAATGCAGTGTTAGACCCGATCCTGATCTTCGGGCTGGACTTAGAATTGACAGGCGCAGCCCTTGCTTCTGTTGCTGCACGCCTCACGATTGCGGCTGTTTCGCTCTCGCCAATTATTAAACACTATGGTGGTTTGGTGAAGCCTGACACGCGCGATCTGATGCTAGATCTACGCCCTATTTTCGCGCTTGCGTTTCCTGCTATCCTAACCCAACTTGCGACGCCGATTGGCTCTGCCTATGTCACACGTTCCATGGCGGAATACGGTGAAGCGGCGGTTGCAGGCATGGCAATTGTTGGCCGTTTGACCCCCATCGCATTTGGCGTGCTCTTCGCGTTGTCTGGCGCTGTTGGTCCTATCATTGGCCAGAATTATGGTGCAGGTCAGCATGACCGCGTGCGCGGTGGATTTCTGGCAGGCATCAGTTTCGTCGGCATGTTCGTCGCCTTCATGACCGCCCTTTTATACCTGCTGCGCGCGCCAATTGCGGATATCTTCAACGCTGATGGCATCACCCGCGAATTGGTTTATCTTTTCTGCGGCCCTCTCGCGCTTGTCTTCTTTTTCAACGGTCTTTTGTTTGTGGCCAACGCAAGCTTTAACAATTTTGGGCATCCCTATTATTCCACATGGCTTAACTGGGGGCGTCACACGATTGGCACGATCCCATTGGTTATGCTTGGGGCCGCTTGGTACGGCGCGGCAGGTGTGATGATTGGCCAAGCGGTTGGCGGCATTATGTTCGGCTTGTTGTCGGCGTGGCTGGCATGGCGCGTGATGAGCAAGGTGGAGAGCTGTTCGGTCGAAGTCAACAAGCCCGCCCCTTTCGCGCGTGAAGCTCGTCAAATGCAACATGGGTCTTGGAAGCGCTAGGCACCTGTGATCGTGCACTCTAGCGCTGCCAACGCGTCATCTACGAACTCTGTTTCAAACGTGCTTAACGTTTGATGTCGCGGATACCGTGGCGCATTGCGGTCATTCAGGATCGGTGCGTCCCAGCCGTGGGTGGTCGCAAAGAAAAGCAGGGCACCGGCTTCGCCGAATTCGTTCAGATAGCCCTGCACAACAACGTCGAGATAGCTGAGCAATATGGGATGCGCGTGACTGGCGGCACTATGTTTGCCCTCTGGTATCTCATAGATCACGGTGTTTGATAGCCCGTCCAGCGCGACGCGGTCATAAGCAAATTCACGCGTATCCAAGGTGGCCCAATCCGCGTCGGGCACGTCTGCGCTTAATCCATCAATTTCTGAAAAGGGGCTACGAATGGCAGTGAGAAACGCCACCTCACGCAACTCTGTGTGCCGCCACGCACGAGCCCAACCTTTGATCCGTTCTTGTCGAATATTCGGATAATCCTGTGTCGCGCGATTGACCAGACTGCCGTAGCCAAAGAAGCGGGGAGGACTCATTCCTGCGCTCGCAAAATCTGTGCAGGGCGTGCGGTCAAAGGCCGCCACGCAAATGCGAGACCTGAGAGAAGCGATGCCAGAATGCCACCCAAAATGATCGCCAAAGCGTTGCTCCAAATAATCTCATAGCTAGTTTCCATGATGAAGGTGCTTACGGCCCATCCACCTAAAATGCCAGCACCCAGCGCGACAAGGCCAGCGCAGCCTCCCAAGATCGCCGCGCGCAGGGCAAAGCTGCCGAGGATTTTGCGCCGCGATGCGCCTAACGTGCGCAGAACTGCGGCCTCGAATGTGCGCGCCTGTTCGCCTGCCGCAGAGGCTCCGATCAATACAAGAAAACCCGTGAGGAGCGTCGCCGCTGCCCCGTAGCTGACCGCAGCTGCCAGTCCTGAAAGCACGCTGGACACCCGCTCAATAGCATCCCCGACGCGGATCGCGGTGATGTTGGGAAAGGCCGTGCTAAGGTCGCGCAAGATCTGCGCTTCGCTCTCAGGCGTGGCATAGACGGTTGAGATAAAGCTGTGCGGCGCACCCGACAGCGCGGCGGGATTCATCGACATGATAAAGCCTATGCCAGCGGTGGAGAAATCAACCTCGCGAAAGCTTGAAATGGTTGCTTCGATATCTCGTCCTAGGATGTTGACTGTCAGCGTATCGCCCAGCTTTAATCCCATCTCTTCGGCTTCCTCAGCAGCGAAACTGACCAAAGGTGAACCCGTGTAATCGGTTTCCCACCACTCCCCATCCAAAAGGCGGGTGTTGTCAGGGAGTTCGGTTGAGTAGGTAATCCCTCGATCACCCTCTAGCACCCAGTGATCGCCCGCAGTTTCGTGCGCGGGCGTGCCGTTAATCTGTGTGATAATCCCGCGCAGCATTGGGGCACTGTCGATCCGACTGACCGATGGATCGCTGTTGAGCCGCTCAAGGTATCCGAGCATTTGATCCTTTTGGATATCCACGAAGAAATAGGACGGCGCAACGCTTGGTAAATCGCGCGTGATTGCACCCCTTAGGTTACCGTCAATCTGCCCAACGGCCGCCAATACCGATAGGCCGAGGCCTAGGGACAGTACTACTGATACCGCTTCTTCACGCGGTCCTGATATTGCGCTTAGGGCCCACCGCAAACTTGGCTGACCCCTTGCAAATCGCACGGCGCGCTTTGCGATTTTGCGGATTAACAGGGCCGCGAGCACGAGGATTACAAGCGCGCCAAAGATCCCGCCTGCGGTCCAAAGCGTCAGAAACGTTGTGCCCGAAAACCAGCTCGCTGAAGCGAGCAGAGAGGTGATAAGACTGAATGTCGCAATTATATAGCGCAGCGCAGGCAAGCGCGTCCCCCCTTGGCCTGCATCTCGAAACAAGGTGGCTGCGCGGATGTTCTCTGCGCGTGATAAGGGCCAAGTGGTAAATATAAGCGCGGTTAGAACGCCATATGCAGCCGCTTCAAGCAAGGGTTTAGGATATAGTGCGAAGGCTGCGGGAATGGGCAGGCGCTCTGTGATCAGGGGCGCAAGCGCAAGCGGCGCGAATGCCCCCAATAGCAAGCCAATCGCGATGCCAAGCAGGCTAAGCGCGCCGATCTGTATGAAGTAGGTTTGAAAGATTACCGCGCGTTCTGCACCAAGCGTGCGCAGCGTTGCGATGACAGATGTTTTGCCTTTGAGATAACTGTTGACGGCGGCTGACACACCAACGCCGCCCACCGCAAGCCCGGACAGGCCGACAAGTACTAGAAACGCCCCCAAACGATCCACGAATTGCGCCACACCCGGCGCGCCGTTGCGCGCATCGCGCCATCGTAGACCGCTTTGTGAAAACTCTGTCTCCGCCTTTGCGCTCAGGCCATCTAGGTCTGCCCCGTCTCGCAGTTTCAAACGATATTTACTAGAAAACAGCGTGCCTGCGTCTAGCAATCCTGACATCGCCAATGCTTCACGTCGCACAATGATGCGTGGGCCAAGGGCAAAGCCACCACCAGCACTATCGGGTTCTTCGGTGAGGACCGCCGTTAGCCGAAATTCCTGCGTGCCGAGCTTAAATATGTTGTTGATTTCTAACCCCAAGCGGTCAACCAACACGCGCTCCATGACTGCGCCGGGGAGGACGCTTTGCTCAGCCAGCGCGTCCGCGATTGGCATGGGTGGGTCTAGGCCAACCTCGCCGATCAACGGGTAGCGGTCATCGACGGCCTTTACTTGGGTTAGACCGCGTTCGTCCCCAACCACCGCCATAGAGCGAAAGTCGGCGATTTCTGACACGCGCTCTGCGTTGGTATCCATCCACGCGCGCTCTTCCTCCGTTGCGAAACGATAGGTCAGTTCCAGTTCCGCATCACCTCCCAAAAGCGCTGCCCCTTCGCGGGCAAGTCCTGCTTCGATTGAGGCGCGCACAGTGCCTACTGCGGCAATGGCTGCGACCCCAAGGGTGAGGCACGCAATGAAAATGCGAAAGCCCTTCAATCCACCGCGCAGTTCACGGCGCGCAAATGTATAGGCGAGTGCGAGGCTCATGCGGTGGCCTCTTCAATGCGGCCATCGCGCAATCTCACAACAGTGTCGCAACGCGTCGCGAGCGCGTTGGAGTGGGTCACCAAAACAAGCGTTGCGCCGTCGCGGGCTTGCAATTCAAACAGCAAATCCATGATCGAGGTGCCATTGCTTTCGTCCAGGTTTCCAGTGGGTTCGTCCGCCAGCAAAATCTGCGGTCGCACAACCATCGCGCGGGCGAGCGCGACGCGTTGTTGCTCGCCCCCTGACATCTGGCTTGGGTAATGGGTGGTGCGGTGGCCTAGGCCGACTGTCGCCAGCTCTGCCTCGGCCTTGGCGAATGCGTCCTTGTTGCCCGCAAGTTCGAGCGGCGTTGCGACGTTTTCCAAAGCGGTCATCGTGGGGATTAAATGGAAGGATTGAAACACGACACCCATGGAGGCGCGTCTAAAGCGGGCCAAGCCATCTTCATTCATCGCAGTCAAGTCCTGCCCCAATGCGTGGATGCTGCCAGCGCTTGCGCGCTCCAATCCCCCCATGAGCATCAGCAGTGATGACTTGCCTGAACCCGAAGGACCAACCAACGCCAATGACTGCCCTTTTTGCACATCAAGCGTGATGCCATGTAAAATATCAACTCGACCGGCATTGCCATCAAGCGAAAGAGTTGCATTTTTAAGAGATAGAACAGCGGTCATTTTGGTGGCCCGATATAAGGAGTGGTCCACTGGGATATGGGTTTTTCACAGCGCTCAACAAGACGATAGGGTCAATTGCGCTGATATTTGTCCTGTTGTTTGGGCAAGTTACACCCGTTTCTGCGCAGCCCACCACGATTGTCGCCTTTGGTGATAGCCTGACCCAAGGATATGGTCTGCGCGCGTCCGACGGGCTTGTGCCACAGCTTC
>Ga0208971_1001045_pt1 | contig 17330 bp, 14 predicted proteins | sample AOAMet1_18_M0_10_2_FD_188229 | JGI IMG/M metagenome (GOLD analysis project Ga0208971, IMG submission 188229) | Ammonia-oxidizing marine microbial communities from Monterey Bay, California, USA - CAN11_18_M0_10 (SPAdes) | ecosystem: Environmental > Aquatic > Marine > Intertidal zone | place... | reverse complement strand
TCTTTTAACTCTGGTAATTCGTAATCAACTCCTTGATAACCAAATCCGGCAATAGGAGATATAACAGCCGCAGTTCCAGCACCAAACATTTCCTTTAAGCTTCCTTCTTTTGCAGCTTGAACAACTTCGCTAACAGAAATTTTTCGAACTTCGATGGGTATATTTTGATCTTTTGCAATTTGTAAAATACTTTTCCTTGTAATACCGTCAAGTATTCTGTCGCTTGTTGGACTAGTAATTAAAACTTCTCCAATACGAATAAAAATATTCATTGCACCAGCTTCCTCAATAAATTGGTGCGAGTTATCATCGGTCCAAATTACCTGATTATATCCTTTTTCAATGGCTAGTTGAGTAGGGTAAAATTGTGCAGCATAATTTCCCCCTGCTTTTGCAAAACCAACTCCTCCATTTGCGGCTCTAGCATATTTCTCTTCTATTAAAACAGTTACTTTGCCAGAGAAGTATGCTCCTGAAGGGGCCGTAGAAATTATAAAAGTATAGGAGTCTGCCGGTGATGCATGAAGTCCTTCACCAGAAGCAAACATAAAAGGACGAACATATAAAGAACTTCCTTCTGTTGTAGGAATCCAATCACTATCAATTTCTAGTAATTTCTTTAAACCATCCATAAATAATTCTGAAGGGATTTCAGGCATCATCAAACGTTTCGCAGAAAGATTAAGACGTCTACAATTTTCTTCTGGCCTAAACAAAAAAACTTCTCCTTTGTCATCTTTATAGGCTTTCATTCCCTCAAAAATAGACTGACCATAATGAAATATTTTTGCAGCTGGATTAAGAAGAATAGGTTCGTTGGGTTTAATGGTTGGATTTTGCCATGTACCATCTATATACTCACATTGAAAAATATGATCAGAAAAAACTTTTCCAAAAGGTAGGTTACTAAAGTCTACGTTGTTGATTTTAGAGTCTTTTACAGGTTTAATTATGATATCCGTAGCCATGTTATTTATAAGTGTATACAAACAAATGTAAACAAAATTGTTTGTTTTTTTAAGTAAAAAAGCACTCGTAGTTTTTATTTTAACAACTATCTTTGAATTGTATAAAATTAAAGTTTTTTGATATGAAGAAAATAGGAATAATTATGTTGTTATCTTTTGTAATTGTAGCTTGTAATTCTACTAAAAAAGATGCTAATAAAGAAAATAAAATAGTTAAAAATACAACTTACAGTAGTTTTGGAGATACTATATCTACATTAGATTATTTATCATCTAATGACGCTTTATCAAATTATAATGCATTAAAATTAGGTGATACCATCAATTTCAAATTTAATGCAAACATTAAAGAAGTTTGTTCAAAAAAAGGCTGTTGGATGACACTACCAGCTGGTAATAATGACGAAACCATAATGGTACGATTTAAAGATTATGGATTTTTCATGCCATTAGATGCTGCTGGAAAAGAAGTAATTGTTGCCGGTAAGGCATTTGTAAATGAGGTATCTGTAGCAGATTTAAAACATTTTGCAGAAGATGCAGGTAAATCATCTGAGGAAATCGCTAACATTACAGAGCCTGCTATGGAATTTGCTTTTGAAGCTAATGGAGTACTACTAAAAAAGTAACAAGTACTAACACCACATCTTTGAAAAGAGAAATTATAAAAACTTCAGACGGATCAACTACCATTCATATTCCTGAATGGAATGAACAATACCATTCTATTCATGGTGCTATTCAAGAAGCTAATCATGTTTATATTAATAATGGATTAAAGTATAAATCTTCCAATGAAATCGCTGTTTTAGAAATTGGTTTTGGAACCGGATTAAATAGTTTTATGACGTTTTTAGCAACTCAAAATAAGGAATTGTTGATTGAATATGTTGGGGTAGAGGCTTATCCTATTCTTGAGGAAGAGCTATTAAAACTAAATTATGTTGCTGAGTTAGGCGCATCCCAATTTGCTAAAATTTTTGAATCATTTCATTCGTGTTCTTGGGAGGAGAAACACCAAATTACTTCACACTTTACTCTTTTGAAGAGAAAACAATTTTTTCACGAAATAGAGGATGAAAATAAGTTTGATGTTATTTATTTTGATGCATTTGGTGCTAGAGTTCAACCAGAATTATGGACTGAGGAAATTTTTTTAAAAATGTTTTTAGCTTTAAAATCAGAAGGTGTGTTAGTAACCTATGCGGCAAAAGGTAGCGTTAGAAGAGCCATGCAATCTGTAGGTTTTAATGTAGAAAGGTTACCTGGCCCTCCAGGAAAACGTGAAATGCTACGTGCTGTAAAATTATAATATTTCTTAGGTTTCTAAAATATATTTATTGAATCTAAATTTCTACCTTAGTGCTTTAACAAAAATCAATTATGAAGTTTCAAAGAAAATTTGGTAGGCGAAGAGCATCTAAACCTAAAAAAGGTTTGTTGTTAATTATGCTTTTAATTTTAGTCTTATTCCTATGGAATCAGGCTGAAAACATTATGGCAAGTTTATTTGATTAATCAGTCGATATATATTTAAAAACTCCATTTTTTAAATTTTTAAAAAAACCTCATTTTTTGTTAAAAAAGGGGTAAAAACAGTGTTTTTTTACTTAAAAACATCAAAAATGCTTCAATTTTGGTCAAAATCTATTGAATTGAATTATTAAGAAATATACTTTTTAATGAAAATTTAATCACTTAATACATAGTTTAGGAGGGCTTAACACATCCAAAATAATTAATTAAATTTGTGAAACGATTGTATAATTCTAAAAGTAAAAACAACATAACTTTTGAAGGTTGAAAAAATTATATTAGGAATTGACCCTGGAACTACCATCATGGGTTTTGGTATCATAAAGATTGTTGGTAAAAAAATGGAATTTATACAGATGAATGAGTTGTTATTGCAAAAATATGATGATCATTATTTAAAATTAAAACTCATTTTTGAAAGAACAATAGAATTAATAGATACTTTTAAACCAGATGAAATTGCTATCGAAGCTCCTTTTTTTGGTAAAAATGTACAATCTATGTTGAAATTAGGTCGTGCTCAAGGTGTGGCCATGGCAGCGGGTTTATCCAGAGAAATACCGATTACAGAATACTTGCCTAAAAAAATTAAAATGGCAATTACAGGAAACGGAAATGCAAGTAAAGAACAGGTAGCGTTGATGTTAAAATCATTACTAAATTTAAAATCACTTCCTAAAAACCTTGATGCTACTGATGGTTTGGCTGCTGCTGTTTGTCATTTTTATAACGCTGGAAAAATCTCCCAAGGGAAAAATTATTCTGGATGGGGAGCTTTTGTAAAACAAAACCCAAAAAAAATTAACTAATATTTTCAATAATTCATATTGAGCGGTATCTATATACATATTCCATTTTGTAAGCAAGCTTGTTTTTATTGTGACTTTCATTTTTCTACATCATTAAAGAAAAAAGATGAATTAATTATAAGTTTAATAAATGAAATAAAATTAAGAAAGAATGAATTAAACTCTGATGTTGTAGAAACAATTTACTTTGGAGGAGGTACCCCTAGTATGTTAAACCAATTAGAGATTGATACGATCATAGATGCTGTATATGAAAACCACAAGGTAGCCTCAAATCCGGAAATTACATTGGAGGCAAACCCAGATGATTTAACTAAGATAAAACTAAAAGAATTAGCTAAAAGTAGAATTAATCGTTTAAGTATTGGTATTCAGTCTTTTTTTGAAGAGGATTTAAAATTAATGAACAGAGCACACAACGCTAAAGAAGCTATAAATTGTTTAACAGAAGCCACACATTATTTTAAAAATATTTCTGTTGATTTAATTTATGGAATTCCCGGTTCATCTAACCGGCAATGGAAAAAAAATATTAACACAGTTCTTTCCTCCGGAATTACACATATTTCAAGTTATGCTTTAACAGTAGAACCAAAAACTGCTTTAGAATCATTAATAAAAAAAGGAATAATTGAAGATGTCAGTGATTCGCAAGCTCAAGAACAGTTCTATATACTAATAGAAGAACTTTCAAAACATAATTTTGTTCATTACGAACTTTCAAACTTTGCAAAAGAAGGCGCTTTTAGCAAAAATAATTCTTCCTACTGGCAAGGCAAATCTTACTTAGGTATTGGCCCTTCAGCGCATTCTTTCGACGGCAAACAACGAAGTTGGAATGTAAAAAATAATGCGAAATATATTTCAGCTATTCAGCAAAATAAATTACCGATAGAGAGAGAATTACTATCAATTACAGACCAATATAATGAGTATATAATGACTGGTTTACGAACTATTTGGGGAGTATCTTTAGATAAAGTAACTAGAGAGTTTGGAAAAGAATACTGCACGTATTTACTATTACAATCAGAAAAATATAGAGCTAAAGAATTATTGTATATTGAAGACGAAAAATTAAAAGCAACTCAAAAAGGAAAATTTTTATCAGACGGTATTTCGGCTGATTTATTTAAACTCGACGCGTCTTGATTACAGAAATAAAATACAACTCAAAAAAATATACAATAGATTTATCTAAACCCTTAGATATTTCTATTCCATTAAGAGATGCTAAAAATAATGTGAGTGCATGGTATCTAGAACCACCTAAAATATTTCCAGTAGTTTCTGAAGATTGGATAGGTTCGGTTAAAGAAGGAGCTGATGTAAATTTTAACAATATCCATTTTAATCCACACGCTCATTGTACTCACACAGAGACATTAGGCCACATCACAAAAAAAGTACATTCTATTCATCAAAATTTACAACAATTTTTCTTTTTAGCAGAGGTCGTAACTATTCCTCCAGAAAAAATTAATGATGATTTTGTAATTACAAAAAAACAATTACAATATGCATTGGGTAACAAGAAAAGAGACGCTATTGTGATTAGAACACTGCCCAATTTATCAGATAAAAAAACAATGCAATATTCACATACAAATCCAACATATTTGATGGAGGAGGGCGCTGTGTTTTTGCGCGAAAAAGGAGTTAGCCATTTGTTAATAGACTTGCCTTCTGTAGATAAAGAGAAAGATGAGGGGGAACTACTCTCGCACAATGCTTTTTGGAATACATCAGGTAAATTACGTTTAGATGCCACCATTACTGAATTTATATATGTGCCAAATACAATTAATGATGGTACTTATTTTTTAAACCTAATGGTTGCTCCCATAGAAAATGATGCAAGCCCTAGTAAACCTATCTTATATAAAATAAATGATTAAAAAATGAAGAAAAAATTTAAGTATCTTATTTATTCATTAATTATTTTACTAATTTTTGGAATTGGAAATGGTATTTATGCTGATATCTCCATTGAAGACTTAAAAAATGAATATGCAAATGAGCATTCTCAATTTATTGAAGTACATGAGATGAATGTGCATTACAGAGATGAAGGCGAAGGCTTTCCTATTGTTTTAATTCATGGAACAGCAGCATCACTCCATACCTGGGATAACTGGACGGAAGAACTAAAAAAAACCAACAGAGTTATTCGAATGGATTTACCCGCTTTTGGTATTACAGGACCAAATAAAAATGCTGATTATTCTTTACAAGCCTACACAGATTTCTTAAACTCATTTATAGATAAATTAAAGCTTGAAAAATTTCATTTAGCAGGAAACTCATTGGGGGGGAATATTGCTTGGAATTATGCAGCTGATTATCCACAAAAAATTGAAAAGTTGATTTTGGTTGACGCAAGTGGATTGCCTACGAACAAGCAACCTCCATCAATTTTTAAGATGGCAAAAAATCCTTTATTAAAAACACTTTTTTTATATGTGACCCCAAAAATGTTGATTAAAAAGAATATCGAGGAAGTATATGCAGATGATTCTAAAATTACAGAAGAATTGGTTAATCGTTATCACAAAATGGCTCTAAGAGTTGGAAATAGAAAAGCTTTTATAGATAGAGCAAAGACCGACTTTGGTCTAGATTCTGTGGTAAATATTAATAAGTTAAAGACCATTTTGACCCCCACACTATTAATTTGGGGAGCACAAGACCTATGGATTCCCTTAGATAATGGTATCCGTATGGATCGTATTTTGGTTAATTCTACATTAAAAGTATTAGAAAATTCAGGTCATGTACCAATGGAAGAAAACCCTAAAGAAAGTTTAAAATTATTGAAGGATTTTTTGTTAGAAAAAGAATTAAATTTAGAGATTAGTAAATAATTATAGTCCTATAAAACCCATAAGAATGAGTATAGAATGGAGAGGTGTGATGCCTGCGGTTACCACAAAATTTTCAGATGACGATCAATTAGATTTAAAGATGTTTGAAAAAAATATCCAAGCACAACTAAATGCGGGAGTTCATGGAATTGTATTGGGAGGTACTTTGGGTGAAGCAAGCACCTTATTAGAAGAAGAAAAAAGAGTGCTTACTAAAACAACGGTATCTATGGTAGATGGCAAAGTTCCAGTATTAATGAATATTGCTGAACAAACTACAAAAGGAGCTATTCATGCGGCCCATAAGGCAGAAGAAGATGGCGCACAAGGCCTAATGATGTTGCCTCCAATGCGATATAAGGCAGGCGACAAAGAAACAGTAGCTTATTTTAAAGCGGTGGCCAATAATACTTCTTTACCTATTATGATTTATAATAATCCAGTAGATTATAAAATAGAGGTAACTTTAGATATGTTTGAAGATTTGTTGGCTTGTAAAAACATTGAAGCTGTTAAAGAATCTACAAGAGATATTTCTAATGTCACAAGAATAAAAAACAGGTTTGGAGACCGTTTAAAAATTATGACAGGTGTAGACACCCTTGCTTTAGAAAGTTTAGTCATGGGGGCAGATGGTTGGATCGCAGGCTTGGTTTGTGCATTTCCGAAAGAAACAGTAGCCATTTATGAACTTCAGAAGGCAGGTAGAATTAAAGAAGCTATAGAAATTTACAGATGGTTTTTGCCTTTATTGGAACTAGATATTAACCCTAAATTAGTTCAGAATATTAAACTAGCTGAGGTTTATACAGGAATTGGAACAGAAAACGTTCGTGCTCCTAGATTGTCTCTAAGTGGAGAAGAACGAAAACATGTAATTCAAATTATTGAACAAGGATTGCAAAACCGTCCTATTTTACCAGCCTACAAAAACCTATAGAATGATTACAGGAAAAAATTATATTGGAAATTTATTATCTGCCAAAGGTTCCAAAACCTACAAAACATTTAACCCTTTATTGAACCTAGAAAATACTACTACTTTTTTTGAGGCTTCAAATGATGAAATTGAAGATGCTGTAGCTATTGCCTCAAATGCCTTCAAGATTTACAGAAAAACTTCAGGAAAACAGAAAGCACTATTTTTAAATACTATTGCAGACGAAATTCTAGCTTTGGACGATTTACTCATTGAAACCTATTGCTCAGAAACTGGTTTACCTGAGGGGAGAGCAAAAGGAGAGCGAGGAAGAACTGTTGGGCAATTAAGAAATTTTGCAAGTTTAGTTGATGAAGGCTCTTGGGTTGAAGCATCTTTAGATACTGCCGATCCTGAAAGAACACCTGCTCCTAAGCCTGATTTAAGAAAAATGTTAATTCCTATAGGCCCAATAGTTGTTTTTGGCGCCAGTAACTTTCCGTTAGCGTATTCCACAGCAGGAGGAGATACAGCAGCAGCTTTAGCTGCAGGGTGCCCAGTTATTGTAAAGTCGCATCCAATGCATGCAGGAACAGGAGAGTTAGTAGCATCAGCTATTATCAAAGCTGCTGAAAAGACAGGGATGCCAAATGGTGTCTTTTCAAATATAAATAGTAGTGGAATTCAAGTGGGCGTTGATTTAGTTCAACATTCAAAAATAAAAGCAGTAGGGTTTACCGGAAGCATTAAAGCAGGTAGAGCCTTATTAGATTTGGCTGCTGAAAGAGATGAACCTATTCCTGTATTTGCAGAAATGGGGAGTGTAAATCCGGTAATTATTTTACCAGAAGCTCTTCAGAAAAATGGTGAAAGTTTAGCAAAAACCTATGCAGCATCCATTATGTTGGGTACAGGTCAGTTTTGTACAAATCCGGGATTAATCTTGGGAATTAAAAGTGAAGAACTAACAGCCTTTATCAAAAGCTTAGGAAAAGAGATCTTACAAATTCAGCCTTCTGTTATGTTGCATCCTAACATAATTAGTGCCTATGAAAAGAATAAGACCAATACAATAGCACAATCAAACCTAGAGGTTGTTGTAGAGTGTAAAGATGATTTGCAATCTAATTTTGCCAAACCAATCATTACAACAGTAGAAGGGAAAGTATTTTTAGAGAACGCCACGTTGCATCAAGAAGTTTTTGGACCATTTTCTATGGTGGTACAATGTGAAAATATCCATCAACTAGAGGAAATTCTTTCTAGGCTTGAGGGTCAGTTAACTGGAACAATCATTGCAGAAACGAAAGAAATTGAAATCCATTCTAAACTAATTGAAACACTACAAAATAGAGTAGGAAGAATTATTTATAATGGTGTGCCTACTGGGGTAGAAGTTTCACCATCCATGGTACATGGAGGACCTTATCCTTCATCTACAGATAGTCGTTTTACGGCTGTTGGAATCAATTCTATTAAACGTTGGGTTCGTCCGTTTAGTTTTCAAGATTGGCCAAACAATCTGTTGCCAGACGAATTAAAAAATGAAAATCCATTACAAATTTTAAGAGCTGTGAATGGAAGTCAAACGTCTAAAAGTATATGAGATCAGTTTTTGTTTGCATAGATGGTCATACCTGTGGAAATCCAGTTAGAGTTGTTAAAAGTGGTCATCCTCCCTTGGTCGGAAAAACCATGAGTGAGAAGCGTCAGCATTTTATCAAAGAATACGATTGGATTAGAACTGGGTTAATGTTTGAACCCAGAGGACATGATATGATGAGTGGTTCTTTTTTGTATCCACCTCACAAGCCCACAAATGATTTTGCAATATTGTTTATAGAAACTTCTGGAGCATTACCCATGTGTGGTCATGGAACTATTGGAACCATCACCATAGCTATAGAGGAGGGGCTAATAACACCAAAAGTTCCAGGAAAAATTCGAATGGAAGCTCCTGCAGGACTTGTAGAAATAGCGTATAAGCAAACAGGAACTAAAGTAGATTGGGTTAAAATAACTAATGTAAAAAGTTATTTAGCCGCCGAAGGATTAACAGTACATTGTCCAGATCTTGGAGACATTATTTTTGATGTAGCCTATGGTGGTAATTTTTATGCAATCATAGATCCTCAAAAAAACTTTTCAGGTATTCAAGATTTTACAGCCAGTCAAATCATACAATACTCACAAAAAATAAGAGAACAAATTAATAAAAGATATCCAAATAAATTTATTCATCCTGAAGATTCCAGCATTAAAAATGTGACACACTTACTATGGTCAGGAACTCCAATTCATGAGGGTTCTGATGGAAGGAATGCAGTTTTTTATGGAGATAAAGCTATCGACAGATCTCCCTGTGGAACAGGAACATCTGCTCGTTTGGCTCAATTGCATGCCAAAGGAAAATTAAAAAAGGGTGTTGAATTTATTCATGAAAGTTTTATTGGAAGCACTTTTGTAGGTTGTGTAGAGGAGGAAACTACACTAGGTGATTTTCCAGCGATTATTCCAAGTATAAAAGGATGGGCCAAAGTTTATGGACACAATACCATCATTATTGATAATGAAGATGATCCCTATGCACATGGGTTTTCAGTGATTTAAATACGAGCATAAATGTCTAAAAAAGTAGTTATTATTGGTGGAGGAATTATGGGCGTTTGCTCGGCATATTTCCTAAATAAAGAAGGTCATGATGTAACCATAATAGATAAATCTAATTTTTCTAGTGGAGCTTCTTTTGTAAATGCAGGATATATTACTCCAAGTCACATCATTTCTTTAGCAGCCCCTGGAATTATAACTAAAGGGCTTAAGTGGATGTTTAATCCCGCAAGTCCATTTTATGTAAAACCAAGACTAGATAAAGATTTTCTTCAATGGGCGTGGGCTTTTAAACGTTCTTCAACCAAAAAAAAAGTTGCACAATCTATTCCAGTAATTAAAGATATAAATATACTTAGTAGAGAGCTATATGTAGCGATGAAATCCTCTGGAGACTTAGATTTTCATTATGAGCATAAAGGTTTGTTAATGGCTTACAAACATGATAAAGCAGGAGAACAAGAGTGGGAGGTAGGTAAAAAAGCAATTCAACTTGGTTTAAAAGTAGAAAACCTTACAGCAAAAGAAGTTGAAGCAATAGAGCCTAAGGCCAATCTAAATATTAAAGGAGCCGTTTATTTTCACTCAGATGCCCACATGACCCCTGGTGGTTTTATGAAAAATATGCTGTCTTTTCTTAAAGAAAATGGGGTAACAATACACGCTGAAGAAGAGGTAAAAGATATTGTTGTTTCTAATAAATCAATTACAAAATTGATTACCGATAAACGAGAAATTTTAGCAGACGAATTTGTAATGGCAGCAGGAAGTTGGTCTCCACTTATTAGTAAAAAACTGGGTATAAAAATGCTATTACAACCTGGTAAAGGCTATCGGATTAATGTAGCTCAAGAGACCAATATTACCATACCTACAGTATTGTTAGAAGCCAAAGTTGCTGTAACACCTATGAATGGTTTTACTCGATTTTCTGGAACCATGGAGATAGATAAAATAAACCATAAAATAAACCCTGTTAGAGTGAATGCAATTGCAAATTCGGCTTCAGAATATTATCATGGTTTACAAATTAGCAACCAAGACAAAGAGGCTGCTGAGTGTGGTTTGAGACCTGTTACTCCAGATGGGTTACCCTATATTGGAAAGACATCTCAGTATCATAATTTAACCTTTGCTACAGGTCATGCCATGATGGGTTGGAGTTTAGGGCCTGCTACTGGAAAATTGGTTTCAGAAATAATTTCAGATCAAAAACCTTCATTAGATCTGACGCCCTTTTATGTTCAACGAAGATTTTAAATAATCATTACATCTTCTGCTAAGATCTTTTTAAGATAGTACAGCAGCTGTTGTGCATTTTTTTTAGAAAAAACCAATGGTGGTTTTATTTTTAAGACATTGTGGTCTGGGCCATCAGAACTCATTAAAATGCCATGGGCTTTCATTCTGTTAATAAGGTAATCGGTTTGTTTGGGTAATGGTTTTTTTTGAGCGTTTACCAGTTCCATTCCTAAGAAAAATCCTTGGCCTCTTACATCACCAATAATAGGGAATTCTTTAGCTAATTTTAGTAGCTGTTCTTTTAAGAAAGCACCAACTTCTAATGCATTTTCTTGTAATTTCTCATTTTTTACAGTTTGCAATACAGCAGTTCCTATAGCACAAGAAACAGGGTTTCCTCCAAAGGTGTTGAAAAACTCCATTCCATTAGCAAAACGATTAGCTACTGCTTCTGTACAAACCACAGCTGCCAAAGGATGTCCGTTTCCTATGGGTTTTCCAATGGTAATAATATCAGGAATTACGTTGTGTAATTGGAAGCCCCAAAAAGATGTTCCAAGCCTCCCACACCCCACCTGTACTTCATCAGAAATACATACACCGCCTACTTTTCTAACAGCTGTATAAGCCTTAGACAAAAACCCGTCAGGCAATTCTATTTGACCACCGCAAGAAATAATAGGCTCTACAATTAGTGCGCTTACACCATCTCCTTTTTTATGAATCGTTTCAATGCATTGTTGTACTTCTTCTGCGTATTTTTCTCCAGTATTTTTACCCCTGTATTTCCCTCTAAAAGCATCTGGTAATGGGAAAATATGGGTGTGTTCTGGTGCTCCTTTGCCACCTTTTCCATCAAATTTATAGGAAGAAATAGCGACACAGGTATTGGTGTTTCCATGGTAACCAACTTCTGAGGCAATAACATCTTCTTTACCGGTTACAGTTTTTGCCATTCTAATAGCTAATTCATTGGCTTCACTTCCAGAATTTACAAAATGGACAACACTTAATTCTGGTGGTAAGGTTGCTAAAATCTCTTGTGCAAGTAAGTTGATGTTTTCATGAAGATATCGAGAATTAGTATTTAAAATAGCTACTTGTTGTTGGGCGGCTTTAATTACATTAGGATGCTCATGACCAACATGAGCAACATTATTAACCGTGTCTAAATATTTTCTACCAAATTGATCTAAAAGATAAGCTCCTTCTCCTCGAACCATTTTTATAGGTTCTTTGTATTGCAAACTCAAGCCTTTTCCTAAATGCTGTTTTCTGTATCCAATTAATTCTTCGTTTGAAGCACTCTTTTTAGTGTGAAGATTTTTAATACAAAACAATGCATTTGGATCTACACAAATACTTTTCCATACATCAATTTGATTTGCATATGCTACTCCTGGAAAATCAGTTGTGTAGTCTAACAAAGAAAGCATGATCTGAAAATGTAAATGGGGAGCCCAATTACCGTTTACAGTTTGATCACCTAGCACACCAATTTTTTGCTCTTTTTGTATGAAGTCTCCTTTTTTGTAGTGTAAAATACTTTCCGGATCTAAATGACCATATAAGGTGTAGAATTCGATGTCTTTTTCTTTGTGTTTCAAAACAACTAAACCTCCATATTCTTTATTACCATAGTCATTTACCGCTAGAGCTATTTCACCATCAAATAATGCATGCACCGGTGTATTTATGGGGAGCCAAAAATCGATTCCTAAATGAATTGTTCTACGCTCTGGGCCAGAGTTTCCTATTTTATCATAGGTGTTTGAGGTGTATAAAGGTCTAGGTTCTAGATATCCACCAGAGATAATTTTTGTTGGATGTTCTTTTTGGAGTTGGTTTAGTCTATATTGAAATAAATCAATATTATTGAAATCGGTTTGATGACCAATCCACGAACTAGATATACTTAAATCCAGTAATTCTATATCCTTTCTATGAATAGAAGGAAATAGATTTGTTAAACAATAGCTTGAAGTTGCAACCCATTTTTTGAATTTATTTTCATTAGGGTGAGGAGAAAAACCACAAGCATTTCTGAATGAATAATGTGCGAAATTTTCAGAGGTTTTAGACCATTTCTGCAATACTTCCCATGCTGGTTTTTCACTAATCCATAGATATTCGTTATCTGGTTCTTCAATTTTACTCATGGCAGCTCTTGTAACAATGATAACAAGCCGCATGGCAATGGCAGTGAATAAATGAGCTAGCTCATTTTCTAATAATGGGAAAGAGGAATGGTACCCTTTTATAAATGCAAGAGATGCTTCTAAAGGATCATTGTGTCCCATAGTCCCATAAGCACAGAGAATGGCTAAATCATTTATGGTTTGTGTATGCATGGCATCACCATAGTCTATCGCTGCTTTTGCTTTAGGGTGCTCTAAATTGGTAGTAACAATTATGTTATTGTCATTTGGATCATTGTGAACTATACTTTGTCTTAAAAGTTGATAAGAGTGTTGAGCTGCTTCAAATTTATTTTGAAACAGCATTAGAATTTCTTTTTTAGGAGTTTCAAATAAATGGAGTTGCTTTTTAGTCCAAAGCGATTGTGCAATATCCCATTCAAAATTATAATGTGCTTCTGGATGCTTAAACCCTTGAAGTACTTTTGTTAATTTACCACATTGTGATCCAATACTTAACCGTAAATCTTCTAGTTGCGGGTTTACAGCACTCCAAACTTTACCAGAGACCCAAGAGAGTAATCGAACACAGCGTGTTTTTTTATAACGATCTTTAATTTCAGAAATTAAATGCTTGTCTTTATCTTTTATAGCTCTTGGAGCAATCATTTCTTCATCACTATTTTCAACAAATTGTAATAAATGCTGCTGGTATTCTAGATATTTTTTATTTTCTTCAACTCTAGAAATTTTTAAAATATACCCCTCTTCCCCCTCTATTTTAATTCTAAAATTAAAATCAACATAACCAGGTAAAGGAGATGCAGTTCCTCTAATATTGTAGAGGTCAAAAAGAATTTCTTCCGCTTCCGGAATAGTTATTTTTTGCTGAGCATAATTCATAACTTAAAAATAGGATAAAGTTGGATAAAAACCCTTTTTATTCTTTGTAAATTTGATTTTAAATATAGCAGATTATGAATGTAAAGGGAAACATTGTAGATATTCTCAATAAAAGAATTTTTAAAGGTGAGGTATGCATAGAAAACGGAAGAATTTCTGCTATTAAAGAAGTAAATCACAAAGTAGAAAATTATATTTTACCTGGATTTGTAGATGCACACATACACATAGAAAGTTCTATGGTAGTACCTTCTGAATTTGCAAAAATTGCACTTATTCATGGTACAGTTGCTACAGTTTCAGATCCACACGAAATTGCCAATGTATTGGGTGTGAAAGGTGTAGATTTCATGATTGAAAATGGAAAAAAAGTACCTTTAAAATTTAATTTTGGTGCACCAAGTTGTGTGCCAGCGACCTCTTTTGAAAGTGCTGGAGCAATTATTAATGCTGATGATATACAAAAAATGATGGCAAATCCAGACATCAAGTATTTGGCAGAAATGATGAATTATCCTGGGGTGTTATTTGATGATAAAGAGGTGTTACAAAAAATTGAACACGCAAAAAATAACAATAAGCCTATAGATGGCCATGCACCATGTTTGAGAGGAGATGATGTTAGCAAATATATTGCTGCAGGAATTTCTACAGATCATGAATGCTTTACGTATGAGGAAGCTCTAGAAAAATTACAAAAGGGAATGAAAATTCTAATCAGAGAGGGAAGTGCTGCAAAGAATTTTGAGGCTTTGATTGATTTATTACCCGAACATTATAAAAATATGATGTTCTGTTCAGATGATAAACATCCAGATGATTTGTTGATAGGACATATTAACCAATTATGTGAGCGAGCAGTTGCCAAGGGGATGGATGTTTTTAAGGTACTTCAAGTGGCGTGTGTAAATCCGGTAAACCATTATAATTTAGAGGTTGGATTGTTGCAAAAAGGAGATGCTGCAGATTTTATTGTGGTTGATAATTTAGAAAAATTTAAAGTATTGGAAACATATATTGATGGTGAGTTGGTGGCAAAAAATGGCAAAAGTTTTGTAACTGCTGTTCCATTTGAAGTGTTGAATAATTTTAACACCGATACAAAAAAAATAGAAGATTTTATGCTTGCTTCTTCGTCTAAAAAAATTAGAGTTATTGAGGCTTTAGATGGTGAATTAGTTACCAATCAAATAGAGGCAACCCCTCTAATAATAGACGGAAATTTAGTATCCAATACAGCAACAGATATTTTAAAAATGACAGTGGTAAATCGGTATCAAAATACGAATCCATCAATAGCTTTTATCAAAAATTTTGGAATAAAAAATGGAGTTATTGCTAGCTCTGTTGGTCACGATTCACACAATATTATAGCTATTGGCACCTCTGATGAACTTATTTGTAGAGCTGTAAATCTGCTCATACAACATAAAGGGGGTATATGTGCATTGAATGATACAACAGAAAAAATAGTAGCCCTACCTGTGGCTGGAATTATGAGTGATCAACCCGCTGAAATTATTGGGAATGCATATGCAGAGCTTGACGCCATGGCAAAAGATATGGGTAGTACTTTAAATGCTCCTTTCATGACGCTATCTTTTATGGCTTTATTAGTTATTCCCTCCTTAAAATTAAGTGATCAAGGATTATTTGACGGAGATTCTTTTAACTTTATTTCTTTAGATGTAGCATAATTTTTTAGGGTTAGTGATCATTTATTTATTCAAATGCTAAAATCATATTAAAATTTACTTCTTTATCATAGATATTTTTATTTTTTACTTCAAAATAGCAAGCGATTTAATATTTTAGACTTCAAATTTTTATATAAGTATATGAACTACCCAAGGAAAGTAATTATTGGTGATATTACAGTTCGAGATGGCTATCAACACGAAGAAAAATTTATTCCTACACATGCTAAATTGTGGATGTTAGAACAATTGCTTTTAGCAGGGTTTAAAAATATTGAAGTTACCAATTTTGGAAATCCAAGAGGGATGCCTCAATTTTCTGATGCTGATGATTTATTTAAAAAAATTCGCACTTCTAAAAAGGTATCTCATTTATTAGCGGATGCTTCCTTAACAGCAATTACGATTCGAGAAAAAGCTGTAGAAAGAGCCATTCAAGCAAAGCTTGAGGGTTACGGACCTGACCGAATTTTATTAATGGTTTCTACCAGTGAATCTCATCATATAAAAAACTCCGGTCTATCACTAAAAGACTACTGGAAGATGGCAGAAACTCAAATTAAAAAAGCTCACGATGCAGGGATTAAAGTAAATGGTACGGTAAGTACTATTTGGGGCTGTCCAATTGAAGGACCAACAGATCTCAATAAAGCCATAGACTACACCCAACGTTGGTTTGATATTGGTGCAGATGATGTAGAACATGCAGATCATGATGGTTCTGCTTCTCCAGATAGAGTGTACAGATATTACTCGATGTTACAGGAAAAGGTAGGGATGACAGAGAAACAAATTGTTCATTTTCATACCACTAGAGGTTGGGGGTTAGCTAATGTTTTAGCCGCTCTTCAAGCTGGGATGACACATTACGAATCTACTATGGGAGGTATAGGAGGACAGCCTGCAAATTTTGTAGACGGTATTCCAGTTGCTGGTACAGGTTCTTATTATTATAAAGATCCAAATTTAGTAGGCTTGGTTTCTACGGAAGACTTAGTAGTAATGCTAGACGAAATGGGTATTGAAACAAATTTAGATATTGATAAAGTGCTAGAAATTGGTGCTATGAATGAACGAATTGTTGGAAGACGTTTACGTTCTGAAGCTATCAAAAATGGAAGAATTCCTAAATCGTTAACTGGAAGGTAATTTTTGGTATTTCTAGAATTACTTTTCTTAATAGACTCAAAATAACTAATCATGTCATTAGAATTAGACTTACAAAAAAGAAGTGGAAACGTATGTGAATTGTGTACATCAATAGATCGTTTAGCTATTTATGAGGTAAAGCCAATCCTAACAGGTGGTGGAGGTGTAGATGGGAGTATATTAGCTTGTGATTTATGTATACAACAAATTGAAAACCCAGAAATTACAGATGTAAATCATTGGCGTTGTTTAAATGACAGCATGTGGTCTGAATTTAGAGCTGTAAAAGTGATTGCTTGGAGAATATTATCTCGTTTAAGAAAAGAGGGGTGGCCACAAGATTTATTAGACATGCTGTATTTAGAAGATGATGATTTACGATTTGCTAAAGAAACGGGTGAGCATCTAGACGAAAGTGAAAAGATTATTCACAGAGATGCCAATGGAGCCATTTTGAAAGCTGGAGATAGTGTTGTGCTTATTAAAGATTTAAAA
>Ga0208971_1001025_pt1 | contig 17586 bp, 15 predicted proteins | sample AOAMet1_18_M0_10_2_FD_188229 | JGI IMG/M metagenome (GOLD analysis project Ga0208971, IMG submission 188229) | Ammonia-oxidizing marine microbial communities from Monterey Bay, California, USA - CAN11_18_M0_10 (SPAdes) | ecosystem: Environmental > Aquatic > Marine > Intertidal zone | place... | reverse complement strand
CGGAAAAGAAGCCAAGTTTGCCAATGCAATTAGTGTAATGATGAACAAAATGGGCGAAGACGGGTGGGATTATGTTCGCGCCGACACGTTGCCATTTGAAGAACGCACAGGTTTAACAAGCCATAAAACAACCTTTCAAAACATGTTGGTCTTTCGCCGTAAAATCGATCAAGACGCCGAGTTTTTTGAACATCAAAGCGCTGTGAAACAAACAGAGACAGTGCCGCTGCGCCTGGTTGAAAACAACGGCAATGATTTTGGCATCGTGGGTGTTTTGAAAAACCGTGCTGCCAGCAAAGCCATGGCTGAACAAAACAAGGCCGCAAACATCGCCGCCGAATAGGCGTTATGCGCCGTCAATTTCCAACGCTAAAGCGTGTATTTTACCAATAAGTTCAGCCCCCAACGCGGCGTGAACAGCGCGATGACGTGCCAATCGGGTCATATCCGTAAAGGCGGCTGCCTTTATAACAACGCGAAAGTGGCTTTCGCCTGAACCATCATCACCAGAATGCCCTGCATGCAGATGGCTTTCATTCAGCACATCAAGGGACGTTGGCGTGAAAGCTGTTGTCAGTTTTAGATTTATTTCATCAGAAATTGCCATTTTTAGTCCTCCTACCCCTTCAACTCGGGCCAGAATTCACTAAACTCTATTCTCCGAGTCGGAAAGGTAGTTTTCATGAGCAGCAGTGATCCCTTTGGGTTTGATATGTCGGTTTCATCCGCCAAAAAGAAAAAAACACGCGGAAAACGCGGAATGTCAGGCGAATCCACAACCTCTACACGTGTTTGCGAACACGAAGGTTGCCAGGAGGCCGGCAAATACCGCGCGCCCAAATCGCCAGACGTTCTGGATGATTTTTTCTGGTTCTGCAAAGAACACGTTCGCGCGTACAATCAAAAATGGAGTTTCTTTGACACGGCCACCGAGGCCGAGTTGACAGCCCAACAAAACAACGACCGCGTTTGGGATCGCCCAACCAAGCCATTTGGTGGTCAAAGTGATGAACAACGCGCTTGGGCACGTTTGGGTGTTGATGATCCGCATCAGGTACTTGGTGTAAACGCCACGCAAAATCCCGGGAAATCCATTACAGGGTCCACCCGCCGTTTGCCTGCAACAGAACGCCGTGCCTTGGATATTTTGGAGGCCAAAGATCATTGGGCAAAACCCGAAATTCGCAAAGCCTACAAGAAGCTTATAAAGGTATTGCACCCTGATATGAATGGCGGCGATCGTTCTGATGAGGACAAATTGCAAGAGGTGGTTTGGGCGTGGGATCAAATCAAAGACAGCCGGTCCTTCAAGGACTAGATTGTCCAACCTACTAATATTAAACCCGAAATTACCTGTCCTTCATTAAACAACCACTTCTGGAAACGATGAGTTTCCAATGTTGGGTGGGTAATTTCATTGAATTTTCCCTGAATTTATCATAAGTCACAGGCGTGGGGGCCGTCGATCTGGGAAACAGACGTCGGCTGTGTATTGTGATTACTAATTGCGCTGTTGTTCACCATATTGGGTGCCACAGCGCATGCGATCGATACAGCCCCGCACTCTCAGCCCGACATTGTAACAAGTGTAGGAGGCTCAAATGCGTGGTTTCGCTAGTCTTAAGAGTATTGGTAGTTTTTCAACACCCGCAAAGGTGAAGTGTTTTTTGCAAAACACCCATGTCACGACATTGCGCGGTGAAATTCAGGTGGAACATCTGGATAATGCGGATTTTGTCCAAACACCCGATGGTGACTGGGCGGCCGTAGAATGGGTAGGTTTCGAAAAGATCGCCCCTCGTTTGTCGCCCGCCAGCATGGTGAACCCGATTTGTATTTGTGCAGGTGCACTAGGGGATAACGTGCCAAGCCGCGATTTGTTTGTTTCGCCTGATCATGGAATTTTGGTCGATGGCCTTATGGTCGACGCCCGCGTTTTAACAAATGGTCGTTCAATTTTTCAGGTCGCCAAGGTGCCTATCGAAGGGTTTTACTATTTCCACGTCGAAACCGAGGACAATTTGCCCTTGTTGGCGGAAAACACGCCGTCCGAAAGCTTCATCTCGACTTCAAAAAACAAAAATGTGGATACGGCGAATGACGCGGGAACAATGTATTGTGAAGGCGAACGCATTTCGTCCTCTTATTATTTGCCTGAAACCGTAAAAACATTGGTGCGTTCTCGTGCGGTTTCTATTGGCGCGAACCAAAGCCAAGGTTTACGCGCTGCATTTGGGTAGGACGCGAAAAATTCAATCCTATCTTGGTTAGAATTGCCGCGCCCTCTTGCCCTTTGGCCCATTTTGTTGCATCCCAATCGGGCCGCTTTTTGAGCGGCTCGTTTATGATGTAAGCAATGATGGAACGCGCGATGGAACCGATGGATAAACCCACAGAAGATGTCTCAGTAAGTGAGCTATTTGGAATCGATAGCAAGATGGCTGTCAAAGGGTTTGCGGAACGCACCGACCGCGTGCCAGAAATTGACAGCACCTATAAATTTGATCCTGACACGACAATGGCGATTTTGGCCGGTTTTGCCTATAACCGCCGCGTGATGATCCAAGGTTATCACGGCACGGGTAAATCTACCCACGTTGAACAAGTTGCTGCTCGCCTTAACTGGCCTTGTGTGCGCGTAAATTTGGACAGCCACATTTCGCGTATCGATTTGATTGGTAAAGATGCCATTAAATTGCGTGACGGCAAACAGGTTACTGAATTCCACGAAGGCATTTTGCCTTGGGCCCTGCGGAACCCCGTTGCAATCGTATTTGACGAATATGACGCTGGCCGTGCCGACGTGATGTTTGTGATCCAGCGCGTTTTGGAACACGACGGCAAATTGACCTTGATGGATCAAAACGAGATCATCACACCGCACCAATCATTCCGTTTGTTTGCCACTGCGAACACTGTCGGTCTTGGTGACACAACAGGTCTTTACCACGGCACGCAACAGATCAACCAAGCACAAATGGACCGTTGGTCATTGGTGTCCACGTTGAACTATCTTAGCCACGACGCGGAAAGCGCAATCGTTTTGGCCAAGAACGCAACATATAACACCGAAGATGGCCGCAAGATCGTAAGCCAGATGGTGACTGTCGCGGATCTGACCCGCACGGCATTTATGAACGGTGACTTATCCACATTGATGTCGCCACGTACTGTGTTGAATTGGGCTGAAAATGCACGCATCTTCCGCGACGTTGGATATGCATTCCGTCTTTCATTCCTGAACAAATGTGACGAGCTTGAGCGTCAAACTGTTGCTGAATTCTATCAACGCTGCTTTGACGAAGAACTGCCTGAAAGTGCTGTTTCACTTTCATTGGGTTAAAACTATTAAGTGAAGGCTGGTGAAATTCAGCCTTCACTTAATCATATGCCTGTGAATTTTTTTCACATAAACCCCTAAATTCAACAACTTATACGTATTGTTTCAAGCTGGAAAACACTGTTTTTCCGAACATTCCCTAGGGTTTCTTACCGTTTTCGCGATAATGGTTAATGATCTGTCCAGCCCTAAGGATGATACTTATGAGTATCCGAGTACTTTTTGCCTCTGTCGCCCTATCTGCAATTGCATCTGCAGCAGTCGCCCATGACCCAAATAACAATCTTCCACACACCGGCCATTCTGCGCAAACACCAGAATACATCAATGCTAACACATATACGGCTGGCCCATCTGGCCACATGTATGTTCCTCATTATGAGGATCCAGGTATTGTCGTTATTTCGCGCACATATATCCGTGGCGGCAACTATACGATCTATCCACTGACAAATGTCTATGATGATCCAACTGCGAATGGCCACAACTTGGGTCGCACGCAAATCTACAACAACTGATTTGAACAAAAGGCAGGGTTTTGAGTCTTGCCTTTTTTCCAATTTCCGTTGATTGATGGGCCTTATGAAAAAGCCCAACGATAACCCCGCAGATCCGTTTAAAAAGGCGCTCGCTGAGGCCACTAAAGTTATGGCTGACGACCCTGAATTGTCGGTTAGCTATTCTGTTGATCCTTCAGGTCAATCCGGTGACAATATCCGCCTGCCGCAAATCAGCCGTCGCATGACCCGCGAAGAGGTTTTGCTGGCCCGCGGAACGGCTGATGCACTGGCTTTGCGCCACAAATACCATGATGCCGCGACCTATAATCGTTATGTGCCAAACGGCGGCATGGCGCGCGATATTTATGACGCGATGGAAACCGCTCGATGCGAGGCGGTGGGCGCGCGAACAATGCCCGGAACGGCTGGCAATATCGACGCCAAAATTGGCGGCGAGGCCACGCGCAAAGGATATGGTGAGATTACCAACGCAGCTGATGCCCCTATGGCAACTGCGGCAGGCTATCTGGTGCGCCATTTAGCAACTGGGCGTGATCTACCCAAAGCGGCCGCAAACGTCATGAACCTTTGGCGGGATTTCTTTGATGCGCAGGGCGGCGAAACACTCGAAGATTTGAACGAAAAGCTTGGTGATCAAAAAGAATTCGCAAAATTTGCGCGTCAATTCATTGAGGATTTAGGTTACGGTGATCAGCTGGGTAATGACCCAGATATGGATGACGACCAAGACGAAGACGCCGAAGGTGAAGAAGGCGAAGAAGATCAGCCAGACAGCACTGGTGAGGACGAGAACACCGAAGAAATGGAGGCCGAGTCTGAGCAATCCCAAGAGGAACAGCAGGACGAAAGCCAAGCCCAAGTCACGATGGATGATCTGTCTGACGATGAAATGGCCGAAGAAGGCGACATGCCAGAGGGCGACGCGCCAAACGAGCCACCTGCCCCACAGCCGATTTCCGATGCTGATCCGAACTATGAGGTTTATTCCACCGAATTTGATGAGGAAATCAAAGCCGAGGACTTGGCTGAACCAGCAGAGTTGGAACGCCTTCGCGATTATCTGGATCAACAGTTAGAACCCTTAAAGGGTGCCGTTAGCCGCCTAGCCAACAAACTACAGCGTCGCCTGCAAGCGCAACAAAATCGCAGCTGGCTGTTTGACATGGAAGAGGGTCTTTTGGATGCTGGCCGTCTTGCGCGGGTTGTAGCCAACCCAACCACGCCCCTGTCGTTTAAGGTCGAAAAAGATACAGAATTCCGCGATACGGTTGTGACGCTTCTGTTGGATAATTCTGGTTCAATGCGCGGTCGCCCTATTTCGATCGCCGCAATTTGTGCAGATGTTTTGGCGCGTACATTGGAACGTTGTCAGGTGAAGGTCGAAATTCTTGGCTTTACGACCAAAGCTTGGAAAGGTGGCAAAAGCCGCGAAACTTGGCTAAATTCCGGCCGTGAGCAAAAACCTGGCCGCCTTAATGACTTGCGCCACATCATCTATAAAAGTGCCGATGCCCCTTGGCGTCGTACGCGACCAAATTTGGGTTTGATGATGAAAGAAGGCTTGCTGAAAGAAAACATTGACGGCGAAGCATTGGAATGGGCGCATCGTCGTACAATTAACCGTCATGAAGCCCGTAAAATTTTGATGGTGATTTCAGATGGTGCGCCGGTTGATGATTCAACTTTGTCAGTGAATTCAGCTAATTATTTGGAAAAACACCTGCGTGATGTGATTGCGATGGTTGAAAAACGCCGCGCGGTTGAATTGCTGGCTATTGGTATTGGTCACGATGTGACGCGATATTATGACCGCGCCGTTACCATCACCGATGTCGAGCAACTTGCAGGCGCCATGACTGAACAATTGGCCGCACTTTTTGATAATGACCCGCGCGCAGCAGAGCGCACAAGAGGTGTACGGAAAGCAGGCTAATGTTTCAAAATTTCGCGGTTACCACAGATCCTAAAAACGGCCCACCTCGGTTGGCCGCGTTACGGCAAACGATGCGCGAAAACGATGTTACGGCCTATCTGGTGCCGCGTGCTGATGCTTATCAGGGTGAGTACGTTGCGCCTTGTGATGAACGCCTCGCTTGGCTAACCGGTTTTACTGGCAGCGCAGGGTTTGCTGCTATCACGATGGATACGGCGGGTGTTTTCATTGACGGTCGGTATCGTTTGCAAGTGCGCAATCAAATTTCATTGTCTGATTTTTCGCCCGTTAACTGGCCCGAAACAAAACTGTCGAACTGGCTTGGTTCAACCCTTCCCCAAGGTGGTCGTGTTGGGTTTGATCCTTGGTTGCACACGGAAAAAGAAATCGCTGAACTAACCGCTACACTTTCAACACAGCAAATTACAATGGTGCCGCTGGACAATCTTATTGATAAGATTTGGCAGGACCGCCCTGCCCCGCCAAAGGGCAAAGCCATCGCATATCCAATTGATATGGCTGGTGAAAGTCACGCTTCAAAACGCCAGCGTATCGCAGAGACTTTACGTCTGTCGGGCCAAGATCACGCGGTCATTACTTTGCCAGACAGTTTGGCGTGGTTACTAAATATTCGCGGCACTGATATTCCACGCAATCCGGTTATGCATGGTTTTGCAATCATTGATGCGATGGGTAAAGTTGCGTTATTTGCGGATCCAGACAAACTGATCGACGTAATCGATCATTTCGATCCAGAAATAAAATGCCAAGACATCGCCCAGTTTCCAGAAGCTTTGAGAATGTTGGAAGGCACTGTTCGAGTGGATTCATCAAGTGCCCCAGTGGCGGTCTTTGATGCAATAAGCGCAAACATTGTTCGGGCAGATGACCCTGTCGTTCTACCCAAGGCCAAAAAGAACGCGACCGAAATTGCCAACACCACTGCTGCGCATATCCGCGATGGTGCTGTTATGGCTGAATTCTTGTGTTGGCTGGATGAAACAGCGCCCCAAGGCCGCTTGACTGAAATTGACGTCGTGAAAAAGCTTGAAGGTTTGCGCAGCGCCACAGGAAAACTACGCGACATTAGTTTTGAAACCATTTGCGGTTCAGGGCCACATGGCGCAATCGTGCACTATCGCGTAACCGAGGACACCAATCGGGTAATTACCCCTGGCGAATTGTTGTTGGTCGACAGCGGTGGCCAGTATCTGGATGGCACAACGGACATTACGCGTACGATATCCACCGGAACGGTCAACGTTGAGCAGAAAAAAGCCTTTACGCTCGTTCTAAAAGGCATGATCGCATTGTCACTGGCACGCTGGCCTTCTGGCCTTGCGGGGCGTGATTTAGACGCATTGGCGCGCACCCCTCTTTGGGCGGCTGGTATGGATTATGATCACGGCACGGGTCACGGCGTTGGCGTGTATTTATGTGTTCACGAAGGCCCAGCCCGAATTTCCAAGGTATCCGACGTGCCGCTTGAACCCGGTATGATCCTTTCCAATGAACCTGGCTATTATCGGACAGGTGCCTTTGGCATTCGTATTGAAAACCTTGTGGTTATTAAGAACGCGGAATCTGTCAAAGACGGCGATGATCGCGCAATGTTGGATTTTGAAACCATTACCCTTGCCCCCATTGATCGTCGCCTTATCGACATGGACTTATTGACCAAAGCAGAACTGGTTTGGTTGGACACTTACCATGCCAAAGTTGCCGAAACGTTGATGCCACTGGTTAATGCCAAAACCCAAAAGTGGTTGATTGAAGTGACATCAAGTCTTGGGTCGCGTTAATAAAAAGCTTTGAAAAATGGACCTCTACGATTAGCCTTTGGCGAAATGGGGGACTAAAATGACGACGCACATCAAAATCAAGAAACTAACCGGAAGCTATGTTTTGCGAGCGGGCGGCGCTGTTTTGGGTGAGGCTGACGAAGTTTTGGAATTGTCAGAAGGTGGTCATCCACCAATCATTTACTTCAATAGAGCTGACATCGCGATGGATTTCTTCGACAAATCAACCAAGGAAAGTCAGTGCCCTCACAAAGGTCAGGCAACCTATTATTCGATCATTGCCAAAAGCGGACCCATCAAAGACGCGGCATGGTCCTATGAAAACCCAATAAAAGAAGTGGCTGAAATTAAAGACTATCTTGCCTTTCATTCAGACAAAGCGACAGTCGAAGAATTGTAATTGGGTTACGAGTGTTCCTCGGCGGCCGTGTCCCGCATCGCCTGATTATATGCCCGTAACGCATCCACTTGGAATAACGCGCCCCATAATTCAGGCGGCTGATCCTCTCCTGCCAAGGTGACAACAGGGATGAAATCCAAATCAGTGCGTTCAAACAAAGGCATTGCCGCCTCTAACGTCGCGTTGCCATCGACATAGACGCCTTGTTCCACCAATTCCCAACAAGCATCGTCATCAGCGGCTCTTTCAGTGTTTCGTGCACGCATAACAGTCGCCACAGAAAACATTGCCAACAAATAAGATTGCGGTCCAGCCGCAAGGTGAATGTTTCGCCGTTCCAGCATCGTCAGAAAGAAAGAGTGATCAACAAAACGACTGGCCAAGGCCGTTGACATAGATACAGCAACCAAAACCGCCAAGCCGGTATGCCAATCACCTGTCAGTTCGAAAACAATCAATGTCGTCGAAAGTGGCGCGCCTAGCACCGCAGCCGCCACCGCACCCATACCGGCAAGCGCATAAAGCGTGTGAGAGCCAAAAAAAAGTGGAAAAATACCGGTGGCAATGGTGCCAAACGCCAACCCGCCAAGTGCGCCTAGCATAAGAGACGGTGTAAATATCCCACCACCCATTCGACCACCTAGGGTTATGGCCACCGCAATCAGTTTCAGGATCGCAAAAACGACCGCCTCATAGAACAGCATCTCACCTGCAAGCGCTTGGGATGTTGTTTCATAGCCCACACCAATAATATGTGGAAACTGAAGGGCCAACAGACCTAGGAATATTCCTGCAATCATCGGCCGCAAAAACGTCGGCAACTTGGCCTTTTCCATCATTCTGCTGGCAAAATCGTCCGTCCAAAAAACCGCACGCATTTGCGCCACTGCTAGAATACCGCAAAATAGCCCCAGCAATAAAAACGCAGGTAATTCGAGATAGAATTCAAACGCGGTGACCTCGATCGAGGCATATTCCGTTGCGTTGCCGAAAACCATGCGGTTCACAACGGTGCCAGCCACCGCAGCAATGACAATAGGGGCGAAAGCGTGCAGCGCGAAATGCCGCAAGATCACCTCCATCGCGAAGACCGCGCCGGCAATCGGTGCGTTAAACATTGCCGAAACAGCGGCTGCAACGGCACAGCCCAATAAATCACGTGCCGTTATGCCATTGGCATTCAAACGATTGGAAACAAACGACGATATCACCGCCGCCAAGTGAACAATTGGCCCCTCGCGCCCGCTAGAACCACCCGTTGAAAGCGTGATAATTGCCGCAACAGCCGAGGCGATACCTGCACGGACAGAAACCCGCCCCTCGTTCATTGCGGCGCCTTGTATAACCTCAGCGACACCCTGTGCAGGGCGGCCTTTGTTGAAAAAATGGAGGATTAAACCAACGGTAAGCCCGCCCAAAATCGGCACAAAAACAATCGTATACCAAGGCAATTCTTGTGCGGCCGAGGCCAACATAACATCATCAGCACTATAGAAAAAACGTTGCAGTTGCTCGATTGCCAACCGAAATCCTACTGAAATCAACCCGCAAGCCATGCCCAAAAACAGCGCAATGCTCCAAAAAGTCATGTGATTGGGGCCGCTGTTCGGCATTACGCCCTGTCCAGCCTGCTTCTTCATCTCAGTGGCGACTTTGGGTTGTTCTTTGTCAGCCATATGAGGGTTCCTTATGGCGTCAAAAGTGCACGCGCAGCTTCGCGCGCAGCATCAGTTACTCGATCACCCGCCAGCATTCTGGCGATTTCATCCACCCGTTCCACCTGATCCAGCGGCACAACATTGGATGTTGTCACATCGTTTATGACGTTCTTTTCAACGCGCCAGTGGTGCCCACCAAGGGCTGCAACTTGTGGTGAATGCGTAACGACCAAAATTTGTGCAGACTTTGACAATTCTGCCAAACGACGCCCAACAGCATCTGCCGTTGCCCCGCCAACACCGCGATCAATTTCATCAAATATGAGTGTTAATCCAGCCGTGCCTGCTGTCAAACAAACCTTCAACGCCAATAAAAATCGCGATAATTCACCACCCGAGGCAATTTTGTTCAATGCACCTGCTGGCGCACCCGGGTTTGTGGCTACACTAAACGCCACCAGATCACGACCTTCAGGCCCGGCTTCATCACATTCTATTCCCGTAGCAAAAACGGCGCGTTCCATTTTCAGCGGCGCAAGTTCGGCGGCCATCGCGCGATCCAGTTTTGCACCCGCCTTGCGTCGCACTTCGCTAAGTTTCCCGGCTGAAACATCATAGGCCGTTTGCGCATCACTCAAGGCAGTGCGAAGGGCACCGATGTTTTTACTGCCACTGTCCAAATCCGCAATTTTATTGCGAACGGTTTGTGCAAACCCACCCAGATCATCTGGTTGAACATTGTGTTTTCGGGCTAGGTCACGAATGGCGAACAACCGCTCTTCGGTCATTTCCAGCTCGCTTGTATCAAAAGACAGGTTTTGCATGCAGGATTCGATGCCCTGCTGGGCCTCGGCCAATTCATTTAATGCACGACTTAACGCGGCCAACGGCGCATCCAACTGCCCCTCAGCCTTGTTGGCGACATCATCCAACCATCGCGCCGCGTCATCCATCGATCCTTCGGCGCCATCACTGCCCAATGCATTGTGGGCCTTCGTAATATCGTCACGAATGCGCTCGGCTGATTGCATTAAACGTCGTTTTGCATCTAGTTCCTGATCTTCGCCTTGCTGCGGATCAAGCTGATCCAGTTCACCCAAGGCATGTCGCAAAAATTCTTCTTCTTCACGAACTGCAGCCAGCGCTGTTTCCGCCTTTTGTAACTCTTTTTGTGCTGCTGCAACGGCACGCCAATCAGATCGCACACGGTCCAACAATGAACTGCAATTCGCAAACTGATCCAACAATTGCCGGTGCCCACGCGGATTTAACAAGCCACGATCATCGTGTTGGCCATGCAATTCAACCAACACATCGGACAATGCGCGTAATACTTCGCCCGAACATCGACGGTCGTTTACATAGGCCGTTTTCCGGCCGTCTTTGGAATTTGTGCGTCGTAAGATAAGTGTTTCGCCTGTGGGCAATCCGGCTTCTGCCAAAACGCTTTGCGCCCGGTGTTCAGGTGTTAAATCAAATTCTGCGGTGACCTCGCCCTGATCCGCACCTGCACGAACAAGTTCGGCACGCCCCCGCCAACCAAGAACAAAACCCAATGAATCCAGAAGGATAGATTTCCCTGCGCCTGTTTCACCAGTTAACACGTTTAAACCCGGCTGGAATGCAAGTTCCAACCGCTCAATGATTAGCATGTCCCGGATTTCAAGCGCCCGCAGCATCGTTCTTTACCCCAAAAGGGCGTGACACCACGCCCCTTGTCTTACAACCATTTGCCTTTGATCATCTGGCGGTAAACGCCCGACAGCCAATTTTTGCCACGTACCTTGGGTTCAAGACCTTTGCCGGTCAACAATCTGAAACCATCATCATACCATTCGGTACTTTGGAAATTGTGACCAAGAATTGCACCAGCTGTCTGTGCTTCATCTGCCAGACCCAAAGCCAAATAGGCCTCGATCAAACGATAAAGTGCCTCAGCGGTATGTGCCGTTGTTTGGAAATCTTCGACAACAACACGAAAACGGTTGATCGCAGACGTATAGTGATCGCGTTTCAGATAATAGCGCCCGATTTCCATTTCCTTGGCTGCCAAGTGGTCAAAAGCCAAGTCAAATTTCAGAATGGCCGATTTTGCATACTCCGTATCAGGATATCTTTCGATAACTGTGCGCAATCCTTGCAAGGCTTGGAACGTCAAACCTTGATCCCGACCAACTTCATCGATCTGATCATAATAGCTAAGCGCCAACAAATATTCGGCATATGCCGCATCTTCGTCAGCTGGATAAAAATCGATAAACCGTTGTGCAGCGATACGACTATTTTCGTAGTCTTTATCTTTATGATAGGAGAAAGCTTGCATAATCAGAGCACGCTTTGCCAAATCCGAATACGGATACAGTCGTTCGATTTCACCAAAAATTTTGGCCGCTTTTTCTGGCTCTTTTTCTTCAAGCTTTTGCTCAGCCAAAGTGAAAATACTGCGTGCCGGTAAGTTGTCGTATACGGGTTCTTTATTGCCTAACCGACTGCAAGCTGTAACGCTTGCTAGCATCAGGACACCACCCACTATATGTAGAGTTTTCTTGCGCTGCATGCGCTTATTACCCCATCCATTGTTATCAACCGCCAAAAAATATGGCTCTATATCCCCAATGCTTTAACACAGAAAAATCCTATGCAAAACGGTCTTGTTGTCGATTTTATGAATATGAGCGCAGAAGATCGGATGAATCTATACCAGAGCCTGGGAGATTTTCAGAAACGGCGTCGTCACAAGTGATCATTCTATAGTTTTCCGGGTCAGAAAACAATTTACGCAACAAAAGATTTGTTAACGCATGACCGGATTTGATTCCCGTATAACGACCCAAAATCGGGCCGCCAGCCAACATTAGATCGCCCATGGCATCCAACATTTTGTGGCGAACAGCCTCGTCAGCGTGGCGCAAACCACCGGGTGAAAGAACATCAGCACCGTCAACAACAACGGCGTTTTCCATCGTGCCGCCCTTGGCAAGGCCCGCGGCATGCATGGCATCCACGTCTGAAGCCAAACAAAATGTACGACTATCACTTAGTTCTTTGATAAAGGCGCCGTTGGCCATCTTTAGAACTTTGTTTTGGCGACCGATTGCAGCTGCATCAAAATCAATTGTGAATTCAATCGACATTTCCTGTGCAGGGTCTAAACGCGCGCTGCCGCGTCCATTATCGACCACAACACTGCGTAAAACTTCGATTGCACGAACAGGTGCGTTTTGGGCAACAATGCCAGCCGCCAGAATTTTTTCCACGAAAGGTGCCGCGCTACCATCAAGGATCGGCACTTCGTTTGCGTCAACTTCGATCATTACATTATGCACACCGCAACCAGCTAAAGCCGCCATGATGTGTTCAACGGTTGAAAGGCTGACACCATGTTCATTTACCAACAACGTGCAAAGTTGTGAGGCGTTCACTGCATCCCAGTGCGCCTTGATATAACCCACCTCAGAATCAACGTCAGTACGACGGAACCAAATACCACTTTCGGCGGCCGCAGGGTGCAGGGTAACAGAAACCGCGTGGCCAGAGTGTAAGCCCTGTCCAGTAAACGTAATCGATGATTTTATCGTATTTTGCAAAATAACCCCATTTGCAGACGCAGCAATTCCTGACCGTGCATATCTAAGCGAGGGGCCATTCTCAATTCAATCTTTGCAACGCTTTGAAACAAGAATCAGATTGAGTGCGCGGAAATTTGCCTAAGATGGTATTCGCACCCAAACATGTAATTGTTTTAAATACGAAAAAAGCGGCCCCTTTACAGAGGGCCGCTTCGTCACAATTCTGACATATTTTACTAAATCAGTTCGCTTGACGGCGCAAAAATGCTGGAATTTCGATCTTCTCTTGATCTTCATCAACGGCTGCTTCTGTTTCAGGCGCAGGGCTTGGACGCTGAGTAAATCCAGGTTGAACGCGCGCTTCTGGACGCGGTGTTTCAGTATTGTGCCCTGTCATACGATTGATCAACGAGTTGATACCAAAGCGTGGTTTTTCCTCACGAGCGTCACTTGCTGCTGGTGCAGCTGGTTTTTCTGCAGCACGCGCAGGCACTTTACCCACAGCGTTGCGCAAACGATCCATAGCTTCTGGTGATGGCGTTCCCGGTGCAGCACGACGTGGGGCTACAAAATCATCGGCTCCGGCCTCGATTGCTGGCTGTGAAAAACTAGGTTGTGCAGCAGGTTCATAAACAGGTGCAGGCAACTCATCGTCTTGCATATCAACGCTACGTGTTGATGGCGCAGGTTCAAATGCAGATTTTGGAATGTCCGCAAACAATGATGGTTCCGCCTCAGCTTGAACTTCACGAGCCGCTGGTTGTGTCGATTGGAAACCAAAGTTGGTTGCCGTATTTTGCGCTGCAACTTCGCGCTCTTCAAATACAGGTTCAGCGCGCGGTGCTTCGGCAACTGGTGCTGGCGTTGGAAGAGGTTCAGCAATACGACGGCGAGGAATTGGAATTTCCTGCACGACGTCTGCGGCATCGATACCTGTTGCAACAACAGAAACGCGCATGCCGCCTTCTAATGTGTCGTCCATCGTGGAACCCACAATGATGTTTGCATTTGGATCGACTTCTTCACGAATGCGGTTCGCGGCTTCGTCCAATTCAAACAATGTCAGATCATGGCTGCCAGTGATATTGATTAGAACACCGCGTGCACCACGTAGACTGATTTCATCCAGTAGGGGGTTAGCGATAGCTTTTTCAGCAGCTTGGATCGCACGATCTTCGCCCGTAGCCTCGCCTGTACCCATCATCGCTTTGCCCATCTCATCCATGACAGAACGAACATCAGCAAAGTCCAGATTGATAAGACCAGGTTTGACCATCAAATCAGTCACGCCCTTTACACCTTGGTACAAAACGTCATCGGCCATTGCGAAGGCTTCGGTAAAGGTGGTTTTTTCATTCGCCAAACGGAACAAGTTTTGGTTTGGAATAATGATCAGTGTATCGACAACTTTTTGAAGTTGCTCAACACCGTCTTCTGCTTGGCGCATACGTTTTGCACCCTCAAACTGAAACGGTTTCGTCACAACACCAACGGTCAACACGCCCAATTCACGTGCAGCTTGCGCAATGATTGGCGCAGCACCTGTGCCTGTACCACCGCCCATACCGGCCGTGATGAAACACATGTGTGATCCAGCAAGGTGATCAACAATTTCCTCAATGCTTTCTTCAGCAGCTGCGGCGCCAACTGGTGGACGCGCGCCGGCACCCAAACCTTCGGTGACTTTGATACCCATTTGAACACGGTGGCTGGCTTTGGCGTGTTGCAACGCTTGCGCATCTGTGTTCGCCACAACAAAATCGACGCCCTCAAGCTCTTTTTCGATCATGTTGTTAACAGCATTGCCGCCTGCACCACCAACACCAAAAACGGTGATCCGTGGTTTCAGGTCTTGTTCCTGTGGCATCATCAGATTCAATGTCATGGTATAGTCCGCCTGTTTTTGTTGTACCGCGCGTTGGGCGCTGGGGTGCGCCAAAGACGCAATTCGTGCTCATTTTTCTGGTATCTTAGCCGTCATTTTGCCTAACGTCACCCAAAAAACAACAAGTATTCAGCAAAATGTGCCAAATTTGGTTCTTTTTTAGGCAAGATATTGCCATTAAACGCGAGATATAGTGGTTACCAGTTGTCTTTGAACCATTTCACAGCCCGCTTCACGCTGCGTGCTGGATAGTTATCAACGGGGATTTCAAAATCCCACCACTCATCTTGGGGATGACTTGCGAACAAACAAAGACCAACGGTCGAGGCAAAACCTGGACCGGTTGCTGCTTGTGGAAGTCCGCGCACGCGCATCGGGCGGCCAAGACGAACTTGATTACCCAAGATCCGTGTCGCAAGGCCATCAAGACCAGGAACCTGACTGCCACCGCCCGTTAAAACGATTTGCTGGCTAGGCAAGTGTTCAAAACCTGCGGCATCCAATCGATCCCGCACGTTTTCCAAAATTTCCTCAATACGGGGCCGCATGATGCCAATTAACTCGGATCGACTGACGTTTCGTCGGTCATGCTCCCAATCGCCCGTTTCGCCACCAGTTTCGATCAATTCACGATCATCCATTCCCGTGGCATGCACGCCCCCATGAACGGTTTTAATCCGTTCAGAATTGGCGAGCGAGACTTGCAGACCTTTGGAAATGTCCATCGTGACGTGATCGCCCCCCATGGGAACGCAATCGCCATAAATCATGTGCTTTTTTAAGAATACAGAAACGCTGGTGGTGCCGCCGCCCAAATCAACACACGCGCCACCCAGTTCTTTTTCATCCTCAACCAATGCGGAAACACCCGCGACATAGGCTGAGCTGGCAACGCCTGCCAATTCAAGATCACAACGTTTGATACAATAAAGCAGGTTCTGAATAACGGCACGATCGACACTAAGTAGGTGCACATCTGTGGCCAATTCGCGCCCTGTCATGCCGCGCGGATCAGAAAGACCAGCACGGTGATCAAGTGAAAAGTTCACGGGTTGGGCATGCATGATTTCACGCCCCTCGCCCAAATCAGGCATATCACAATTGGCTAAAACCCGCGCCACATCAGATTCAGTAACCGCAGAATTTTCCAACGCATAAGTGCCATCCAACCCATAGGATCGCGGTGCACCACCAGAAAAGGTTGCAATCACGTGATCAACACGTACGCCCGCCATTTTCTGTGCGGCTTGAACAGCCGTACGAATGGCGCGTTCGGTTTCAGTCATTGCATCAATTTCGCCAAAACGAACACCACGCGAACGGGTTGTAGCGGCACCGATCACCCGAAAATTGGATTGCCCCGCCATTGAACTAACGCCGTCATCCTCGCGAAATACTTCTGGCCCATCAAATTTCAGAATAAGCGCGGCAATTTTCCACGTTCCCACATCCAGTACCGCGATCACGCCACGCTGCATGGCATTTTGACGGATTTGGCGCATCATGCGATGGGCGTGGTAAATATCCCTCATTGGTTTATTCCTTCGAATTCAATCATGCGAATTTGGCGCAAATTATCTAATGCAGTTTTTGACATGCGCACAGTTGGGCGATTGCTTTGTCGCATATCAACAACCGATATATCCCGGTTTAGTAAATCTTGGGCTTGATCAAGGGCAATGACCCGTTCTAGCGCCTGATCCGCTTGTTCTTCTGGCAACAAAATGCGTTGCCCATTGGTCAACACAACGTCCCAACGACGTTCCCCAACACGAACAAGACCAACGACGCGATGCCCTAATTCTTGGGAAATCATTGTCAAAAGCAGGCCTTCCATTACGTGTTTATCCGCACCTTCACCCGCTAAAATTGGCAAATCCATCCTTGCTTCGCGTGCGGCAAGATCACTGACACGACGGCCCGTTTCATCAATCGCGATAAAGCCGTCATGCGATTGCCAAACAGCGGCAGGAATGCGTTCCTTAACCACCAATTCAAAAATGCCACCAGAACGCAGGCGGACGTTTGCACTTTTGACGGCGTCCAAACCTTCGACCGTTTCTTTGACCAAAGCCATATCCAAATGGAACGAACTAACTGGAAAATCAACGGGCAGAATTTCGCGAATGTCCTCGGCAACTTCGTCACTGGCACCCTTAAGTTCCATCATACTAACCATAAATTCAGGACGTTCTTCGATAGAGGTGCGTACCTCAGAAAATTTCACCAAAATTTTGTCAACGTTGTCTTGATCAGATACATACCAAGCCACAAATAGAGCTACTGAAAATGCAGGCACGCCCGTACGAAGAAGTGAGCGGAAAAATGGCGTCAGCCATAAGCGTTGTAAGCGATAGGAAATTCGACTGGGCGCAGGATCATTCGCGTTGTTTTTTGTGGAACGCTTTGCTTTTAGCGATTGCATGTTGCGTCCTCTATCATCCACGTCACCAATTCCTCAAAACTAATACCAACATG
>Ga0208971_1001009_pt1 | contig 17770 bp, 14 predicted proteins | sample AOAMet1_18_M0_10_2_FD_188229 | JGI IMG/M metagenome (GOLD analysis project Ga0208971, IMG submission 188229) | Ammonia-oxidizing marine microbial communities from Monterey Bay, California, USA - CAN11_18_M0_10 (SPAdes) | ecosystem: Environmental > Aquatic > Marine > Intertidal zone | place... | reverse complement strand
CCCCAATGCCAGTGTCTCGGTGCTGTCCAAGCATTCGAACTTGACGATTATGGAGCCTCTCAGCCCCAGTAGTACTCAGATGGTGATCTATTTGGTGACCACTGATCAGACTGTTGAGAACCCAATTCCCCTTGAAGATGCCGAGAGAGATGCCCAGTTTGTCAATGAGTCGGGCCAGGATGAAGATCGAGAAGCGGCCTGCTTAATTCAGAAAACGGTAACGGCTCAAGCCAACAGCCATTTAACCTTTGGTTACTTTGAAAAGGCGATTGTTAATTTCCATCAGCATTTGTCAGAAAGCTTGGATGCATAGCTTGGGTTCACAGCTTGTGTGCAAAGACTGTTTTAAACAACCGTCACGCCCTGTGTTGTGATAATCTGATAAGAGGCCTTAGAAGAGGTCTGACAGAAAAATAATAATAAAGGTACAGAGCATGAAATTAGTATTAACCCATACTGGCCGAAGCTTACTGGCGTTTTATTTTCTCTTGCCGGGCGTAATGAAATTTGTCTCATGGGATATGCATGTGGCACTGATGGAAACTCATGGAATGGTTATGGTGCCTGTATTGCTGGCGGTTGCAGGGGTCGTTCAAATTGCTGCGAGCATCTGTCTTTTCCTCAATAAACAGGTTGTTATCTGCGCGCTGGGTTTAGCGGCCATGGTCTTGCTTATCAACCTTAATCTACATGACTTTTGGAATCTGTATGAGGGCGTTGATACGAAGCATGAGACGCAGAATTTCTTTAAAAACATGGGCATATTTGCCGGTCTATTACTGCTAGCCGCGGCAAATATGGATCAGTCTAGTAATGAGGAAAGTTAAGAAACGATCTGTTGGAAATAGTAATGACGCCGGAAAAGCGGGATAAGTTTCCGGTCTGCAGGGGTGTTGGGTTCAACTACTGGGCCTGACCTTTCCGCATTGCCATTCCACCTTGCCATTCCACCTTGCCATTCCACCTTGCCATTCCACCTTACCATTCGGCAATGGAACCATCCCCATGACGCCATAATGGGTTTTTCCAATCACCCGCTTTGTTCGACGCCTCTATAACCGCCTGTTCATTGATCTCCACGCCCAAGCCAGGTTTTGGCAATGGCTTAATATGTCCATCAACCATGGCAAAGTCATCTTTGTTCACCACATAGTCGAGTAACTCGGCACCCTGATTGTAATGAATACCCATAGACTGCTCTTGCAGCACCGCATTGTGGGAGACAAAATCCACCGCCAAACAGGCCGCTAAAGCAATGGGTCCAAGCGGGCAGTGGGGCGCCAAGGCCACATCATAGGCCTCTGCCATAGTGGCAATTTTGAGGCACTCGGTAATGCCGCCGGCATGGGAGACATCCGGCTGAACAATACCCAGACCGCCAGCTTCAAAAACCGATTTAAAGTCAAAGCGGCTATACATGCGTTCACCGGCAGCTAGCACAATGCTTGTTTGGCGGGAGAGGACAGCATACTGTTCGGACTGTTCCGCCAATACCGGCTCTTCCACAAACAGCGGATGGTAGGGCTCCAGTTCTTTTAATAGCACCTTGGCCATGGGCACAGAGACTCTGCCGTGGAAGTCCAAACCGAAATCGATACTGCTGCCAAAGTTTTCACGAATGGTGGCAACTCGGGCAATAACCTGTTCAACAGCCCTATAGCTGTCGATCATTTTAAGTTTGCCACAGCCATTTAATTTAAAGGTATCCCAGCCTTGAGCCTTCAGTTCTTTCATCTGCCGGCTTTCATCCTGAGGGTCATCGCCACCCACCCAAGAGTAGGTTTTCATGCTGTCGCGAACAGTGCCGCCGAGCAAGTCATAAACCGGCACGCCGAGATCCTTGCCTTTAATATCCCAGAGTGCCTGATCAATACCGGCAATGGCAGACATCAAAATCGGCCCGCCACGATAGAAGCCACCGCGGTAGAGTGTTTGCCAAATATCATTAATTTGTCGCGGGTCTCTACCGATCAAGTAGGGTGCTAATTCATTTACCGCCGCGGCAACCGTTTGCGCACGACCTTCAATAACAGGCTCTCCCCATCCCACTATGCCCTCGTCAGTATCTATGGCTAAAAACAGCCAGCGCGGGGCAACGGGGTATAGGCGTAGTTGGGTAATTTTCATCGGGCTTTATATCTCTTATGTGGCACAGAATTCGTGCGGCTATTTTTATTATTCCGCCAATTCTAAACTAAATAGTCAGGTAAAGGCGCTTTTACTCTGAAAACAGAATTCACTGGCAGAGGCTAGGGTATTTACGGCATTATTGGCTATCGATTACTCGCCAAAACAATAAGAAGATTTGCCAATGCCTGAGCAGATACAACCATTTTATACAGTCCATAGTGATCACTGCAGTCTGGTATTAGATTGCCGTAGCTCAGGGAGTCATCATGATAGACATGGTCCGGCCATATTGTATTGGGGTCCGCGCCTAGGGGCTGACACCACCCCAGAGATGCTTGCACTAATGGCTACGCAGCAAGAGGCTCAGGCCTGTATGCCAGAGGAAGCGCCGATTGCCCTATCCCCTGAACTGGGGGCCGGATTTCAGGGCAACGCCGGCATTCAGCTTCACCGGGATGGCCGCCAGTGGGCCAGTTACAGCAAGATTGACTCGGTGACTGAAGATCAAAATGGTGCCCTGGAAATTGTCTCAATCTGTTTGGCTAGCGAAATTAAAGTCACCCATAGACTGGCTCTGGACAAACATTCAGATGTGCTGACAGCCACTACCGAGCTGACCAATATTGGCAGCCAGTGTCTCTGGGTCAAGCAGTGCAATGCACCGACTATTCCAGTGCCTATGCACTACAACAAAATACTGGGTTTTGCCGGCCGCTGGGGCAATGAATTTCAGCGCCAGCCGGTAGATCGTTTTATGGGTACCTACCTCCGTGAGAATCGATCCGGACGAAGCTCACACGACGCGTTTCCCGGGGTTATTCTGCATACCGAACAGACCAATGAAGGTGCCGGAGCCGCTTACGGATTGCATCTGGGTTGGAGTGGCAATCATCAGATCCGTGTAGAAGAGCAGTTTGTCGGCCGCGCCTACGCCCAGATGGGTGAGCTATTTTTTCCCGGGGAACTCAGTCTTGAACCCAATCAATCCTACTGTTCACCGACTCTCTATGGCGTCAGCAGCGAGAATGGATTGTCGGCACTGTCGCAATCTTTTCACCGCTATATTCGCGCCAAATTTCGCAATTCCTCACGCGCCGAAAAACCTCGCCCGGTGCATTTTAATACTTGGGAAGCAATGTATTTTGATCTGTCCCTCGAGCGTCTTTGCAGCCTTGCGGATAAAGCGGCGGCTGTGGGTGTTGAGCGTTTTGTACTGGATGATGGCTGGTTTAAAAATCGCCGCTCTGACAGCGCCGGGTTAGGTGACTGGTTTGTCGATAAGAGTATTTTCCCTCAGGGGCTAAGCCCACTGATCGATTATGTGCAGGCCAAGGGTATGGAATTTGGTCTCTGGGTCGAGCCTGAAATGGTTAACCCAGACAGTGATCTCTATCGCGCTCATCCGGACTGGATTTTGCGTGCCGAGACGGGATTAGGGGAGGCACCTCTGCTGCTGGCGAGAAATCAGTTGGTGCTGGATTTAACGCGGCCCGAGGTTCAGGAGTACCTGTTTAACTGTATTGACGGCTTGCTGAGTCAAAACGCTATCAGTTATTTAAAGTGGGATATGAACCGTGCTATCAATCAGCCCGGCGGTAAAAGCCAGCCCGGCGGTGCTGGCGGACGTGCTGTACCTCATTATCAGACCCTAGCCCTGTATCACCTCTTGGCCCGTATTCGCGATGCCCATCCAACTGTTGAAATTGAAAGTTGCGCATCAGGGGGTGGTCGAGCGGACTTGGGAATCCTCAGTCACACAGACAGAATATGGACCTCCGATACCAATGATGCCCTGGACCGTTTGCGTATCCAAAATGGCTTCTCGCTATTTTTCCCAGCGGAAATAATGGGTGCCCATGTAGGGCCAAAAGACTGCCATATCACCGGGCGCAGTATTGCTATGGCAACCCGTGCCGGTGTCGCCCTGTTCGGTCATATGGGCATAGAGGCGAATCTTCTGACCATGGATGAAGCTGAAAAAACTGAGTTGATGGCGGCGGTGGCTCTACATAAACAGCATCGTCAATTAATTCACAGCGGTGATCTGGTGCGCCTAGATTGTGCGGCGAATGAGAATAGTTTCGGTGTAATTTCTACGGACCGGGAGCAGGGGCTATTTTCCTATGCGTTGCTCGACAGTCACCGTAATAGTGCGCCGGGTAGGCTGTGCTTTCGCGGGTTGGATCCAGAGATGCAGTATAAGATTAATATCATCTGGCCGCTGAAACCGAGCAGCATATCGACGTCTATTCTCGATGTGATTAATGGGGCCGTTATTAGTGGCGATGCCCTGGCAAACTTTGGGGTGCAGCTACCGATTATGCTGCCCCAAAGTTTACTGATCTTCTATTTTCAAAAGTACTAGATCGTTTCTATGACGCAGCCTGAGCCTCTTGTGCAGTTCCCTGTTTTTCCAGGCCGATAAACTCGGCCCGATTACCCAGAATAAAGCGATTGATCAGGAGCGCTAAGCTGACACAGACAACGAATGTAATAAACGTCATATGGATATAGTGCAACGGCATCCAAATCCAGATAAAGCTAGCGTACATCAGCACACCAAAAATCATCGCGGCAATCGCAGCGCGGTAATCTACATTGCGGAATAATAATCCGACTGTGAAACACGCCAGTATCGGCATGCTAATCAGACCCCAGAGTTCCTGAAGCAAATTAATAATGCTGTCAGACTGAGCGTAAACCGGCACCATTATTACCGCGATCACCACAAATATAGCGGTCGCTATGCCGCTAAGTAATCGTACATTGGGGGTTTTATTGATGTAGCCTTCATGAATATCACAGACATACATGGCCGCAGAAGAGTTGACCATACTGTTAAAGGAACTCAGTACTGCCGCCGCAATGGCCGCCGCAAATACACCTGATAACCAGCCCGGCAGCAAGTCACCAACAATACGACCATAGGCTTGATCACCTATATCACCATAGAGTTTAAAGGCCACAATACCGGGGATAACCACCATGCTTGGGATAAAAATCACGCGGATAAAGGCCGCGGCATAGACGCCTTTTTGTGCTTCTTTAACCGTGGGCGCCGCCATGGCGCGCTGGGTAATGGTCTGGTTGGTACTCCAGTAAAAAATTTGAATCAGGAACATGCCCGTGAGCAGTGTGTGCCAGGGCACCGGTGATGCGCTGTCGCCAATCAGTGTCAGTCTCTCGGCAGGAATACCGCTAAAGTCAAAATCAATCGCCACCAGTGACAGCACCACAATCAATAGACCCATAGCGAGCACCAAGACACCGCCGTAGGTGTCAGAAACCGCAACTGCCCGGAGACCGCCGAGCACTGAATAGGCAGCGCCGAGCAGGGCAAAGGCGATAGCGATGGTCAGCAGATCCGCTTCAATGCCGGTCATAGAGATCATAAATAGCGCGCCGGTATAGATCACAGCAGGCTGGAAAACAAAAATATTAATAAACAAAAACATAGTCGAGACCAGAGCGCGGATATGCTTACTGTCGTAGCGTTTTTCCAATAGCTCGGTCGTGGTGGTGCAATTGTTTCTGTAATACACCGGCAAGAACACTTTGGCCAACACCATAAGGCCAACAAAACCCGCCAGTTCCCAGATAGCTAACAGCATCATCTGGTTGCCATTCATTCCAACTAGCTGGTCGGTGCTGAGATTGGTAAGAGTGATAGAGCCCGCGACAAATATCCATGTCAGACCGCCACCGGCAAGAAAGTACTCTTTGTTTGAATCGGCGGAATGTCGGTTCTGCCCAGCGCACTTGATATAAGTGATAAGTGCGATAGCACCTAGGACAATACAGAATACGACTAGCTGAATAGTTTGTTCACTCAAGGGAAAATCCTCTTTTTTTATTTTCTATTTATTATCAATTATTTTTTTTCTACAGTTTTTAGATCTTCCAGACCGTCACTCCATGGGGCTCTATAGTTGTGCTGCCCAGTACAACACTGACGTTTGGATCTAAGGGAAGCACTTGCTGATGCTGAGAATAGTTAAAGGCAAACATTAGATTGCCGCGCTGGCTGATACGAATATCTTCGTTAAACCTGTAGGTTTGAATATCGGCCTGCTGACACTGCTGCTGGAAAAAATCTAACAGAAAAGCTCTATTGGTCAACGAGGCCATATAGGTAAAGCGCTGGTTACGCACTATGGCCGCTTCACCATTTTCGTAGCTCGCGATGATTTCATTATCGTTAGAGCCACTCGCATCTAGCTGCTCACGCCAGATACCACTCTCATAGATATGACTATTCCAATTTAGCGGCTCCTGGCAGTCGGCGCGCAATGTCTCCACTGAGAGCACTCGAATAGGAATTAACTGCTGCAATAAGCCGGGGGGCAGGCTGGTGGGGTAGGCAAACTCTGAGGTTTTTGCACCAGCTCTGGGCCCAAAGATAAATTGCCCGTCACAGGCACGGCACTTATCGACAAAGGCTTGATCCACAATGGGCAGGCTCGGCGCGATAATTAATCTATAGCCTGAGAAATCGGCGTCAACGGAAATAAAGTCGACATTAACCCCGAGCTCACGCAGGGCGCTGTAGTAGGAAAGCTGCACATTATTAAAGTCATAGGCCTCTCCCTGTCGCTCTATATCGCTGACCCAGAGTCCCTCTGCGCCAGTAATAATGGCCACTGAGGCCTGCCGCAATGGCTGGTTCTGCATATCCAGCTGCGCTACTTCGGCCATTGCCTGCTCGGCTTCTGGCCAGGCTTCGGACTTAGAATTATCGGGTCGCAGTAGTCCGGCATGCATCTGTTCCTGAGCAAATGGCGCCTGACGCCAGCGGAAGTAGCAGACGCAGTCGGCACCATGGGCAAAGGCTTCCAAAGTCCAAAATCGAATCATACCCGGTGCTGGACGCGGATTATTATTCGCCCAGTTGACCGGCCCAGGCTGCTGCTCCATCACCCAGAAGCCGCGATTTAATAAGCCGCGGGTTTGGTCGTGATAGTAGGTGGCAAAGTCTGGATGACCGGTGCGCATATAGCGGCGCAGTTCTTCTGCAGGTGCATCTGTCATCAACAGGTCGGTGCGCCCCAGGGGGTAGTTATCGTAGCTGGTAAAATCTAGGGGCGCGGCAAGGGCAAAGTTATCCACTGCCGTCTCATTCATGGGAATAAAGTTATGGGTGATAAATTTCCCCGGCGCATGCTGGCGAATCATCTCAACCATAGGGTTGTGATAGTTAATCACCTGATCTGAGGAAAAGCGTCGATAAGCGAGTCGGTGTGCCGGACTGGTTTCAGTGACCGCGCCTATGGGCAGTTCGATCTCAGTAAAGTCTCGATATTCCATGGACCAAAATACATTGCCCCAGTCTCGATTAAGCTGATCAATATTCACGTAGCGCCTGCGGCACCAGTCTTGAAAGGCCTGCCCGGCAAGCTCGGAACCACTGAGTGCCGTGTCATGGCAGCAGAGCTCGTTATCAGTTTGCCAGCCCACTACCCCGTCGTTGCTTCCGTAGCGGCGTGCCAGAGCCTCGGTGATACGCAGTGATTCTCGCAGATAGATTGGGCTTGAAAAATCATAGTGACGGCGCGAGCCAAACCCGCGGGTGCGTCCAGTGTCTGGGTCGACTGGCAGTATTTCTGGGTACAGATCACTCAGCCATTTCGGCGGTGTGGCCGTGGGGGTGCCCATAACCACTTTGAGACCGGCACTGGCCAGGGTTGCCACAGACTTGTCCAGCCAAGCAAAATCATACTCTCCTGGATTAGGCTCTAAGCGCGACCAGGCAAACTCGCCGATGCGCACATAGGTCAGACCCAGATCAGCCATCATTTTGGCATCTTCGTCCCACTGGGACTCGGGCCAGTGCTCTGGGTAGTAACAAACTCCGAACATATGTTTTATGTGCTCTTTAATTAGGTGCTTTTTAATCAGGTACTTTTTTATGAGGTACCTCTTAATCAGGTACCTTTTAACCATGTGCTATTTTATTTTTTATAAAAATTCAGGCCGCTGGCCCAGAGATGCTTAAAGCCTTTCCAGGCCTCTCGAAACTGATAGTCGGCGCCTTTATATTGCTCGCTGCTCTCACGGGTCGGCAGATAGCCACAGCCAGCTGGATCCGCTTTTACATGACAGTCGAGGAATGCCAAGCTCATATGCTCTAACACTCTGTTAATGATCTCGGTATCCCAGACCGGATCGAAGTAATGACCCAGTTCAAAGTCTGTTGCAAAGGACGCTGCTGGTGCTGGGTGAGGCCCTATATTGTGCCGTGCATTTTCAAATACCAGCAGATAATTATGTTCGGATCCGGTGCGTTCATGGAGTCTTTTAACACCGTTTTCAAAGCCCGAGGTATTGTCTTGGTCGCCGGCCAAGTAAAAGGTCGGTACAGTGATTTTTGCCATGGCGTCAACGTCGTGAATGCTGGCTTCACCGCCCCAGGGTGCGAGCAGTTGCACGGCTTTCCAGCGCGGATCCAGTTGTTCGCGGCCACCGTGACAGGAGTTCAACGCGAAGGGTAGGGCCATAGCAATGACTGAGGGAACACCGACATCTTTAAAAAACTCGGACTTAAAGTCATAGCAACCGCCGACCGTATTAAGCGCTCCAAAGCCGCCCATAGAATGGCCGATAATCGCGGCTCGATCGGTGTCTACAATAGCCTCTACTGGAGAGGCTTGGTCGGCGAAATAATCGAGTAAAAACTGCTGATCCCGAGCGCGGTTATACAGTGTGTCAGTAAAACCTGCAGCTCGATCCTCGGGCTTTTGAATATCGGCATTGGTGGAGCCGGTATGATCTATACCCACCACCACATAACCGTGACTAGCCAGATGTTCACCCAGATAAAACATCTGTGTGCGATAGCCGGTAAAGCCATGGGATAAGAGAATTAGCGGAAAACGCCCTTCACTGAGCGCTGCTGCATCGCGGTAGGCCTCACCTTGGAGTTCAAAGGGATTTTGCATACGCGTAACATTTTTGTAGGTAGTTACCGATCTGTGCTTGTCTTCTGGCTTAGGCGTAGCCGCTGGATACCAGACTTCTAAAACCAGTTGGCGCTCAGTATTAAGAATAAAGTTGGCTGTGTCTAAGCGTTTGGGATCAGTTGCGCTAATGGTTGTCACACCCACCGTATAGCTGCCGGGAAATGCCAATTCTGGGGTTGCTGGAGGTTGTTGGGTATAAAGCTGTTCGGCGTTTTCTACTTCCTCGCTGACAGCATTGCCGGTTAGCGCTCCCGACAGTAATACGGCAATTCGCAACCAATTATTGAGCAAGTTAATCCCCTTTTATTTTTATTATTTTTATTTTCGTGTTTTTTATCAGCGTTGTTGTTGCCGCCGAATCACGTTAGAGTAATCCTATATTAAACCACAGAACGGCCTGTAAATAAGGCCAACGTCAGCGCCAGCTGGCAAAAATAGTAATTTTTTATCAATATAAGAGGCCGTCCAATGGGCGAAAGTGCAAATTACCCCAGTCTCTCGGGACGCTGTGTATTTATTACTGGCGGTGCCACCGGAATTGGGGCCGCTATGGTAGAAGCCTTTGCCCTACAGAATTCGAAAGTGGCTTTTGTTGACGTGGATTCGACGGCTGCGGAAAGCCTCTGCGAGCGACTGGAATTGAAAACTGGCAGGCGCCCTTGGTTTCAGCAAATCGATGTCACTGATGTGCCGGCACTGCAGGATTCTATTAAAAGCGCTGTCGCCGAGCTCGGGCCATTGCAAGCGCTGGTCAATAATGCCGCCAATGACCAGCGTCATTCTCCTGAAGATGTGACTCCAGAAAGTTGGCGTGACTGCATGGCGATTAATCTGGATGCGACGTTTTTTGCCGCTCAGGCGGCGGCGAAAATTATGACTGAGGCTAATCATCAGGTTAAGAATCAGGTTAAGAGTCAGGGCGGTTCAATTATTAATTTCAGCTCTATCAACGCACTGCTTGGGCCGGCCAATATGCCCGGCTATGTAGCGGCCAAGGCCGGCATAGTGGGCTTAAGCAAAGCTCTGGCCGCAGACTATGGTGAGGCGGATATTCGGGTCAATGCGATTTTGCCCGGTTGGGTAGTTACCGAACGCCAGTTAGATACCTGGCTGACACCAGAAGCTGAAGCGGATTGGATGAAACAGGTCTCGCTCAAGCAACGATTGTTGCCCGAAGAGGTGGCCAATCTGGCGTTATTTTTGGCGGCGGACGATAGCCGCATGATCACCGGACAGAGCTTTACCATTGACGGTGGCAGGACCTAACTCCATGACTGAATCACTGTTTATTGCCGGAGACTGGGGAACCACCCATTTGCGCCTCTATCTGTTTCAGCACCATCATGGGCAGCCGCTAACTATTTTAGCCTCTCAGATGGGACCGGGGGTGGCTCAATTAAAGAGCCAGGTTGAGAGCCAGGTTGAGAGTAATTTCGAACAGGTATTTTTTGATTTGGCCGGCCACTGGCTCGATAAGCATGGGCCCATGCCGGTTATTTTGTCGGGCATGGTGGGATCCAATATTGGCTGGCATGCCGCTCCCTATATAGACTGTCCAGCGAGTGGCAAACAGATTGTCGCTGGCCGCACTGCGTTTAATGCTAGGGGCATAGAGTTTTCGATTATCTCGGGATTGCGGACTACTAACCCATTAGGCACTCCTGATCTTATGCGGGGGGAAGAACTGCAGTTATTAGGATGGATGGGTTCCGTTGATGGTCCTGAAAATACCCATAAAAGTGCGCAGTTAGTTGTGCTGCCTGGGACTCACAATAAATGGGCGCTGGTGAGAGGTGGTAAGATTGAGACATTTGTTACTGCGCTGACCGGTGAACTCTATTCCCTATTACAAAATCACAGCGTGCTAATTGCCAACGCCGAATCTGCAGATTTCTCTGATGATATATTTATGCAGGGCGTTAAGCTCGCCACAACACTGAAATCGGGGCAGCTGCTTCAGGCGCTATTTGCCACGCGCAGTCGTCAGGTATTAGGCGAATTGTCTGAGCTCCATGCCTCATCATATTTGTCTGGTCTATTGATTGGCTCTGATGTGGTTGGGTCTCTTGCCCTGATGGAAAAAAAGATAGTGGGTAAACAGATAGTGGATAAACAGATAGCTGCTATCTCGTCTATTGTTCTGATCGGTGACTCAGCGCTGAGCCGCTGCTATCAACTTGCACTGGAATCTGTGGGTATTAAAGCCGAACTCCGGGATGCGACTGAAATTGCTGTCTCCGGTTATGAGGCTATTTATCGGGCTCTTTATCCTTCCCCAAACCTCTCTTGAGAGACATACAGTTATGAACGAAAAGCTTGAAAGTTGGTTTGCCCAAATGCCCGTGGTGGCGATCTTGCGCGGTGTTCGCCCAGAGCAAGTGGTGGCCATTGGTGAGGCTCTCTACAAGGCGGGTATCGGCATTATTGAAGTGCCACTAAATTCTCCAGAGCCAATGGAGAGCATAAAAAGCTTAGCCGATGCGCTCGGCGATCGCTGCGTGATTGGTGCCGGCACTGTATTGACCGAGGCTGATGCCGAGGGGGTTGCCGCTGCTGGCGGTCAAATCGCGGTGAGCCCGAATACCGACCCCGCAGTAATCACCCGCAGTCTTGCCCTGGGCATGGTGCCAATGCCGGGTTGGGCAACGGTGACTGAAGCCTTGGTTGCCTATCAGGCCGGCGCCCGCTATTTAAAACTATTTCCTGCAGCAACCTATGGTCCGGAACATGTCAATGGGGCTAGCGCGGTTTTGCCGACAGATTGCAAAGTACTTGCGGTGGGCGGTGTGGGCGCAAATTCGGCCGCGGCTTGGTTGAGCGCTGGTGTCGATGGTTTTGGTATTGGTTCAGAACTTTATAAGCCGGGTGATAGTGCCGAACAGGTTCATCAGCGTGCAGTGGCGGTGGTGGCCGCATTTAAGACTGCTAGAGAGGGATAAAAAGAATGGCCAAATCGGTAGTTAGTGCGACATTAATTGAAAGCCTCAAGGTTAAAAATACTTTGGGGGAGGGCATTATCTGGGACGCGGCTAGCGCTTCTGTTTGGTGGACCGATATCGATGGCAGCAAACTTTATCGCTATCAGTCCGAGGATAAAAAGCTCGATCACTGGACCACACCTGAACGCTTGGGGTCTTTTGCCCTAGTGAGTGACAGCGAATTTTTGATCTGTGGCTTTGCCAGTGGTTTTGCTTACTTCAATCCCCACAGTGGAGAGCTGCAGTGGCTGGAAAAAATTGAGCAAAATAATCCGGGCACTCGACTCAATGATGGTCGCGCCGATCGACAGGGGCGCTTCTGGGCGGGCAGCATGGTGGAGTCTGGTGATGGGGGCGCAGGTGCCTTGTATTGTCTTGATCAACAGTTGCAGGTGGCCAGTAAAGTCTCTGGATTAACGATTTCAAATGGGCTCTGCTGGAGTCCAGACTCGACGGTTATGTACCATACGGATACGCCATCTCGCCGCATTCATGCCTATGATTTTGACGCTGCTACTGGCGCCATTGCCAATCAACGCTGCTTAGTGTGCACTGAAGAAGACTGCTTCCCCGATGGCTCTTCAGTGGATGCCGAAGGCTATATTTGGAATGCTCAGTGGGGTGCCAGTCAAGTGGTTCGCTACAGTCCTGAAGGAGACGTTGATTTTGTGTTGCCGCTGCCGGTTAGCCAGCCAACCTGTGTCGCTTTCGGCGGGCCTAAGCTCGATCGGCTTTTTGTTACCAGTGCAACCCAAGGGTTTGACGAACAGACTCTGTCAGCTGAGCCGGAGGCGGGCAACGTCTTGGTGTTTCAAACGAATATTAGCGGTATTGCCGATGCGCGGTTTACCGCGAGCTAACGGTTTTTATTCGGCGGCCGTTTAACCAGTGGCTTTAATAAGGTTTATAGCCGATACCTGAGAGTCGCGGTTTGTGTTGCGCAAGTGGGATTTTAAACACTAAGTGACAAGCATGGGAGATATACTGCCCGCTCTGGTCGGTACTGCTAACAACGTGTAAAAGAACAGGAAAATGTAATCCTATGAACTATTTTCGCCCCCTGTACCCATTTCTGTTTGGATGGGCTCTTATTCTCAATAGCCCAACATTTTCTGATATAGGTCTAATCAATGGGCTGGGGCAGTTAGTGCTTTTTGCCTTAGTAGTTTGCCTGCCGATCTGGCGCACTGAGCGCATGAGTTATGTGGATATCGGCTGGCCCTGGGGGTTGGTTTTATTGGGCTTGATAAGTTATTGGCTCAGTGATGGCTATTGGCTGCGCTCCTTAGTGGTCAGCGGAATTGTGATTTTGATTGGCCTGCGAATGGGTATGGGCGCCTTAAAAATGTGGCGCATGGGGCTGTTGAAAAAAGAGTTTCCCCGCTATCAGAACCAGCGCAGGCGCTGGGAGAAGGACGGTAAAACCAATATTCAATTGGCGCTGCAGGTGGATGCCATTTCTCAGGGTTTAGCCAATGCCTCTTTTTTGGCGCTTCCGGTGTTGATTATCGCGTCCAATAATAGCCCTCAATTCTCGCTGTTCGAAGTCGCTGGCCTAGTGATCTGGGTGCTGGCATTTGCTATGGAAACTGTGGCAGATATGCAGAAGCTAGCTTTTCTCCAGAGGATGAAAAAACAGGGTAAACAGCGTCAAGTCTGTGATGTGGGTCTGTGGCGCTACTGTCGTCACCCGAATTATTTTGCCGAGTGGATGGTGTGGAATGGTTTGGTTATCGCGGCGATACCCTCTTGGTTGGCGCTACAGAATGCTGAAAGCACACTGATTTGGGGCCTGCTTGGGGCAGGGTTACTGTTTACCTCGAGAATGATGTACAGCACCTTGGTCTATGTCACGGGGGCGGTACCCTCGGAGTATTACTCAGCCCAGAAGCGCCCTGATTATACAGCGTATCAGCACTGCACTAATCGCTTTTTCCCCGGGCCGCGGCGCGAGGGCTAGCCTGCTGTGACATCGCCGATGGCGATCCAATGTAAGGCTAATCATCAGTCAAAAATAGGTCTGCAAGAGAGGTTCTGGCAGACCGCTTGGCGGTCAAGTGAACACTAATTGATCAATTTTGGGGGATTTGCGAGCTGTTAAGGCAGTAGATCAAAATCCTCGCGGCGGGCCTATTTGCATTTACATATCAGTGTGTTTAGATGCTTGGCCTGTCATATTTTTGCAGTCGACACCGCATAATAATTACATATAAATCCGTTACCGAAATTAAACTCAGGGGAAACTAAGCATGTCAGAACAAACGTCAAAAGAAATACGCTCAACAGTAACCAGCGATGGTGATATCACAATCTCTATTGTCAACGTAGCAATGCCTGTACCCAAAGAGCATGAAGTGTTGATCAAAGTAGAGGCGGCACCGATTAACCCCTCTGATCTTGCGTTGCTGACAACCTTTGCAGCTGATCTTGATAGTCTGACAGTGACCGGTTCCGGTGATGACACAGTAGCCTCTATGAAAGTTCGTCCAGCTCTGATGGGTGCCATGAAGCCACGTATGGATCAAGCCATGCAGGCAGGAAATGAAGGATCTGGTGTTGTTGTGGCTGCCGGTTCAGCTGCTCAGGCACTGATCGGCAAGACCGTTGGTGTTGCCGGCGGCGCCATGTACTCCCAGTATCGATGCGTTGCCGCCAGCAGCTGTCTGGTGATGGATGATGGCACCACCAGTGCTGAAGCAGCATCCTCATTTGTTAACCCACTGACGGCTTTGGCTTTTGTTGAAACCATGAGAATGGAAAACCACAGCGCACTGGTCAACACTGCGGCGGCCTCAAATTTGGGTCAAATGTTGGTTAAGATCTGTAAAGACGACGGTATTCCCTTGGTCAATATCGTGCGTAAGGCCGAGCAGGTTGACGTGCTTAAAAATCTTGGTGCAGAGTATGTTTGCAACACCAGCGATGATAATTTTATGAAGGATCTGGTGGCCGCTCTAATCGCCACTGGTGCTACTCTGGCATTTGATGCCACTGGTGGCGGCAATGGCGGCAAGCTTCCTGGGCAGATACTTGCGGCGATGGAAATCGCTGCCAATAAGACAGCCAAGGAATACAGCCGCTATGGTTCGGATATTTACAAGCAGGTGTATATCTATGGTGGCCTTGATCAGTCTCCAACTATCTTGAATCGATCCTTTGGTATGCAATGGGGCTTGGGTGGCTGGTTGTTAACTCCGATGATTGGACGTATTGGCATGGAGCGATTTGGCCAGATGCGCGCGCGAGTGGCCAAAGAAATTAATACCACTTTTGCTAGCCACTACACTCAGGAGATCTCCTTGGAGGAAATGCTGCAGCCTGAGCATATTAAATCCTATGTTAAGCAAGCCACCGGCGAGAAGTTCTTGGTGCTTCCTCATAAGTAAGGCGCACAAGTAAGATCGAAATTAATTGGGGCCATATTGCTTAGAATCGAAAGCATAGGGCCCTAATTAGCCAGCAGCTCCCTATTTAGCCACTGCCTTTCCAGCCACTGCCATCCAGTAGCTTTAAATCCACTCAAAGACCTGTGGCTCCTCCGCTATTTTATAAATAAACCCACTTGTCATCGCCAACGCAAACCCAACTATACGCCTGAACTCAAACCCAGCTGCCGTCCGAGACCCAATCCTAACCATAACCCCGAACTCAGATCCCACTATCGTCTCGAACTCAAACTCATCTGCCATCTCGAACTCAAACCCCGCTGTCATCTCGAACTCAAACCCCGCTGTCATCTCGAACTCAAACCCCGCTGTCATCTCGAACTCAAACCCCGCTGTCATCTCGAACGCATGTGAGAGATCTTATTGCCCCGTTAGAACACCCAGCCAAGAAGGCTCTCCAATCAACACTCTAATCAACACTCTAATCAACACTCTAATCAACTCTCCCATCCACCCTCAAACCCACCCTGCAACTAACTCTCCCAGCCATACCGACCAGTTGGCTTAATAGCCCTTTACACTCTATCCTTTAAAAGCTTCCTGCCCCTGGCAACTGATTAAAGATGGTCTGGGTTCAGGGTTGCCAATATACTCCTTAGCGCTCAGGACCCATCAGGGCTAAATTGGGGGGCAGAAGAAAGTCACAGTAAAGGGTGGAAAAACAGCATGACAAAAATGGTCCTAATGGAAACCGATAGCCGTGGCGTTGCGACTGTCACCCTCAATAATGCGGATAAGCACAACGCTTTTGACGATCAGCTGATTGCCCAGATAAGCGCCACCTTTGAGGCTCTGGAGTCTGATCCAGCGGTACGCATTGTTATTCTGCAGGCCGCTGGCCGCAGCTTTTCAGCCGGTGCCGACCTCGGTTGGATGCGGCGTATGGCCGATTACAGCTATGAGGAGAATTACCGAGATGCAACCTTGATGGCGGCCATGTTTCGGCGCATCAATGAGCTGTCCAAACCCACTATTGCGCGAGTTCATGGGGCGGCTTTTGGCGGCGGTGTGGGTCTGGCAGCTGTCTGTGATCTGGTGTTTGCCACTGCTGCTGCGAGCTTCTGTTTATCGGAGGTAAAGCTGGGCCTTATTCCAGCAGTGATCAGCCCCTTTGTCTGCGCGGCAATCGGACCTCGAGCGGCGCGTCGCTACTGCATGACCGCCGAAGGTTTTTCCGCTGCCACGGCGCTGCATTTGGGACTGGTCAGCGAACTCTGTGAGGAGGCTGAACTGGATAATCGTATTCAGGCAGTGGTTGAGAAATTACTCGCTAATGGCCCAGCAGCCATGACCGCGGCCAAGCAGCTGGTTGCCCATGTGGCCGGCGCCCCATTAAATGATCAACTGACGGCTGAAACCAGTCGCCGTATTGCTGAAATTCGCGGCACTCAAGAGGGTCGTGAAGGGCTTAATGCCTTTTTGGAAAAACGCAGTGCAGCATGGATAGGAGACTAATTAGATGACCATTCCACAAAGGGTAAAACTTGTCGAAGTGGGTCCCCGTGATGGCTTGCAAAATGAATCGGCGCCGGTTTCTACTGAGGATAAAATCAATCTTATTGAGGGTTTGATCCATGCCGGAGTCAGCTATATCGAAGCGGGCAGTTTTGTTAATCCGCGCAGTGTGCCGCAAATGGCTGACAGCGATCAGGTCTTTGCCGGCTTAACCTCTAGCCCGGGGCTGACCTTGGCGGCGCTGACGCCAAACTTAAAAGGTTTTCAGCGTGCCATGCAAGCTGGGGTCACTGAGGTGGCGGTTTTCGCCTCGGCATCTGAGGGCTTTTCTGAGAAAAACATCAACTGCACCATCGCCGAGAGCTTGGCGCGTTTCGAGCCGGTTATGCAGGCTGCCAATGATCGGGGCGTGGCGGTGCGGGGTTATATTTCCTGTGTTGTCGGCTGCCCCTACGATGGTGAGGTCTCGCCCCAACAGGTGGATACAGTGTCTCGTGCGCTGTTTGATATGGGCTGCTATGAGGTCTCTCTCGGGGATACCATCGGAGTAGGCACCGCCGGACACTTTAAACGTCTATTGGATTTTCTGTTGCGGCAGAGCTCGGCGGATAAGTTTGCGGTTCACTGTCACGATACCTATGGTCAGGCTCTGGCAAATATCTGCACGTCATTGGAATACGGTATCGCCACAGTGGATGCCTCGGTGGCGGGTCTCGGTGGTTGTCCCTATGCCCTCAATGCAACGGGCAATGTTGCCAGCGAAGATGTGGTTTATATGCTTGAGGGTATGGGTATTTCCACGGGC
>Ga0208971_1001007_pt1 | contig 17782 bp, 15 predicted proteins | sample AOAMet1_18_M0_10_2_FD_188229 | JGI IMG/M metagenome (GOLD analysis project Ga0208971, IMG submission 188229) | Ammonia-oxidizing marine microbial communities from Monterey Bay, California, USA - CAN11_18_M0_10 (SPAdes) | ecosystem: Environmental > Aquatic > Marine > Intertidal zone | place... | reverse complement strand
AAATCGGACTCAAATTCAACTTTTCTCGTGCCAGGCGGCACCAGGCCTTGGAGTGCATCTAGGAGTGCATCGGCGGCGAGGTGATGCTGATACAGACGCCGATGCAAGGGCGCCAATTCAGGAGATGTGGTTTTGAGTTCGGTTAGTTTTTCGGGGAATCCACGTTGCAGACGGTCTAAGGTTTGATGGGCGTCAACGTGCAAATGAACGGGCTCAGGCAATCGGGCAGCGAGCAGCGCATACGCCCGCATGGCCTCTACCCTTTGCAACAACTTGGCCACGTCTGCTCTGGCTTGGTCGACCGTCACAGATTCTTGCAGCAGATGGGCTTGTCGTTCTGTGGTTCTTGCAGTCAGCACGAAAAAGACAGCCAAGGCCCCAATAAAAAGGCCAAAACCAGCGAAGATTCGTGTGCCAATGGAGTGGAACCAATTTCGCATGTCAGCGTTGCCCCAATTCCACAAGGTGTGCCTTGCACCACTTGATTTTATCCTGTTTCAAAAGGGCTTCCGAGACCACGGCCAAAGCCTCGTATCCGGAGCGCTGATCGGCATCGATTTCGAGGGCGCGTTCAAGTCCATCAGCAGCAGCTTGCCAGAGAATGGCGGCTGCTTTTAATGCGCCGTCAATGGCATCTAGGTCATTTTCTGCCGCTTTGAATTGCCGAACACCTTGATTGTAGGTGTGCACGGCAAGGTTGTATTCGGAGCGGTATTGGTCATGCCCCTTGGAGAGGGCATTTTGGTAACACACCTGCCCCCAATTGAACCACGTGCTGGCCTTTTGGGGTTCTTCCAATTCGGCCTGTCTAAAGGCATGTTCAGCGAGTTGCTGGTCCAACAACACAGCGTCAGGGGTTGCATCCCAATCTTGGTTCAGGTGCCGGTTAATTTCCGAATAGGCTTCGAAGTGAACGACAGAAGCAGTGGCGTCCCCCGGTTGACTGAGCAGAATGCCGTCCCGTGCGTCTTCTAAATGTGTGTCTGCCAAAAAGGACAGCAAGGGTGCTCGTCTGGCATTCAATTTGCCCTCCGGGTCGCGCTGAGCGCTTTCGAAAGCGGAGGCGATCGCTGCTGTTCTGTTCGTCGACTCTGGATGTCTGCCGTCGCGCTCCACAAAAAGCGATTTGAGCACAAAGGCTTGGACATACCAAGTGAGTGGGTCGGCGCCTTCACCGTTGTCGATGGCGACCTGAATTTGCCGTTCCGCTTCCTCGTATTGGTTGTTCTGAGCCAATTCTAGGGCTTTGCGTGTCCACGTTCCTTGCCCGTAAAGTGAAGGGGTGACCAAGACGCAAACGCACAGCAATGTGGCGCCTTTCAATAGGTGCATATGAGTGTTCATGGGCACAGCCTTTGGAGAAACTGTGCGGGGAGCACCATTCCTTTTTCGTCTAAGTTTTCCAGTTGCTGGACAAGGCACAGGCCGATGTCCTGACCTTCACCTTTTCTTTTGAAGACCAAGTCGCAGGCGGGAATTTTGCCTCCGTCCGTAATAATCAGGGCTTCTTTTTCTTGCTTCCGATCCCATCGTTTGAGCGCGTCAGAGATTGCGCTTTGTTTTGAGGGGGCATTTGTGTCTCCAAGAAAAAGCATGGTAAAGTCTCCTTTGGTGTCGCGCAACAAAGAGGGTGTTAATGCAATGATTTGAACAGGAAGGCCAGCAATAGAGCGGCCATCAAGACGCTGTCCAAGGTCCTCAGCGAGCGCATCCCATCCTACCACACCAATTGTGAAGCTGTCCCGCTGATCGAGATCAGGCCAGAACATCTCACGGCCGAGGTGATACAAATACCGGCCAAAGACCATGGCCCATATGGGAGACTGATCGATTTCTGGCTCGGGTTGCGCAATGGCATCCACTTCCCAGTGCAAGTGGCCGGCATTCGGAGCAGGCACTGCTGCCGCCAGTGCAGCGGAAGGCGTTGCATAGGAAAACAAGATGAGGATGCAGAGCTGGCGCAACATGAGGAGTACGGGACATTGCAAAATATGCCCTTGGCGTTGAATTATGCTTCTGTTTCGAGTTGACCAAGATCTCGGTCGAACAAATAGAGGCCTGCAGAGTCTGAGCCAATCATGGCGAGCTTATCTAGGATGGTGCGGGCCAGTGCCTCCTCTTCGATTTGTTCAGCAACATACCACTGCATGAAGTTCTGTGTGGTGTAGTCTTTGCGAGACAAACAAAGGTCCACCACCTCGTTTATGCTGGCCGTGACCCGGGTTTCATGTTCCAGAAGGGTTGTGAAAATGGCCTTCAGTCCAGAAAATGTGGATTCTGGAGCCTCCAAAGCAGGAATGCGCGCTGTTCCTCCCCGCTCGTTAACGAACCGAATCAGTTTGAGCATGTGTTGCCGCTCTTCGTCACTGTGCTTGTAAAGGAAGGCGGATGTGCCATTGAGCCCGGTGGTGTCTGCCCAGGTTGCCATCGCCAAGTAAAAGTGGGAGGATTGCGCCTCCATGGCGATTTGCGCATTCAGGGCAGCTTCAATGTGGTTGTCTAGCATGAGGTTTCAATTAATAATGAAACAAAAAGGTTGTAGTATATGCGGGTAAGAAGTTAAAAATGAGGAACATAAGATAATCTATAAATACGATTATGGTTTCAAATGAAAGAATGCCTCCCCTTTTGATGCTCTTCCGTTTACTCAGACAAGTTACCCAAGCCGTTGACGGTAGCGAGCCAATGGAGGTCGGTTTTTCCGGAAATGGCAGTCAAGGTATTTTTCATGTCCTGCAGCGGTCCAACGGTTTGGTTGCGCAAGTGCAGGGCAAGTGCTGCATGAATGCTCCCGGGATCGCGAATGGCGGTAAATTTGTCGTGGCTTTCACCCATGATTTTGAGCCGATCGACAAGTCCAGCATCCTTTAAGATCTTCAGTTGCGTGCTCACTCCGCCTCTGCTAATGTCCAGGTCCGCCATGATTTCATTGGAGGACATGGCATTGGGGTGGGCCAATAGGAGCGCGTGAATGCGACCGGCTGTTTTGGTGAAGCCCCACCCTTGAAGTACGTGGGGCCAGTGTTTGAAAAGATAGCGGGCGGCAGGTGTGATTTCTTCGTCCAATTCGATCATCTCGCCGAATATATTTCAGATTAAAATGAAATCAAACGGGAAACACAAGTCTTTTAGGATTCACAATATCAGGTGTTTGAGCATCACCGATCACAATGTCTACAAGAAGATTGGCCCATTTTGGACCAATGAGAACACCTCGGGTTCCGAGGCCATTGAAGATGTGCCACTTGGGTCTTTCTGGACACGGTCCCACCATGGGGCGCCTGTCTTTGGAAACGGGCCGAACGCCGACCTCGTGGGATTGGACTCTGAGGCTTGCTGAATGGGGCACGGCATTTTTTAGAGCGTGCAGAAGGAAATCTGCTGTTTCTGGGTTGGGTTCAATGTCCTGTCTTTTCCATTCATAGCTGGCGCCCAGGCGCCATTGGTTGGGGCCGATGGGCAATGTCCATTTTCCGAAATTGAGAATGTAAGACGAGGGCAAAGCGGGAGCATCCTGGGAGGCGAGGGTGAGTATTTCTCCCCTGTTGCCACGGAGGTCCATTCTTGGGGTCTCTGGGGCGTTCCGAAGGTGCATTCCACGGCAATCAACGAAGGCGTCCCAAGCACCATTGTTCAGGTTGTCGATGTCGCGTTGGGAAAGGGCCCTCCTTTCAAAACGGTTTTGAAGTGACAACTGCGCTCTCCACAGGTGAAGCAGACGTGGCAGGTTCACCCAACCTCCACCGTGCACGATGCCTTCGTTCGCAGTCCCTTGCTGATAGGTTACGGGTTCAATCCACTTGAGCGTGCTGGCCTGCCGGTTCCATAACGCAGCATAGTCCGAGTTGGAGAGGCGTTTGTGGATGGGCAGGAAGTGGATCAGCTGTTCTCCGAGTTGATCACTCAATGCGGAATAGGTGGCCTTCATCGAGCTCAGGTGGCGCTCTGCATCCCAGACCTCAACGACTCGACGGAAGGACATGGGGTTGAACATGCCGGCGGCGACTGCAGAAGCAGAAGCGTATCCGGCATCGATGACATGACAATCCCAGCCTTTTTCCAAAGCAGCATGGCTGAATAGGGTTCCGGCTAGCCCTTGACCGATCACAAGGACGCGCATCTACTCAATTGGTTTGAGCGAGGACACCGAGCGCTTGGCCCACCTTTTCAAACGCATGCAGAGCGTGATCGAGGTGAGCGCGCGTATGCGCTGCACTCAGTTGCACGCGTATGCGGGCTTGTCCTTTGGGCACCACGGGATAGAAAAACCCGATAACATAAATCCCCTCTTTGAGCAGGTCATCGGCCATGGTTTGACTCAACCGGGCATCGCCGAGCATAACAGGGACGATGGCGCTTTCTCCATCTTTAAACTCGAGGCCAATTCGTTTGAGTCCTGCTTTGAAATACTGTGTGTTGTCCTCGAGCCGGTCACGGAGTTCAGTGGTCTCGTCCAACATCTTGAAGACCTCCAAACTGGCGCCCACGATGCTGGGTGCGAGTGAATTGCTGAACAAATAAGGCCGACTGCGTTGGCGCAGCATTTCGATGATTTCGGATCGGCCGGTTGTGAAGCCGCCCATGGCACCGCCCAAGGCTTTTCCCAGTGTTCCTGTGATGATGTCTACCCTGCCCAGGGCATCATGAAGTTCCACGGATCCCCGGCCGGTTTTGCCAATGAAGCCTGTTGCATGACATTCATCGACCATGACCAGTGCGTCGTATTGGTCTGCGAGGTCGCAAATCTTTCCGATTTGAGCGACATAACCGTCCATTGAAAACACGCCGTCAGTTACAATCACCTTGAAGCGGTGCCCGGCTTCATTCGCGGCTTGCAATTGCTTTTCTAAGTCCGCCATGTCGTTGTTGGCATACCGGTAGCGGGCGGCCTTGCACAAACGCACACCGTCGATGATGGAGGCGTGGTTGAGTGCATCTGAAATGATGGCGTCCTCTGCCGTTAAGAGCGGTTCAAAGACACCGCCATTGGCGTCAAATGCCGCAGCATAAAGGATGGTGTCTTCGGTTTGGTGGAACGATGAGATGGCGCCTTCTAGAGACTTGTGGATGTCTTGGGTGCCGCAGATAAAACGCACAGAAGACATGCCAAACCCTCGGTCATCAATGGCGCGTTTTGCGGCATCCAATACCCTTGGGTGAGACGACAATCCCAAGTAATTGTTGGAGCAGAAATTCAAAACTTCGCTTCCGTCAGCAAGGCGGATGGCCGCATCTTGAACGGAATGGATGACCCTCTCCTTTTTAAAAAGGCCGTCATTTTCAATGGAGTTGAGTTCGCCCTTCAAATGGGCCTTCATTTTGCCATACATGGTCCGAAGATAGCCGACCTCAATGGCGGAATTCAGTATAAAATCTTCTGATGCGGTCGAGTCTCACTTGTATGTCTATTTGCGACCCTGTGCTTGGAATCAAGTTGGTTTCGAGGGGTACATGCGCTTGGGCGTTCACCAAAGGAAGGATTCGAGCCCGCACTGAATGCTTGGTTTTAAGCGTTGAGATGGTCGTCTGGGCCGAATACTTGGGGGCCTTCTTTTGCACTTCTTCGCTTTCCTTGCAGTCAGGGTTTTTGTGGCAGGAGGTAGCAATTACCTTCGTTCTTCTATGAAATCTCAGCCTGCCCGCACCTTGGTCACCTCGGCTTTGCCTTATGCCAATGGTCCCATTCACATTGGTCACATGGCCGGTGCTTATTTGCCAGCGGACGTCTACGTTCGTTATCTGCGTGCTCGGCAGCGAGACGTGGTTTGGGTGTGTGGCTCAGATGAGCATGGCGCAGCGATCACGTTGCGGGCAAGAAAGGAGGGGACAACACCTCGGGCCATCGTGGACCGGTACCATGAAGAAATGCAGGCGGCCTTCCGCGGCATGGACATCTCCTTCGACCACTACGACAGAACTTCCAGTGCAGAGCATCATGCTTTTGCCCAAGAATTTTTCCTTACGCTGCTTGAGAAAGGGGCTTTCACGGAAGAGACCCGGCAGCAGTTTTTTGACCCTGAAGAGAAGCAGTTCTTGGCCGATCGATACATCATGGGCACGTGTCCTAAATGTTCGGACGACAAGGCCTACGGGGACCAATGTGAGAAATGCGGTTCAGCATTGTCTCCCGAGGATTTAATCGACCCTAAAAGCACCTTGAGTGGGGCGACACCTGAACTCAAAGAGACCACGCTGTGGTATTTGCCCATGGGCCGGCATGAAGACTGGCTAAAAGAATACCTCGAAAACGGAGCATTGGACGGGGAAAAGCACCACGACCCGAAGTCCTGGAAAGCGCACGTTCTGGGACAGTGTAAGAGTTGGGTTGACGGGGGTTTGCAAAGCAGAGCCATGACCCGTGACCTCGATTGGGGTGTGCCAGTTCCGGTGGAGGGAGCAGATGGAAAGGTGCTCTATGTTTGGCTCGACGCCCCCTTGGGTTACATCACCGCCACGAAGAATTGGGCGAAAAACAAAGGTGTGGATTGGGCGCCTTATTGGAAGGACAAGGACACTCAGCTTGTTCATTTTATCGGGAAGGACAACATCGTTTTTCACGGCATTATTTTTCCCATCCTGCTGAAGGAACACGGCGACTATTTGTTGCCGCACAACGTGCCCGCCAACGAGTTCATGAACCTCGAAGGCGACAAAATTTCTACCTCTCGAAATTGGGCCGTTTGGGCCAGCGAGTACATGGACGACTTTCCGGGTCGGAGCGATGAGATGCGCTATGTTTTGGCTTCCATCATGCCCGAGCAGAAGGATTCCGAGTTCACTTGGGAGGATTTCCAGTCTCGGGTCAACAACGAGCTTGCCGATGTTCTGGGCAATTTTGTGAATCGGGTGGTGGTGCTGACGACCAAATACTACGAGGGAAAAGCCCCTGCGGCCAGTGGCCAATGGACAGAAACAGACAAAGCCTTGATGGGCTTGATGGCATCGACGCCAGGTGCTGTTGGCGATGCGATGGAGCGTTATCGCTTCCGAGATGCGTTGCAACACGCCATGGGTTTGGTCCGTGCGGGCAACAAGTACCTGACCGAGGAAGAACCTTGGAAGGTCAAGAAAACCGATGAGCAACGCACGGCCGACATCATGAGTCTTGCGCTTCAGGTTACAGCCAATGCGGCCATTGTTCTCGCACCTTTCTTGCCAAAAACGACACAAAAAATTGCGGAGGCTTTGGGAACGTCTGACTTGACCTGGGATGCTGCAGGTGGAGAGGTCGTGCCTGTTGGACAGTCGCTGAAGTCATTGCCCATCCTGTTTCAGAAGGTCACCGATGAACAGGTTGAAGTGCAGCGAGCAAAGTTGGGGCCCGACCCTTCTGAAGCTGGATTGAGGGATGTTGAATCCGAAAAACCAGGGACCTCTTTCGATGATTTTCAGGCCATGGACCTTCGCGTGGCGGAGGTTGTGGCAGCGGAGAAGGTCAAAGGGGCAGACAAGTTGCTCCAGCTCACTGTGAGAACAGGGTACGATGAGCGAACCGTGGTCAGTGGCATTGCAGCGCACTTCGAACCGGAAGAAGTGGTGGGGAGAAAGGTCACGTTGTTGGCCAACCTAGCGCCGCGGAAAATCCGAGGCGTTGTGTCTCAGGGGATGGTGCTCATGGCATCCACCGAGGATGGAGGATTGAGGTTCGTAACCCCAGATGAGGGTGCCGAGCCAGGCGACATTATTCGCTGATTACCACTTTTCTCGACCGTCCTTTTTGGTCTCTCTGAATCAACAAACGTCCCCTTTCTGCAGAAGCAGGTCGGCCCAAAAGGTCGAAGGTCTCAGAGGGAACAAATGGAGAATGGAGAGCGGGTAGAATCACAGATGAAGGCGAATCGAAGGACGTCCAATCCCACCTGCACCGTTCGATACTGCCTCCTGCCATCCACCCTTCATAGAGCCTCAACTCGAGGTTGAAAGGCGCGACCAACAGACTCAGGTTTATCCCTGGGGCATAGTCGAGGTAACGCGAGTGAGGGGGCACGTTTCCGTCAAAGCCAAACGAGTTGGGTGCCGTGGCTACGTTTTCAGCAGCCAACAGGACCTCATCTTGATCGAACAAAGCAAACCCAGCATAGCTAAACCAGTATGGGGTGGAATAAGCAGGGGAGACTTCGACTTCTAGGTGCCCGCCAAAGGTGTCGCCAATGACCAAAGGCACAACGGCAATGGAGTCGCATAGGTTGGACAGCGTGCTGTCTCCATCGCATGCTGCCATCGCGCAATCTTCTAAGGTCTCAAAAGGAACAACGCCGTCGCAACCGCCCCAAAAGAACATGCTGCAGCCGCCAGTTTCTTGGTCAAAATACCACGCTGGAATGGCGGCTTCACAAGGGCCTGGATCGGGATCGAGCAGGCAGGGATTCTCTTGCGCCAAGAATCCGTTTGAGGCACCAAGCATCCAAATCCACACCCACAACAGCGGAAGTGATCTCGCGACAGTTTCAAAAGGAAGACCACGCATCAAGACTTCCGGAAACGGCCTGAGCGTTGCAAGTACTCGGCGATTTGAATGGCGTTTGTGGCCGCGCCTTTGCGCAGATTATCCGACACAATCCAAAGGTGCAAGCCCTGCTCATGGGAGAGGTCACGGCGAATGCGTCCAACAAACACTTCGTCCTTGTCTGCGGCCTTGAGCGGCATCGGGTAGATGTTTGCCATTGGATCATCTTGGATGATGAGGCCTGGCATCAGCTGAAGGGCTTCTTTCACGGCGGGGACACTGAAAGAGCGCTCCAATTCCAAATAGACACTTTCGCTGTGTCCGCCGACCACAGGAACGCGGACGGCAGTGGCACTGACTTCGACTTGCGTGTCATTCAGGATTTTTTTGGTTTCGTGGTGGAGTTTCATCTCCTCCTTTGTGAAATCGTTCTCCAAGAAAACGTCGCAGTGGGGAATGCAGTTTTTGTCGATTGGATGCGGGTAGACTCGGTTCGCTTCGGTTCCATTCCGCTCCTGCTCGAGTTGGTTGATTCCTGCTTGTCCAGTTCCGGTCACGCTTTGGTACGTGCTCACAATGGCCCGTCGAATCAGGAATCGATCATGCAAAGGCTTGAGGGCCATTACCAATTGGATGGTGGAACAATTCGGATTGGCCACCAACATGTCTTCATCGCGGATGCTGTCTGCATTGACTTCGGGAACGACCAAAGGCACTTCTGGGTCCATTCGCCAGGCGGAAGAATTGTCGACCACTGTGGCTCCGATGTCTGTGAATGCGCGGGCCCACTGACGGCTGACATCCCCTCCAGCACTGAACAGGGCCAAATCTGGCTTGTGTTGAAGGGCCTCTTCAACGGTCATCACGGCGATGTCTTGTCCACGGAATTCCACGGTCATGCCTTTGGACCGACTGCTGGCAACAGGAAGGAGTTTTTTGACGGGAAACTTTCTCGCGGCGAGGCCTTCGAGTATGGCCCTGCCGACCAATCCGGTAGCGCCGACAACGGCAAGTGTGCGTCCGTGGGTCGAGTTGGCCATGTTTTTTTCGATTTCCGAGTTTGCAGATGGGCGTCCTCCGTTGACTGGCGACACTTTCAGGCGTGGCAAAGTTAGGAGGTTGCCGAGATGCTTCTCCGCTTTCATTCGATTGGGTGCCGGGCCATTTTTTTTGCGAATTTGTCGGTCTGTTTTTTGGCACTCCATCCCGCAGCTTCTCAAGCTCAATCTTCTTGGGTCATCTCGGCGATTCATCCGGACCCCACGCCGTTCTTGGGCGCCCCAGAATCCGAATACATCGCTCTTTTTTCTAGGGACTCGGTCTCCGGGTGCCGCTCCACGCAGGGGCTTAAGTTGTTTTGGAATGGGCATGAGCGGGCCATTCCAGACAGCTGTTGGCCTGGTGGGCGCACGTTGGTGATCCATCGGTCGGCCGACAGTGTCCATTTTCAGGACCAGGGCTTACAGCGCGTCCCACTCGAGACTTGGCCGGCATTGGTCAATGGGGGGACCACCTTGTTTCTTTTGGATTCATCCGGGCGGGCTTTGGATGCGATGCCCTACAGTGAACATCATTTGGAAGGCGGTGGCCGTCCCCTGTTGCGCAAAGATCCGTGGGCCTGCGGGGCGGGAGTAAACCAAGTGCTTTGGACCCCGTCTTTGAGTCCTTTTCATCCAGTGGGTGCCGATGAAAGTGAAGAAGGCACACACTTGACTTCTCAAGGTCTGCTGGCTTCTTCTGCAGATTTTGACCGTTGGATTCCGCGAGGGCCGGCCCATTGGGAGTGGCGTCTGGCAGGTTCAGTAGACCCTGCAGGGGCCCGCTCGGCCACCTTGTCGGTGGGCGGCGTCGATGCCGCTTTGGAGTGGGTTTCAGATTCGGTGGTGGTCGCGCGATGGCCGGGTCGGGCCAGACCCCAATCGTTTGGTGAAGGGGGTCTAGAAAATGACATTCCGGTCGTTTTGGGCCCCATTCGGAGCTGTGCTCCTCATGCCCCAGAGGTCTGGCTCAAGCAAAGCCTCCATCATCTTGCTCAATTTGGAGAGGTCCAACCGATAGAGGTGCTCTCCGACCCAAAGAGTGGGGACCCCAATTGGCCTGAAGAGTACCTGACGTTGATGAACCGGTCTGAACGGCCATTGGATGTTGGAGGTTGGGATTGGGGAGGCGGGTTTTTGCGTAGGCGTCGAATCTTGTGGCCGGGTCAGCCCACCAAATTCACCGCGTCTGAATTTGAACATTGGCCCGGACTGACCAATTCGGGGGGAAGTTTGAAGATTTGGTCCCCAATGGGGAGCGAAGTCACGGCCTTATCATGGTCTCCTTGTGACCACCAATTCAAATCCATGGTGGGGAGTGGTTTGCCTTTGTTTCGTTCCGCGGAACCATACGCAGGATGGCAAACGCTCGGGACAAGTCCGTCAGAGGAGCCCTTGGAATTGAACGGTTATGGTTGCAAAAGGGGTTGGACGGGCGGTGTCGAGGCCTTGGAGGTTCATTTGAATCGACCGTCCTTTTTTTTGCCTTCATTGGAATGGAGTTTGGTGCTCGACTCAGATTCTGACCCATGGGTGCTGGAGGTTAACCGGGTAGACGATCAGCCTCAAAGTTTGATTTTGACAGCGGCCAGTGGGGCGATGGAATTGGAGTGGCCTTCACGGGGGAGTTTGCTGGCGAGAGAAAGCCATGGCCTTGACGTTGTCTTGGCTGTTCCTGAGCTGTCCTGCCCCTCGGAAATGGATTCAGTCTGTGTCAAGATTGACGAAATTCTCTGGGATGCCCAAGCGGCGGGAGAAGAATTTGTGGAGGTCTGGAATTGTGGCCACTCCCCCGCCGACTTGAGCGGGTTGGCGGGCTCGGTTGAAAGCGATCCGGCTCCAAATGACTGGGATGAATGGGTGAGTCCAGACTGCTCATTGGTCCTGATGCCAGGGCATGTGATGGCGTTTGGCGAATGCCCGAAGTGGTTTACTGCCGAACATGACCGTGCAGGCAAAGCGGTGTGGCCAGTCCAACATTGGTCGGCCTTGAACGATGAAGTTGGCCAATTGAGTTTGCGTTTGCCCTCTTCGGGAACAGGAAGGTTGGACTCGGTCAATTGGACTTCTGAGATGGAAGGTCCTTGGTGGTGGTCTTCAGATGGATGGTCGTGGGTGCGCAGTCCCTCCGGCGGTTCGGGGTGGACCCCTTCCAAAGACAAGGGGTCTCCTGGCAGGGCGCAATTCATTGGGCCACAGGCTTGTGATGGGGCAAACCGTCCCGTGGTCACAAGCGGGACAACACAGGGGTCTCTGCCATCTGTACATTGGGACTTTCCTTCACCGGGCCATCAAATTGAAGTCAGGATTGTGGGTTGGCCAGAGGGCCGATTAAAGGGGTTTGAGCGATTGGGCTTGGACCTGGCTCGGGGGAGTTGGACGTGGAATGGACGGGGTGTTTTGGGACAGCCCGTTGCACCACAGGCGATGATTTTGGATGTGCGTTGGAGGGGCCCCGTCTGCCGAGGCAGGCAATCCATAAAGACCAGGGTGCCGGGATATGGAAAGTGACGCAGTGAATGGCTTTGATTCGGGTTCTTGTGCGACCTTGAGCCCATGTTCGAAGGTGCAGTTCGAGAAGGCAATGCCTTGCCAGCGGGGTGGTGGCTCCTTTGGGTGGCCATTGCGTGTGGATTGGCTCTGCTTCGGACGGTTCATCCGGATTGCATTCGTCAATCGCAGTGGGCTTGGACCAATTGGCGCTTGTTGTATCAGGCCAAAGGGGACAACACTGGCTGGACATTGGTAGATGGGTTGTCCAATGGCTTGGCTGGCCTTTCTCTTTCTCTTTCCGTTTCGGGAATGTGGTCAGTGGCCCATGGCGGGGTTTTCACCTGGAGTCTGTTTTTCAGGTTGTGGATGCTTTGGTTTCTGATGATGGCCATCCGTTGGTGCATTCGGCACTTGATGGGTTTGGCATCGGGCTCTTCGCTTCTAGGGCGAGAATGGGTGTTGAGTCACAGGGTGGTTCTGGAATCCACTTTTTGGGTCATTGCACCTTTGGGGATTGCGGCCACTTTTAAGGGGCCTGAAGCAGCGAGATTCGGCTTGGTCTTATCTGGAGTCATCTGGCTGACCTGTTGGATATTGAGGCAGCACAGGGTGGTAATGCGCTTGGAGTTGTTTGGGCGGAACCGGCTCATGACGATGCTGTACCTTTGCGCTCTCGAAGTCCTCCCAGTTGCGGTATTCTGCCGCGCTTGGCAGGGGTAAAACAATGGGCAAGAAGGTCAAGACCATTCTGATTTCGCAACCCAAGCCGGTCACCGAAAAGTCACCATACTTTGACTTGGCGAGTAAGCACAAGCTGAAGATTGATTTCCGCAGCTTCATTCACGTCGAGGGGGTTGACGGTCAAACTTTCCGGCAAGACCGGATTGATCTCGAATCACACGGAAGTGTGATTTTCACGTCAAGAAATGCGGTGGACCATTACTTCCGCATGGCAGGAGAGCTGAGGTACGATGTGCCAGACAGCACCAAGTATTTCTGCATCAGCGAATCCACTGCGCACTACCTGCAGAAATACATCGTCTACAGAAAGCGGAAGATTTTCCACGGTCAATTGCGGTTTAACGAGCTACTTGATTTCATCAAAAAGCACAAGAAGGAGAAGTTTTTGCTCCCTTGCGCCGACATTCTCAAGCCCAGCATTCCTGCGGCTCTTGAAGAACAAGGCATTGACTTTACCAAGGCCGTGATGTACAAGACGGTGTGCAGTGATTTGTCTGATTTGTCTGATGTGAAGTACGATTTGCTGGTGTTTTTCTCTCCTTCGGGCATCGAAAGTCTGTTCAAGAACTTCCCCGATTTCGAGCAAAACGAGACGAAAATTGCGGTCTTTGGCCCAACCACCCAGAAGGCAGCGGAAGGGAAGGACTTGCGAATAGACATTGCCGCTCCCAATCCAAAAGCGAGGTCCATGACCATGGCCATCGAGAACCACATTCTCGGAAAGGATTGAGCCCCGAAAATCATGAACGATAAGCCCGACCTCCGCCAGGGCCGGGACCGAAGCCTCAAGCGACGTGTGGTCATGGACCGCGTGTTTGCAGAGGGGAGAACAGCCAAAGGTTTCCCCTTGCTCGCAAAGTTTACCGAGATGAAGCCCGATGGGCCTGCCGCATCTCGCGTGGCCTTTACGGTCTCCAAAAAGCGTTTTCGTCGCGCAGTGGACCGCAATAAAATCAAGCGGTTGATGCGCGAAACATGGCGACATCGGCGTTCCCCATTCGAGTCCGGGCTTCCGGAGGGCATTCAGTGTGCTGTCGTCCTCATATTTGTGGGAAAGGACATTCCTTCCGCCCAGCAGATGGACAAGGCGATGGAGAAATTATTGGCCCGCATGTCCGAAGCTTCGATACCACAAGAATGAACCGCACCCGACTTCCCCAATTTGCTTGGATGTCCCTCATGGGATTGACTGTCCTTCTTGGCATTCGTGCCGTTCGCCCATCGGGCACATATTTTGAGGTGACCAAACATTTGGAGATACTGGCCTCGGTTTTCAAAGGGGTGCACGAATTTTATGTAGAGGAGCCTGAGCCAGGGACGCTCATGAGCGTTGCCATTGACGCCATGTTGGACAAGTTGGACCCTTACACAGTCTATTACCCGGAGTCGCGAATTGAAGACCTGCGTTTTATGAATACAGGGGAGTACGGCGGCATTGGCGCTCTTGTGCAGCCCATTGATGGTCAAATGACCGTTGTCGAAGTCTATGATGGTTACCCTGCGCATGCGGCGGGGATTTTGCCAGGAGACATGGTGCGAAGCGTGGATGGCGTTGTGTTGGAAGATGGCGTGGATTCCGATGAAGTGGGGGACCTGCTCAAGGGAGAGTCGGGCAGCGAATTGACCATTGGCGTGGAGCGTCCACATGGCGGTGGAATGCTGGAGTTTGAAGTGTCTAGAGCCAAAGTGAGGGTTCCTGCCGTGACCTATTCTGGCATGTTGGACGACAAAACAGGATACATCTATCTGGCCAAGTTCACGCGGGGTTCTGCGGGAGAAGTGCGAAAGGCGCTTCTGGCACTGCGAGACTCCGCAGGCATGGAGCAATTGGTATTGGACTTGAGGGGGAATGGGGGAGGGTTGCTGAATGAAAGCGTGAGCATTGTGAACCTTTTCGTGCCCAAGGGAACCGAAATCGTGTCGACCAAGGGGAAGAGTGAGAAATGGAACAAATCATACACCGCTCTCGGCCGTCCGACCGCCCCGGATTTGCCATTGGTGGTTTTGATTGACGGGAAGTCAGCGAGCGCATCAGAAATTGTGAGTGGCACTTTGCAAGACCTGGATCGGGCTGTGATTGTGGGCATGGAAAGCTTTGGAAAAGGGCTGGTCCAGCAGACCAAGGACATGGCCTTCAACACGCGCTTGAAGGTGACTGTCGCCAAATATTACACCGCGAGTGGGCGGTGCATTCAACGCTTGGACTACGGCGGGAAGCGAGACGAAAAAGGCAAAGCGAGAGCGGTTTCCGATTCTTTGTTGCGGACCTTCACTACGTTGAATGGCCGGCCGGTGATCGAAGGCAGAGGCATACAGCCCGACGTTGAGGTGGAGACCCCTTTCATGTCGACTTTGATGGCGCGCTTGCTCTCCGATTTCGAGGTGTTTGGCTATGCAACAGCCGTGGCTTCTCGCCTCGACAGTGCGGATGTCCCCGACCCAGTTTCTTACACCATGGACGACGCAACTTGGTTTGGGTTTGGTGACCATCTTGAGGCGGCGGGTTTTGAATATTCTACAGAGAGCATAGCGGTGCTCAAGGAGCTTAAGGAGGTCATGGAGATTGAGCAATATGACCAAGTGGCAGCAGAGGCCACGGCAGATTTGGCCGCGCGTCTTGAGCCCAATTTGGACAGGGATTTGGCGCTGTTTGAAGATGAGATTCGACAGGCGTTGGAAGAGGAGGTGGTGCTTCGCTTTCATCTTGCTGCGGGGATGGTAGAACGCAGCTTAAGCGAAGACCCTGCCGTGCTGAGGGCCCAGGCAGTTTTCGGCCCTGAATGGAGCCGCATCATTGGCGATCCCCTTTTTGAGGGCACGGTGGCCCCGAAGGAATGAAATCGGTCCCCCGATCAGGGTCCATGCTGACGGTCGCTTGGAGTGGCATCGCTCTGGCATTTCCATGGTCCAATGCTTTCATGAGCATGGCCACTGGAGTCTTGGCCTTGGCTGTCCTTCGGGTTTTGTTTCGGTCCGAGGGTCAGTGCGACAAGCCAAAGCATCACTTTTGGTCCAATCTCACGGGTTGGATGCTGGTGGCTTTGGTGGCCTATTCAGCAACGTCCTCCCTTTGGAGTGATTCGCCCAATTTGGCTTTGCATGACGCCCGCATTAAGCTTCCGCTTTTGGTGGGAGGAATGGCGTTGTTGGCTTCTGGAAGAACGGGGGGCTTGTCCGTCCATTCGATGGAGATCGTGTTGAAGTGCGCAGTGGTCAGCGCTGGATTGGCAACGGTGTGCATCGTCGGCATGGACCTGCTGGAGGGGTTCCCCTTTGGCGGGCGTCAGTCTTCGCGCTTCATTTCGCACATCCGATTTGGATTGTGGTGGGCCGTTTTGTTGCCTTGGATTGCAATCGCGCTGCCCCGTTTGTGGTTGTTTGGAGCCGTGTTTTTTGCGCTGGTGGCTTGGACATGGACGGAGAGTTTAACCGGCTTGTTGGCAGGGTATGTGGCCGCAGTTTGGTGGTTGCCTGTTTTGTGGAGCCGATTGAAGGCTTCCTCGCGCACCGAGGTTTTCGCGTGGCCCGGGGCCAAAATGGTTGGCAGGCGCGTGTTGCTCTTCGGCGCCGCCGCCTTGGTTTTGTCGGTTGGAATTTGGAAGGCCATGCCCACGAATTACCCCGACCCATCTGCCCTGGCAGAGTTCAGTAATGGGGGCGAGCGATATGTGCATTTCGAAAACAGGCGGGTCACCGAAAATGGGAACTTGGTTTGGACCCATATCGCTTGGGGAGAATTGGCAGATGCATGGCGCAAGCGTCATCCTGCGCCATTTCAAGAAATCAAGGGGCCACTCGTTCGGTTTTTGAGTTCCAAAGGTTTGCGGAAAGACCGTGAAGGCGTCTTGGCACTGAGTTTGGCCGAATTGGATGCGATTGCCTCAGGCATTCCCTCCGTCGTGGAGTGGAAAGGAGTCGGTTGGGCCCGAAGGTGGAACCGCATCTGCTTTAATTGGGGGAATGGCATTGACGGCGTGGGCAAGTCAGACGACAGCATTTTGTCGCGTGGAACCTACCAAAGTGCGGCGTGGCTGTCGATTTCCAGCTTGCCTTTTGGCGCCTTGGTTTTTGGGGCAGGGACGGGGAGTCAACAGGGGCTGATGAACAAGACCTATGCCCGCCAATTCAAGAATTGGCCAGTGTCTGGCCGAAAACGTCCGCACAATCAATTCCTTTCTTTGGTCCTGGGGATGGGGCTATTGGGCCTGTTCATGTGGTGCTTGACTTTGAGCATGGGGCAGGGGTTGGGCCAAGCTTGGTCAGGCCTTCTTCTGTTGTTTTTATCGTGCTTGGGGGAGGACACCCTCGAAACCCAAGCAGGGGTGACCTTGGCTTTATGGGTTCTGGCTTTTCCAGCCTTCACGCGGTCCGTTTGGCGCCCGACAAAGCCGCCATTGAGGCTTTAAAAACCTCGTCTACCGCCAAGTCCAATTGTCCTTGGTTTGTGGTGTTCTCTGCGCGTAGAACGTGGACAAAGGGCCCAAGTGGAGCCCATCTCTCTGCCCATTCTGGTGCATGACAGCCATACAAGCCCAAGGTGGGCACGCCCAACGCCGCTGCAGTATGCAGGGGGCCAGTGCTCGATGCCACAACTAGGCCGGCAGCAGATTGCAAGGCCAGCAGTTGGTTCAGGTTGAGCCTTCCCCCCAGGTCGTGAATCAAGGGGTGGCTTGGGCAATGCTTCTCAAATTCAATTTGTTCCCGTTCGGTGCCGGTAAAGGCAACGGCTTGCCCGGATTCCGCGATGCGCTTGGCCAGTGAAGCAAAACTTGTGGCGCTCCAGTTTCCCGCACTGCCATTGGAGCCGGGGTGCAAGAGCACCGGCAGGGGGTGGGTTTGTTCTAGAATTTGGTTGACCACAGGGTCTGGGTTGGGGGCGGTCAAATTCACGTCTGATCGGAACGGGTATTCGGCGTCTATCCCGAGTGGGATCAGCATGCGTAAGCCATGCCAAGCTTCATGACCACCAGAATGTTGGCGACTGTCCCAAATCCTGTGTTGGACTCGGGTGAGGGTATGCCACCGTCTTCCCGAGGCCACGCGAATTGGAATTTTGGCGGCCTTT
>Ga0208971_1001003_pt1 | contig 17837 bp, 16 predicted proteins | sample AOAMet1_18_M0_10_2_FD_188229 | JGI IMG/M metagenome (GOLD analysis project Ga0208971, IMG submission 188229) | Ammonia-oxidizing marine microbial communities from Monterey Bay, California, USA - CAN11_18_M0_10 (SPAdes) | ecosystem: Environmental > Aquatic > Marine > Intertidal zone | place... | reverse complement strand
CATGCGGAAAACACTGACTTCTGTTCATGCCGGCTGATTCCAGCTGGCCGAGCATATTTACATATTCAGTCAACCCATAGCTCAAACCTGCATCCATCTGGAAAACATCACGCCCCGGCTTCATACCACCATAAAGCAGCAGGTTTCGAGTATCCTGCACGCTGAAGAGATTTTCTCCTGTTGCCAGTGGGACATCAGTCATCCCACTAAGTTGACTAAGTAACTCAAAATCGAGCGGGTCACCAGGCTCCTCAAACCAGCGCAAGCCACGTATCGATATTGATTCAAGATATCGAACAGCAGTTTCTGCATCAAATCGACCGTTAGCATCAACTGCGACCCGCTCACCTGAGCCTGCCAAATCTACCGCAGTATCAATTCGCTCCAGGTCCGCTGCAAGGCTTGCACCACCTATTTTGATTTTAAAACCATCAAAACCCAGATCACGATAACCGCGCAATTCATCCCCTAGCCTCGCTAATGAATCCGTGGAGTAGTAATAACCTCCCGCGGCATAAGTCGAAACATCAGGACGCTCAATTCGTGTCCCATGGCATTTAGAGATCCATGACCAGGCGGGCTCATCCGCCAGCTTGGCGTTCAAGTCCCAAACAGCGAGCTCAAGTGCAGCCAACGCCCCTGCCCTGTCTCCATGGCCACCAGGCTTCTCATTGCTCATCGCGATGTTGGAAATAGCAATCGGATCGAAAAAATCTTCGTTCTCGCTCACGAGAGATACTGAGTCGGCATTGAGGACCCGGGGGATCATACGCCTCAGAAGGATGCCAGATTGCGAGAACCTGCCTATGGAATTAAACCCATAACCAACTACCGGCCGCCCCAACCTGGTGATATTACTGACAACAGCGACCAGGGAAACATCATGGGCCGAAAAATTTACCACTGCATTCGTAATGTCACCCTCGAGCGGCACTGATAATTCGTAAATACCCGTAATCTTCTTCAATGAGTTCAAGCCCCCAAATCGCTCAGGAATAACGCCTCTCCGACGACTAAGTCGACATACCCTGTGTCAAATAATATCTTCACAACAATCGCAGCTGTCAACCTGCCTGATGGCAACCACCAGGATTTATTGTAAACGAAATTGACAATTAAAATCGACCGAAACGCAATTGCCAGGGGTGTACCCAGATTCGAGTAATCAACTGCATCGTGACTCGATTGAACGATGGCACCGCACGACTGCATGTTTTAGGTCTGCAATGCCCGGCGAAACAGAAGCAGACCTGCTTCCGTAAAGGCAAGCATATTACTGTGCCGGTCATCCTTACCAGTTCGTGTCGTACTACTGATGGAGCACGGTCCGGATATCGCGATGACACTGATCCCTGGCCCATGACCATAGGGTGTACCTGCGGGTCCTGAGGCACCTAACTCGGCGATACCCCAGGTGGTCTCCAGTTTTTCACGCGCTGCACGTGCAAACTCAGCGACCATCTCTTCCGTGAGCGGCTTCAGCTCGCGAACTCTGGCGCGGTCAAGATCAAGAAATGCCCGCCTTGAAGCAAGTGTATAGACAATACTGCCGCCCTGAAAATAAGCAGATGCACCCGGCACCGACAGCAGGTTCGCCGAGATCAATCCTCCGGTTGAACTCTCTGCCACAGAGACTGTATCCCCCCGGTCAATCAGTAGCCCGGCAATGTCAGTAACTGTATCTGAAAACATAGTTAGTCATCCTTTAGGTGTTGCACGTGACCGCCCCTTTACAGCCTTACGCTGGCCCATTGAAGATCAGGTCACAGTGATTATGTTCTATTTTCCATAGCTTACTGTATAGACCATATCAGCGCTGGAATACGAATAGGTATAGACCAGTATCGAGCTTAAAGCCGCATGGGACTGGCCACATTGCCGGCATGGCGAGTCGAGTTGTATCATCACTAACTGAAAGTTGCGACACTCTGTAAACCATACGCTGTACTGAGCGACGTCGGTCTGCGATAGTTGAGACAATCTTTATCAACTAGAAAAGTCAGGAGTATTCATGATTGTCGTCAACGCAATAATCGAGTCAACGGAATCTGATATCGCAGCAATGAAAGAAGCCATCAGGGAGATGGAGACGCATAGTCGGCGTGAGACAGGCTGCAACGACTATACATTCTCTGTCGAGACCAGCAATCCAAATGTTATCAGGGTAACTGAGCAATGGGACAGCATGGCAGCTCTTACCGCCCACTTTGCGGAACCTCATATGGCCGTTTTTCAGCAGGCTATGGCCGCTAATCCCCCAAAATCAGTTAACGCTACATTTTATGAAGCGACTGAAGTACCTGGCCCCGGCTCATGAATAATGTTTCTAGTGGTCGTGATAAGTCGCCGCCGACATAACCTGCTTGATCTGGGTGAACTCCAGAATCCCCTCTGGTCCACATTCACGTCCCCAGCCTGACTGTTTATAGCCACCGAATGGCTGCGTCAGGCTGACCCCGGCACTGTTAATCGCCACAGCGCCGGAGCGAATTTTTTTTGCAGCATTCAGTGCTGCTTCCCTGTCTTTGGTATAGATCGAACAGGCGAGTCCAAATCGGGAGTCATTAGCGATATTTATTGCGTCTTCTATGCCGTCGTGAGCGATTACCGCGGTTACCGGGCCAAAGACTTCTTCCTGCGCGATGGTCATGTCGTTTGTCACCTCTGCTAATAAAGTCGGCGAATAGAACCAGCCTCGATTCAAATGCGCCGGCCTGTGACCACCGGTCACAACCGATGCGCCCTCCTTTTTCGCGATATCGACATAACGCTCGACGCGGTCGCGAGCGCGCGCTACCGCGAGCGGACCCTGGTCCACAGATTCATGAAAAGGATCGCCCACTTGAATTGAAGCGTAGTAATTTGCCAGCGCATCCACAACTTCGTTATAACGATGCCTGGGGGCAATCACCCGCGACAGATTGACACAGACCTGGCCCATATAACCGCTGCTACCCGGGCCAAGCGTCTCAATGACTTCATCTATATCTGCATCGTCAGTAATGATAGCTGGCGACTTACCACCGAGTTCCAGTGCCGTTCTTGCCAGGCGCTCCGCCGTTCTCTTTACAACATCGATACCAATCTCGGTGCCCCCGGTTAACGCAACCATATCAACACCGGGGTGACTGACCAGGTGCTGGCTGACCCTCGTACCCGCAGCAAGAACACTGACAACACCAGGCGGGAAGTCTGCCTCCCGAATCGCCTCGGCAATGAGCCGGGAGGTCAGGGCAGATTCAGGAGCGTGTTTGATAATCACTGTGCAACCGGCTAACAGTGCGGGAATGATTTTCATTCCCATCAATACTATCGGTCCGTTGAAAGTCAGCACACCCAACACGGTCCCGATCGGTTCCCGCCAGATTAGCGCGCCATCTCGCTCTTCCTCCCAGGGTAAATTCGGGGCAAGCTCCAACGCCTGACGCCAGATCGACACCCCTGCTGTACCATTGATCATTGCGCCGTGGGCAAGCGTGGGACCAGACTCAAAAGCCCAGGCACGATTCAACTGATCCATGCGCGCTTCCAACAAATCACAGAGGCGGCGACAGGCTGATACTCGGTCAACCACGGGCATACCAGGCCATGGCCCATTGTCGAAAGCTTCCCGGGCTGCAACAACGGCAGCTTCAGCATCTTCAGTTGTCGGTTCTGCTACCTGCGCCAGAACCTCTTCAGTTGTTGGCGAGACAACATCAACGAACGCAGGGTTTCGTTCCCGCCACTTGCCACCGATGAACTGGGATGCAAGACCTGGTATATCAATGTCGAGCGAGTCAGGGTGTGAAGTCATATAGATACCGCGCTGGGTGCAAGTGAATGATTAGAGTTAGGATACACAACTTCGAATCATCCAACAGACCGTTAAATTGATTAAGTCACCACCTGTATACCCGGCGCGTTGGTCACTTGACCTATGATCGCAGCCTGCCCATAGCCCCCGAGATTCAACCTTGACACCAACATTTCAGACTCTTCCGCGGGAACACTAAATAACAGGCCGCCAGAGGTTTGCGGATCAAACAAAATCTCTGCGTCTCTAACCAGACCAGATAGACCAGACGACCGCTTGTTTGCCTCGTGAAGGCTGCTGGTAATGCCCAGAGCATGGAGGCACTCAGCGGCTCCATTCATTACCGGGACCTTACTCAACTGAAGCTCTATACCTAAACCAGGCCTGGTCATTTCCAGACAATGACCCGCCAGGCCAAACCCCGTAATGTCGGTACACCCTCCTACGGTAAAATTCTTCGCAATCTTAACTGCATTACTATTTGACCTCGTCATCTGAAGCAAGGCTTCTGAAACCCACGTTCCTTTTGCCAGATGCCGCATATCGGCAGCTAAGATAGTGCCGGTCCCCAGAGCCTTCGTCAGGACCAATACATCGCCGGGCGAACTACCCTGTTTAGACCAGGCATCCGCCGGATGGACCGTACCATTAGCTGTAAACCCGATTGAAAGCTCAAGTCCTTCACTGGTATGCCCGCCGATCAGGATCGCACCTTCTTCCTTGAGTTGATCAACAGTCCCCTGCAGGATTTGAGTCAGCAGAGATTTAGTTACCCCGGGCTTGCCGAACGGCAGCGTTAGGCTGGCAAGTACCGAATGAGGTGTTCCACCACAAGCATAGATGTCAGACACGGAATGGCAAAGGGCTATCCTCGCTTGCAGGTAAGGATCATTGACGAAGCTCCTGAAGTGATCTACAGACTGTAACAGTATTTTTCCGGCTGGGATCTCAACCTTTGCGGCATCATCGACGGGTGCAGATTCACCCAGTATATCCTTCAAAACTTCTTGCAGCAGATCCGCAGACACTTTGGAGCCGCATCCGCCGCAATGCATTGTGTCATCAAATTCCGCCTGCAAATTATTCTCAGGTTCGTGATGCATGTTAGGTAATTCAGAGAAACGCTTCATGAAGCGAGTATCGATCCAGTTTTTCCAATGCCAGGCCCAATCGCCGCCCGTACTGAAACCATTTCTGGAAGCAATTGCATGTTGGGGGCCGGTCGAGATTAACGAGAGAAAACTCGATTGCGGCTTGTAAGGCTTTGGACTTGAACCCAGAAGTAACGCCATCACATTGCGAAACAGGGGTTTGCCCTGACGAACAGCATAAACACCGGCTTTGGGTCTCGGATGGTTCACCATCCTCGCGCAGTCACCCACCGCAAAAACCTTGTCGGAGCTCAGCGTTTGTAGGGTCTCCCCTACATTGATAAATCCCGCGGCATCTACATCAAGACCCGACTCTGAAGGCCACAATTGAGCGCTCGCCTGGGTTATCCAGAAGATTTCATCTAACTGAACCTCTCTGGCGTTAGCCGATACCAATAAACCACCAGCGGCAGATGTCGCGCGAAACTCCCTGTGAACCTGAATATTTTTTGTTGCCAATAATCGTTCGAATCGTATCCTGGTAGAGGTATTAAACTCTGACAGAATAGTCTTTCCTTCCGTGATCAAATGCGTGCGAAACGAACGATCAGGAAACTTCTTTTCAAGGAAATGCTGAACTGCAAGACAAAGCTCAACCCCGCCCGCTCCGGCTCCAACGAACCCAATATCTGAAACAACTTGCGACTCGAACCTCGTAACGAACGCCTTCCAGCGAGCAAGGAAAGCGCTAATAGGTTTAACCGAAATGACATCTAAATCGGTGATGGAAGCATCCAGCGCCGGCGCGCTGCCTATATCGAGCGACAAAACGTCGTAATGGACTGCTGGCCGGCCAGAAACCGCTACAGTTTGAGCGCCCAAATCCACTGCACTAACTTCGGACTGAATGAAATCAACACCCGCAAACCTGCACAGTGGCACCAGGTCTATGTAGACTTCATCTTCATGGTAATGCCCAGCGATCAGCCCAGGCAGCATTCCGGAGTATGGTGTTCTGGTATCCGGGCTGATCAACGTTGCCTTTAGTCCGGGGACTGGATTCATACCCAGCATGCGCAAAAAAATCACATGGCTGTGACCGCCGCCGACCAGCACCAACTCTCGGGCGATAGGGAAATTGTTCATGATTCGCTATCAGTCCAGTCGAGTCGTGCCTAGATGAATGCGAAGAAATTCCGCCATTTCCAAAATTGCTTTTTTCCCCTCAGGGAGAATACCCGCAAGAATTGGAAATACGTGCGGCATTTTAGGCCAGACCGATAACTTTGCGCTGCTTCCGGCTGCATTCATTTTTTCAATCAGGGTGGTCGAATCGCTGAGTAAAACCTCCTTGCTACCAACCAACACGAGTGTCGGCGGAAGGTCGGATAGATCCGCAAAAACAGGAGAAGCCAGCGGTGCCTTCGGGTTGGAATCGCCAAGGTAATAGGATGCAAAAATTGAAATAGCTTCCGGCGACAACATCGCATCTGACCTGGCATTGGCCTTCATGCTGTCACCCGTCATGGCAAGGTCCACCCAGGGGGACATAAGAACGGCTACTCTGGGCAACGTTATGCCAAGGTTTTTCAGGTTCACCATCAGCGCCACCGCCAATCCGCCTCCAGCAGAATCACCAGCGACAGCTATTCGGTCAGGTGCGAACCCCTGCTCCAGCAGCCATCGATAGCTGTCAGTCGCGTCATCTACCGCGGCCGGAAAACGGTGTTCTGGCGCAAGACGATAATTAACGAAAAGTACTTTTGAACCTGACTCCTTGCCGAGCCGCCAGGCTATATCACGATGACTGTCAGGGTCTCCGAAGACATACCCGCCGCCGTGGAAATAAAGAATCACTGAATCCTCAGGCGCGCCCGTCCACTCAACCCATTCAGATGGAACACCACCGGCGTCTACTGGCGTGGACTTGACGGCTTCAGGAGTTTTCCCGCTAAAGCCACCCGCACGATTACGGAACGCCACCGGGTCATCGAGTTTCGCCATCTGTTTCTTGATAGTCAGACGCATAAACAAGGATACAAGACTCGCCCTGATGCTCATGTGACAATTTCCTGTTATTTGTACGTAATCGGATATCATACCCTGCCCCCCAAAACCATGCACTGTATGCCAAGCGATATCCGCGCAATTGAAGACTTCAGGTGGTGTATCCAGAGCCCGCCGCTTATGCTGTTCGAGAGTGATCAATGCTGGCCGGACGAATCCTGGTTTCAGGGATGGAAACTTGCGCCAACAACCACCTTCAAGTTGACTGAATATAAATTGGGGTTACGATTCGAGGCTGTTGTAGCTCACTTGATCGACCTGGAACCCTCTCTACATTTGTTGGCAAAGAACCTGGTCGTTCACGACGGGAAACGCACGATCGGGGAATTTGATCTTATCGTGGAAAACAACGGGACGGTAGAGCACTGGGAACTTGCAGTAAAGTTCTATCTCGGCGTTGGTGATGTGTCGAACATGGATAACTGGCATGGACCCGACCCCTCGGACACACTGGCTCGAAAGATCAACCGAATGGCGTCGCACCAGCTAAGGCTGTCACAGCACCCGGCGGGACAGCAACTACTTCAGCAAAATGGCTGGGACGTTCGCAGAGCCCGCAGCCTGGTTAAAGGGCGACTGTTTCACCCTTATCAGTCTTTTCGTCTGCAACAATTTCCGGTTCCCCCGAAGGTAAACCCAGGACATGAAAAAGGCTGGTGGATGACTGATACTGATTTCGAGTTAGCACCCGAATTAAAGCGCGGCAAATTCATGACCCTTGAGCGATCTAACTGGCTTGCGCCATTACTCTCTGCTGGGAAGGGTCAAATAATGGATCACTCCCAGACAGTTTCGTTTTTGTCTGGTATTGAAACTCAAGGCACAATACCCATCGCACAGCTCACCGCAGATGGCGAAGAACTGTCGCGAGGCTTTGTGGTCTTTCCACAATGGCTGAAGGACATTGAGGCACAGAAGGTCTAGTCGGAGACCGTTCTTAAATCCTGGAACTGAAGATTATGCAAGGTGTGGTACAGACCCTTCAGTTCAAGCAGTTCCATCTGGCTCCCGTACTCAATTACTTTGCCTGACTGCAGCACCAGGATCTTATCTGCCTGCTGAATGGTCTGCAGTCGATGTGCAATCAGGATAGCTGTACGGTCTGCCATCAACTTCTCGAGGCCGTCCTGGATCAGTAGCTCTGTTTCTGTATCAATGCTGGCGGTTGCCTCGTCGAGAACCAGCACCTCCGGATCGGCAGCCAGCACCCGCGCAAATGCCAGTAACTGGCGCTCACCCTGAGAGAGATTGGTTCCTCTTTCCAGCAGTACCGTGTCGTAGCCATCCCGCAGAGATGAAATAAATCCATGCGCGTTGACTGTCTTGGCGGCTTCAATCGCTATGTCCCGTGTAATTGTGGGATCGCCAAGCAGGATGTTGTCAAGAATAGTGCCAGAAAAGATGTGAAAATCCTGCAGAACGACACCCACTCGCGATCTGACATCCCTGCTATGTAAATGGTTAATGTCGACATCATCGAGAAACAACATGCCATCAGGGAAGTCGTAAAACCTACCGAGCAACCTGATCAACGTGCTTTTACCTGAACCAGTAGGCCCGACAATTGCCAGTTTCTCACCGGGAGGCACGACAAAGGACACGTCCCGCAGGATAGGATTACCCGGCTCATAACTGAAATTGACTCGCCTAAACTCGATCTTCCCTTTGACTCGAGGTGGCAGCGTCACGGGCGAGGCAGGCTCATGAATCTGTTCGTCCCAGTCCAGAGCCTGAAATATTCTTTCCCCGCTTGCCATCGCACGAAACAGTACATTAAGCTGTTCGCCCAATGTCACCACTGGCGTGAACAGCATACTCATGAAGCGGGTAAACAGGATCACCCCGCCAATCGTCATTCCGTCCTGCACAACCTCTCCGGCACCAAACCAGATGATTAACCCAAGACCGATTGAAGTCAGGCTATCATTGAAAGCACCATAAAAAGTCGCAAGGTTGATCGAGCGATACTCTTGCCTTCTATTCTGCTTGTTGAGTCTGGTGTACTCGTCGAGATTTTTATGTTCACGACCGCTTAACTGCACAACCTGAATCCCAGACAGGTTCTCCTGAAGGTTCTGGTTCAGCGAGGAGACACTGTTTCGGACCAGCCTGAATACCTCCCGGGATGCTCGACGAAAGAAGTAGGTCGCTACGCCGACAACAGGGACTAGTGCCAACAGCAGTAAGGTCAATTTAACACTCGTCGAAAACATCACCGCAAGGGCGACAAAGAATGGAACGAATTCCCCGATCAGGCTTCCCATACCGCGCAACATCTCAAACAAGGCTTCGATATCGTTTGTTACACGAGTCATTATCCGGCCGACCGGTACCTTGTCATAGAAAGAGCTGGGGCGCGTTTCCATATGCGCGAACAGGTCCTGGCGGAGGTCACGTAACCCTTTGACAATCGCGCTGGTCAGAGTAAGACGATGCCAGTGACCCGCAAGCGCAAAAAGCACCATAACAATAAAAAACAGGAGACCGGCGGAGTTAAGCGAACTAAGGCCCGTTTGCCGTTCAATCCAGATAGTCAGCTCAATCATACCCAAATCAGGCATAGGAGACTCGGCTTCGCCGACGATGATGTAATCCACCAGGACCCGGGATATCAAGATCTCCATCACAACCGCCGCATAACTAGCGACCAGGACCAGAACCGTGCTAAGGATAAGCATAAGCCGATAGGGCTTCAGCCATCGCACCAGTCGGCCAAACAGATGCAGATTGAGCACAGCCCCTGAGAGTTCTGCATCGAACATACTATGGTCGCGGCTATTACTGGTCACCTTATTCGTCATCCTCTAGCCCTGCACTGCTACTGGCTCATCACTAAGGGTTTGCGCTCTTTCGAGTTGAGCATAGGCGCCATCCAACGCTAGTAGCTCCTCGTGACTGCCTATTTCAACTATCTCGCCATCTTCCAGCACCACGATACGATCGGAATGACGTAGCGTGGAGATTCTGTGAGACACCAGGATTGTCGTCTTGCCGGCCCGTAAACGTTTCAGGCGACTGAGAATGTGTTCTTCGGTTTCTGTATCTACACTTGAAAAACAATCGTCTAAAATCAGCACCGGCGCATTCCTGATCAATCCTCGTGCCAATGTCGCTCGCTGTTTTTGACCACCTGAAAGCATTACGCCGCGTTCTCCGACGATGGTCTGCATCTTCATGGGAAACTCATCAATAGAACCGCGCAGCGATGCTGATTCAGCTGCATCCCAGATAAGCTCAAGACGACGCTCGGGATCGTCGTAGCTGATATTGCTGAAGAGTGGCTCTCCGAACAAAAACGAATCCTGTAGAACCTGCGAAACCTGCTGCCGAAGTTGCGATAAGGGATAATCGTTAACATCATGACCATCAATATAAAGACACGCATCCGGTGTATCGATCATCCGGGTGAACAGTTTTAGCAGCGTACTCTTACCACTGCCGATACGGCCCACTATCGCAATTGACTCACCAGCAGCTATTTCGATATTGATGTTACGTAGGACAGGCTTATCCGCATCAGGATAGGTATAACTTACGTTCCTTAAATCAAACGCGCCCTGAATATTCGACGGAGCCAGCCCGCTAGGGCGATCGCTAATCTCGGGTTCCGCATCATAGATTTCATAAAGCCGGCCGGTGGCAACAGCCGCTCGCTGGAGCAACATCACCAGCATGCCAGCCATGCGAATTGGCTGCAGTAACATACCGAGACAGGCAAAAAAGAACACCAGATCCCCAATCGAAATCTGGCCGGTCATGACCTGGTGGCCGCCATACAGGATAATGATGAGTTGCGCGACAGATGCAAAAAACGGCATCCAAGCGGACATCAGGGAAGTTATGCGTGCCTGGTCATAGAACGCACTCGCGTAGTCGTTGTTCGTTAACCAGAACCGCTTAACCTCATTATCCTCCTGCACCTGGGCCTGAATAGTACGGATGCCTGAAAGGTTCTCCTGGGTATGTGAAGACAGTTCAGACAGTTTTTCCTGTACTTCTCTGGAACTCCTGCCCATTTCACTAGCCATACGCAGCGCGTAGATAAACACGACCGGTAGCAATGGGACTATCAGCAATGTGAGTGAAGTCGATTTGAGTAACATCGCCGACACGCCAAACAAGGGCGCAAACACCATGATGACAATAGATATCAATCCGAAGGCAATCGCCCTTTGAATTAGCGCAATATCCTGGATTGCACGCGTCATTACATCGCCGACACTAATCTTCGCAAAAAAACCGGGGCCCTGTCTGAGGACTGATTTGTACAACATCTGACGGAGATCGAAGGATACGGCGATGCCGACACGGCGAATCGCGCGCCGTGCATAAGAGACGAACAGGAAGCGCAGCGCCACACAAGAAACAATGCCCAGCGCGATTTGGGCGACGGTGACAGAGCCTTGGGTACCGTCAAGCAGACCGTCTATCAAGTCAATGCCTTCCGACACAAGGAAATAAGTACTGACCTCAAAGAAACGCGCGATAAAAAAAGCCAGGAAACCCAGAAAGGTCTGTACCTGATAGTTTTTCATCACAGGGAGTAATCGACTAAGTGAACTCAAGCGCGTCCGAGTAAAACACCAAACGGCCATTCTGCCACAAACAGCCCTGCAGCTTGTAGTTCGGTTTTTGTGTGACCCTGTTTTGATTAAGATGTTTTAATTAAGATGTTTCCAATAAGATGTTTTAAACGACCCGTTTTTTGTCTGACCGGCTTTCTGTATAATAGAGTATTAGGGATTTCGTGCCGATTTAAATGCCAACCAAACGTCGCATAATAAACTGGACTGTCTTGACGCTGGCATTTACCAGCGGGTTCATCATCATGTCTATCGAACTGCTGGGTGGACGAGTTTTAGCACCCTACTTTGGTAGCAGCATATATGTGTGGGGCAGCATCATCACCGTATTCATGATTGCGCTGTCCTTCGGATATCTAATCGGCGGTCGTCTTTCGCTACTGGCACCAAGACTCAGCAAATACGGACTCTTCTTCGTGGCGGCAGCGATTACTGCTGTGCCGACGATTTTATTCGGCGATGCCCTCATGGACTGGGTCTTCCTTCGATTTGAAGACCCTCGATACGGTTCACTGCTGGCAGCGATGTTGCTATTCTTCGTCCCAACCGCAATTTTGGGCATGATTGCACCCTACTCGGTCAGGCTTCTGGTTGAAGAAACTCATCACAGCGGTCGTGTTGCAGGAGGTCTCTACTTCATCTCTACCCTGGGAAGCGCTCTTGGCACATTGCTCACTTCTTTTTACTTTGTTCTACTGTTCGAGATAAATGAGATTTTGGTTACCATGGCGATCGCCCTAGTCTGCTGCTTCCTTATAGCCCTCATCGTTGACCGCGAGGTTGAGGCAAAGGTTTGACCTCGCAACACATGAAATTATTCTTTGCCATCATACTGCTGCTTGTTTCCACCGGGTCATATAGTGACACAGTGGTTCATAGGGAAAAATCGCTCTATCGAAATATTGTCGTGACGGAAAAAGCTGGAAAGCGGTGTCTTGTTTTTTCCGTAAAGCGTCAACAAAGAAATCAGACCTGCGTCGACACTAACGACCCAAAGCATATTGTCTTCGCTTATGTACGCATGATTTTCGCAGGACTACTGGTTAATCCACAACCTACTCGCGGCCTGATGATTGGTATGGGTGGTGGAACAATTTCATCTGTACTGACTAGCATCTACCCAAACCTGACCATGGATCTTGTCGAAGTTGATCCCGCGGTCGTTAAGGTTGCAACTGACTACTTCGGGTTCAGGAATACACACCAGATTGATGTCCATGTCACTGATGGAAGGGTCTTCGCCAGGCGCGCGCTTCGCAGAAATGAACAATATGACCTGATCATTCTGGATGCCTTTACCGGGGAATATATTCCTGAACACCTGATGACCGTTGAATTTCTAGACAATATCAAAAGCCTGCTGACACCGGGTGGTATCGTCATCGCAAATACGTTCACGGGAAGCTCTCTTTATCACCACGAATCAGCGACCTATGCGGCTGTGTTTGGCCCTTTGTTCAACCTTAAAATGCCGGGTACGGGCAACCGTGTTATCGTTGCAAGCACGCTGGATTTACCCGACAGCGAGACGCTAATGGCGAACGCTATGATGCTGAAACCTGACTTCGAGCGCTACAAAATCGATTTACGGAAGTACGTACCAAACATGAACAGGGATCCTGACTGGAAGACCGACAAACGCGTTCTCACGGACCAATATGCACCAGCGAATTTACTGAGGAATCGCTAGCGCAGGCTCAAGAACGCATCAAGCAGTCAATGTATCGGAAACAAATGAACGCTCCAGCATCTTTGAAAATGCAGAGTGAGCTTAAAGCAGAGCGCCGCCCCCAAGCCAGAACCTTGACCCAACAATGCATTACCTCGTGAGCACAATGACGGATAAGATGAACCTTTACGGATAGTCGGTAGGCAAGGTACTCTGCGAGGGCCCACATACTTAAAACAGGAGCTAAATGTGTCACGACGTGATCAGATAAATATGACCGATGATGAAATCGGCAGTTACCTCAGAAATTCTCGCACCATTATTCTGGTCTCAAATGGCAAGAACGGCTACCCGCACCCCATGCCAATGTGGTACACCGTTGACGATCAAAATGTTGTCTACATGACAACCTTCAGGAAGAGTCAGAAAATAAACAACCTGAAAAAGGACCCAAAAGTGGCTTTACTGGTGGAATCTGGAGACGTTTACCAGGAACTAAAGAGTGTTCTTATATACACAGAGGTGGAACTGATCGACGATGTAGCCGCCACCCGGGATATCCTGTTTAATATTTCTGTTCAACGCGGCGATCTGCAAGCCGATGCGGGTGAAAAAATTCGCGAAGGCATGATGAGCACCGCATCTAAACGAATGGGCATGAAATTCACCCCGGACAAAATAGTCACCTGGGATCACAGCAAGTTGGGCGGGGTCTACTAGTTGTAAACAGTAGATGCCAACGATTGACAAGTGTAGCTATGGTCAAAGGTCGCGTTGGTTAATAGAACAGTATCAGTTGGTGCCCACTCCTTGCCGAAAAACGGCTTTCACTAACTTCTGGCCTAAATCCCCCTCATAAGGATGCTTCTGCCACCAGATACCACCAGAGAAAGTTACGCTCTATTATTATTGGATATTCCTATGCTCAGGTTTTGATGCTCCAGAAGGGTTTTCCCTTATTCATCAGCCTCTTTACCTGACGCCTGAATTTCGCTTTCAGGAGAGTTCAGCTGATTGGTCTTACTGTCCTCACCGGTAGAGGGCGATTCACCTTGATCGGTCCCATCAGCCTGTTTTTCATTGAGTTGGGCTTTGCCTGCTGCCAGGCTAAATTTAGCCAGAACCAGCATAAATATAAGAATTGCGAGTTTGCCAAAAGCATTTTCTATGGCAGTCACAGTGTCGGGTATTAGCAAAGAATAAATATAGTCAACAAAAGTCAAGGCACTGATGATATACAGTAAAACGGCAAAGGTAATTTTTAGATAGGCGGCTACTTTAGTCATGATGAGATTGTATTGAGGTTTTTACCATGGGTCGATTCTAAACGCTCCGGCATTATTTTGCATTCTTACCAAAAAGCAATTTAGGTCAGGATTGCTGCTTGAAAATATTCAAGGGTGCTGGGGTGGACAAACAAATATTTAGGTCAATAGCGTCATAGATATAGGTATGGGTGCAGATATGGATCATGAAAACACAATACGTCTCAGGAAAAAGGCCAATACATGCACGTAGATATTATTGATTTCCCTAAAACCCTAGTGGCAGCCCTTGAGCATCATGGGCCGGAAAACCAGACCTATAAAACCAGTCTTAAGTTCATACAATGGCGCAAAGAAACCGGTGTTCCAGCGGATAAAGGAAATACTTACGGAATTCATTACGCAGATCCTAACAAAACTTCTCCTGAAGACTTTCGCATGGACATTTGTGTCTCTGTAGAAAATGAAGTTGAAGAAAACTCCCTGGGCGTGGTGAACAAAACAATCCCGGCTTGTCGCTGTGCGGTAGCACGGCATACTGGTTCCCGTGAACACGTCACTGCAGCTGAATTCCTGGTCTATGAATGGCTGCCGGATAGCGGAGAGGAAATAGGCGAGTTCCCACTGTTTTTTCACTACGTCAACGTCGGGCCGCGTGTGCGTGAGCAGGATATGATTACGGATGTCTATTTGTCTTTGAAGTGACAAAAGGCTTCCGCCGTTGAGGTTGTCACAATCCGCTAAAAGCACTCTTTCAGGCATAGTGAAAGCTTCTGCGAGGATGCTCAAGGCACAGGTTTGATCCTGATTGAGGTCGTGGCTCGCCCCGCGTAAGAGACCGGTTTTGCTATCCCGCAGGCTTTAAGGCACGCATTCCGTTTCACCAACAGAGATGTGCATCTTCACATCCGGAACCCGGCACAGGCCGTCAATGACGGTTAGGCGCCCCGGGTTAAAAACCGACCTGTTTGGTGTAACCCCCATCGACCACAACGTTGGCGCCATTGACCCAACTGGCTTTCGGTGAGGCGAGGAACGCGACGACGTCTGCAATTTCATCACCGGTACCCATTCGCTTCAACGGATGCTGCAAACGATCCCGCTCATAAAGCTCTGGCAGGCGGTCTTTGATGTCATCCCAGCGACCCTGCTCGATCATGATCGGGCCGGGTGACAGGGTGTTGGCACGAATACCCTGGGGTCCCCAGCGCTGGGCCAGTTGCGCAATCAAATTAATGGTTGCTGCTTTGCTCGCGCCGTAGCTTGGGCTGATGGGCACGTCGTGATGCTCGATGGCTGTAATCGTCGCGATTTGAACGATGGCGGCGGCGTTTGATTGCGTCAAAAAGGGCTTCGCGGCCTCGTAAAACATGGCCGAGCCGAGGATGTCGACCTCAAAGCTCCTCTGCCACGGCTGAGTCCCTTCGCCATGTTGACCGCTGGCGCTGGCATTGCCCACACAGATGTCGATGCCGCCCATCGATGTGCCAGCATTCGTGACCCAGTTTTTGATTTGATCGACATTAGAAAAATCGCACACCGCACCTTCTACTTTACCGAGTGCAGATAAGGTCTCGATGGCTTGATCGAGCTCTGCTTGCTGGCGACAACAAATGCTGACCTCGGTGCCTTCTTCAAGAAGACGACGTGCGATGAAAAGGCCAATGCCTTTATGACCAGCCGAAACTAATGCTTTTTTACCTGTCAGTTGTAAATCCATAATTGCCCCGCTATTCGTTGGTTTAAGCTTTGATCAATGAAAATGCGTCGAGCTCAAGCAAGGCTCTAAATGTGTTTTTGACAATGGTTTCTCCTAGTTTTCGGCCCCGTTCATTGCCAAGATCGAGGGTGCCTGCGATGACCACGGCGTAGCAAATCAAGTAAAGCGCGCAGACGACGTATCTCTGCCGGCACTGCGCAAGGTCATAGGTGATGCCATTTTGAGTTAACTCAGCGTGGTAAAGCGCGACAAGATCCTCTTGTTCGCGCACGGATTGCGGCACACTTTGAGTGAGAAAATACGCGAGATCTTGCTCTGGTGCAGAGGTGCAGATCGACTGCCAATCGACAATCGCAACCTCACCATCCTTGAAGAAAATATTGTCGAGGCGCATGTCGGCATGGGTGACGCAAACAGGCGACTGGCACATTGTGCCCAAAAGGTCCGCTATATGGTCGGGGATTTGCGCGGCCTCAGCACGAATCGATTCAGGAATTTCATCGCCAAACTGCGCAAGAACCACAGGCCAGCCAATGGGGTAGGTTGCTGCCATTCCATCAATTTGCTGCGCCCCACCATGAGAAGGCAGATCCGGAAAATCATCGACCTGCCAGCCGCTGGCGTGAAAACGCGCTAGGGCTTTGATCACAGTTTTGGCCTCAGCAAGAGTGCAACCTTTGATTTGATCGCCAATCTTCCAGTCCACAAGGTCTTCGAGCAACACCACAAAACCCTTGGTCTCAGGATCAAAAGCACTGAAGTAACATTGGGGCGCCTCGACTGCGAGATCTTTAGCATAGCGTTCGTAAAAATTGACCTCTTTTTCGTACATGTCGTAGAGGTTGGCGCCATCTCGATTGACCTCAGAAGGCGATGGGAACTTTGCAATTAAAGTGTTGGGCCCGCCATCGGGCGTCTCGATATTGAGGCGCATCACCCACGACATCACGCCAGTGCCCTCGCTGAAATAAGTGATCTCAAAAGCACTGACCGGCGTTCCGAGCACTTCCGTAAGCCACTCGTTCGTGAGGTGATCTGGATGTTGAGGGAAGTCGGTGGTCATAAGGGTCCTTGGGGATCTAAGTTTGTTCAAAGGGTACGCATACAGGTCAGGTAGGTCCAGGCCCTGCCCTACCAGCAAACCCGCTCAGTGATCGACCCTACCGCCTGTAGGCCTGTAGGTCAGTGGCCACTCAGACATTGATCATTCTCTGCCTAAAAGCTACCACCCTAACTTTCTGAGATGAAAGAAAGCGTGATCAAGTTACTTTAACAACCTGGAGATTATGTGGTTTAAAAAAACCATCTACTTCCGCATTCATCGCTTCGCGTGATGATTGCAGTCCATCCAGGTCAAGCCGGCTGGCGGCCGATCGGACGACCCAGGTCGCCGCTGTGTGAATCGCAAGGTCGATATCTTGAATTCTATAAACTGAGCGACTGGTATCTATGACGCGATAGAACACGGTGGTTCTAACGCGACCTCGACGTTATCCTGCTGGTTAAAGGCGCCCTGCCCTCGGACATGACTAACATAGGGTTGAGCGAGATCGCGGACTGAGGACTCCGATTGAGTGACGAGAAAAAAGCCCTAGTCAGACAAATAATATTCCACAGTAGACACCACCCTTATTTTCTTGATGTGC